>JAABUN010001611.1_pt1 | contig 47880 bp, 47 predicted proteins | sample 5559311 | NCBI WGS metagenome assembly JAABUN01 (sample SAMN10711877, study PRJNA513370) | rock metagenome | isolation source: Antarctica rocks | place: Antarctica: Victoria Land, Siegfried Peak sud
TCGGCATCATCCACGGCTGCCTCACCCACCACCACCGCTACGACGAACCCACCGCCTGGGCCCACCGCAACGACCTACCGGATCAACAAGCTGCTTGACTCTTCCGGCCCTGGGGTGTCTGAGGGCGTCGCCGACCACCAACGCACTGGCCCGCCGAAGGGGCCGTCAGACGCTTCCTGGCGCCTGGCCGAAGGCGGCGGAGGTGATGGCGCCGAGGACGTCGCCGTACGGCGGGTAGAAGGCGTCGATCAGGTCGTCCTCCCCGCGCTCCACGACGCCGCGCGGGTTGGAGAACTCGCGGAAGCCGTCGATGCCGTGGTGGCGGCCGGCGCCGCTGTTTCCGATGCCACCGAAGCCGAGCGACGGCAGCGAGCCCTGCATGGCGCAGGCGTTGACGCAGGCACCGCCTGATGTGGTGGAGGCGAGGACCTTGTCGTTGTCCGCTTGGTCCTCACCGAACACGTAGAGGCCGAGCGGGCGCTCACCGGCGTTCACAAAGGCAATGGCGTCGTCGAGGCTGTCATAGGGCTTGATCGGCAGCAGCGGACCAAAGATCTCCTCCTGCATCACGCCCAGCTCGTCGCCCGGGTCCACGATCATCGAGATGGGCATCTGGCGGGTCTCGCGGTTCACCGATCCGTCCTCCCCGAGGTCGATCACCTTGTAGCCGGCGTCCACCGCCTGTTGGCGCAGCTCGATCAACCGGTCCAGGTGACGCTCGGTGATGATCCCGGTGCAGTCGCCGCTGCTCGAGTACTCCGGCGTCTGCTCGCTGACGTACTTGCGAGCCAGGTCCACGAACTCGCCGACGCGGTCACGGGGGGCGAGGACGTAGTCCACCGAGATGCACATCTGGCCGTTCTTGACCATCTTGGTGCCGAGGATGTTGGACACCGACTTCATGTCGACGGCGTCCTCGGTCACGATCGCCGGGCACTTGCCGCCGAGCTCCAAGGTGACGGGCGTGAGGTTCTCTGCTGCGGCCCGCATGATCTCCCGTCCGATCCCGGGGCTGCCGGTGTAGAGCAGGTGGTCCCACGCCAGCGTCGGGAACGTCTTGGCCAGCTCCAGGCCACCGACCGCGACCGTGACCCGCTCGGGGTCGAACGTCGAGGCGATCATGTCTCGCAGCAGTTCCCCGCACGCCGGCGTGAAGTCGGAGGACTTCACGATGACCCGGTTGCCGGCCGCCAGCATCTCCACCAGGGGACCCACGCCGATGTCGAACGGGAAGTTCCACGGGACGATGTTGCCGACGACCCCCTTGGGTTGGTGGCGCACGTAAGCCCGAGCCGTGCCCATCAGCGCCGGGTCGGTCTCGCGCTCGTCATCGGCCATCCACTGCTCGAGCTGGCCAATGGCGTAGGCGGCGCGGCTGGCCACACCCAGGCACTCGATCATGTCGGTGAAGAGCTCGGGGTGGACGGCGAAGTCGTCGCTCATCGCCTGGCGGATGCGGTCCCGGTTGGCCATCATCATCCCGGCCAGCGCCTCGAGGTGGCTGCGACGCTCGTCGATGCTCGGGTAGGGGTCGGCCAAGAACGCCTTCCTCTGGGCGTCGAACGCCCCGTGCAGGGCGGCGATGGCCTGGTCGTCACCGATGGCGACATCTTCGTTGCGAGCGATCATGGTCATGACGCTCCTCCTTCTGGGGTGGCGTGCAGGATCAGCGATCGGGCTGACGGCGACGGTACACCGGCGCCTGACGGCCTGCCCGGGGGCCCATGTCCGGGCCAGAAGAACTCCTATGGGAGGGCCTTGGCCGCCTTGTGGAGCTCGTCGAGGGAGTCCCGGAGGTGCTCGACCAGGCGAGCCGGCTCGGGCAGCATCTCTCGACAGGCAACGACGCCGAAGTCGAGCTCACCCAGGTAGCTCATGACCGTGATGTTGAGACCGATCCCGTCGGCGATCGTCGACACCGGGTAGCACCCGACCATGCGGGCGCCGGCGGCGTACAGCGGGAAGTTGGGTCCCGGGATGTTCGACACCGTCACGTTGAACGGCACGTTCACCCGGTCCGCCACCCTGGCCCCGGCCACCACCCGGGCCGCTCGCGCCGCCAGCGCCGGCGTGGCGAACTGGGCGAAGTCCTGCAGCAGGTCCGCAGGGATGGCCTTGTGGTCGCGCTTGGCCACGATCATGGCGTCGTGGATGGTGCGCAGGCGTGCCACCGGGTCCGCCTCGTCGGTGGCCAGCGTGGCGATCATGGCCGACACCTGGTTGCCGCCGGTGGACTTCTGGTCCTCCGTGCGCACCGAGACCGGCACCATGGCCAGCAGTGGCTGGGCCGGGAGTTCGTCCAGCTCCGACAGGTACCGGCGCAGCGCACCACCGCACATGGCCAGCACCACGTCGTTGACCGTGACCCCGAACGCGTTCTTGACCTCCTTGGCGGTGTCGAGCGACATCGAACCGAACCCGAAGCGGCGGTGGGGCGAGATCGTGTGGTTGAAGACCGTCCGAGGGGCGGTCGTGGTCGGCCGTTCCATGACCTCGCCGTCCTGGGTCGGCCGGGCCATCCGGCTGGTGACGAGACGGTCGACCAACATCAACCCGACGGCGCCGAGGTTGGCGGCGGCCGGCAACGCTGCGGCGGCAAGGGCGCTGGTGGGATCGCGCCGACCCATGGCCTGCAACGTGCGACGCTGGAACCGCAGCGCCTTGATCGGCTGGGTGGCCAGCGCGCCGACGCCTCGCAGCAACATCTCGAGCTGGGTGGGCTCGGCCTCGGGCCGCCACTGCTTGTCGGGGACGGGGACCTGGCGAGGCTCGGGCTCCAGATCGAGCAGCACCGCCAGCAGCTCGGCGCCCGACACGCCGTCGACGGCCGAGTGGTGGATCTTGGTGTACTGGGCCACGTGGCCATCGGCCAGGCCCCAGATGAGGTACAGCTCCCACAGCGGACGGCGACGGTCGAGCGGCCGTTCGTGGATGCGCGCCACCTGCTCGGCCAGCCGGACCTCGTCTCCGGGCGGCGGCAGCGCGATCTCCCGGACGTGGAAGTCGAGGTCGAAGTCCGGGTCCTCGATCCAGTACGGGTGGTCGAGCCCGAACGGCACCTCCACCAGCCGGCGGCGCAGCACCGGGGCCTGGTCCAGCCGCTGCGCCAGGATGCTCTTCAGCTCGGCAAAGCCGAAGTCGGCCGGCGCCGAGTTGGCGTCGAAGATCGTGAGCGAGCCCACGTGGCCCTGCGTGGCCGGCGTCTCCATGTGAAGGAACGTTGCGTCCATCCCGGTCAGTTGCTTCATGAGCACGCCTTCGGTTCGGGGGACGGCCAGCGTACGAGCGCCAGCGGGCGGCATGCCACCCGTCACATTCGATTGGCGTCGCCATGGTGTGCGTGATGAGTGGGGCTCAACGCAGGATGGTCCCTTGACACGTAGTTCCTGAGTATGCATACTCCGTAACTCATGACGGTCCGGTTGGCGCTGCTGCAACTCCTCGACGAGGTTGACGGGCACGGCTACCAGCTGAAGGTCGACTTCGAGGCCCGGACCGGCGGCATCTGGCCGTTGAACGTGGGGCAGGTGTACACGACGCTCGAGCGGCTGCAGCGTGACGAGCTCGTCGTGCTGGTGGATGCACCCGGCGAGGGCAACCCGCGGACCTACGCCATCACCGAGCAGGGCCGCCAGGAGGTCAAGCGGTGGCTGACCGACGTGGCGGTCGACACCGACCCGCCTCGTGACGAGCTGATCATGAAGGTGCTGCTCGCCATCGGGCGGGGGACCGCGGAGGCGATCGACCTCATCGACGACCAGCGGGCATCGTTGCTGGCGGCCCTGCAGATGGGACGCCGACGGCAACGAGCCGAGGCCGACGGGGGAGGGCGGTCGAAGCGCCTGGCGCACGACGCCGTCCTGACGAGGATCGAGGCGGACCTCTCCTGGCTCGATCGGTGCGAGGAAGAACTTCGAGCAGAACAACGGGCCACGCGCGCCAGGAGGAAGTCATGACCACCAAGGTGACTCGAGACGATGGCCCGATCCTGGAGCTCGTCGACGTGGTGAAGCGCTACGGTGCGGGAGCCACCGAGGTGCGGGCCTTGACCAACGTGAGCATCACGGTCGAACGAGGCGAGTTCGTCGCCCTCATGGGGCCGTCGGGTTCAGGCAAGTCGACGCTGCTCCACCTGGCCGGTGGCCTGGAGCGGCCGAGCGCCGGGCAGGTGCTCGTGGAGGGGGCCGACCTGGACGCCGAGGACGCCGCCGGGCTGGCGGCGCTGCGCCGGCGGAAGGTCGGCTACGTGTTCCAGCGCCTCAACCTGGTGCCCACCCTCACCGCCGTCGAGAACGTGATGCTGCCGTTGGAGCTCGACGGGGTCTCGCCCAGGCGGGCCCGCCGCGAGGCGACCGACGCCCTGCGGCTGGTGTCGGTCGACGGCCCCCTCGACCGGTACCCCGACGACCTGTCGGGCGGTCAACAGCAGCGGGTGGCGATCGCCCGCGCCATCGTCGGCGACCGCAAGCTGCTGCTGACCGACGAGCCCACCGGGTCGCTCGACTCGGTCACCGCCGACATGGTCATCGAACTGCTGGCCACCATCGTCGCCGAGCGGAACTGCGCCCTGGTGCTCGTCACCCACGAACCGCGCTTCGCGTCCTGGGCCGATCGCATCGTCCGGGTGCGCGACGGCCTGCTCACCGAGGAGACCCGCCCGGCCGACATCGGCGACGAGATCGCCGCGGCCCGTCGATGACCGTCACCGAGGCCCCGCCCGTTCCCGTCGAGCGCAGGCCGCGTGGCGGTGCCGTCCGACGGCTGACGTCGGCTCGCCTCGGCGTGCGCCTGGCCCGGCGTGAGCTCCGCCGTCGGCCCGGGCGCACCGTGCTGGTCCTCCTGCTCGTGTTCCTGCCGACGGCGGTCATGGCCGCCGCGGCCACCGGCATCCGCACGGCGGATCGAAGAAGCCTCGCCGAGGAGATCCCTTCGGTGTGGGGACGGGCCGACGGCGGTGTCATCGGGGTCCCGCCCGAGCAACTCGACCAGCTCCTCTCGTCGCTGCCGGTCGGAAGCCGGGTGCTCGTGGAGCACCGACGGCAAGATCGCGTCCGCACGGGCGACCGGCGGACCTACGTAGACGTCAACGACGTGCCGTTGGACGATCCCACCGCCGAGGGGCGGTTCGGCTCCTTGCAGGGACGCTTGCCGCAGGTATCTGGCGAGGCCGTCCTCTCCACCGACGCTGCCCGCGACATGGGCGTGGACGTGGGGGACACCTTCACACCGGATCGCCTGGGTGCCCGGTTGACCGTCGTCGGGATCATCGTGGTCCGGGCCGGCAACGACAGCGTCGTCTACACACCGGGACCGTACGCACCGGACCCGCTGCCCTCTACCGGTGAGACCCGAGTCGCGGTCGACCTACCTGAAGGAGCGGAGGACGTGGACACGACCCCGCCGGTGGACGGATCGGCCACCCTGGCCCCGGTGAGCTCGTTCTTCAACCCCGGGGAGGACGAGACCGCCGTCAACGTGTTCTGGAGCTACGTCGGCGGCGGCGTGGGGCTGGTCGTGCTGGGCACCGTCATCACCGCGGCGTTCGCGGTGGGAGCCCGCCGACAACTGCGCTCGGTCGGCCTCTTGTCCTCGTCGGGCGCGTCACCGTCGACGGTCAAGTGGTTCCTCGTCGCCCAAGGTGTGGTGGCCGGGCTCGTCGGGTCGATCGTGGGCGTCGCCAGCGGCGTGCTGGCCATGCGGGCCATCCCGGCCGAGGTCGTCAACGGCCTGGCGGGCAGGCCGATCGAGGAGGTGACCACCCGGTTCACCGATCTGGTGCCCATCGTCGTCATCGGCACGCTGGCGGCGTCGATCGCGGCGTGGCTCCCGGCGCGGTCCGCCGCTCGGGTGGCCACCCTCCAGGCGCTCGCCGGTCGCCGCCCCCTGCCCAAGGTGCCCAAGCGGCTCCCGGTGCTCGGAGCCCTGTCGGTCGGGGGCGGCTGTGCGCTGCTGGCCATGGCGGTGGCCGGGTCCCGCGGCGGCGGGTCCTCGCTGTGGTCGTTGGTGGCCATCGTCGGAGCCCTGGCGGTGCTGCTCGGTGCCATCGCCACCGCACCCTGGGTGATCGCCGGCCTCGAACGGGCGAGCGGAGGCCTGCCCCGCTCGTGGCGGCTGGCGGGACGGAGCCTGGCCCGGAGCCGGGTGCGTTCGAGCGCCGTGGTGGGAGCGGTCTGCGCGGTCTCGGCCACGTTGATCGCCGGCGCCACCCTCTACAACAGCCTCAACGAGCCACCGACCGCATCGGTCCCTTACCTGCGCGACGACCAGGTGGTCATTGACACCTACCTCAGCAGCGAGAGCCCGGGCGGCTTCGAGGAGTCGTCGCCACCTGTGCCGGTCCCGATCATGCGACGGATCGCAGCCATACTTCCCGACGCCCGCACCGTCGATTTGACCGACATGACCCCCGTCGGACAGACCGACGGCTCCGCCGGGAGCCAGTTCGGGACGTTCGTGCCGCTCCGACCCGAGGATCGGGAGCCGGCCGACGGCGCAGGCAGCGTCGACTCGATCGACACCTACGACAAGCAGGTGTCGATCGGCGTCGCCACCGAGGAGCTCCTCGACCTCCTGGTCGTACCGAGCACCCTTCGGGCCGAGCTCGACGACGGTGCAGCGATCGCCGTGACCGAACCTCCGTACGACAGCAGGGCGGTCGAGCTGCGCCCGATCATCTCCCCCGAAGGACTCCCTGCAGGTCCTCCGGAGGATGAGCGCATGACCGTGGCCCTCGCCGGTTGGTTCGAGAGCCCGTCGGCGTCTGAGTTCCTGCCCATGGTGCTGATCAGTCCCAGGACTGCGCAGCGGCTCGGGTACGTGACCGTTCCTGGCCGGACCGTCATCGCCCTGCCGGCGCCACTCAGCAACGGGCAACGAGACCGGCTGCAGCTCCTGAACGAAGACCTGCAATGGGAAGCGGGTCTCCAGTTCGGGCAACCGGACACCGGCCCGGTCACGCAGGTGCTCATCAGCACGTCAGAAGCACCTGCGCCGATCTCGCCGGCGCAGGTCAGGGCGGCCGTCCTCGGGGCGTCGCTCCTGCTCGTGCTGGCGGTGGTGGCCGTCGGGCTGGCGTTGGCGGCCAAGGACAGCGAGGACGAGCGTCAGGTGCTCGTTGCGGTCGGGGCTCCGCCCCGGACGCTGCGACGTTCGAACGCCCTGCGAGCGGTGCTCCTCGTGCTCATCGCCGGCATCATCTCGATCCCGGCCGGACTGCTGCCGGCAGCGGCGATCGTGGCCGCCGCCGACGTGGAATCTGACCGAGCGGTGTTCCGGCCCGACCTGTCGACCGTGCTGTTCGTCGTCGTGGTGGTCCCCGTCCTGGTCGGCATCATCACGTGGACGGGCAGTCGCCTCCGCGACCTCGTGCGACCGAAGCGGCCTGACGCGTTCGCCTTCGGCGACTGACCTACTGGCGCTCGCCGAAAGAGCCGCGACAACCGCTCGACCAGACCACCCTCGGCGAGCACAAGCTCGTCTTCCGGGCCACCGACCGTGACGCGGTGGCCGAGGCCCTGCGCGCCGCCGGGATCCTCTGACCCCGACCTCTCGTAGCCTCCGCCCATGCGCTTCAGCTTCTGGATCTCGACCGAGCACCCGTGGGACGAGGTGCTGGACCTCGCCGGCCACGCCGAAGCGGGCGGGTGGGACGGCGTCTGGTTGGCCGACCACTTCATGCCCAACGACGACAACGCGCTGGACCGGCCCATGGGCGAGTGCTTCACCCTGCTCGCCGCGCTCGCCGCCGCCGTACCCCGGATTCGGCTCGGCTCGCTGGTGGCCGGCAACACCTACCGCCATCCTGCGGTGGTGGCCAAGATGGCAGCCAGCATCGACCAGGTCTCAGGCGGTCGGTTCGTGCTCGGTCTCGGAGCGGGGTGGCAACAGAACGAACACGAGCGCTACGGCATCGCGTTCGCCACGGTGGCGGAGCGCATTGCCTGGTTCGAGGAGGCGTGCCAGGTGGTGGTGGGCCTACGGGACCAGGACCGCACCACCGTCGCCGGCCAGCACTACCAGGTGACCGACGCCCCGCTCGTGCCGAGGCCCACCGGCCCGCTCCCCTTGCTGATCGGGTCCAGCGGCCAGAAGAAGATGGCGGCCATCGTCGCCAAGTACGCGGATGAGTGGAACACCTGGAGCACGCCTGAGCTCTGGCGGGAGAAGCGGGTGGGCTTCGACCGGGCCCTCGACGAGATCGGGCGCGACCCGGCCTCGCTCCACCGTTCCACGCAGGCGCTGGTGCTCCTCGGACCGAAGGCGAAGGCCAAGGCCGAGGAGCTGGCGGCCATCCGTCCGGCCATCGGCGGCACCTCCCCCCAACTCGTGGAGACCATCGGCGAGTGGGCCCAGGACGGTCTCGACGAGCTCATCGTTCCGAGCTTCACGTTTGCCCAGGTCGACCAGGCCAAGGAAGCCATGGACCAACTCATCACCGAGGTCGCCCCCGCCTTCGCTTGACCGAGCCGTGGTGTCCGAAATCTGAACTCTCGACCCGAGGCGATCGGGGGGTTCAGCCGGCGCTTGGCGGCACTCAGGGGGCCGGAGCTTCTCCAACGAGGAGGGCGAAGCCGCGCCACCGCCACAGGCAGTCGACTTCGGTGAGCTGCGCAGTCCGCATCCAGGCGAGCTGGTCCTCGATCGTCGCGAGCCTGTCCTCTGGGTCATCGGCCGTGCGGCCGATTGCCGTGAGGAACTCAGCGTGTCGCCTTGGCGTCAATGACTGGACGACGTCGAGGTTCGCGAACACGCCCTCGGAGTTGAGCGCTTGGCAGATCTCGGCGAACAAGGAACGCTTGCGTCGATCGTCGAGGTGGTGAAGCGCAAACCCGGACACGACGACGTCGAACGTCTCGTTCAGGCGCAGAGGGTCGTTGAGGTCGAACTCGACAACCTCGACTCGGTCGTCGTCGAGGAACCGCTGGCGGGCGAGTCGGAGCATCGGTTCGGAACGGTCAGCGGCGACCATGCGAGCAACTGACGGAAAAGCCTCCAGGACGACGGCTCCAAGCCGCCCGTCGCCACAGCCGAGGTCGAGGATGGAACGTGGCGCTGCCGGCAGCGCGTCCCGCAGGGCGGCTTCGCCGGCCAAACGGGCCTCGAGTTTGCCGATTCGCATGGTGTACCAGCTGACCTGATCCTGATCGCTCCAGCCGCCCGTCGGGGTCTCCTCGCCTACTGCCATCCGCCCATCGTTGCCCGACAGAGACGGCGCATGGGAATGCTGGACGAGCAAGCAGGACAGACGTGAGTGAACGGGAGGTCCGCACCGTGGATCTCGCTCGTCCACGGTCAGGTCGGCCAACAAGGATGCGGGTGATGGTCGACGCAGTCCGCGCAGAGGACATCGAACTCGCCCACGAGCTCGCCTCGCTTGCGGCGCAGGCGGCACTGCCATACGCAGGTGGAACCGTCCGTCACCGGTTCAAGCGTGATGGCTCGCCCGTGAGCGAAGCCGACCTCGCGGCGGAGGGCGCGATGCTCGAAGTCCTGCGGGATCGCCGACCACGTGACGGTGTCATCAGCGAGGAGGCAGGCCAGGTCGCCACAGGTCGACGTCAATGGCTCCTCGACCCGATCGATGGAACCGTGCAGTTCGTCTCCGGCGGCCCCGAATGGGGCACGCATGTGGCCCTCGAGGAGGACGGCGAGATCGTCCTCGGCGTCATCACACGGCCACTTGTGCAACGACGATGGTGGGCCGCCCGAGGACACGGAGCGTTCTCCAGCACCGACACCGACCCACTCACGTACACGACTTCCCTCTCGGTGACGACGACCTCGGACCTCGCGAGCGCGACGGTCGGGCTGTACCGACCCGACGACAGCAAGGTGCCGCACGTGCTGGCTGCGCACAACGCATCGACCGTCACCCACGGCTCTCCCATCCTCGACCTGGTCGAAGGTCGCATCGACGCGGTCGTGTCGGACCGATGTGGCTTCGCCTGGGACCACGCGCCAGCGGTGATCCTCGCCATCGAGAGCGGAGGACGGTTCACGGACCCTCGCGGCGGCGTCCGGGCGGATCTCCAAGGAGGCCTCTACTCGAACGGCCACCTCCACGACGAGCTCCAAGACCTGCTGACGGCAGCATCCATCGATCTCGCAGGCGACCTCACCTGAGCTCGGATGCGGATCGTTCGTCGAAGGAGTCGGCGGCGCGATCGTCTCGACGATGCGCTCGTGAAGCGACGATGCTGGCCGTCGTGGCGATGCGCATGCACGACGACGAGGTCGCGGTGAGCGAGGCGCTCGTCCACCGTCTCCTCCTGGCGCAGATGCCTCACCTTGCCGATCGACGGATCTCGATGGTCGAGCCGTGGGGCACGGACAACGGGATCTGGCGTCTGGGTAAAGATCTCGTCGTGCGATTGCCGCGGATCGGCTGGGCACAGGATCAGGTGGCGCGGGATGCGGCCTGGCTCCCTCGTCTGGCCCCGCACCTCCCGGTCGTCGTCCCCGATCCCGTCGCCGTGGGTGAGCCAGCCGACGGCTACCCGTACCGGTGGGCGGTGCACCGCTGGATACCTGGCGACGGTGCCTCGCCACGCACGATCGACGATCCCGTCACGTTCGCCCGCCAGCTCGCCGACTTCGTCCAGCATCTCCGGCGCGTGCCAACCGAGGGCGCCCCTCCGGCCCGCAACCGGGCGCGGCCCCTGAGCGACTACGACGAGCCGACACGTCGAGCCATCGACGGTGCCAGCCACCTCATCGACGCGGCGGCAGCCACGGCGGTCTGGGAAGAAGCGCTGGCCGCAGCCCCGCACGACGGACCGGCCGTCTGGGTCCACGCCGACCTCGAGGGGAACTGCCTGGTGCGAGACGGCCGACTGTGCGGTGTCGTCGACTGGGGCTCGGCGTGCGCCGGTGACCCCGCGGTCGACGTGCAGGTCGTTTGGTCGCCGTTGTTCACCGAGGAGAGCCGAACGGTGTTCCTCGAAGCTCTTGGTGTCGACGACGCCACGCTCGCCCGCAGCCGAGGAGCGGCGATCAACCAGGCGTGCGCCGCGCCCGTACTACCTGCACACCTATCCCTTGATCGTCGAACGGTCCTGGCACAAGCTCGCCGCTCTAGGCGTCTCGCGCCTCGCCACCCCGTGACGGGCGTTTGGTGGCTGGACGTTCGTCGCGCGGTCGAGTTCCCGCCAGGCCGGACAGGCCGCCCGGCCTCGTCGACGCCGAGCAGGATGGCGGTCGGCATCTGGAACGCCTTGTAGTCGAAGTCGGCGCTACCCGCCTGCGTGGGCCCGTAGAGCAGGCCCTGCAGACGCAACAGCTCGCGGCCCGTCTGCTTCGGGTCGAGCGCCGCTTCTTCAGGGCGGCACCGATGTGGAGCCGGACCTTGTCAGGTGCGCGTCGATATCGAAGCCGCTCGTTCGATTGATCGGTCGGTCCCTCACGCCCACCCAGACCCCTCGCCGGGACGGAACTCATCGGTCCGGGTGAAAGACTGCCAGAGGGCTTCATCCTGAGGCGGCACCGAAAAGGAGGACAGCGTGGGGGAACCCGGGTGAAGGCGGCTCGAAGCCTTCGCTGGGCCACTCGTCTGCGCGAGGAAGGCGAGGAGCCCGATCCCCGCTTCTCGTTCGCCAACGAGCGGACGTTCCTGGCGTGGATCCGGACATCGCTGGCGCTCGTCGCCGCCGGCCTGGGCGTCGACGCAGTGGCGACCGACCTCCCATCCTGGGGCCGGCGCTCACTCGCCACCGGCCTCGTCGTGCTGGGTGGGGCCATGGCGGCCTCGTCGTTCGGGCGCTGGTTCCGAGCCGAGCTGGCCATGCGCCGGTCGTCCCCATTGCCCTTCAACCGGCTCGCGCCCGTCGTGGCCTTCGGTCTGGGCCTCGGCGCCGCCCTCGCCGTCGCCCTCATCCTGAGCCGGTCGTGAACGGGGCGCGAGGTCTGGAGCACGCAGGGCTGCCGAACGAGCGCACCACCCTGGCCTGGTCGCGTACTGCGCTATCCGTGGTGGCGCTGGGCGCGCTGACCGCCAGGCAGTCCGGTAGCGCCAGGTTCGGGGCCGTGCTCCTGGTCGCCGTGCTCCTCACCGCCGTCGCCATGTCCGTGCGCGCCGATCGACGCCACCGCCGACGCGCCGAGCAGCTCCGCGCCGGCCAGGCCGTCGGTGCCTTCGCCGAGGTCATGGCGGCCACGGGGACCGTGTTGGCTCTTGCCGCGTGCAGCGCGTTCGTCACCTTGACCTGAGCGCCGCCGGCTCGAACCTGATGCGGCTCAATCGGGCTACGGTCCCGGTCGATGGGTTCCCCCGACGAGAACGAACCCGGCGGCCTGCGTGCCGCTCGCGCTGCGGTCATCGCGGAGCACATGGACTCGGAGAACCGCCTCGACTTCGACGCCACCCTGTCGACCTTCGACGACCACCCTCGCTACGAGTTGGTCGGGAGCGGGCAGGTGTTCGACGGCGAAGCAGAGGTCCGGCGCTACTACGCGGCATCCCGAGAAGCGTTCCCCGATCAACGCAACGAGGTCCACTCCCTTCGCTACGCCGAGGACGCCGTGGTGGTGGAGTTCGACCTGCTGGGCACCCACCTCGGCCCGTTCGCCGGGTTCGCCCCGACCGGCAGGGAGTTCCGGTGCCGTATGGCGGCCATCTTCGAGTTCCAGGGAGCCCGCATCACCTGTGAGCGGATCTACTTCGACTCGGCGACGATCCTGCGCCAGCTCGGGCTCCTTGGCGATGGTTCGGTGTGACGTGCCGGCTGTCTCGATGCCCTGCGCGCTCCGCCAACATGCTCAGGTTTGCCCTTCTCGACTGGTGGTGACCAGTGCCCCGCCTCGGCTGGTGGCAACCACGTTGGAGGCGTCGAGGTCGCGCAACGCAGCGGCCAGCGGGACCCCGAGCAGGCACAGGTCCGACGGCGCCCCGGGGGTCACGGTCCGGGTCTGACCTCCTGGACGATCGGGCGAGCCGAGGAACAGGTGGAGCGCCCGTTGGGCGCTGACGGCCTCGGCGCCGCCGAGGACGGTCCCTCGGGGCGTGGTGCGGTGGACCGCAGCCCGCATCGAGGCCCACGGATCGACGTCGGTGTACGGGGCGTCGGTGCTACCGGCGACGGCGACACCGCCATCGAGGAGCGACGCGCACGGGTAGAGGTGGGGGAGATCGTCACGGTCGACGTCAGCGAGGTACTCGTCCCCCCGCTCACTGATGAACCCGGGCTGAGTGACGACGGTCAGCCCGAGACGAGCGATGTCGGGGTGCAGCTCCGGAGTCATGACTGCGCCGTGCTCGATCCGGTCGCCGGGACGGGAGCCGGCATCCTGCCAGGCCGCGATGGCCAGCACCACCGCGGTACGGGTGACGCAGTGGATCGCCACGCACCTGCTGTGGCGGTGGGCCATGTCGATCCCCTCCGCCAGCGCGGCGAGCGACGGGTAGGCACTGTCGTCGATCACCAGCTTCACCGGCCCCTGCTCGACGCCGGCCGGGAACGATAGGCCCACCAGATCCAGGCCCCCCATCACGACAACCCGTTGGGGCAGGGCGCCACTCGCCACTGCGTCGGCAAGGAGGTCGAGGCCGCTGCGGTCCTCGAACGGGGTGGCGTCGGTCACGCCGGTGACGCCACAGCTGATCAGGCGTTCACCAAGCGGGGCCAGGGCCAGCGGCTCGGGATCGGCCCACCGGCGGCGCAGCCAGTCGTCGGCTCGGTGGAAGGTCCCGGTCAGCTCCCCCCGATGGTCCCGTTCGGCCCCTGGCGCCTCCACCTGGTCGAGTTGGAGCGCCTCGATGGCGACGCTGTTGAGGGTCCACCGAGCGCCGGTCCGGTGCTGCACCCGCACGGGGCGGTTCGAGACGATGGCATCGAGCACGACCCGGTCGAGCTCCCCGGCGACCACCTCGTGGTACCCGACGGCACGGAGCCACCGGCCGGGAGGCAACGCCTGGTCCGCTGTCCGCAGGGCCGACTGCAGACGGGCCCGATCAGCGACGTGGCTGGGCCCGACCGACACCGACGATGACGCCGCGGCAGTGGCGAGGAGGTGGATGTGGTGGTCGTGGAGGCCGGGCAGCAACGCCCCTCCCGCACCGTCGACGACCTCCACCGCCCCGACGGGACGCAGGCCCGGGCCCACCTGGGCGATGGCAGGGCCCGCCACCCGGACATCGACGATTCGACCGTCAACCTCCACGTTGCGAAAGAACAGCTCATCGGGCGGCTCCGGCTCGGCGGGGGAGGGTGCGGACACGGCGGGAAGGGTGCCACGCCTGCGTCTGGTGGATTGCTCCCTGAGCCGTCGGTGCGGCGACGGGTGACGGCGGGCATGGCCCGTGACCTCCGGCACGCAGCCGAACGTTGCGGTACTGTCCACGTCCTGGACCTCTGCGACCGGGTGGTGTTGCTGGAGCACGGTGCCGTGGCCTGGGAGGGTTCGTCAGCCGACGTCGAGGAGGGAGTGGTCTCGAAGGTGTTCGAACACGGTCCGAGCCCCGACGCCTGACCGTCGTCGCTACTCAAGACGAGCGGACGGCGGCGATGGCGGCTAGTGCGGCGCGGTCGGTGGCCAGCTTGGCCGCCCGCCCCATGCGGACCAGGTGCGGGATGCGTCCCGGCCGGCGCAGGAGGTAGCGGAGGACCGCGGCGAGGTTCGGGGTGCCGTCGGGGTTGCTCAGGTGGAACACCTCGTCGTCGACGCTGCCGTCGGTGGCCCGGTCGCTGATGGCCCGGACGACCGTCCACGCGATCCCCCGCTCCTCGCACGCCTGGGCGATGGCCGCCGTCTCCATGTCGAGTGCCACCACGCCCTGGGCCCGCAGCGCCGGCAGCTCGTGGGCGGGCGTGATGCGGTCGGTGGTCCACATCACGCCGCAGGCGGCACCCGGCCCCAGCGCCTCGGGGCGGCACTGCCGGCCGGAGGCTCCGTCGATCACCTGCTCGGGTCGAACCAGGGAGCCGATCGGGGTCTCGTCGGCGACCGCGCCGGCGATGCCGACGACCACGACCCGCTCGGGCGCTACCGAGTCGAGGAGGCGTTGCACGCCCGCTGCGGCGAGAGGCGGGCCCATGCCGGTGACGATGGCAACCACCTCCCGGCCGTCGAGCGACCCGGCGTATGCCGAGCCGTCGCCGAGGCGGATCCGGCGCAGGCCCAGCTTGCGGGTGAGCGGGCGCAACTCCATGGGCATGGCGCAGACGAAGGCTGTCGGACGGGTCATCGCTAGCGGGCCGGGTCGATGGCCACCTTGATGGGCCCGCTGTAGGCCTGGTCGGCGATGGCCGCGAAGGCGTCCTGCCACGCCGTGAGCCCGTAGGTGTGGGTCAGCAGTCCGGTGAGGTCGATCCGTCCGGCCCGCACAAGGTCGAAGTAGTGGCTGATGCCGTGGGCGCGCCGCCCCTCGACCTCCTCGACCCCGAAGGCGTTGGAGCCCACCAGGCTGATCTCCTTGAAGTAGAGCGGGCTCCACTCCCACCGCCCCGGGGCATGGACCCCGCTCTTGACGAGCGTGCCCCGCGCCTTGAGCACCCGAACCTCCACCTCGAGCGTGTCCGGCTTGGCCACGGTGAACACGAGCGCCTTCACCGGCTCCCCCGGAGGCTCAGCGAGGGGGGCTCACCCATGCGCGGGACCGTAGTCGCGGAAGGTGATTCGGGTGTCAGGTGGCGACCTACGCTCGTCCGGTGGCGCCTTCGGACCCGACCCCGGTCACCGTTGGCATTGACATCGGCACCACGTCGGTGAAGGCGGTGGCCGTCGACGCCGACGGTGTCGTGCGAGCCCGGGCCCGCGTCCCCCACGAGGTGCGCACGCCGGAAGCCGGCACCTTCACCCACGACATCGACCAGGCCTGGCGGGCGAACGTGCTCGGGGCCCTCGATCAGGTGGTCGGCGATGGTTCGGTTGCGGCCGTCAACGTGTCGGCCATGGTGCCGTCGCTCGGCGCGGTCAGCGCAACCGGCGCTGCGGCCGGGCCCGGTCTCCTCTACGGCGATCGGCGTGGCCAGCGCGAAGGAGCCGACCCGGAGAAACCGGGTGACAGCGGCGAGCTCCTCGCCTTCCTGGCCTGGCACGCGAACGCCTCGTCCGACGCCGCCGGGTTCTGGCCGGCCCAGGCCGTCGCCAACCACGCCCTCTGCGGACGGGGGGCCATCGACACGATCACGGCCATGACCGCGCATCCGCTGTTCGACTTCGTTGGCTGGGACGACGCACTCGCCGCCGAGGCCGGCACCACCGCTGCGAAGCTTCCGGGCATCGTGTCGGGCACCGAACCGGTGGGTCGGGTGCTCGCCGGCCTGCCCGCAGCAGGGGCCCTCGTCGGCGGGGGCGCGATCGACGCCTTTGCCGAGCAGCTGGTGGCCGGCGCCGACCAGAGCGGCGACGTGCTGGTGCTCTGCGGCACCACCCTCATCACGTGGGGCGTCCTCACCGAGTGGGCCGAGACCGCAGACCTCTGGACGGTCCCTCACACTGCGGCGGGCAAAAGCCTCATCGGTGGGCCGAGCAACGCCGGCGGTCTGTTCCTCGATCGGGCCGCCCGCTGGTTGGGCGAGGGCGCGACCACACGCCTGGACGACGTCGAGCCCGGTGATCTCCCGGTGTGGTTGCCCTACGTTCGCGGTGAACGCACCCCGCTGCACCGGCGCGATCTGCGCGCGTCGCTCCACGACCTCACCCTCAACCACCAGGCCGAGCACGTCTTGCGGGCGGCCTACGAGGCAGCCGGTTTCGTGGTCCGCCACCACATCGATCTCGGGCGGGATGCGGGCCTGGTCCCCCGTCGCATCGTGGCCACGGGCGGTGGCACCCAGGTCCCGGCCTGGATGCGGGCCCTCGCCGACGCCACCGGCCTCCCGGTCGACGTGGCCGCGGTGCCTGAGGGAGCGGCGCTGGGCTCGGCCTTTGTCGCCCGCTGCGTGGCCGGCCTGGAGGCGACCATGACCGACGCCTCCCGCTGGGCGGCGACGGCGCGCACGGTCGAGCCCGATCCGGCCTGGGTCGACGCCGCCGAGCCCCGCTACCAGCGCTTCCGGGCGTTGACGGCCGACGCTGCTGCGACGCCGCCCCCCTGACTGCGCCCAGGCTCGGTCAGAACAGGTACTCGAAGTGCTGGGTCTCGACCATGAGGGGGAGCCGGTAGCCCACGTAGAAGCTGTGGAGGCGGAGGGCGCCGGCGAACTCCTCGACCTCGGTCGGGACGAGGTCGACGTCGTCGGGCTCGCGCTCCTTCCACGCCGCCGCGCGACGGGCCACCTCCTCGAAGTCGGCCAGCGACGCAACCGAGAGGCCCCAGTGGTCGAGGCGCGGGGCGCGCATCGGCTCGTCATCGGCGATCAGGAACATGAACTGCTCGTGGGAGTGAGCCCGGAACACCAGCTGCTTGCGGTCCCTGGTGAGGTCCGGGTACTCCTCGAAGCCGAAGACGTCGCCATAGAAGGCGACCAGAGCGGCTCGGCCGTCGGCGTCGAGCGCGTCGGCTGCGACCGACATGGCCACGTGGTTGATGCTCGGCGGCCGGCTGAAGTCGGGTCCGGTCACGGTCGCACCAGCACCTTCCCCGCGAGGTCGCCGGCGGCCAGCCCCCGCATGGCGTCCAGCAGGCCGTCGAGGGCCACCGCATCGGGCTCGAGGAGCGCGTCGACCGGCAGTGCGCCCGAGGCGAGCAGGTCGAGCGCCCGGTCGAAGCCGTCGTGGTCGTAGTTGAAGGCCCCGGTGATGACCAGCTCGTTGAGCAGGATGCGGTTGGGGTCGAACCGCGGCGGTTCGATGCCTGCCCCCACCAACACGAGCGTGCCGCCTCGCACCAGCTGGGCCAGGCCGGCCTCCATGGCCGCGGCCTTCCCTGAGCACTCAAGCACGACATCGACGGCGCCGTCGACCACCAGGCCCGGCTCGGCGATGGTCGCCACGGTGAGGTCGGCGGGGTGGCGGACGGCGGTCGCACCGACCGCGGCGGCGAGAGCTTGTCGCCGGTCGCCGGGTTCGACGCAGGTGACATCCTCGACGCCCATGGCCCGCAGGGCGGCGATCGTCAGCGCGCCGATGGGTCCCGCGCCGAGGACGAGGGCCCGCTGCCCGGCTTCGATGCCGGACTGGCTGATGCCGTGCAAGGCGACGGCCAGGGGTTCGGCCAGGGCCGCGGCTCGTGGGGAGAGGCCGTCGGGCAAGGCCAGCAGCTCGGCCGCCGGAGCCAGCTTGAAGGTGGCGAACCCGCCCTGCTCGCCGCCTTCGCCCGGATCGTCGCGTGCGGTGCACAGGGAGGGTCGGTGCGCCCGGCACATGGCGCAATGGCCGCAGCAGGCGGTGGGCCCGCCCACCACCACGTCGCCCGCTCGCCACGCATCGACCTGGGAGCCGATCGCGGCCACCGTGCCGATCCACTCGTGACCCTGCCAGGTCCCCGGCACGCCCCACCCGTCGAGCACCATGTGGATGTCGCTGCCGCACACGCCGCAGAGGTCGATGGCCACCAGCACGTCGTGGTCGCCGACCGCAGGCACGGCGATGTCGGTGACCTCGAGCCGCCCGGGGCCCTTGAGCACCGCGGCGGTCATGCGCTCGGGCACGTTTCCCATGCGCGCACTATAGGTGACGCCACTGTCAGCTGCTTCCGTCGGCGAGGCGCACGCCGGCGCGATGAGCGAGGGCAGCGAGGGGTGAGGGTGGGGTTGTACCCCGACGAGGTGACGAACACCGACGAGTCGCACACCAACAGGTTCTCCACGTCCCACACCCGCTGGTCGGGGGAGACGACCGAGGTGGCGGGGTCCGGTCCCATGCGGGCCGTCCCCATCACGTGGCGGCTGGCCGGGACGATGCCCAACGGGCTGGCACCGGCGTGGAGCTCGAGGTCGTGCTGTGGGGGCGATGTCGTCGAGAACGTCGCCTCGGCTCCGGCGTCGGCCATCATCGCCTCGTGTCGGGGCGCGGCGTGGGCCGACGCAGCCAGTTCGTGTCGGTGGGGCGCGTAGGTGACCCGCCCGGCCGGGAACCCCCACGCGTCGCGAACGGCCGGGTCGAGGTCGATGCGGTTCCCGGGTTGGGACAGGTCCTCGCCCTGCATGGTGAACACCCACAGGTGGCGCCGGAGGGCGCTGTCAGCCATGGCACGGACGTGTGCCGGGCCGCTGGGATAGGTGCCGGCCTCGTCGATCGGCCCCGGCCCGGATCCGTGCTCCACCACGCCGCCCCGCAGCCATGGCAGCCCGGCTTCGGCGGCAGCCGATCGCAGCTCGGGGGTGTCGATCATCAGGTCGTCGTGCAGGTGGGTGACGCTGCGGCCGCGCTCACCCCCGGTCGGCTGCGGGAACACGCCGACGGTGAAGGTCTGGAGGTGGTAGGTGAGGAAGCGACCCACCAGGTCGCCACCCAGTCCGTTGCGGAGGAGCAGGCGTGGCGTCTCGAAGGCACCCCCGGCTAGCACCACCGCTCGGGCCGCCCGGACCTCTCGCTCGGGAGGGTCGGGGTAGCCGGTGAGGTCGAGGTAGCGCACGCCGGTGGCGCGCGTGCCGCCGGTGTCGAGGACCACGTCGGTCACGTAGGAATCCGGTCGAAGATCGCAGCGCCCGGTGCGCAGCGCTCGCTGCAGCGCAGCGATGGGATCGCCCTTGGCGTGCACGGGACAGCCGTAGCCGGCACAGAAGCCGCAGTCCACGCACGCCGGCCGCCCGTCGTAGGCCGCGCTGTTGGCGCCCGTGGGCGCCCGGTAGGGGTGTAGCCCGGCCCGCTCGGCGGCGGCCGAGGACACCAGGGCCATTGCCATGTCGTCGCCGGGGGGCATCGGGAAGGGGCCGCTGCGCCAGGCCGCGAAGGGGTTAGCACCCTCCTCGCCGGCCACGCCGAACGACCGCTCCACTGCGGCGTAGTGGGGCTCGAGCTCGTCGTACTGCACCGGCCAGTCCTCCACGCGGGCTCCCTCGATCGGGCCCCTCGCGCTGCGGAGGTGGAAGTCCTCGTCGCGGAAGCGGGGGAGCTTGGCATCGGCGTGGACGCCCCCGCCGCCCACGGTGGACGGAAGGTTGTTGACCTCGCCGGTGAGGATCCGGTCGCCGTCCTCCACGCCGCGGCGGTAGGTGCGGGGCTCGAGCAACGGGTCGGGGCCGAGCAGGTGGCGGCGGGTCAGGGCGATCTCGTCGTTGGCGAAGTGTCGCAAGGGCTCGTGCGGCGCCTGGAGGTCGATCAGGTGGTTGCGACCCTTCTCCAGCACGACCACCGACCACCCAGCCGCGGTGAGGACCTCGGCCACGGTGGCCCCGCCCGGACCCGAACCCACGATCACCGCATCGCAATCGGTCACGGCTCGTCGCGCCTCGGGGGGAAGAGGGGCTCAGGAAAGGCGATGCGCGCCCACCCCTCACCGTCGCGGTTGCCGCCGTAGGACGGGTCGCCGTAGGTGGCCTCGCACGCGTGGAGGTGCAGCATGCGGGCGTCGCCGGGCTCGTTGTCGCCGTCGAGCACCCGGCGGTAGGTGGCCTGCAGCTCCTCGATGCGCTGTTGCCACGCCTGACGCTCCCACGGGCCCAGCGCCAGCCACCGCGGTCCGTCGCCAGCCCAGCTCCCGGGCGCCGCCCAGATGTGCGGTGGGTCGTGGTCGAGGGCGGTCAGGAGGGCCTCGACGTAGTCCACTGCGCCCACGGCCGAAGCTCCGGGCACCTGCTGGTCGAGGGCGGCGGCCAGGCGAGCTCGCTCGTCATCGTCGAACCGGCCGGTCACCGGGCGGCGTCGGGCGTCGCGCGCCCGGTTCGCCCGACCCGCCCGTTCACGGGTTGTCCCGAATGAAGCGGTAGACGCCGGCCATGTCGGTGTTCACCTTCTCGGGCAGCGGGTGGATCGTCGACCCCATGGCCCGGGCCCCCCACACGATCTTGGCCGTGCGCTCGACCAGGGCGGCGTTGTGAAGCGCCTTCTCGGGTGACGATGCACAGGTGACCAGGCCATGGTTGGCCAGCAGCGCCGCCCCCCGCCCGGCCAGGTGGTCGGCCACCTCGTCGCCGAGGGCGACGCTGCCGGTGCCCTGGTACAGGCAGCAAGACACGTCGCCGCCGACGTAGACGACGACCTCCTCGATCACCGCCGGGATGGGCTCGTGGGCGAGGGCGAACATGGTGGCGTAGACGGCATGGGTGTGGATCACCGCACCCAGCTCCGGGTACCGGCGCAGGGCCGAGAGGTGGAGGTCCTTCTCGGTGGTAGGTGATCGCTCACCGCTCACTACGACGCCGTCGAGGTCGACCACCACCAGGTCGCCGAGGGTCATGGTGTCGTAGGGCACCGACGACGGTGTGACGCACACCAGCCCGTCGGGCAGGCGGCCCGAGATGTTGCCCGACGTGCCCTCCACCAACCCCTCGGCCAACATCCGCTGGGCCGTGGCCAGGACCGCCTCGGGAGTGGTGGTGGGCGAGACGGTGACAACGGTGGGTTCAGCCATGGTCGAGGACCTCCGGGTTGGCCAGGTTGGCCGGGACCTCGCCGCGCAGCAGCTCGGTGAGGCCATCGGCCATGAGGGTGGTGTGGTTGGTCTCGGTGTCGAACGTGGCCCCGCCGATGTGCGGGGTGAGGATCACGTTGGGCAGGGCCACCAGCGGGTGGTCGGGGGCAAGGTGCTCCCCCTCGAAGTGGTCGAGGGCGGCGGCGGACAGGTGCCCGGACAGCAGCGCAGCGGTGAGTGCGTCGAGGTCGTGCAAACCGGCCCGGGCCGAGTTCACGTAGACGGCCCCCGGCTTCATACCGTCGACCCGCTCGACAGAGATGAGACCCAGGGTCTCGGGGGTGACCGCGGCGTGCATCGACACCACGTCGGCCTCGGCCAGGAGGTCGTCGAGGTCGTGAGTGGCGTCGACGGCGAAGGGATCGCTGGTGATGACGGTCATGCCCAGGCCCTCGAGCCGCCATCGGGTGGCGCGACCCACCGCGCCCAGGCCCACCAGCCCCGCGGTCCGGCCGGCGAGCTGCCAGCCTCGGAACCTCTGGTAGGGGATCGAACCGTCGCGATACACCTCCCCGGCGCGCACGTCACGGTCGGCGGCGAGCAGGCTGCGGGTCACCGCCAGCAGGAGGCCCACCGTGACCTCTGCCACCGCGTCGGCGTTGCGGCCGGGGGCGCGCAGCACCGGGATGCCCCGTGCCGTTGCTGCCGCCACGTCGACGTTGGTGGGGTCGCCGCGGGTGGAACCGATGGCCTCGAGGTGGAGGTCGAGCACGGGTCCCTTGCACTCGTCGGCCTCGCAGATGAGCACGGTGGCGCCCAGCTCGGAGGTTCGCTCGGCCAGCTGCTCGGCGTCATAGATCCGGAGCGGGTGCTGGTCGATCCACGGGTCGAGCACCACCTCGCCCAACAGCCTGAGGGCGTCGAGGCCGGGACCGCGCAGTGGGGCCGTGGAAAAGATCAGGCGGTCGGTCGGTGACGACATCACTCGGCCGGCAGCTCGACGTCGACGGTGGCCTTGGCCATCAGGGCGGACTCCTGGTTGTGCAGCTCGACGGTGACGATGCTGCGGCTCCGACGCTCGACTCGGGTGGCGACGACCTCGCCGTCGATGGAGGTGGCGTCGCCGGTGAAGGCCGGGTTGCGGTACTGGGCCGAGGAATGGGCGATGGTGCCCCACTCGCCCGCCCAGGCGGCCACGAAGTCGAGGATCCAGGCGCCCATCGACGCGCTGTAGCCATAGCCCCGGGGCATGCCCACGTGCTGGGCCCAACGGGGCTGGAGGTGCCCGCGCGGGGGCCCGTAGTAGGCGCCGTCGGTGAGCTCGGGGTTCAGCCGCTCCATGCGCCGGTCACCCTCGAAGCCGGCCATCCCCTTGGTATAGCCCAGCGCCTCGGCCCGCACGGTGGTGGGGCCCTTGGCGGTGGCGCCCCACGTCGTCATGGGATAGGCGCGCCACTCGGTGGTTAAGCTGGCCAGGCTGTGGGGTCCGAGCACGCTGCCGGCGAGACGGTCGCCAACCTCCACCGTGTCGAACAGGCGCTTGTCGTGGCCCAGCGCCTTCGCCCGCAGGGACGGATCGGCCTCGTCGGGGCGGTCGCCGGCCGACGACCGCTACCGCCTGATGCTGGGCTACTGGCAGCGCCCGGAGGCCACGGCCGAGACGCTGGCCGGGGGCGAGCTGCACACCGGGAACCTCGGCTTTCTCGACGCCGACGGCGAGCTGCACATCCGCGACCGCAAGAGCCTGGTGATCATCCGCGGCGGGGCCAACGTCTACCCAGCCGAGGTCGAACGGGTCCTCCACGAGGCCCCCGGTGTGGCGGCGGCGGTGCTCGGCCTCCCGGATGAACGCCTGGGCGAGCGGGTCGTGGCCGTGGTGGAGCTCGGCCTCGGCGCCGTCCTCGTCGAGGAGGACCTCCGAGCGCTCTGCCGGGCCGCCCTGCCCCGCTACAAGGTGCCTGAGCGCATCGTGGTCGTGGCCTCCATGCCCCGCAACGCCATGGGCAAGGTCGTCCGCACCCAGCTGCCCAATCTGAAACTGGCAACCGACAGGTTGCTGAGGTTCGCGCCATACTTTGCGGGTGACGTCCGCACGGGCCACGGCGGCGGGTCGGCTGGCCATGGTGGTGGTCGTGGTGATGTGCGTCGCGTCCTCGCCGGTGAGCGCCCAGACCCCGGAACAAGACGGCCGACCCATCTGCGGCACCGAGACGGGCAGTGGGACCAAGGTGCCCGATGACGGGGAGCTGCGCGTGGCCAGCTTCAACATCCTCCACACGCGCGATGACGACGCCGACGATACCCTCGACCGTCGGATCGGGCTCGTCGCCGACGCACTGGCGCAGACGAACGCAGACGTCGTCGGCCTGCAGGAGGTCACGAGGAGCGCCAACCACGGCATGGTCGCCGAGCGGGTGGCCGGCGAGATGGCCGGGCGCACCGGCGATGACTGGTCGTGGTGCTTCTTCCAGTCGAACCCGCACCTACCGGACGAGTCGGACGAAGGCCCCGGCGGTGTCGGCGGACCGACCAGCAGGAGCCTCGCCGACCTGGCGCGGGAGGGTGACGCGCCGTGGGCCGAGGGCGTGGCCGTGCTCTCCCGTCAGCCGATCGTGGACCAGGCTGCCCACCGGCTCCCGTCCCGCGCCGCCGAGGCGCCGACGTGCGGGGTGGAGAACCCCGACGACCCGCTCGCCGCCGTCACCTGCCAGTTCGACACTCGTACGGTCCTCTGGGCGCGCGTCGACACCGCCTGTGGCGGGTTCGACATGTTCACGTCGCACCTGGCCAACACAGCGTCGTCGATGTCGGAGGAGACCCGGCTCGCCCAGATCACCGATGCGTTGGCTCAGATCGATCAGCTGGCCACCGACGAGGCCGCGCCCGACGCCTACGTCGGCGACTTCAACACCCTCGAAGGGGGACAGGTCTGGCGGGCAGCCGTGGATGTCGGGTTCGTCGACGCGTTCCGCACCGCGGCCCCCGATGACCCCGGCTTCACCGCCGGGCAGCTGATCGGCGAGTCGGCACCGACCGTCGACGCTCGCATCGACTACGTGTTTGCCCGTTCCGGCTCGACGACGATCGAACCGCGCCGTGCCGAGGTCATCGGCGACACACCGTCACCGGTTGCCGACGGTAGCGAGACGGTCGTGTGGCCCAGCGATCACTACGGCGTGGCGGTCACCCTGCTGGACGAGGCGAGCTGCACCGACGTCGCCGGCCGCGTCCCCCCCGGGCCGAGCACCGACTCAACGCCGGGGCCGGAAGCGGGGACCTCCGATGGCGGCCCACCGGGCTGGCTGGTCGGGACCATCCTGGCGGCCCTCGCAATCGCGGTCGGAGTCGTCGTCCTGAACCGGTCTCAGCGCCACAGGACCTGAGCATCGGTCACCGCTGCTGCCCCGTCGACGATCGCTACCCTCGGCGCAGCGGTCCACCGGGAGGAACCCACGTTGTATGACCAGGTCGGGATCGACGTCCGCATCGACGGTCCGGTGCGGGTGGTCACCCTCGACCAGCCCGACACCCTCAACGCCTTCACCGAGGACCTCCACGAGCAGTTCGTTGCCGTGTGGGCCGACATCGAGCGCGACGGGGGTTGCCGGGCCGTTTTGCTCACCGGTGCCGGCCGGGCCTTCAGCGCCGGGGGCAGCTACGAGGACTTCCAGCACCGTCGGGTCGACCTGGCGGCGCGACGCCGAAGCCTCCGACTGGCTCGCCGTCTCGTCGACGAGATGATCGACGTGGCCGTCCCCGGGCCAGGCCTCCCCTTGCGCGGTAGCACTTGTCAGGTCGGGAGCAGGCGCTTGAGGAGCTTGCCGGTGGGGAGGCGGGGGAGCGCTTCGACGAAGCGCACCTCTCGCGGGCACTTGAAGTGGCTGAGTCGCACCCGGCACCACTCGATGAGCTCGGCCTCGGTCACGGTGGCGCCTTGGTGGCACTGGACGAAGGCGGTCACCCTCTCGCCCATGTCCGCGTCGGATGTGCCGACCACGGCCACGTCGGCGACGGCCGGGTGGCCGACCAGGACGTCCTCGGTCTCGCGGGGGTAGATGTTCACGCCGCCGCTGATGATCATGTGCGAGGCGCGGTCGGTGAGGTAGAGGTAGCCCTCGGCGTCGACCCGCCCGATGTCACCGAGCCAGCTCCAGCCTCGTGGGTCCCAGACCGATGTCGTCTTCTCGGGATCGCGGTGGTACTCGAAGCGACGGTTGGTCTCGAACCACACCTGGCCCTCGTCGCCCACGGGGAGCTCCCCGCCGTCGTCGTCGAGGATGTGGATGGCACCCGTCATCGATCGTCCGACCGAACCAGGGTGGGCCAGCCACTCCTCGGGTCCGATCACGCAGAACCCGGCCCCTTCGCTGCCGCTGTAGAACTCGTACACGATCGGCCCCAGCCACTCGATGTACGCCCGCTTCACCTCAACCGGGCAGGGAGCGGCGGCGTGGACCACCCGCTCCAGGCTCGAGAGGTCGTAGCGGTTCCGCTCCTCCTCGCTCAGCTCCAGCAACCGGATCATGTGGGTGGGTACCAGCTGCACGTGCGTCACGCGGTGCCGTTCGACCGCCGCAAGCAACTCGACCGGGTCGAAGCGCTCCATGACCACCGCCGTTCCACCCAGGCGTTGGGTCCCGTTGGTCCAGCCGGCGGCGGCTGCGTGGTAGAGCGGGGCGGGGCTCAGGTAGACGGTGTCAGAGCTGAAGCCGAACAGTCCGACGAGCATCTGAGTGAGGAACGACGGCGCCCCCAGGGGAGCGTCGGGCAGGGGCGGGAGGATGCCCTTGGGCCTCCCGGTGGTGCCCGAGGAATAGAACATCCACCCGCCGTCGTGCTCGTCGGCCACCGGTCCCACCTGCACACCGGCAACGAGGTCGTCGAGACGCTCGAAGTCGGGCAGGTCGCCGTCGACGACGATGCGGGTGGTGATGGCGGCTAGGTCGTCGTCGCCCATCGCCGCCACCACGGGGGCGAGTCGGGCGGTTGCCACCAGGGCGGTGGCGTCGCAGTCGCCGACGATGTAGCCGGCCTCCTCGGCGGTGAGGTGCCAGTTGACCGGGGTCACGTACAGCCCGGTGCGCATGGCGGCCCAGATCACGACGAAGAAGTCGGCCTGGTTGTCGAGCAGGACCGCGAGGTGGTCGCCGGTCCGCAGTCCCTTCGATCGCAGGACCCGAGCCAGGCGCACCGAGGCGTCATCGAGGTCGGCGAAGGTGAGCGCCAGCCCGGTGCCGGTCATGACCAGCGCCGCCTTGTCAGGGGTGGTGCGGGCGTGGGCGGCGATGTGCATGCCGGCCGCGTCGACCGTCATGGCCGATGGAGCAAGCGGGTGGCGGCACCGCCCAGGAACTCGGCCATGGCCTCCTCGGACAGGGGGAGCTGACGAGCGGCATCGAGGGCCTTGCGGGCCGGGATCACCGGGTGGTCGGACGCGAAGAGCACTCGTCCCCGTCCCCGGGACGAGTCCATGAAGCGGACGAGGGCCGGGTCCATGTAGGTGGCCAGGTAGGCCGAGGTCATGAGGTGGAGCCGGGGCCACTTGAGCATGTAGGTGATGAGCAGGGCCTCGTAGGGATGGCCCATGTGGGCGCCCACCACGGTGAGGTCGGGGAAGTCGATGAGCAGGTCCTCGAGCAGCACCGGGTCCTGGCACCGCGACCGCACCTGCGGGCCCGGGATCCCGACGTTGATCGACACCGGGAGCCCGACCTCGGCACAGGTCGCGTACACCGGGTAGTAGAGGCGGTGGTTGAGCTCGTACTGCTCGACGAGGGGCGTCACCCGCACCATGACCACCGCCGGGTGCTGGGCCAGCTCCCGCACCCGGCGGCAGTTCTCGACCGGCTTGGTGGCCCGGTCGACGGCGACCGAGACGAGGAACCGACCGGGGTGGGCTTCGGCGATGGCCACGAAGTCCTCGGGCGCGTATCCCCCGAGACGGTGCGACCGTTCGGGATCGCTCAGCCCGCTGGTGAGCACGCCGGTGGTGATGCCGGCGTCGTCCATGGCCTCGATCAGCCCCTCGACCGTGCGCCCCTTGGCCAGGTCGTCGCCGAAGAGGTGGCGCACGCCCTGGTTCTCCTCCTGCGCCACCCACTTGGAGGCGAAGGCCTCCGGAAAGATGTTGACCCACCCGTCGACGACCATGGCCCGGACGGTACCTGACGCCAGTGTCGGAAGACGTCGAAGAGGGCTACCATCGGCGCCGTGCATGAGCTCGGCTTTCGCCCGTTCGACGCAGACAACCACTATTATGAGGCCACCGACGCCTTCACCCGCCACATCGATCCGGCCATGGCCAAGCGGTGCATGCAGTGGGCCGAGGTTGGCGGCAAGCGCCGCCTCCTCGTGGGGGGGAAGATCAACAAGTTCATCCCCAACCCCACGTTCGACCCGATCGCCAGTCCGGGCGCCCTGGAGGACTACTTCCGAGGCCGCAACGAGGGTGGGCTCGACCTGAAGACGATGTTCGGCGAGCTCGAGCCCATCGAGGACCACCCCGCCTATCGCAACCGCGACGCCCGGGTGGCCCTGCTCGGCGAGCAGGGCATGGACGGCGCGCTGCTGTTCCCCACCCTCGGGGTGGGCATGCAGGAGGCTCTCCGGCGCGACGTGCCGGCGCTGCACGCTGCGTTCCAGGCGTTCAACCGGTGGCTCGACGACGACTGGGGCTTCGACAGGGGCGACGGCAAGCTCTACGCCGCCCCCATGATCACCTTCGCCGACCCGGTCCTGGCCGAGGCCGAGGTCCGGCGCGTGCTCGACGCCGGTGCCCGCATCATGGTCACGGTCCCCGGCCCGGTGCCCGACGGTGGCGACGGCTACGTGTCGCCCGGCCACCCCCAGTTCGACCCCGTGTGGGCGCTGATCGCCGAGTCCGGTGTGCCCCTGGCCCTGCACGCCGGTCTGAGCGGCATCAGCCACTACGGCACCTTCTGGCGCACCGGGGGTGATGCCGGTGGGGGCTTCGAGGGGTTCAAGCACGCGGCGTTCCCCCTCGCCGCCTTTGCCGACCGCGGCATCGCCGATTCGTTCACCGCGCTGATCTGCCACGGGGTGCTGTCCCGCTTCCCGGACCTGCGCCTGGCATCGATCGAGAACGGCGCCATGTGGGTGCCCGACCTCCTGCGCAACCTCCGCGACGCCCACGGGAAGATGCCCTTCGCCTTCGACCGGCACCCCGTCGACCAGTTCCGACGTCAGGTGTGGGTGGCGCCCTACTACGAGGACGACATGGCCCGGCTCAAGGACGAGTTGGGCATCGACCGGCTCCTGTTCGGCTCGGACTTCCCGCACACCGAGGGCCTGCCCGAGCCCACCGACTTCGTCAAGGACATCCCGACCTTCGATGCCGCCGAGACCAGGGCGATCATGCGCGACAACGTCCTCGACCTGCTCGGCATCGGCGCCTGATCGCACCCATGGCACGGGTGGGGGTGGTGGGCCTGGGCCACATCGGCGGCGCGGTGGCGGCCAACCTGGTGGCCGACGGCCACACCACGACCGTCACCGACCTCGACGCGTCGCGGGCAGCTGGCATCGACGGGGCGACTGCGGTCGCATCGGTGGCCGAGGTGGCCCGGGCCAGCGAGATCGTGGTCACGTCGCTGCCGGGGCCCGCCGTGGTGGCCACGGTCGCCCGGGACTGGGCGGAGGCGGCCGAACCGGGCTCGATCCTCCTCGACCTCTCCACCACGTCGCCCGAGAGCAACCGCGACGTCGCCGGACAGCTCGCCGCCACCGGTCACCATCTGGTGGAGGCACCGCTCACCGGAGGCGCCGTCGGGGCGCGTGGCCGCACGCTGGTGTTCATGGTGGGCGGCGACGAAGAGCCCGTGGCCCGCGTCCGGCCGTTGCTCGACCAGCTGGGCCGGGCCACCTTTCACGTGGGCCCGGTCGGCGCCGGCACGACGATGAAGCTGGCCAACAGCCTCCTCGCCTTCGCCTGCACCTGCGCGTCACTGGAGGCGCTGTCGATGGCGGCGGCCGCAGGCATCGACCTGCGCACCGCGGTCGAGGTGGTGCGCACCGGCGGCGCGTCGAACTTCTACATCGACCGGTCCGTCGAGAGCATCGACGTGCGCGGCGGGTCTGTCCAGTTCGCACTGGAGCTGGCGGCCAAAGACGCCGGCCTCATCCAGGAGGCGGCCGCGACCAGCGGGGTGCCGTCTCCGGTGGGGGACGCGGTGCTGGCTGTCCTGGCCGACGCCGTGGGTCGCGGGCTGGGCGGCTGTGACTGGGGCGATCTCGTGGTCGCCGCCGAGGCCCGATCCGGCCAGGCCCTGGTGCTGACCAAGCCCGGGGAGGCCGGATGACCACGGGATCAGCGGACGTGGCCCGGGTGCCGATCGAGGAGGGGTACTTCACCATCCCTGCCGACCCCGCCGAGCCGCCCCGCCTGCTGGGCAGCCGGTGCCCGGCGTGCGACGAGCACTTCTTCCCCCGCCGCCTGGTCTGTGCCCGCTGCCTCCACGAAGGGTGCGACGACGTCGAGTTGGGCCCCACCGGTCGCCTCCACACCTGGACCTACGTCCACGTCCCGCTCTTCGCCAAGAAGGATGTCCACATCGGCGCCTACGGCGTGGGCCAGGTCGAGCTCCCGACCGGGCCTCGGGTCCAGGCGATCCTGCTGGGCGGCCCCGACGACTTCGAGATCGGCATGGAGATGACCGTCGGCCTGGAGACCCTCCGCATCGACGACGACGGCGCCGAGGTGGTCATCTTCCGGTTCGCCCCGACCGCGACCCCGACGTGAGGATCGACGGCGCGGCGGTGGCCGGCATCGGGATGGTCCGCTTCGACCGCTACCCCGACCGCTCCACGTCGGACCTGGCCCGTGACGCTGGCCTCCTCGCCCTCCACGACGCCGGCATCACCTTGGCCGACGTCGACGAGGCGTTCGTCGGCTACATCCAACCGGCGGCCATGATCGGCATCAAAGCCATGAAGGAGCTGGGCCTCACCGGGCTGCCGGTCACCCACGTCGAGAACGCTTCGGCCACCGGGTTAGTGGCCTTCCGGGAGGCGGCGTGGGCGGTGGCGTCAGGCCGGGCCGAGGTGGCCATGGCCATCGCCTTCGACAAGATGACCGACATGATGAGCGGCGCGCCGAGCCGGGGGACCGGCCGCGACCGCCTCGACTCCACCATCCTCCCCGCCGCCTACTTCGCCCTGTGGGCCCAGCGGCGGATGCACGACCACGGCACCACGCCGGCGCACTTCGCCGCCATCGCCGCCAAGAACTGGAACTACGGGGCCCGGAACCCCCTGAGCCACCGCCGGTCCGACCACGAGGTGACCGTCGCCGAGGTGCTGGCGTCGCGCATGGTGGCCGAGCCGTTGACCACGATGATGGCCTGCCCCCCCGACGACGGCGCCGCCTGCGTCATCGTGGCCTCCACCGAGTGGGTGCGGGCCCACCAGCCCGACCGGCGCCTGGTGCGGCCCGTCGCGTCGGCGCTGCAGAGCGAGGCCTACTCGCCGGGCCACACCTTCCTCGGCCCGGTCGTCGGGCCGGCCACCATGACCGCTACAACCGCCCGCCTGGCCTACGAGGACGCTGGCTTCGGCCCCGACGAGGTCCACCTGGCCCTGTGTCACGATGCCTTTGCCAACGAGGAGCTCGAGTACTACGAGCTGCTCGGCTTCTGCGCCGAGGGTGAAGGCGAGAAGCTGCTCGAAGCGGGGGAGACCGCCCTGGGCGGCCGCATCCCCTTCAACACCGACGGCGGACTGATCGCCCGCGGCCATCCGGGGGGACCGACCGGGCTGGCCATGGTCCACGAGGTCGTGACCCAGCTGCGGGGCGAGGCGGGGCCCCGACAGGTGGAGGGAGCTCGCCGGGCCGTGGCCCACCTTGTGGGCGGCGGCAGCGTGTGCACCGTGGCCCTGTTCGACGCTGACTGAGGAGGCACCCCCATGGCTGACGCACCTGAGCCGACCGAGCCCGCTGACGACCTGCTGGCCCGGGGTCGCGCCGTCCAGGCCCAGCTGTGGCCCCAGGTGGCGTCGCAGCCGACCGGTGCCTTCCCGGCGGCCAAGCTGGCCCCCGACTTCTACCGCTACGTGGCCGAGTCGGCCTTTGGCATGCTCTGGTCGCGACCGGGCCTGGCCGTGCGCGACCGCAGCCTGGTGACCGTGGCCCAGCTCGCCGCCCTGGGCCAGACCGAGGAGCTCAAGGCCCACCTGGCCGGCGCCCGCAACCTGGGCATCAGCCGGGCGGAACTGGTCGAGGTCCTGATGCAGACCGCCATCTACGCCGGCGTGCCCGCCGCCAACGCCGCCCTCAAGGCCGCCGCCACCGTCCTCGACGTCGACTAACGCGGGCTCAGAGAGCGCGCCAGTAGGTAGCGGGCGACAATGCTCGACGACGCAGCGCACCCTCTGAGCCGCTCGTCGGCTTCGCCTCCTCGCCCGTCTTGTCAGTGGTAGATGGTGGTCTGTTCGGCCAGGCGGACGAGGGCGTCGTCATGGTTGGTCCAGCGGAACTCGCTGGTGAAGAACACCATCGGGCCTCGCCTCGTCTCGCGCTCGACCACGTCGACGAAGCGGCGGGTCACCGAGATCACGTCGCCGGGGCGGATGGGGGCGCCGTAGCGGTTGTGCTGGCCACCGTTGAGCACCCGGGTACCGGGCTCGGTGCCCATGCCCCAGAGCCAGTCACCGCTCCACGGACGGTCCGCCATCCATGCGAACGGGTCGAAGTCGCGCGGCGCCACGATGCCGTCCCAGGGTCCAGCCGCGGCAGCGGCCTCATCCAGGTACGCCGCCGGGGGACGCTCGGGCCACCAGGTGGCGGTCGCCCATCGCGCGATGTCGTTGGCGCCCACCGGCGGAGCGGCCACGGGGTCCAGGGTCCGCCCGATGCGGTCGATGGTGTCCTGGCTGAGGAAGGTGCCCGGCTCGGCGCGGCCTGAGGGCTCCGATGCCGTGGGCTCGGTCGGCATGGCCGCAGCGCCCTGGTCGAAGAGCACCACCGTGGCCGTGCCTGGGGTGGTGTCGACCCCGTCCTGGTTGACCACGCCGAGGTCCAGGGTCACCAGGTCCAGGCCGGCCTCCGACGTGTCACCGGTGATGGCACCGGTGCAGGTGAGGGTGTCACCCTGGAGGTTGAGGGCCCGAAGCTCGCAGCGCAGTTCGACGATGTCGCCGTGGGGGCCGAGCCAGTCGTGCAGGAGGGCGTGCAGGTAGGCGATGCGTAGGTTGCCCATGCCGAACACCCCGGGCATGCCGATGGCCCGGGCCGCCACGTCGTCCATGTGGATGTCGATGAACTCGTCGTTGACGGCGGCGTAGCGGTTCCAGTTGGCTAGCCCGGTGGTGCGGACAAGCGGCGGGATCTTGGCGCCGACGGTCAGCGGGTGCTGGAACATGACGTCGATGTTAGGTTGCGCCGACCGTTCGCACCCCCGGGAGGCACCGCCGTGGCGCTCAAGGACCACGTGATCGCCGACAGCGACTTGCACGTGATGGAGCCGCCCGACCTCTGGACGCGCTACATCGCCCCGGAGTACCGCCACGCCGCGCCGGTCGGCCTGACCGAGCTCACCCGGGACATGAGGGTGCGGGTGAAGAACCACACCCTGCTTCGACTCGGTGCGGTGCGGCCCCAACACATCGACGGCCGCAAGACCGGGTGGCGAGACGAGCACGAGTCGGTCTACGCCGACGCCGAGCAGTCGGGCTGGGACGCGGCATCACAGGTGCGGGCCATGGACGTCGAGGGCCTCGACCTGGCGGTGATGTTCCCGTCTCGCGGCCTGTTCGTGCTGGGGCTCGACTCGGCCGACCACATCGGCAACGACGGGCTCGAGCCGGCCTTTGCCACCGCCATCGCCCGCGCCTACAACGACTGGCTGGCCGACTTCGTCGCCGAGGCCCCCGACCGCATGTTCGGCGCCGCCATGGTGGCTCCCCACGACGTGGAGGGCGCCGTGCTCGAAGCCCGCCGGTGTGTGGAGGAGCTCGGCTTCAAGGCCGTGTTCCTCTCGCCGGGTTGTGTCAACCGTCGGCCCTGGCACCACCCTGCCTACGACCCGCTGTGGGCCGAGATCTCCCGCCTCGACGTGCCCATCGCCTTCCACGGCGGCGGCCAGACCTACCTCACCCCCGACTTCTCGCTGCAGGTGCTCGACGAGCTGATGCTGTGGCACACCTTCAACCAGCCCCTGGCCATCCAGTTCGTCACCGTCAGCCTCTGCGGCGGCGGGGTGCTGGAGCGCTTTCCCGACCTTCGGGTGGCCCTGCTCGAAGGGAACTGCTCGTGGGCCCCGTGGCTGCTCGACCGCCTCGACGAGCACCAAGAATGGACCGGATGGTACGAGGCGCCCGAGCTCACCATGAAGCCGTCGGAGTACTTCTTGCGGCAGTGCGTGCTCGGCGTCGAGGCCGAGGAGGCCACCGCCACCCAGTACGTCGAGTGGTTCGGCGACGACAACCTGGTGTTCTCGACCGACTACCCCCACGGCGACTCCCAGTTCCCCCACGCCGTCGACACCTTTGACAAGCTGGCCTTCTCCGAGGAGACCAAGGCCAAGATCTGTGGCCCGAACTGGGAGCGCCTCTACCAGATCCCCCTCGACAAGAAGACCTGAACCCTCGGTCCGACCGCTCTCAGGACCGGTCGGTCAGAACCGTTGCGGGTCGTCGTTGCCGTCGAGGTCGGCGAGAGGTCGGGCCGCATTCAGCAGCCCCTCGATGACGGCGCCGGCGCCGGTGGGGTCGCCCGGGAAGGTGCCGTCGGGCCCACGGTGCCAACCCTCGGCGATGGCCACGGTGTCGCCCCGCACATCGAAGACGCGACCGGTCACGTTCCTGGCCGCTGGACTGGCCAGCCAGGTGGCGACGGTGGCCACCCACCTGGGCGAGAGCCGCTGGCGTAGCTCGTCGGAGATGTTTTCCTCGCCGCCCATGACCGGCGCCACCAGCCGGGTGATGGCTGTGGGCGCCAGGCAGTTGGCGGTGACGCCGATGCGGCCCAGCTCGAGCGCGCACACCAACGTGAACGAGGCGATGCCGGCCTTGGCGGCGCCGTAGTTCGACTGGCCGACGTTGCCGTAGAGGCCCGACGGCGAGGCCGTGTTGACGATGCGGGCGTCGACCGTATGGCCCGTCTTCGACTGCTGCCGCCAGTGGGCGGCGGCATGGCGGGTAGGGCAGAAGTGACCTTTGAGGTGGACGCCGACCACGTCGTCCCAGTCCTCCTCGGACATCGAGAACACCATCCGGTCGCGGAGGATGCCGGCGTTGTTGACCAGGATGTCGAGCTGCCCGAAGACCTCGACGGCCTGGGCGACCATGGCTGCGGCGTCGTCGAAGTCGGTGACGTCGGAGCCGTTGACGACCGCGTGGCCGCCCATGGCCTCGATCTCGGCCACCACCTCGTGGGCCGGCCCCGGATCGGCGCCGCTGCCGTCGGGCTGGGCGCCGAGGTCGTTGACCACTACTGCGGCGCCCTCCGACGCCAGCATCAACGCGTGCTCGCGCCCGATGCCCCGCCCGGCCCCGGTCACGATGGCCACCCGACCCTCACAGATTCCCGCCACGGCTGGCCTCCCCGTTTCCGTCGTCATATCAGCTTAGGACGCTGCCGCTGGCGAGGGGACGGGCACGCAAACGGTCCGCTGGCTAATCTGACGCCGCCGTTCGACGGGCGGTCGGAGGGGCACGCGACGTGAGCATCGCCATAGGGGAGGACCACCTGGCGCTGCTCGCCGCGGTGCGTCGCTTCACCACCGACCGGTGCCCGCCGTCGGTGGCCCGTCACGCGATGGACGCCGACGGCGACGCCCTGCCTCCGTTCTGGGACGAGCTGGGCGGCCTCGGCTGGCTCGGCCTGGCCGTGCCCGAGGCCGACGGAGGCGAGGGGTTCGGGTTCGCCGAGCTGGCAGTGGTGCTCGAGGAGATGGGCCGCACCGTGGTTCCGGGGCCGGTGCTGCCCACGGTGTGGGCCGCGGCTGCGATCGGCGCCGACGCCGCCGGCCGCCGTCACCTCTCTGATCTCGCCGCCGGTCGATCGGTCGCCGCGGTGGCGCTGGGAGCCGGGATCGTGGCCACGGCCGGCGACGACCTGCGGGTGACGGGTTCGACGGGGCCGGTGCTGTGCGGTGCGGTCGCCGACGTGATCGTCGCACCGGTCGTCGTCGACGGGGCCGAGCGGTGGTGCGTGGTCTCCGGCGACGACGTCACCGCCGTCCCCGTCGAGTCGCTCGACCCCACCCGGCGCCTGGCCCGCATCGAGGTAACCGACGTGCCGGCGACCCTCCTCTCCGAGCTGACCCGCAATCGGGTCGAGTCGCTGGGCGTCGCCCTAGCTGCGGCCGAGTGCGCCGGTGGGGCGTCGTGGTGCGTCGACACGGCATCGGCGTATGCCTCGGTGCGCCGGCAGTTCGGTCGCCCCATCGGTCAGTTCCAGGCCGTGAAGCACCGGTGCGCCGACATGCTCGTCCACGTCGAGCAGGCGCGGGCCGTGGCGTGGGACGCGGCCCTGGCCCTCGACGAGGACGAGGCCGGAGCTGGAGCCGACGGAGGGCAGTCGGCGCTGGCGGCCTCCCTCGCCGGCGCCGTCGCCTTCGAGGCCTTTGCCACGGTGGCCAAGGACTGCATCCAGGTGCTCGGTGGCCTGGGCTTCACCTGGGAGCACGACGCCCACCTCTACCTCCGACGGGCCCTCGTCCTGCGCCAGCTCTTCGGCGGTCCGTCGCCGTGGCGGCACCGGACCGCGACCGCAGCCCTGAACGGGGCGGTGCGCAACCTGGCGCTCGACCTACCTCCGGAAGCCGAGGCCCTGCGGGCCGAGGTGCGCGACCTGGCCCAGAGCATCGTCGAACGCCCCCCGGGGGAGCGTCGAGCCGCACTGGCCGACGCCGGGCTGATCGTCCCGCACTGGGCGCCGCCCTGGGGCCGTGATGCCAGTGCCGTCGAGCAGCTGGTGATCAGTGAGGAGCTGCGGCGGGTGAAGGTGCGGGTGCCCCACCTCTCGGTGGGTGCGTGGGCGGCACCCACCATCGCCACCCACGGCACCGTCGAGCAGCAGGAGCGCTGGGTCGGGCCGACCCTGCACGGCGAGATTGCATGGTGCCAGCTCTTCAGCGAGCCCGACGCCGGTTCGGACCTGGCCGCCCTCACCACGTCTGCCGCCCGGACGGACGGAGGCTGGTTGCTGAATGGCCAGAAGGTGTGGACCACCATGGCCCGAGAAGCCGACTGGGGCATCTGCTTGGCTCGCACCAACTCGGGTGCACCGAAGCACCTCGGCATCACCTACTTCGTCGTCGACATGGCCACCCCAGGGCTCGACATCCGCCCGCTGCGCGAGATGACCGGTCTCGAGATGTTCAACGAGGTGTTCCTGGACGACGTCTTCGTCCCTGACGACTGCGTGGTCGGCGACGTCGACGGCGGATGGGCGCTGACCCGCACCACCCTGGCCAACGAGCGCGTGTCGATGGGCAGCGGCTCGTCGTTCGGCGGGGGCATCACGGCCCTCATCGACCTGGTCGGCCAGCGCATCGGCGGTGGTGACCTGGCGGAGGGAGACCGGTTGCTGCTCGACCAGCTGGGCGCGCTGGTGGCCGAGGCCCACTCGGTGGCCGTGCTCGGCCTGCGGGCCACGTCCCGGTCGGTCACCGGTGCCGCGCCCGGCCCGGAGGCGAGCGTGCGCAAGCTGCTGGGCGTGGAGCACGACCAGCGCACCCAGGAACTGGGCCTGACCCTGCTTGGTCCCGACGGCGCCACCACCGAAGGCGTGGCCGCCCAGTGGACCTTCGGATTCCTCGCCAACCGTTGCCTCACCATCGCCGGGGGCACCAGCGAGATCCAACGCAACGTCATCGGCGAACGTCTCCTCGGCCTGCCCCGCGACCCCGACCCGTCGCTCTGATGGCGGACCTGCTCCCCGACCAGCTCCGATTCATGGCCGACGCCCTGGGCGATGAGGGAGGCTTCACGATGTCAGCCGCGAGCTCGACCTCACCTTCGCCGCCTGGGAGGCCTGGGCAACCAGATGGTTGGCTGGTTTCTACGGCGACGGTGTCGGCGGGGACGGGAGCAGCTCCAGGACGAACCCGCCCCGCTCGAGGTAGACGGCGGTCAGCCCCACCGGGGCGGGCACGCGGAGCAGCTGCGAGGCTGGGCCGTCGGGCACCGTCAGGTCGCGCTGGTAGGTGAACCCGAAGACCTCCTCGTAGAAGCGACGGGGCAGAGCTGGGACCCGGTCTGATCACCCCCTCGTCCGGGTCCCGTGCCCGCTTCCGAGCATCGCAGCCCCGCGCTCGGCGTCGACACCCGCCGGGTCCTGCGGGAACTGACCTACGGGCTGCGGCAGCGGCGCGATCTCGCGTGACGCTCGGGGTCTACCGCAAGACGTCGGCGAGCCCGAGCCCGGTGCGGGTGGTGGAGGTGGTGTTACCCATGTAGTTGCCCGAACCGGTGTGCGGGATGGACGAGTAGACGACCTTGGCCGAGGTCGCGATGGCCATAAACGTGGCCGACTCGGTGGGGGTCACGGCGTCGCCGTTGGAGCCGATGTTGGTCCAGTCGGTGCCGTAGCGACCCTGCGGGTTGCCGTTCTGGTTCAGCCAGTTGATGTCGGTGGCCCCCGGCTTCAGCGAAGAGCACTGCCCCCACAGGCAGAGGTTCGTGTACCAGGCGGCCCCCTTGTGCGGCGTGCCGAGGGTCACCGAGTCCTCGACGTTGATAGGCGGCGAGAACCCCGATTCGCCCTTCTGGGCACCGTAGACGCCGCCGCGGGCGATGAGTCCACCCATGGAGTAACCCACCACGTCCACCGGGATGCCCCTGGAGGTGTACGTGTTGTACACGTAGGTCGAGAACGCTTTGGCGATGGCCTTCCACGATGAGCTGTCGCTGAACGAGCCGTACGAGCGCAGGTTGACGTTGCAGTTCACATCGCCGGAGTAGAAGCCGACCTTGACCATCGACCCGGTGAAGCCCTCCGCGCGCAGCTGGCCGATCATGCGATCGAAGGTGGCGCCGCAGTCGGTGCTGTTGGAGGTCGGGTTGTAGCCGTGGACGAACAACACCACCTTCGAGCGGTCCGCCGTGTGGGCACCGGCCGGAGCGGGTGAGCCGGCGACCAGGAGGCTGAGAGCGGCCACCATCGCCAGCAGCACGGACCGAAGGCGACGGCCTCGACGCTGCGGGCCTTGCGTGACGGGGCGGGTCGCAGCGATGACGCCTTCTCCTTGTGAGCGGCCCCTGCGGTCGAAGGGAGGCGGAGGAATCATATGCGCGAGTCAACGTCGTCGGTCGGTCCTCAGGCGCTGACCTGAGGTCCGGCGGTGAGGATGGCCCGCCATTCGGACTCGTCGAGCTCGAGGGGCTCGGTGTCGTCGATGAACGCCCGGAGCGTGGTGACGAAGCGCTCGGGTTCCTCGGCATGGGGGAAGTGGCCGGCGTGGTCGAAGATGACCAGGCGGCTGCCGGGCATCGACCGGTGGGCGGCCTCGGCGTGATCGACCGGGATGATGCGGTCGCGTCCGCCCCAGAGGACCAGGGTGGGAAGCCGGCTGGCCAGGTACAGCTTGTCGTGGGCGCTCACCGATTGGCCGGCGGGGTCGACGACGGCGCGCAGGGTCCGTACGAACGACTGGCGGTTGTCGGGCTCGGTGAGCGAGGCGTACGCCTCCCATTCCTGCTCGAAGGTGGCCCACCGGACGCCGAGGCGACCAAAGGCCCGGCCGACGGCGTTGCCGGCGTCGCGCACGAAGCCCGGGAACAGCACCGGCATCAGGTACTCGGTGCCGGGCAGCGCAAAGGCCCGCAGCATCCAAGACACCTCGGGTCCGAGGCCACCACTCGACACCAGCACCAGCCTCTCGCAGCGCTGCGGGTGCTGGTAGGCGAGCTGCATGGCCACGCCCCCGCCGAGCGACTGACCGACCACCGTGGCCCGCTCGATCCCGAGGGCGATCATCAGGTCGCGCAGGGTGTTGGCGTAGGCGCCGAGGGAGGAGTCGCCCCTCGGCTTGTCGGACTCGCCGTGGCCGGGAAGGTCGGGGGCCACCACGTGGTAGCGCCCGGCCAGACCGGGCAGCACCGCCCTCCAGGTGGCGGAACTGCCCGCCATGCCGTGCACCAAAAGGAGGACCGGTCGCTCCGAGTCCCCGCCCGTCGACGCGCTCGTGGATCGCTGGTCGGGTGCGCCCGCCTCCCGGTACGCCACGGTGTGGCCGTGCAGCCGGACCGACCGCTTCTCCACGAGGCTCACCGCGCCGACGCTACCGATTCGATCCCGATCAACCACGATCGACCACCGGTGCCGGCGTAGCGAACGTGACCCACCGCGCCATCGCGACATGAGCCGCGTGCAGTTCACACCCCATACCGGTCATAGCTGCACGCGCCTCGTTCTGGAACTCCCGCTCCGGGTCGACATGATCCGAGCCGCGTGCAGTTCACACTCCATACCGGTCATACCTGCACGCGGCTGAAGCGGTCGCTCGGCCAGGGGGTGTCGCTCCCGTAGCGCTGGATGACGGGGCCGGGCAGGGCCGGCGTGAGGCCGAGGAACCCGGCGTCCACACGGAGCACCATCGGGCGGGCCAGTCGGGCGAACGGGTCGCTGGCCAGGCGCTCGTCGCGTGAGGGTGTCGCCGTGAGTGAGCCCAGCCAGCGGTCGTCACCGGCGGAGAGCGTCGAGAACACCTGGGCGGGCGACAGCGCCAACACGTCGCGCAGCGCGCCGGACACTGCGGCATCGTCGAACCGCAGCGTCTCGGACTCCCCGGGCAGTACCAGCGAGACCCAGCCGGCGCCACCGCTGGGGTCGACCGCCCGGGCGTCGATCTTGGTGGCCCCGTCGGGTCGGTCTGCGGATCGTTCCCATGCGACCAGGTGGCCGGCGGCAGTGCCGTCGACGGTACGAACGGGGGCGCTCGCCGCGCAGCTCGACGGGGCATCGGATCGGAGGGCGAACCAGAGCCAGCTCACCGCGGCGGGTCCCAGTCGGGGCGGATGGCCCGGCTGATCTCCCGGAAGTCCCGCCACAGCTCGTCCGGGGTCGGTCGCCCCCAGAACCAGTAGCCGTTGTAGGTGGCGTGGATCGTTCGGTCGGGGAACAGGGTGAACACCGTCGGCAGGTAGGGCCGGTTCGTGGTGTCGGCCACCTCGACCAGGTCGAGCTGGTCGATCCATCTCCGTTCCTTGTCGGACAGGAAGGTCCAGCGGGCGCCGAGCCCGGCTCGGAAAGCAGCCTGCACGCCGGGGGGGTCGATGCTCACCGAGAGAAACCGGGTGTAGGCCACTTCGGCTTGCGCCTGCAGGGCGACGAGCGCTCGGAAGAACGCCTGCTCCTTGGGGCACCACCACCCCCGGTAGAAGTGAAGGAGGACCGGATCGCCCGCCGTCAGGTCCGAGAGGCGCCGCTCGTTGCCGGCGTGGTCGGGGAGCTCGATGTCGGGGAAGACGTCCCCGGAGCGCAGTGGTGGTCCCATGGCCCGGACCTACCCGCCCTGTCACGGCGCGCCCGGCGAACCTCGCCAGTCGGAGCACCTCCTGTCGTCCTCGACCGGGGGCGAGCGTGTAGGCAGGCGTTGCGCCGACAGCAGCGGGCGCCGAGAGGAGCACCCGATGTCGAACCGATCCGTCAGCGAGATGCTCGTCGAGGGGTTGGTCGACCATGGCGTCGAGCAGGTCTTCGGCGTGGTCGGCGACGCCCTGAACAGCTTCACCGACGCCATCCGGCGCCGCGACGGCATCGAATGGGTTGGTGTCCGCCACGAGGAGGTCGCCGCCTTCGCGGCCGGGGCCCAGGCGCAGCTGACGGGACGGCTCGGCGTGTGCGCCGGCACCGTGGGCCCGGGGTCGATCCACCTGCTCAACGGCCTCTACGACGCAGCCAAGAGCCACGCCCCGGTGCTGGCCATCACCGGGCAGGTGGAGGTGGGGCTGTTGGGTACGAACTACTTCCAGGAGATCGACGCCGACGCGCTGTTCCGCGACGTGTCCGTGTTCAACCACACGATCGTCAGCCCGTCGCAGATGCCGGTGCTCGCCGAACAGGCCATCGAAGCGGCGCTGGGCCAGCAGGGGGTCGCCGTCCTGACGCTGCCCGGCGACATCGGCACCCAGTCAGTGCCCGACGACGCCAAGGCGGTCAGGGCCTTCAACGATCCCAGCCGGTCCCGCCCCGCCGACGAGCACCTCGCCGCAGCCGCCGCGCTCATCAACGGCGGCGGGAAGGTCACGCTGCTCGTGGGCATCGGCGCCTCTGGCGCACGGGCGGAGGTGGTCGAACTGTCGAAGCGTCTTGCCGCACCGATGGTGGTCACCCTCAAGGGCAAGGAGACCTTTGACTGGGACAACCCGGCCCAGGTGGGCCAGAGCGGTCTGCTCGGCAACCCGGCAGCGGCCGCCGCTCTCGACGACTGCGACGTGCTGGTGATGATCGGCACCGACTTCCCGTACCCCGAGTGGTACCCCGACGCCAAGCGCACCGTGCAGATCGATGCGCGCGCTGCGCACTTGGGACGGCGCACACCAGTCGAGGTGGGCCTGGTGGGCGACGCCGCCCTCACGCTGGTGGCGCTGCTGCCGATGCTGCGCCAGGTCGACCGGTCCGATCACCTCGACGGAGCGTGCGCCGGCTACACCGCATGGTGCGAGCGACAGCAGGAGCTGACCCGACCGGGACACGACGACACGCTGGCCGGCAAGGCCCGCTCCGCACTGGACAACCGCAGCCACCGCATCCGACCCGAGGCATTGGCGGCCGCGATCGACCGCCTCGCCGCGGACGACGCCATCTTCACCACCGACACCGGCATGTCGACGGTGTGGCTGGCCCGATTCGTCTCGTTGCGCCAGCACCAACGGCTGCTCGGCTCGTTCAACCTGGGGTCCATGGCCAACGCCATGCCCCAGGCCATCGGTGCCCAGATCACCTTTCCCGGCCGTCAGGTCATCGCCTTCGCCGGCGACGGTGGCTTCACCATGCTGCTCGGCGACCTGCTCACTGCGGTCGCCCTCGAGCTGCCGGTCAAGATCGTGATCTTCGACAACCACCGACTCGGGATGGTCAAGCTCGAACAGGAGGAGGCGGGCTCCCCCGAGTACGGCACCGAGCTGGCCAACCCCGACCTGGCCGCAGTGGCTACCGCCATGGGCGCGACCGGCATCCGCATCGATGACCCCGAGGAGCTGGAGGCGGCGCTCGCCGGGGCCTTGGCGGCCCCCGGACCGGTGGTGGTCGACGTGCAGACCAACCCCGACGAGGTCGCCCTCCCACCGTCGACCGGGTTCAGCCAGGCTCGGGGGTTCGCGGTGGCGAAGATCAAAGAAGCCATCCGCAGTCGTGGCGACACGTGACACCCAATGAGAGGAAGAGGCAGACATGAGGACAGGCGATCTCGCTTCAGCGATCGGAAAGGGACTGGTGGCCGGTGCCGTCGGGACCGCAGCCATGACCGTGTCGAGCACGATCGAGGCCAAGCTCACCAAGCGCGATCCCAGTACGGCGCCAGCTGACGCAGCCAGCAAGGTTCTCGGCATCGAGCCCAAGGACGACCAGGCCAAGGACCGCTTCTCCAACCTGGTGCACTGGTCCTACGGCACCGGATGGGGCGCAGTGCGCGGGCTCATCGCCACGCTCGGCCTGCCCGGTCCGGCGCCGGCGATGGCCCACTTCGCCAGCGTCTGGGGCTCGGGGCTGGTCATGCTCCCCGCCGTCGAGGTCGCTCCGCCCGTCTCGGAGTGGGGTGCCAAGGCGCTGGCCACCGACGCCTGGCACCACGCGGTGTACGCCACGGCCACGTCGCTCGCCTACGGCTACCTCGACCGTCACCGCATCCAAGCCTGCTAGCCGTCAGCGCAGGTGACGGAACGCCCAGACGAGGCGCTGGACCACGTTCACTGCCGTCAGTCCCACCATCGCTGCGAAGATCCAGGGCGAAACAGCGGGAAACACGATGAACGCGGAGAAGATGACGATGGTCTCGGTGCCCTCGACCAGGGCGGGCCGCATGGTCACCGAGGTCATCTCGCCTGTGCTGGCGGCGCCGGCGCCACGCTTCTCCAAGATGGCGGCGAGGTATGCCCAGGAGATCCCGTTGACCCAGAAGGTGCCGAGCAGCACGGCGACGGTGATCCATCCGGCGGTGCGGTCGATGCCGGCGGCGACGCCGAGCGGAACGGCGACGTAGCCGATGGTGTCGGCGAGCATGTCCAGGTAGCCGCCGAGGTCCGAGGCCTGGCCGCGCTTGCGGGCCACCGGCCCGTCGAGCCCGTCCAAGAGGCGTCCGAGCAACCAACCGGCCAGGGCCACCCAGCGCAGCCCGGCCCAAGCCGCGCCGGCCGCGCCGAGGGTGACCGTCAGCGAGGCCAGGGTGAGGGCTCCAGGCCCGATGACCGGTGCCAGTCCGGCGGCGACGGTGTCGAGCAGGCGTTCCTTGGCGGGTCGGAGCCGGAGGTCGAGCACGGGGCCATCGTGGTCGCCACGCGGTGACTCGACCAGTCGGCAGGGTGGAGGATCGAACAAGCTGGTGAGGCACGCTTTGCGGCCCTTTGGCTCGTCGACGGCGCGCCCTATCGTGGATGGGCGGCCGACCGGTTGCCATGGGGAGTGACGGTGGGCCGAGCGACATCGTCGACGAAGACCCGACTCGATGCTCCGCAACGACGACGTCGAGTCATCCGGTCGGCGGTGCTGGCGCTCTGGGTGCTGGTGGTGGCGGTCTGGACGTGGCGACTGTGGTCCACGGGCACCACCCCCACCGAGTCGCTCCAGGCCATGATCGACGTCTCCGACGGCGCCTGGGCCATCCCGGTGTTCATCACCGTCTACGCCGTGCGACCCTTGGTCTTGTTCCCGGCATCGGTGCTCATCGTTGCCGCCGGCATCATGTTCGGCCCCGTTGTCGGCGTCGGCGTCGCGACGGTCGGATCGAACCTGTCCGCACTCGTCGCGTTCCAGGTCGCCAAGACGTTCACCCCAGCCACGGTCGCCGCCACCGGCGTCGGAACCGCCGGCCTGCTCAGCCGGTGGGCCGAACGACTTCGTGAACGCAGCTTCGCGACGGTGATGGTCATGCGCCTGGCCTTCTTGCCGTACGACCTCGTCAACTACGCCGCCGGGTTCCTGCGGATCAACCTGGGTGCGTTCCCGGCGGCCACCGCGCTCGGGTCGTTGCCCGGCACCGTCTCGTTCGTGCTGGCCGGGGCGTCAGTGGAGCGACTCGACGCCGGCGTCGCCGGGTTCGACCCCCGGGTGTTCCTCTTCTCGGTGGCCCTGTTCGCGGTCAGCATCGTGGTCGCCAAGGCCCTCCAGCGTCGCGAGGCAGCGGCTCGACCTGGCGGTGCCGGCCCCTGACCACCCGCAACGGGGGCCCACCCCACGGTGACGGACGCACGGTGGATGGGTCATCGGTCCCGTCGGGCGATGACTCGGCGGAACGGGATGCCCATCGTGACGGGGACCATGGCCCGGGCGCGCGACCGAGCGGCGTCTCGGCGGGCGGCAGTGGTCCCGGGGAGATACCAGGAAGCGACGAATCGGTCCGCGTGGGAGGGATCGGTGATCGGGTGGTCGAAGCGGCGGGACTCGTCCGACTCGACTCGCAGGTCGGCGCGCTCGAGCGTGGCCACGGCCTTCCGCCGGAGCGGGGTCGGCGGGAACTTCGTGGTCGAGCGGGCCGCCCAGAAGAGTCGCAGGTAGCGCATCCGGTCAGCCGCGGTGAGGGGGCCTGGCGTGGGCAGGAGCAGGCGTAGCTCACCGCCCTCCCGCAAGACCCGGTGGATCTCCCTGAGGGCGTCATCGAGGGGACGGATCAGCATCAGCGCCAGGGAGCAGGTGACCACGTCGACGGTGCCGTCGGCGATCGGGAGCCTGCTGGCATCGCCGAGGATGACCGCGCTCTTTCCTACCTCCTGCGCACGGTGGAGCTCCCCGACGGACCGGTCGAGGCCGACCCAACGAAGCGCGTCGGCAGGCCTGGCCGGACCGCTGCCGCAGCCGAGGTCGACGATCCGGGCCGATGGATCGACCCCGTCGAGCAGCCAGTCATAGGGGGTGGCCTGGTGGGCGGTACACCGGGCCAGGACCTCCTCGGTGATCCCCGGGTTCCTGGCGTGGAACTCATCGAGGTATGCGTCCCAGTCGGTCGCGGTCACCGCTCGCTCACGTCACCACGACCGGTGCGCCCGACTCGGCGGCCGACCGGTAGATGGCGTCGACCAGGCGGTGGGGACGCACCGCGGAAGGTCGGCGAGGCTTGGCGGCCTTCCGCCACCGAACGGACGAACGCACCGTCGGGGTTGTCGATGGGAGACGGCGTCGCACCCGTCGAACGCCTCGGCCTCGGTGGCGCATGCAGTCGCGCCCCAACCGGCGGCGAACTCGGCGGCCCGGGAGCGGTCGGGGTCGTGGACGCCGGCAAAGGCCACATCCTCGGTCGACTCGAACAACCCAGCGCGTGGAAGTGGGCGATCAGCCCGGCACCCAGGAACCCCACTCGAACCGTCACTCCATCTCCGGTCGTCAGGCGGACGGCCCGAAGCTACGTGAGCGCTTTCGGTGCCCGCGCCAGTCGACGATCAGGGGAGCCGGGCGATCACGGCGGTGTCGGCCTCTCCGGCTGCGGGACCGTAGGTGAGCGTGAGGACGCCGCCGACCGAACAGGCTGGGCATCGGCCGGCGACGATCAGCATCATGTCGTCTGGGTCCGACGCGCCTTCCAGGCGTCGTTCGGTCAGGTCGGTGAACGTGTCTGCGGGGGAGCCCGTGCCGCACGACCCACAGCTCACGTCGCCCTGGTCGCCGACCGATTGCAGATCGGATGTGAACCCGTCTTGGCGAAGCGTGTGCAGGACCGAGACCAGGGTCGTGTTGTCGCTGGGAGCGCCGGCGACCTGCGCGTGCTCGTCCCCATGGTCCGCCGTCGCGTCCGGGCCGGACCCGCCGTCCCCGTGGCCGGCAGGGAACGCAAGGTGGCCGCCCAGGAAGCCGCCGACTGTCGCCGCCGCGGCGCCGGCATGGCAGAGCCTGACGCCTCGGCGGCGTGCTCCGTGGCGTCGCGCCCGCCACGATGCTGCGAACAGCGCGGTGGCTACTGCGTTCGAGACGGCGTGGACGACGCCGACGCGCCGCTCGGCCCGAGGCAGCTGCACCCAGTCCGCCCACCCGGCAGCGACCGTAGGGATCGCGGACAAGACACCGAGTCCGAGGAGAGCATCAGCGGCAGGCTCGGACCGCCTGCCACCGACGACGTCGAGGACCCATGCGCTGGTCCAGAACCCGATCGGCAGATCGGTCAGCACCGGGTGGAGGGGATGGCCCAACCAGCTCCCGCGGAGCGCGCCGGCAACCGGCGAAGGCATCCGTCGGAAGACTTTGTGGAGGGGATCGGCGACCCGGTCCAAGGCGTCCACCTGCGCCATTCGATCGACGACCCGGCCCAGGCCCCCAGAACCGCTGGTCCCTTTGTGGCTCGCGGTGACGACATCGTTCATCTGGCACTCCGTCCACATCTCGCCATCGGGTCCTGGGACCTGTACCCGCCGGCCGGGGTCGTGATCTCTGAGGCCCGAGCTTCGATCCGTCGAGGCATGGGAGGAGGTTCGATGGATGTCCGGAGGGTGGGGCTCAGGTCCGACTGCCTGGGACCTCCCGTCGGGCGTCGTCGGCCAAGAGCAGATCGAAGACGCCCATCCAGATCGACGATCCGAACCGAACAACTCGGTGACGTTGCTCGAACCGGTGCTGTCGACCATGGCCCCCATGCCGTCCCCGCAGGGAACCCGGCGTGGCCACCATGCGCCCGACCGCTGCCGGGCTGGCCGGTAGGCGAAGGTGTTCAACGTCGGAGGGCCCGAGATCTTGGTGATCCTGGTGGTGGCCCTGCTGATCCTGGGCCCGGACCAACTGCCCAAGGCGATGCGGGCGTTCGGCAACGCCCAGGCCCAGATCAAGAAGGTCTCCGGCGGGTTTCGCGACGAGATCCAGAACGCGGTGAAGTCGCTGGAAACCGAGCCCGAACCGACCCGGGCAAGGTCGGCTCGCCCCGAGGAGGTCCCGAGCGAGCCGATCCGACAGGCCGAGGCCACCTCGCCCGGCCACCCGGCGGCCGCCGCCGGATCTCCTGCGCCGGAGCAGCTCGAAGCCCCAACCGCCCGAGCCCGCTCCTGTGGCGAAGGACCTGGAGCTGGTCGGCCCTGCGGATCGAGCGGCCGGCTGATCCCACTGGGTTGCAGGACGAGGAGGTCGGAGATGGCCGACCAGCACAACCTCGTTGCATCGCTGGGGATCGGGGCCGTCGGCTGACCCCGACCCGGTGGGGTAGACGGGCGCCCATGGGACCCTCGCACCGCCTCTTCCGCACGTCCGCCGCTGCCTGTGCGGTCGCCCTGTTGAGTCCTCTGGCCGGGTGCGGCGACGACAGCGGCGACGGTGGTGGCGCGTTCGTGGAGGTGCGCCGGGTCGACGCCGCCGAGGCCACCGGGCTGGCGGTGACGGCGGAAGGCGGGCTGGTGGT
>JAABUN010001612.1_pt1 | contig 47879 bp, 53 predicted proteins | sample 5559311 | NCBI WGS metagenome assembly JAABUN01 (sample SAMN10711877, study PRJNA513370) | rock metagenome | isolation source: Antarctica rocks | place: Antarctica: Victoria Land, Siegfried Peak sud
ACCCGGAGACACCGACACCACGACGTCGGACGATCAGCGACGCCCCAGCCCGCGCCACCACTCAACCACGAGAAGATCATGAACTCGAACGACAATCAAGGTCTACTCGCGGATCTGGGACTGACCGCGTGGGGCGCAGTGGCCTGTGTGGTGCCGTCGAGCGTCTGGCGCACCGCGGTCGGTCTGGGCGTGCCGCTGGGTTGGAGTCAGGCACATCTGCGACTGGAGCGCATACCCGGGTACGGCACCGTCTACGTCATCTGGCTCAGCGTCGCCTCTATCGCTGCGGCGGCACTGACTCTGGGTCTGGTCTACCGCTGGGGGGACCATGTCCCGTCCTGGGTTCCGCGGCTGGGCGGCCGGCGGCTGCCCGTTCGACTGGTGGCTGGCCTGGCGGTAGCCGGCGCGCTTGTCGTCGCCGGCATCGTTGCACTGAGCATCGCCCACTGGGCGACCGTCAGCGGCTTCAGCGAGCGGCCAAGGTCGGCAGCGGCTCTGCTCATGGTTGCTTGCTACGCGCCCGCGATCCTGTGGGCGCCCTTGCTCCTGGCCACCACCTTCGCCTACGTACGAAGACGTACCAGCCATCACCGGTAGCGGATCGGCTATGGGAACGGCCACGTGTCGTGAAGGCGCCTCATCCGTGTCACGGGCTTGGTCGGCTGGCATCGCGGAGCCAGCGGGAGCCCTCGCCCTCGGCGGCGGCCTCGTCGTCGGCGTTGAACAGGGCGCACCGGGTGAGCGACAGGCAGCCACATCCGAGGCAGCCGTCGAGGGTGTCCTGCAGGGCCTGCAGCTCACGCAGGCGATCCGCGACCTGCTGGCGCCAGGGCTGGGCGAGCCGGGCCCAGTCCTGCTGCGTCGGGGCCCGGTCGCTCGGCAGGCTGTCCAGCGCTGCCTTCACCTGATCGAGATTCAGGCCGACGCGCTGAGCAGCGGCCACGAACGCCAACCTGCGCAGCACCCAACGCGGGTAGCGCCGCTGGTTGCCGCCGGTGCGGGTAGCGACCACGAGCCCGCGCTGCTCGTAGTACCGCAACGTCGCGACGGACACCCCGGCCCGACGGGCGACCTCACCGATCGTCAGAAGGTCGCTCGTAGTCGTCACGGGCCCGAGGATGCCCCGCCCGCGCGCTTGACCTCAAGTCGGCCTGAGCTTGCAGGCTCCTCTGGTGCTCAGACGCCTTGGCCTACCGGATGTGACCGGCCACGTACCGCTGCTGGCCGCCTTGGCTGTCGACGCGCTCGGCAGCGGCGTGTTCCTGCCCTTCTCGGTCCTGTTCTTCACAGTCACCACGCCGCTGTCACTCGCCCAGGTCGGGCTGGCCCTGTCGGTCGCGGCCGGCATCGCGCTCCCCGCCGGACCGTTGCTGGGGAGCCTGGTGGACCGCAGCGGTGCCTGGCGGGTCCTGCTCGCCGGCAACCTCCTGCAGGCGCTGGGGGTTGCGAGCTACCTGGTCATCGACACGTTCGGAGGCCTGGTCGCCGCCGCCGTCGTCGTCGCGCTCGGCAACCAGGCGTTCTGGGCTGCCTACTCCCCCCTCGTCACCCAGGTCTCGGACCCCGGCGAGCGGGAGCGCTGGTACGGCTTGCTCGGGGCGCTGCGCAACGCCGGCTTCGGCCTCGGGGGGCTGCTGTCGGGCGTCGCCCTGGTAGCCGGCGAGGCCACCGGCTACCGGAGTGTCGCCGCGGTCGACGCCGGCAGCTTTCTGCTCGCCGCCCTGCTGCTCCTGCTCGACCGGCCGCACACCGAGCCCGCGTCGGTTGCCGGTGACGTCGCGGACAGCCCCGATGGCGCAGCCGGATGGCGAACGGTCCTGTCCGACCGCCCGTACCTCGCCTTCACCGTGGTCAACATCGCGTTCGCGACGAACTCCTTTGCGTTGACCCTCGTCCTTCCGGTCTACGCCGTCGCCCGGCTGGGTCTGCCGCCGTGGCTGCCCGGGGTCGGCCTCACGCTGAACTGCCTGCTGATCGCGCTCGCGCAGGGACCGGTCGTACAGGCCCTGACCGGACGCGCACGGGTACGGGCCCTGCAGGCGTCCTCGGCGCTGTCTGCAGCCTTCGCCGTCATCATGTTGCTGTCTGCGGCGGTCCCACCGACCGTGGGCGTGCTGGTCGTGCTGGCCGCTGTCGCCGTGTTCACCCTGGGGGAGCTGGTCGAGTCCCCAGTGCTGGCCGCGCTGGCCGCCGAGGCCGCGCCCGACGCCCTGCGCGGGCGCTACCTGGCACTGCACCAGGTCTCCTGGAACGTCTCGAACACGGTCGCGCCCGCGCTCCTCACCGGCCTGCTCGCAGCCGGCACCTGGCCGGTGTGGGCCGCGCTCATCGCCCTGGGCGGCGCGGCCGCAGCCGGCATCAGCGCGGTCTCAACCCGGCTACCCGCGGCGCGCCAACTGATCGGTCTGGCACCCGCCCCCGTCCCGGCCACGCCTGTTCACGCCCCCGACCACGTCGTGCCACCGGCGGATCCCCGGTGACCAGTCGCCACTTTCCGTCGGCTCACCGTCCGGCTCCCTTGCTTGTGCGGGCCTGGCAGGGCGGCCACGCGGGAGTCCTGGGCGGCCGGTGGAGACTGCGTCGGTGACGCCTGCGGAGCTGGTCCGGCTCGCTCGCGAGGTGCAGTGGTTGCCGTACCGCTGGCCCGCGCCGCCCGACGCAGCAAGCACGGAAGTAGCCGGCGCGGGTACCTGCGCCGGCAAGCACGCCCTGCTCGCGCAGCGGCTCGGAGCAGCCGGCCTGCACTGCGCCCCCCTGCTGGTTGTCGGGACCCTCGCGCCTTCGCTGTGGTCGGACCTGGCCGACGAAGCCGACGGCCTGCTCGAGGTCCATGAGTGCCTGACAGTCCTGACGCCCTGGTCCGGACCGTTGACGGTCGACATCACCTGGCATCCGGCCGCTGTGAACGCGGGCCTGCGCGGGCTGCGGGAGGACTGGGACGGGCGCAGCGACACCGACACTGCTGTTGCGGTCACCGGTCCCGGCTACGCCGTGGCCGGCAGCAAGCTCCGTGCGGCGAAGGAGTCGTTGCGAAACCGGCTCTACACCCAGGAGGAACGGCGGCGCCGCGATCGAATCTTGAAGGAGATCGCCGTCCGAGCGGCGGCTCTGTAGCCCCACCGCGTCCGGGCCTGGAGCGATGCGGCCACCGAAGTGAAGGTCCGGCAGACGATCTCTACCGGGTCTACTGCTGGAGTGCGGGCTCCCCGAAGCGCTCTCGCGCGGCCTGCTTGCTCACGCCGAGGACGGCCCCGATCTGCGTCCAGGTTCGGCCGTTGGCTCGTGCCGTTGCGACCTGCTCGGCGAGCGTCAGGTCGCTGGCGGCGACGGCACGCAGCGCTTCACCGATGGCCCGCAGGTCTTCTCCGTCGGAGTCCGGCGAAGCGAGTGCTGCCGGGTCCAGGGTGTCGAGCCATGCCTCGGTCTCGACCAGGGCCTGCTGCAGCTGTGCGCGCGTACGTGGCATCTTCATCACCTCAGGTAGTCGCGGAACTTGGGCCGTAGCGACATCGCGTGGATCACCACAGGCTCTTCGGCCGGGTCGTCGTCCAAGACCACGACTTCGAGCAGACGACCGGAGCGGTCAGCGGCAATGATCAGGTTCCTTGCGGGGCCAGCTATGACGCGGAGTGGGTTGCGGAGGGCGTGCAGGATGTCCTCGTCCAGGACGCCGTGCTTGCGCGCGCTGCCGCAATCTGCACCTCGACAAGGTCGCCTTGTCTCGATCGCTTCGTCAAGGTGCCCCTTGTCGCCGACCTGTGCCGATCAGCGTTCGTGCTTGCGGGACCGGTTCCCGCACCGGCAGGACGGCTTGACTCATGCAGGCAAATGCCTGCATGATGGCCGGGTGCCGGTAGAGACGACAGCGCTCGACGCAGTCTTCAAGGCGCTCGCCGACCCCAATCGCAGGCTGCTCCTCGACCGACTGCGGGAGCACGACGGCCAGACGCTCGGGCAGCTCTGCGAGCACCTCGGCATGGCCCGGCAGTCCGCCACGCAGCACCTCGACGTCGTCGTGCGCGCCGGGCTCGTCACCATCGTGCGGCGCGGGCGGGAACGGCTGCACTACCTCAACCCGGCGCCGATCCACGAGATCGAGCAGCGCTGGATCTCCACCTTCGACAAGCCCCGCCTGCAGGCGCTGAGCGCCATTCAGGACCGAGCAGAGGAGTACGCCATGACCGAGACCGCCACCTCGAGGCCGTCCTACGTCTACGTCACCTACATCCGCGCGAGCCCCGAGCAGGTGTGGCGAGCTCTCACCGACGCGGACCTGACCGCCCGCTACTGGGGACATGCCAACGTCTCCGACTGGCAGCCAGGCTCACGCTGGGAGCACCGGCGCACCGACGCGTCCGGTCACGTCGACCTCGTCGGTCGGGTGCTGGAGACCGAGCCACCGACCCGTCTGGTCATTACGTTCGGTGAGTCCGCCGACGCGCCGGGCGACGCCTCGGTCGTCACCTTCCACATCGAGCCGCATCACGACATCGTCCGGCTCACGGTGACCCACGAGAACCTCGCCGACCCCACCGCGCTCCAGGAGATCTCGCACGGCTGGCCCGCCGTCCTCGCCAACCTCAAGTCGCTGCTCGAGACCGGCGAGGTCCTCCCGCGCGCGCCATGGGAGATGTCGCCCGTGCACCGCTGAGCCGCCGACGGCACAGCCCGCCTGCCCGCACCCCCTCTCACGCGACCAAGGAGAAGCTATGGACACCACCCGCTTGCAAGCCGCCTATACCGAACTGCTCGACGCCGCTGCCCACGTCGCTGGACGGTCCGGTGACATCGTCACCCCACCGGACGGCGGCTGGGATGCGGACCGGATCCTCGCCCACATCGCGCTCGTCGACGCTGCGACCCTCGCCACCGCCGCGACCGTCGCGTCAGGCGCAGCTGCGACCTACGACAACCGCCTCTCGCACGAGGCCTGGACCACCGACCGCGTCCGCGCCCGCGCCCGCGCCGGCGGGAACACCGGGCTGCAGGACCGCATCCGGCGCCAGGGCGAGGCCCTGTGCGTCCTCGGCGCAGCACTCAGCGACGCCGAGCTCGACACGGCCATCCCCACCCTCCTGCTGTCCGACGGCGAGGCGCTCGTCGACCAGCCGGTGCCGCTCAGAGCCATCCTCACCGGCCTGGCTGAGGACCACCTCCCACGCCACACGACACAACTGCTCGCCCTGCTGCACAGCAGACAACAGACCGCAGCGACGGCCTGATGCCCCGCGCCCGCCTCGCGCCTGGATCCGGATAGGCACAGCAGCTTGAGCGCTCGCCCTGAACCCCCGTGTCGGTGTACCGCTGGGGTTATCGGGACGGGTTCGCCGGTGGACGTGTTGGGGACCGGGTGACGAGGGCGACGCTGACGAGGACGAGGGCGAGGCCGATACCGGTGCTCGTAGTGATCGGCTCGTCGAGGAAGAGTGCTCCCCAGGTGAGCCCGAAGACGGGCACGAGGAAGGTCACGGACAAGGCGCCGGTCGGTCCGAGCCGGGCGACGAGCCGATAGAACAGGGCGAAGCCCAGCGCGGTGCTGGCCAGAGCGAGTGCGAGCACCGCTCCGGCAGCCGACGGACCGGGCACGTGTACGGGCGGCAGCAGCACGGTCGGCCCGAGCAGCAAGGCTGCGGCGCCAAGCTGCTGGCCAGTCGCCACGGTGATCGGTGGCGTGCCGGCTAAGTGGGTGGCGGCGTACACCCCGCCGACTGCGTACAGCGCGGCGGCGAGCAGGCTCGCGGCCACCGCGAGGAGCAGGGAGGCGTTCAGGCGCAGCGGTCCGAGGCCGACGAGCACCGCCACGCCGACCAGCCCGAGCAGCACGCCGGCCAGGCGCCGACCGGTCAGTGGTTCCTTGAGCCTGGCGGCGCTGAGCAGCAGCGCGAACAGCGGGGTCGTGGCGTTCAGGATCGCGGCGAGCGAGGCGGTCAGCCGCAGCTCGGCGGTGGCGATGAGCGTGAACGGCGCAGCCGCCGACACTCCGCCCAGGATCAGGTAGCGAACTCCGTCTCGGCGCCACTGCGGCGACCTGCGCCGGGCGCTGACCACCGCGAGCAGCGCCAGGCCGGCGAGCAGTACGCGCGACTCGATCAGCGCGACGGGGCGCAGGTCGACCACGGCGACGCGGATGAACAGGAACGAGGCGCCCCAGCGCGGTCACCAGCAGCAGGGTCGCCACGTCCTGCCACGTCAGCTCGTGCGGTGGCGCCTGGGTGGTGCTGGTCATGGCACAGAAGTAGTGCACCGTGGCAGCCCGAGACCAACAACCTCCTACTGACCTGGCATGAGGGCAACTCATGAACCTGCCGCAGCTCCGGGCACTGGTGGCCGTCGCGGACCAGGGCAGCTTCACCGCCGCCGCCGACTCCCTTGGGATCAGCCAGTCAGCGGTCAGTCACACCCTCGCCGCACTCGAGCACGAACTCGCCCTGGCCCTGGTCATCCGCAGCCGCTCCGGCGCCACCTTGACTGCGCATGGCCAGCAGGCTGTAGGCCACGCCCGCGAGGCGCTACGGCGCGTGGAGCGGATCAGCCAGGACGCGGCCGTGGCTGTCGGCCGGCATCGAGGGCGGCTGCGGGTGGCAGCGTTCCCGAGCGCCGCGCAGCTGATGCCGCCACTGATCGCCGCTCTCGGTCGGGCCCTGCCAGAGGTTGCTGTCGTGCTGCTGGAGGGCAACGACAGCGAAACCCAGGCGTGGCTTACCGACCGCGTCGTCGACCTCGCCGTAGTCGCAACCCTGTGCGCGCCCGACGGCAACGCAGCCACCCGCATGACTTCACCAACCGGCGCGCTGCTGGCGATCGACCGGTTCGTCGCAGTTCTCGACCGCGACCACGCCCTCGCCGGACAGGACAGCGTCAGGCTCGCCGACCTGGAGGACGACCCGTTCCTGCTGTCCGACGGCGGATGCGAACCGCTGTTGCGCCGCTTGTACGACGCCGCTGGCGTCGCGATGCGACCGGCCCGCCGGATCCGCGACCCGGCCACCCTCCTCGCGATGGTGCAGCAACAGCTCGGCGTCACCGTCGTGCCCGAACTCATGCTGCCCCGGGCGCACGACCTGGCCGTTATCCCTCTCACGCCGGCCGCGCACCGCGCGTTGCACCTGGTCCCCGCGGACGAACGTGACCTGTCCGCCGCTGGCAACGTCCTTCTCGACCTGGCCCGCCACAGACGACGACACCAGCCACCGCCAGAACTCGACGTCGTCGCCAGTCCTGATCGGGCAGCCCCGTGCCAGTAGGGGATCGGCTACTGGGACGTAACGATGGGGCTCACCGCGACAGCAACTCCTCCGGGTGCGGTGTCTGCAGCGGGGCGGCGGGCAGTAGTGCCCGGTGAGCATCCAGGTCGGCAGCGCGGTGATCAACTGCGGCGACATGGAGGTCATGACTCAGTTCTGGACAGCGGCGCTGGACCTGGTGCCGTCGAGCACCGAGCCCAACGACGAGTTTCGCCGACTCGAGGGCAGTCCGATCAATATCTCGTTGCAGCGCGCCAGGACGCTCGTGACGGCCCGCGATCAGATGCACTTGGATCTCTACAGCGACGAGCTCGACGCACAGGTGGCTCGGCTCATCGAGCTGGGCGCGGTCTACGTGCGCCGCAGTCGTGACGAGGGCGGCGACTTCGTCGTGCTCGCCGATCCGGAGGGCAACGAGTTCTGCATTTGCCAGAAGGACCAGCTGTAACTGGTTCCCCTCGACAACAGGTAGCACCGTCCGATGACCGATCGCCAACGGGTGTCGAGCGCGTTCCAACCGCCGCGGTTCACGACAGGTGACATGGTCGGATCGACGACGGGAGGGCAGATGGTCGGGGAGCTGGTCGATGCGCGCCGTACGGAGCCGCCGTACGAGCTGGCGGAGCGCCCGATGCTCGAGGCGTGGCTGGAGTTCCACCGAGCGACGCTGCAGCTCAAGTGCGAGGGGCTCGACGCCGCACGGTTGGCCGCTCGTCCGGTGCCTACCTCGGCGTTGTCGCTGCACGGGCTCGTACGCCATCTGGCTGACGTGGAGCGCGGCTGGTTCACCCGAACGCTGCTACGCGCCGCGGACACCCCTCCGCTGTTCTACGATCCCGCGGTCGAGGACAGCGGGATGATCCCCCTCGACGGCGCCGACGCCGCCGCCGACCTCACCACCTGGCACGAGGAGTGCGAGCGCAGCCGGCAGCACGCCGCGCGGTTCGACCTCGACGACACCGGCCTGCGCGACGGACAGGAGTGCTCGCTGCGCTGGATCTACACGCACATGATCGAGGAGTACGCCCGGCACAACGGCCACGCGGACCTGCTCCGCGAACTCGTCGACGGGACCGTCGGCTGGTAACCACGCGCCGCGCCCCGTCGACCAGGCGCCGTAGGACGGCGGCTGCCCCATCTTCGGCAGGACGACTTTGGCTGGTCAGTTGTCGCAGCAGGCGAAGGTCAACCGCACGCGCTCCACCGGCTCTACGGTTCTGAATGTGGAGCACGTCGAGGTCCCCTCGGGTGCGCTTCCCAGCGCCGCGGTCCTGGCAGCCTTCAGTCTCAAGGGTGGGCCGGTGCCGCTGCACGGGGGGCAGGGCAGGTCGTGGCTGGTCGGTCCGGCGGTGCTCAAGCTGTTGGACATGCCGCGGTCGGCTCTGCGGTGGCAGGCCGAGCTGCTGACCCGGCTCGACGGCCGGGACGACCTGCGGGTGTCCGTGCCGCTGTGCACCGCCGATGGCGAGTGGACCAGCCACGGCTGGACGGCCTGGCGGTACCAGCCCGGCGTGCACCTATCCGGTCGCTGGCAGGACATCGTCGTGGTCGGCCAGCGGCTGCATGCCGCCCTGCAGGACGAGCCTGAGCCCGCGTTCCTCGCGGACCGCACCGACATTTGGGCGATCGCGGACCGCGTCGCCTGGGCCGAGCTGCCCGCCGAGGATCATGCCGCGACCAAGCACCTGGACAAGCTGATCCGGGCTCTGCGACCGGTGCCCGGCCTCGCCCAGCTCGTCCACGGCGACCTGTCTGGCAACGTCCTGTTCCACCCGCACCTGCCGCCCCTGGTCATCGACCTGAGCCCCTACTGGCGGCCGCCAGCGTTCGCGTCCGCCGTGGTGATCGCCGATGCCCTGGTGTTCGAGGGGGCCCGCCCGGACGTGGTGCAGCCCATGCTGGTGGACCCGACCTTCCCGCAGTACCTGCTCCGGGCGCTGATCTATCGGGCAGTCACCGATCACCTGGCCCGACCGCACCTGCGACGACGCGACGTCGACGACCCGTATAGACCGGCCGTGGACCTGGCCATTCACCTGGCACAGGCGTCCCGGTAGCCCGGCTGCTGGGACAGTTCAACACCTGGACGGCAAGCGGCTGAGCTGGGACTGCGTGGCTGTGGCTGTGTCTGCCACCCGACCCCTCGCTTCCGCCGACTTCACCAATGAGGTGCAGCTGAAGATCGTCAACACGGCCCTGGAAGACCGTGACCGCGGGGCGAGCCTGCCCCTGGTGATCCTGGACGAGAAACGTCAGGTCGCGGCGGGTGCTGGAGCGGCTCGGCTTCGTCAGCTACGGAACAGCAGAGGCTTACCTGAAGATCGACGGCGTCTGGCAGGACAACAAGCTCCTGACGCCGACGCCGGGCCTGGCGGAGGTACCCCAGTAGCTGCACCTGTGTTCGCCGCGAACGCGCAACCGCACCGCACCGCACCGCACGACGATCGGCAACCGGCCACAACCCTCGCATCCGGCAGGATGGTCGTCGTGCCGGACCTCGTCGCCCCGGTCGTGCCCGCCGGGCGGTTGCGCGACCAGAGTCAGCCTGAGCTGTTCATCGACGAGCTGACCCTGCGGCCGTGGCGTCTCGTCGACGCGCCGACTGTCGTGCGGGCCTATAAAGATCCCGGGATTCAGCAGTGGCACGTACGCACTATGAGTGACCACGAGGCCGAGGAGTGGGTCGCGACCTGGCCCAAGCGCTGGGCAGCCGAGAGCGGCGCTGGCTGGGCGGTGTGCGATGACCAAGGGCTGCTCGCCCGCATGAGCCTGCGCGCCCTGGACCTGGCCGAGGGCGTGGGCGAGGTCGCGTACTGGGTGCTGCCGGAGGCGCGGGGACGGGGCGTCGCGCCTCGCGCCCTGCGGGCCATGAGCGCATGGTTGTTCGTCCACGTCGGTTTGCACCGGATCGAACTGGCGCACTCGACGCTGAACACCGGGTCCTGCCGGGTGGCGATCAAGGCGGGCTACGCGCTGGAGGGGACCAAGCGGCAGCAAGCTCTGCACCGGGACGGCTGGCACGACATGCACCTGCACGCTCGGGTGCGGAGCGACGCCCTCTGGACCACACCGGGTTGTTCCGAATGACGATCGTCATGTGGGAGCGGTCGGTGTGCGCCACCTCTTGACGGCCGGCGTTCGTCGACCTCCGGCACGTCGACACAGCCTCGCCGCTACCCGGCGGCAGCCACCCGCTCGTATGGCTCGTCCTGACCTGCCGGGACTGGGGCCTGCCGCTGACGCCGGTCGTGTCGGGCGCCCACGACCCCGTCTACCGAGCCGCCGCGGTCCGGGCCGCCGGCCTGGCTGGCACCGCGGTCGGCATCCGCCTCGGCCCGTCGGAGTGGCCGGAGATCGGCACGCCGCTCGGCGACGGCCACCTCCTCGGCCTGCTCGCCGAGACCGGGCAGGACCCCGAGCGGACCCATCTGATCCTCGACCTAGAGGACCAGGTGAGCACGACCGTCGCGGTCACCGCCGCGGCGCTGCGGCCGGCGCTGCGCGCGCTGCCCCGCGCGTATGACTGGGCGTCGGTCACCGTCGCGGGGACCGGCATGCCGACCGGGACCGCCGAGGTCGGACGCGACGGCGCCGCCGAGATCCCGCGGTCGGAGTGGGCGCTGTGGCGGTCGCTGGACGCCCCGGACTACCGCCGCCCGTCGTTCGGCGACTACGGCGTGCAGCACCCCGATCCGCTCAGCGGCTTCGACCCCCGGTACATGGACTCGTCGGCCCAGCTGCGCTACACGACAGCGGCGAACTGGTTCGTCGTACGCGGCAGAGGCGTCAAGAAGTCAGGTCTCGCGCAGATCCGCGACCTCGCCTCGCAGGTCGTCGCGCACCCGGAGTACCCCGGTCCCGGCTTCTCCTGGGGAGACCGCTGGCTGGACGAATGCGCCCGCCACGCGTGCAAGGCCGGCAACCAGGGCCTGTGGCGGAAGGTGACGACCAACCACCACCTCACGTACGTGGTCGGTCAGCTCGCCACCCTTCTCGGTCCCTGAGTCGTTCCCGGACCAGCCGCTGCACCTGCGCCTTGCTCGCCCGCCGAGGGACCGCTTCGGCGAGCCGCTGCCACAGCACCCGTCGCGGCGCCCGTTCCAGCCCCTCAGCCAGGCCGAGGGCCTGCAGCTCGGCCAGCGCCTCGTCCCGCCACAGCAGCCGCACCAGCGACGCCAGGTCCACATCCGGGTTCAGTCGCGACGGACGGACCTGCGTGAGCGTGCACAACCCGCCGCGCTCGCCAACCCGTACGACCCCCCACCAAGGGGGAATCAACTCAAGCGCGCGGTCGACGTGCCGGGCGTCCGCCGCCAGCCACACCCGGTCGAACACCCGCGAGTAGACCGGCTGTTGCAGCGGCAGCCGCCCGAGCGTGTCCGCTGCCGTCTTGATCTCCCAGCCGGTCAGCCTGCCGTTCACGACCGCCAGATCGATGCGGGCCTCGGCCTGGCACAGCGACAGCTCATGCACGATCCGTGTCTCTTGCTCGTCGGCGTGCTGCCGCCGGAGCCGCTCGACGAGGGCGTCGCGGACGTCGGCTTCACGCATCCCGACAGTGTGGTGCACCGGCCGCGTCCGGCGTGCCACCGGCCGGCGGCGCCGCTCACAGGTCGGCATCTGGCACCTCCTCTCCACCTGAAGACACGCCGCTACAGGTGCGGCGGCTCGATGAACGCGAACACGGGCTCGCCGCGGTCACAGGTTGACGCCAGCTCACCGCCTCAACGGCAGGGGTGGGCGGCACGGCCGCCCTTGGACGGCGTCGGGGGGACGTCCACATCTGCGACGTGCGCGGTGCGGTCCCGCTCGGAATCGTCGAACGTGCTGCGAGCATGACCGGACTCAGCGACTCCGGCCTGGCCCCTGCGTCGGTCCCAACGGCCGCCGGGTGGTGCTGCTGCGCGTCGACGGCCGGACCACCGCAGCCCGCCCGCGTTGCGCCGCGGCAACGAGCCCGCGGGATTCCGCGGACCAGTGCTCCGCGGCGTCACCAACCTGCAGCACGGCTCGGTGCGCCGCGGCGGCCTGCGCGCTTCGCCCCTGCGCCTCGCGAAGGGCCGCGACCGACTGCGACAGGCGGCCGATCTGCGCGACGAGCATCAGGATCTGCGCGGCTTCGCTCCTGTGTGAGCGCTCACCCCGGGCCATCTGCAGCGCCGCGGTGCGCAGCAGGGTGCCGGCAGCAGTCGGCTCGGGCAGCCGCCCCCGGACTTCGCGCGCCGCGCGGTCGTAGTCCCGGGCGGCGCGGGTCAACGGGCCGCCGTCGTCGCCTTCGATGAGCCGGCTGGCCGCCGTCAGGACTTCCGCGGCCGCGGCCGCCGCATCGCCCGCACTGGCTAGGTCCGCGACGGCGGCGCCGCGGCTATGCTGCCGGACCTGCTCGGCGGCCTGTGCGGCTGCCTGCGTTGCTTGGCTCCACAGCGCCACCCGGTCGCCGACCGGCGCGGCCGGCCCGCCGCCCCCCGGTGCATTACCGCCGCCGGCAGCCGTCCATCGGGCCTGCAACTTGGGCAGGCTCAGGTCTGCGGCGAGCTTCCCACCGCCGTAGAACACGGTGTCCTTGCCGGGCTCCCTGCGGCCGACCGCGTACCCGCTGAGACCGCCGTCCGGGTCACGTCGCTCGCGGACCACGACCCCGGCGACCCGTAGCCGCTCGAGGAACTCGCCGGGCTCGCGGGCGCCGGCGGCGGCGTGCTGGACCTGCTCGCGAAGCCAGTCCCGCGCCGGCAACACATGTCCCGTGCGCGCCGCCCGCTCAACCTCCGCGCGGGTGGTGTCCCTCGCGGCCGTCCGATCCGCCGGCGCCGTAACCGTCAGGCCGTACCGCTGCTCGGCGGCCAGGCAGGTCTCCCGTACCCGCCGGTAGTCGTTGGGGATGCGCGCAGCCGCCCCGTCCTGGCGGGCCAGGACCGCCACCACATGGATGGACTCCTCGTCGTGGCGCACCGCGATCCAGCGGCAGCCGCCCTCGTCGCCGCGCGGCCCGATGCCGGTGCGGTGCATCAGGTCAGCTGCGACGTCGGCCCACTCGGCATCGGTCAGGACCCGGTCGCCGGACGCGGTCCGCAGCGGGCAGTGCCACACCGGGTCCGCTGCCAGCCGCTCGGCGTAGGCGATCGGCGCCTCCAACTCGGCGATCAGACCCCGGTAGTCCCGCTCCCCCGCCGCCGTCCACTCCGGCTCGACGACCGCCAACGCCTGCGCGTCCGCGCCGCTCCAGCACGCCACCAGCCGCTGGTCGACGTGCTCGTTGTGACGCCCCGGGCCGTACAGGTAGCGCACCAGCCCCCCGACCTTGGACCCCCGGTACACGCGCCCGATCACCGCGGCCGGCCGAGTCGCTCGGTCGCCGCCCGCACCGCCGCGGTCGCCGCGTCGCACCGCTGCGCCGCCGCCGAGAGCGACCCGTCCGCCTCACCCGTCGCGTTCAGCCGCGCCACCGCCTGGTTCAGCAACACCCCGTAGCGCACCAGCTGCACCCGGGCCTCCACCAGCTCGAGCACCACGCCCCCTACGCCGGACGGCATCGGCCGAACCTGACCGCGGGCCACCGCCACCGCCGTTGAGGCCACGTAGCTCGTCGGCGTCACGCCGCCCAGCGCCGCTGCGACCGCCAAGTCCTCGAACTCCTCATCCGAGAACCGCGCGAACATCGCATGCGGCCGAGCCGTCACCTGCCGCCGACGCCGCCGCGCGGCCGCCGGCCCCGCCGACCCGGCCGCGGCAGCCACCGACGGCTCGACCGGCGTCACCGTGGCCGAGTCGGTCGACGCCGTAGCACCCGGCGCCTCCCTCATCGCGTCGCTCGCCGCGTGACTCGCTCGCATCTCGATCACCTCTCGTGGCCCCCAAGGGCCTGGACATGCCGCGCCCCAGCGCGGCCTGCTGGCCGATCCGGCTGCGCCCCAGCACGGCCGGGCCAGCCCCGCACCGCTTGAGGACCGCATGACGCCGCCAGGCGTCGGGCGCTCCGATAAGCGGAGTGCATATCTTGCTCCTGCTGCTGTGGCACCGATAGCGCCTTTGGTTCCACACCAGTAGGCTACCGCCATGGACGCAAGAAGGGCACGAAGGGCGGCCGAGAAGGCCGCCCGAGACCTCATCAACAGCCGCGCGGCCCTCGTCGGCGAGCTCGGCGTGATGCACGCCGAGAGGGCGCGGCTGGCCGAGGAGGTGAAGGCCGCTGCCGAGCAAGGCCGACAGCTGATCGCGGACGCGGAGGCCGAAGCGTCGAGTCTGGTCACGTCGGCGCAAGACCTTTCGCGAGCCGGTGATCAGCTCTATGCGGACGCCTACCAGGTAGCCGCGACGGGAGGCTGGACCGCAGCCGACCTGACCACGCTCGGCTTCGAGCCCGCCAGCATCGGCCCGCGGCGCCGTCGCGCACCCGCGACCGAGCAGCAGCCTGACCGCGACAAGTCGGTCGTGACGCTGCTCGAACAGCCCGCCGTGGGCGACCTGCAGGCCGCATCCGCGTCAGCGTCCTGACCACCGCCCGTCTTGTGCGCAGTGACCAGCCAATGCGGGTAGCGACGGCGCGGTGCATGGTTCCAGGCATGTTCCCCTCGCGCGCAGGAGCCGGACTGGAGCGACCTGCCGACGACCCGAGCTTTCAGGGGTCACGGTGGGTTGTTCGACGGCCGCCTCGAGCAGGTGGTGCGCCCACAGCCGAGCCGTCGCGAGCAGGTCTGGCGTCACCACTTCAGGGCAAGCCCGTCGCCGAGGTCGACCAGGACGCTGCGGTGCAACCATTGGTTGCCGGCCTCGCAGCTGGTCTCCGAGGCGAACGCGCACGCGTGGGCAGGCGGCGATCTGCAGCAGGTCGCTGGGCGACTCGGGGACGCGTTCGGGCACAGGGGTCCGAGGAGCAGGTGCGGGCGTCCTGGAGCGCCTGGTCGAGGAGGCGACCGAGGAACCGGGCGTCGGCGAGGGCGACCAGGCCGCCGAGGGTGCCCTCGCTGTCGCTCGCGGCTGTGGAGAGCAACAGGCCGGCGGTGGGTTCGGCCGGGGTCTGTCCACGTCCCGTCTGGTCGCCGCATCCACCCCTCCGGCACGATCACCGCCCCGGCTGTAGCCGTTCCTCCGGCCGGGGCTTGCCCGCGGGGTACAGCCCGAGCAGCCTGGCCCGCCGGTCGAGCAGGGCCACCACCTGCCCGACGGCCTCGACGTCCCCGGCCATCGCGGTTGGCCAGATCGCGGCCTGCAGGGCATCGAGGCGGGCGATCTCGGTGGCCCGCAGCTCCTGCACGTTGGCGGCGATGGTCTCGTCCAGGGCCTGCCTGACGACCTTGTACGCCGGGGCCCGGTTGGAGTAGCCGACCTCGCGGGCTATGTCGTCGGACTTGACGCCCTGGATCGCCAGCTCCACCGTACGGGCCGTGCGGTGCGCGGCCAGGGAGGGTGTCCCGAAGTCCGTGGAACTTCGGTGGCGGCCCGATGGTCTCAGGCGACGTTGATGAGGTCATCTTGCACCACGGCTGCGACATTCTTGGCAGTGGCGACCTCGCGTTCGAGGGCGGCGCGTAGCGCCGGTAGGTGCAGGTGGCCGTTGACGCGCCGGAACTGCTTGCTGGCCTCGAGCATCCCGGCGGCGCACCAGCGCAGCGCCATCTTCCCGTCGCGCCAGCGCTTGACGTTGCCCGAGTGTTCACGGCAGATGGAGATCATGCTCTCGATCGCGTTGGTGGAGCGCAGCGTCCGGGCCAGTGTCGGCGGGACGTCCAGGCGCAGCACGGTGAGGGTCTCGGCCAGGCCCTCGCGCAGGCTGGCAGCCGCGGACGGGTGGGTCTTGTCGAGCTCGCGGGCCAACGCGGTCAGCAGGGCCTGGGCCTCCAGCGCCGAGGCGGCATGGTAGGCCGCGCGCATGCTGGCCTGCACCGACGCCCGGAGCCGCTCCGGCAGCTTGTCCCGCACATTGCGGATCTTGTCAGCTGACACCGAGCGATCACCGGGGCGTCGAACACGTCCAGCACCGCCCGGCGCAGCCCCGCGCTGCCATCCAGACAGGCCAGCACCGGCCGGGTCACGTCCAGCCCGCGCTCCCGCAAGCCGACGATCAGCTCGGTGACCAGCGTCGCGTTCTCGGTCGAACCCTCCACCACAGCCAGAGGATGCTTGGTGCCGTCCAGGTCGATCCCGAGCGCGACGACGCAGCACGACTCCGCAAAGTGCACCCCATCGACCATGAACGCCACCAGGTCCAACCCGGACAGGTCCTTGGCCAGCAGCTCGAACAGCGCGGTCTCAGTCCGGGCCACGAACTTGCGGGACACCGCTGACCTGCTCGTGCTGGACGCGCCCTGGCTGACCCTGCCGCCGACCGGCTCCAGGCCGACCGGGTACCGGCGGGTCGACAGCCCAGCGAGCATCTTCTCCATCGCCATCCTGCCCAGCAGCTCGGTGGAGCTGAACAACTCATAAGACGCCACCGGCAACTCCCCAGAGCCGTCCGCGGCTCGCACCCTCGGCCGCGTCACCGCAACCCGCCGGCCGCCCAAGGTCACCGACCCGGCCCCGGTGCCGGGCCGGACCGCGACCCGCCCAGCGTCGTGCTTGCCCTTCCTCCCGCAAGGGCGGTCACGTCGCCCTCCATCAGCGCGCTCATCACCTGCAGCCCGGCGCCGACCGCGAGCGCCAACAACCCCTCCTGCACGTTCTCGGTGATCTCGGCCATCGCCACGCTGACGTGCTCCGGCACGCTCAACTCCAGCTCGTCCGGCGTGTCGACGGCAGTCTTCTGGTACTGCTTCACAGCGGTCCCCTGTCTGTGCTGGATGTTCTTGGCGGAACGCCCAACTCCTACCGCAAGGCAGGACTCAGGCGGGGGACCGCCACCTCAACTTCCACGAGAGCCGGGACAACCTCCGGCCAGGGGTCGATTGCGCTTGCGGGAGCGAAGTGGGGCGAGCGCAGTCATGGAGTTGATGGTGGCAGTCGTGCCCGGCTACCGCGCGACCTGCAATGCCATCGGGACGTACTGGTTGCGCGAAGTGCTAGTCCTGCTTGGTCGCCGCCGCTTCCAGTGCCACCGCGACGGCCTCGAACTCTTCGAGGGCGGCAGCAAGATCCTCCACGATCTCCCGGGCCAGCACCTCCGGTGCGGGCAAGTTATCGGAGTCCTCCAACGACGAGTCGCGCAGCCACACCAGGTCCAGGTTGGCCTTGTCCCGCGCCACCAGCTCGGCGTGGTCGTAGGCCTTCCAGCGCTCGGACTCGACGCGTGTGGTCCCCGCATCACCGGGCCGGTAGCACGCGACGAACTCGTCCAGGTGCGCGCGCCGCAGGGGGTTCTGCTTCTGCGTGAAGTGCTGGTTGGTCCGCAGGTCGTAGACCCACAGCCGCTCGGTCCACGGCCGCTCCGGCCGGGCGGGCTTCCGGTCGAAGAACAGCACATTGGCCTTGACCCCGCCGGCGTAGAAGATCCCGGTCGGCAGCCGCAGCAGGGTGTGCACGTCGTACTCCGCCAGCAGCCGACGGCGGACCGTCTCGCCGGCGCCGCCCTCGAACAGCACGTTGTCCGGCAGCACGACCGCCGCCCGGCCGTTGATCGCCAACATCTGCGCGATGTGCTGCACGAAGTTGAGCTGCTTGTTGCTGGTCGTCACCCAGAAGTCCGGCCGCGCCACCTCGGTGTCCTCGCGGGACTCCCGCCCGTCTGCCCCGACCATCGTGATCGAGCTCTTGCGCCCGAACGGCGGATTCGCCAGCACCACGGTCGGATGCCGGCCGTCGGCGCGCAGCAGCGCGTCACGCACCTCTATGGGGCTGTCGTCGCGGGGCTGCACGATGCCGTGCAGGAGCATGTTCATTGCGGCGAGGCGGGCGGTGCCGTCGACCAGCTCGATGCCGTGCACGAAGCCGCGCCGCAACCGGTCGCGATCCTCTGGCGTCAGGGGACCTTCGCTGGCGTGCCGGTAGGCCTCGAGCAGGAACCCGCCGGTGCCGCACGCCGGGTCGGAGACGCGGTCGACGGCGGTCGGCCGTACGCAGTCCACCAGCGCCGTGATGAGCGCGCGGGGCGTGAAGTACTGGCCCGCGCCGCTCTTGACGTCCTCCGCGCCCTTGGCGAGCAGTTCCTCATAGGCATCGCCCTTGATGTCGACGCCGGTCGCCGACCAGTTCTCCTTGCCGATGAGGTCCACGACGAGGCGCTTGAGCTTGGCTGGGTCCTGCACCTTGTTCTGCGCCTTCCGGAACACGACGCCGAGCACCCCTTGCTGCTTGCCGAGGGTCTCGAGGATGTGCCGGTAGGTGACCTCGAGCTCGTCGCCGTCGGCGTCGAGCAGGCGCTGCCAGGAGCAATGCGCCGGCACGACGCGCTCCGGCCGCACCGGCCGTGTCTCGCGCTCGTGCGCCATCTTGAGGAACAGCAGGTACGTGAGCTGCTCGACGTAGTCGATCGTTGAGACGCCGTCGTCGCGCAGGACGTTGCAGTACGACCAGAGCTTGTCGACCAGCCGGCGGGAGTCGGTCATGGGCCGCGAGGGTAATGCGGCGAGCAAGACAGCAACCTCCGCAGCCCTCAAGCCTGCGCGAGCGAGCCCACCTTGCCCCCTACGCAGGTAAGACCGATGCGGCGGCGAGCTCGTGCCTGAGATCGTTGAGGGTCCGCCCGTCGTCGAGTTTCCAGGCGTACCAGCCGTCGTACGACACGACCTGCGCTGCGGCCATGGCGGCACCGGATGGGCTACTAAACTCCTTGCCGCTGTCGTCGAGCTTGATGCGGCCGTCAGGCAGCAGCGTGGCCGCGTACGTCACGCCCTTCTTGGGCCTGGACCAGGTCAACGCGCAGGGCGTGCTCAGCGACGCCGTGACCTCAGCCAGCGTCACCTCCCGGAAGTCGAGCGCGCCGGTGCTCGACGTCCCCGTAGTGGTGGTGGCTAGCGGCACGACGGGCGGGCCCGCTTCGGGCTCGGTCTCCCACTCGACGTCGAGTACCCTACGGCCCGTCGCGTCGATGTAGAAGGCGACGCGGAGCACCTGGACCGGCAGTGAGTGCTGCAGCAGGAACTTTAGCGCCTCGGTCGTACGAGCGTCGAACGTCCGGGCCACGAGGACCAGCTGCGGGTCCGCCTGGACCAGCACAGGGTGCGGCGTTTGGGTGAACTCCGTCCAGTCGTCCCAGAACGCTGCCGCACCACCGTGGTAGTACGACGCCAGGGCGTCGAGGTTGGTTCGGCGGGCCCAGCCGGCGTACTCGAGAGCCTGCGCCAGCTGGTTGCGGTCAACGTCGCGCTTAACCTCGATGACGACGACCCGGCCATTAGTGTCGAGGGCGATGACGTCGGGCCTGCCGCCGCTGGGCAGGATCGGCTGGCGAGCGACGCGGAAGAGGTTGTCGCCGGTAAGCTCCTCGAGGTTGTCCCAGAGCAGGTCTTCGATCTCCTTCTCATAGACGCCGGCCGCGATCGCCTGCCGCTTGAACGGCAGCAAGCTGCCCTGGTCCATCTCGAAGATCGGCACGGGGTTCCTCTACAACTGTCCGGAGAAGGCGGCGGTCAGGAGGGCGCGGCGAAGAGCCGCTTGACGAACGTGTCCCCGGTCCAGCCCCGCCGCCAGCCGCGAAGCCGCCTCATGACCTTCGTTGATGGCGAGCAGGGCCGCTGCTTGTTGGTCCACCTCGGCGCGAGGCAGCCGGATCGACTGCAGGTTCACCTGCGAGATGTTGCGCATGGAGTCTTTTGTCCCCGAGGCGAGCGCTGAGACTTGCTGCCGCGCGGACGTCGTCGCAAGCGCAGCGACGAGCCAGGCGGGGGTGACCGACGCACGCGTGACAAGACGCAGGCTCTTGTCGCTCAGCAGAAGTCTGGGGCGCACGTCCGGCACCAGGACTGGAGCGCCGACATACTCACGGGTGTTTGCGCGACTCACCAGTACGTCCCCCGAGCGGATCTCCCACCTCGGATCGACCAAGTGCTCGGCCACTGCCTTGTTCTCCGACGCCCTGAACTCGCCCCACGTCATGGCGCTTACCTTGACGACACCCCATTCACCGGCTTGGGCCTGCGCTGCAGCCCCGCCGAAAGAACGGCCCGCCTCGATCCGCTCCACCAGGTCGAAAAGGCGGCACTCTCCTTGGCTGTTCCCGCGAATAGCGTCGTCCCGAATCTGCATCTTGAGGGAGCGAAGCCTCCTTGCAGCCGCCGACGCGTAGTCACTGCCAGCGTCGAGGCGGGAGAGGTGGTCCTCGAGGACGGCGACAATGCGCTGCTGCTCGCCGAACTCGACGCGCGGCATAGGCGCGGCCAGGAGCAAACGCTGACCGATGTTTCTCATCGAGTTCTTCGTTCCGCTGGCGTGCGCACTGATGTAGTTGCGCATCGGTGGCGACATCAGCATCTGCCACAGCCAACGCGGTTCTACGTCATGCTTGGGGACTAGTCGGAGGCTCTTGTCGCTGAGCAGCAGGCGCTGAGTAAGGGCGGGTACGAGCACGCTCGCGCCGACGTAGTCAGTCGTGTTGGCCCTGCTGATCAACAAATCTCCGGGCCAGACCTGGTGCTCGGGCCGTACGGCCTGCCCAGGAAGGAGCGCCTTGTTCTCTAGGCGCCGGAACTGACCGTAGGTCATGGCGCTCACTTTTAGGACGCCCCATTCGTCCCTCTCGGCCGGCCGCGTGTCGCAAGAGAAGGAGCGGCCGGCCTCGATGCGCTCGACGTAGTCAGACAGCGAAGCCCCGCTCATGCCGTCAGCTCCGCATCGAGCTGCTCCAATAGTCCGACGACGCCGGGTCCGAGGTCGCGCAGCGCCCCGTCGACTCCGCCGCGCTCGGTGAACGGCGCTGCGTCCAAGTCCTCCGCCCGCACCCCGGCCGACTCGGCCACGGTCTCGGCGATGCGGTCCAGCCACCAGCGCTGCTCGGCGGTGAACACCGCGCCGGCCTGTTCCTGCTGTAGGAGCCAGGCGGCGTACCTCTCGGCGACCATGTCGGCGTAGGGCACGAGGTCGTCCTCTTGACCGAGCGCGAAGCGCACCAGCCGGACCAGGTCGGTGACGGTGTGTCGGTCGGCGTACCGCACGCGGTCGACCTCGAGCGACTCGTAGGCCGTCCACAGCAGGTCGGGCGTCCAGCCGTACGGCGGGCGCTTGATCCGGTCGGCGAGCTCGCGCAGCTCGTCGTAGGACACCCGCCCGTGCGGAGTGCCGTCGTAGAGCACCTGCAGGGCGCTGACCTCGTCGCGATGCTGGTGCAGGTAGTCGGCCCACGAGGTGACGACGCTGCGCGCCCGGTCGGGGTCGACCACCCCGCCAGCGCGCAGCAGCGTGTCAGCGCTGACGTCGTCGACCAGGAGGTCGTGGCTGCGCCTGATCTCCAGGATCCGCTCGCGTAGGGCGGCGTTGGCGGCGAGCGGGTGCACGCCCTCCTCGACCAGGCGGTCCTCGACGTCCTGCGCCTGCACGGCCGGCACGCCCTCCAGCGCTGCGGCGACCCGGTCAGGGTCGACGGCCGCGAGCAACTGCCGGGTGATCGACCGCAGGGTCCGCCCGGCGAGGGTGGCGAGCTCGGCCCGCTCGGTGTCGTCGAGCTGCTGATCGAGGCGGGCCAGTCGCGAGGCGAGCGTCGACACCTCCTCGGGGGTGATGACCAGCGCGGCCGCGCGCTGCAGCAGCCGTCCCAGCGGCACGGTTCGGTCGCGCTGCAACGGCGCCGCGTCGATGTAGTCGTGCTCGGTCACCCCGACGGCGTCCACGACAACGAAGCGTTCCTTGGCGACCGCGTCGGGGGTGACGGCCTGGAAGTCCGTTGGGTCGATGGTGCGGGCGCCACGGCCCTTCATCTGCTCGAAGTACGTCGCACTGCGCACGTCGCGCAGGAACAGCACGCACTCCAGCGGCTTGATGTCGGTGCCGGTGGCGATCATGTCGACGGTCACCGCGATGCGCATCACCGGCGAGGTGCGGAATGCCTTGATGAGCTCGCGCGGCTGCTTCGCCGAGTACGTGATCTTCACGGCGAAGTCGTTGCCCCGCCCAAACACCTGACGAACGAGGGTGACGACCTGCTCGGCGTGCTCGTCGTCCTTGCAGAAGACCAAGGTCTTGGGCACCTCCGTGCGCCCCGGGAAGATCTCGGTCGGCAACCGGTCGCGAAAGGTCTCCAGGACCAGGCGCAGCTGAGCGGGTGTCGTCACCGCCCGGTCCAGCTGGGCGCGGGTGTAGATGAGGTCCTCGTCGATCTGCTGGTAGCGGTGCACCCGGGTCCGCCGGTCCATCACCGGGACGGTGCTGCCGGCCTCGACGGTGGCGCCGTTCGCGGTGATCTCGGTCTCGATCCGGTAGACGTCGAAGTCGACGTTGACGCCGTCGACGACCGACTCGGCGAAGGTGTACTCGCTGACGAGGTTCTGCCGGAAGAAGCCGAAGGTCTGCTTCACCGGCGTGGCGGTCAGCCCGAGCAGATGGGCGTCGAAGTACTCCAGCACACCACGCCAGACGCCGTAGATCGAGCGGTGGCACTCATCGACGATCACCAGGTCGAAGGTCTCGGGCGGCAGCGCGGCGCTGTACGGCACCTCGACGGGCCGGTCCGGCTCATAGGCGTCGGTGCCCGGGTCGTCCTGGTCGGTCACCGTGCGGCCCTGGAGCACCGCGTGCACCCGCTGGATGGTGGAGATGACCACCGACGTCGACTCGGCCATGCCGGCTGAGGTCAGCAGCGCCGTCGGGTACAGCTCGGTGAACTTGCGGCCGTCGTCCGGCGCGACGAAGCCTTCGAACTCCCCCTTGGTCTGCTCGCCCAGGTTGGTGCGGTCGACCAGGAACAGGATCCGGCGCATCCCGCCGTGCTTGAGCAGGCGGTAGCACTCTGACACAGCGGTGTACGTCTTACCGGCACCGGTCGCCATCTGCACCAGCGACCGCTCGTGTCGGCCACCGGCGAGCGAGGCCTCTATGCCCTTCATCGCCGCTCCTTGTGCGTCGCGGCCGGTGTCGGGCACCGGTGGCAGCGCGCGTACGCGGCCGCGCCAGGTCGGCGCGTCCGGGCGGCCCTGCGCATCCCGCAGCCAGCGCGCAAGGGTCTGCGGCTGAGGGATGCCGGCGAACAGGCGGGCTCGTGGCTCGGGGTCCAGGCCGTTGGTCAGGTGCGTCTCGCTGCCGCTGGCCTCCAACACGAACGGCAGCCGCCCCTGGTGAACGTGCGCGCGCCGCCGATGGTCCTCCGGCAGGCCGGTGGCGTACATCGCCGACTGCCACTCCACACCCGACAGCGGCGTACCCTCCGGCTTGGCCTCGATGACCCCGACAACGCGGCGGTCGACGTAGACCAGGTAGTCGACCCGGCCATGGCCCGGCGCCATGACGACCTCACGCACCGCGACCCCGTCGGAGGCGAACAGGTCCAGCTGCTTGCGGTCCTGCACGACCCAGCCGGCGGCGGCGAGTTGGGCGTCGATGCGAACCCGGGCGCGCTGCTCGGCAGCGAGCCGGTCGTCGCCCACAGCGTCCCCCTTCGACCACAAGTGGGCGCACGGTAGCGAGGACAGCCGCCAAACGCAGGCAGGCCGCTGAGCCCAACCTGCGCAGCGCCTCCGCTGGCCGCCACGCGCACCGCTGGCAGCGCTGCATATGCCACGGCGGCACCGTTCAGACGGCCCGCCAGCCGAGCGAGGGGGTGGCCCGCTAGAAAGAGCCAGACCAGGCGTGGCGCATTTGGGCCCGCACCGTTCCGGCTGTCTCGGCGGCCAGACGGACCCAGTGCCAGCTGCCGTTCTGCGATGTGTGGTGGAGAACGACAAGCGCCGGTTCTGCCAGTCCCACCACAGCCGCTGGCATCAACTTGGCCGCCCCCACGCTGAGCTGAGCTGAATTAGGGCGCGGTCCAGCACGGTGAGGTGATCGGCGGCGGTGTTGCTGGCGGCGCGGCCGGGAGGCAGCACGCCAGCAAGCGCCTCGCCAGTCTGGATCCGGCCAAGCGGGGATGACGAGTGCCGACGCCCCTCCGGGCTGGCTGCCGAGCCTCACCCCGGACGGTCACGCTGGCGCGCGCTGCGGCGGCTCATCGCGCGGCGGGTCGCATGCCGTTGATGGCGGCCCAGTAGCAGGGCGGGCCGATGGTGCCGGTGGCGTCGATGGGCGCCAGGGACAGCACGAGCCCGGCGGTGTGGCCGCCTTCGGCGTTGGCCTCGAGCTGGTCGTAGAACTCCTCCTGCACCGCAGCAAGGACGTAGAGGACCGCTTCGTAGTCGTCGGCCTGGGCCAGCGGCGGCCGGTCGGGCAGGGCGGCGTCGAGGACGACGAAGCCGGGAGTGGTGGTCGGGACGGACGGCCACATCGGTGTCATAGGTCGAGCGTCCTGCCGACGGAGGCGGCGCCGCGACGAAGCCTTCGTTCTGTGGACAGCGCTCGCGGCATACACGGCGGCGGCCCGGCCCGCTCGGGGCCGGGCCGCCGCCGTGTCAGGGCTACTCCTCGTCTCGGGTGTCCTCGAGCAGCCCGGTGACGGTGGCGGCCTTGCGCCAGGCGGCGAGGTAGGAGCGCAGGGCGGTGGTGGTGTGCACGTCGATGGTGACGGCGCCGACCGTGACGGTGATGAGCGGTCGGCCGTCCGCGCCGGTGGTGCTGAGGACACTGCTCCGCTGCTCCCCGCTGACGTTGCACAGCACCGACAGGTCCTCGCCGACGTGGCGGCGGCTGGCCGACGCGGGGGTGAACTCAGGCACCCGCACGGTGAGGTTCATCCGCTCCGCGGCTTCCCATGCCCGGACGTGGGAGTTGATCGCCGCCTGGTCGTAGGCGTAGGTCAGGCAGGTCCCGACCTGGATGACGACGTAGGGCGCCCCCGCACGGCCGCCGCCGCTGCTCGCCTTGACGCTGGTGTCCTGCGGTCCCCACGCTGCGAACTGCACCGCGACGACGTGCTCTCCGGCGCGCAGTCGGGGCCGAACCGTGCTGTCGGTGGTCGCAGTGCCGCTCTTGCTGCTGGTGGTGGTGCTCATCGGAGCCTCCCTGTCCCGCCGGGTCGCGCCGCGCGGGTGGGCCGGTGTCCCCCGGCCGGAGGGCGGTGGGTTCACCCCGCCGCCGTAAGGCCGCCCGGAGGGGTCGCAGAGGCTCCGCGAGCAAGGAGGCAAGCCGAAGATGCTTCCCGCGGAGCGGCTTGGGAAGGATCTTGGGCGCCTTGCTCGGGGAGGGGCGACCCCGCACAATCCGGGGGGCAGCCTGCAGAAGGACAGCCGGCCGAAGGCCGGCCGAGACGGTCTCGCTAGGGGGCGTCCGACCCGCTGGGAACCAGGATGATGTTGGCGCAGTTCGCGAGGCGCGCCGCCGAGGGGTCGGCTCGCCGTGCGGTGCGGGGCCGGCCAGGAGGTTCCTCCCTGTACGCGCTGCGTCTGCTGATGTTTCGCTTGTGTCTGCGTCTGGCGCTGGCGTTGCTGTCGGTACCCCGTTACAAGCTGCTGCACGGTCTGGCCGCTGGCGGTGCTGCCGCTGCGCGTGCTGGGGGTGCTGCACGCCGCCGTGGCGCTGCCAGGGGGCAACGCCGGCCCCGCGGCGAGCCTGCGGGCGGTCGCGGTCGGTACCGGACTCTGAACCGTGGGGCACGGGCTTCGCGTGCAGCCGCGGCTACTAGGCCGGCGCGCTGCGGCGCAGGGCGCTGTGGACGGTCATGGCCGTGCCGAGAGCGAAGTAGCGTGAGCGCGTGCTCGTGCTGCGACCTGTCGGCCTGTTCTGCGCCGCCACCTTGATCGGCCTCGGGTCGCTGACCGGGTGCGGCGGGCCCGACACGGTCGCCATCCCGGACGGTCTGATCGGGCAGCCGCTGGATGAGGCGCACCGCACGCTCGAGGCCCTAGGATTCAAGGAGTTCGACGACCACGACGTCATCGGTGACGATCGGGGCATCTCCGTTGACAGCAATTGGGTAGTCATCGCGACCGACCCCAGACCTGGTGGGAAGGCCGAGCTGGAGGACACGATCCGGTTCGACGTCGGTAAGCGCGACGAGCAGGCCGCGATCGACCACATCCCCGCTGACTCCCCGGTCGCGGTGGCGTTCGCTGCGGACAAGGCTGAGCAGGCCCGCAAGAAGGCCGAGCAGGCCCGCGGGGACGCGCTCGAGCAGCAGCAGGCGACGCAGAAGCAGCGCGCGCTGCTCCAGGGTTACGTCAACCAGCTTGACCCGGAGGTCCGGCTGGCGAACCGCGTGTTCGCCTTGATCGATGACACGGCCGCGGGTGTGCGCGCAAATAAGTACGGCGATTCGCAATCGAACGTGCTGTTCGCTGCGCAGGCGACGGTGGCTGCCGTCGGCGGCAAGATCGCCGAGCTCGAGCCGCCAGACGGCAGCAAGCGGGCCGGCACCCACGACGACCTGGTTGCTGCGGTTGAGCGGTTGCGGGAGGCGACTCGGACGCTGGTCAGCGCGGTGGACGCGCAGCGCAGCAGCTCGGTCGCGAAGTTCACGCAGGTGCGCGCCGAGGCCGGCCAGATGTGGAACGCGGCCCTGACTGCGATGTACAAGGACTCTGAAGTGACACCTCCGCTGCTCGCACGCTAGCGACCCGGTAGCGATGTAGCTTGAATCGGACTGCGGTTCTGGGTTTATCAGTCATGTCGTCCACCGGTGCTGTGCAGGTGCCGCCGCGTGACCGTGAGGTGCTGCAGGGGGTGGCTGCGGTCGTCCTCGATGCGGGCAGGGCTGGCGCGGCGGGCCCGGATCGTGTTGCTTGCCGCGGACGGTTTCGCCACGGGTGAGATCGCCGCGCAGGTCGGGACGAGCAAGCAGACGGTGATCACGTGGAAGAACCGGTACCGCTGCGAGGGGGTCGGCGGGCTGGACGAACGACCCAGGCCCGGCCGGCCACCGGTCATCGACGCGGCGCCGATCGTGGTCGCGACGCTGTCGGCGCCGCTCGCACGCCTGGGCCTCACGCACTGGTCGTCCCGGTTGCTGGCAGCCAAGCTCGGGCTGTCCCACGTAACGATTATCAAGGTGTGGAAGCGGTGGAACCTGCAGCCCCAGCGGTTGGAGACCTGCAAGTTCTCCACCGACCCTGAGCTGGACGCGAAGATCCGTGAGATCGTCGGGCTTCACCTCAACCCGCCGGAGAAGGCGGTCGTGGTGCGGCGGGCCTGGTCTCCAGTGGTCATCGCTCGGCCGGGCGCATGCCCGTTGATGACGGCCCAGTAGCAGGGCGGACCGACGGTGCCGGTGGCGTCGACCGGCGCGAGGGTCAGCGCGAGCCGGACCCCGGGCCGCGTGCCAATATTCGGGCTGGCCGCACACTGGTCTCCGCCGCTGGCCGCCCGCTGACACCAGTCCGCTTGACAGCCCACCGGCCCAGCTGCGGCCGCCTGTTCAGCATGGCGTGAGCTCAACTTCGTCGAGCAGTTGGCAGGCGCGGCGGGCGACGCCCAGTCGGGTGAGCGCCTCGCCGCGCTCTGCTAGATCCGCCCGGGCTCGCTGTTGCAGCCACACGCGTCGGCCGTCGGCCTCGCGGAGCCGTACTTCGAGTTGGTCGAGTTCGGCGATCTCGTCGGGCGCCAGAGGGCCCGGGCGGGTGTCGGTTCGGTCCCACCAGGGTCCTGGGCAGGACAGCCGGGTCGGGCTCCTGGTAGCCGGGTCCCCCGCCACCGCGATGAGGGCGGCGGCTGCCGTGGCCGCCGGCCAGCCCCGGACGACGACGGCGTCGCGCAGCACGGCCACCAGCCGTAGTGCGGCCCAGCGGGCGGCGGGCTGCCCCAGTCGTCGCCGAAGCTCCTGGCAGCGGGCGGCGAGCCCGTCCAGGTCAGCGACGCCGCACCGCGCCAGGAGCGCGCGGTCCGCCTCGGACAGGTCCGGGCCGGCCGCCGGCATCGCCGGCGCCGCTGCTGGAGGGGAGGGGGGAGGTTCCTTCTCGGTAAGAACCTCTGGGTTGGGCCGCACCGGTGCGGCCACCCTGGCCCGATCCGTGCGGCCAGGAGTGGCCGCATCCATGCGGCCACCGGGGGTGGCCGCAGATCTGCGGCCAGGAGGGGTGGCCGCATCCATGCGGCCAGGTGTCGGCTGGCCGGGCCTGCTCGTTCGGACGTGGTAGCGGTTGGTGAGGTTCTGCCGTCCCGAGCGGCGGCGCTCGACGACGACCGCGCCGACCCCGACGAGCTCCTTCAAGGCCCGGTCCACGGTGTCCGTGGAGCTCTTGTGCAACCTGCGGGCCAGCAGCGCCCGGCCGGGCATCCGCTGCCCGGAGCTCTGGCCGTAGCGCAGCAGCACGGCGTACAGCCGGAACGCGCAATCGCTGATCCCGGCGTCGATGATCCATTCCGGGACGATCGCGAACCGCTGCTCCAGGACCAGCGTCCCCTCAGCCTCGAAGCCATCGTCGTCAGCCACCAGCACCACCCGCCGAGCACCGGCATGGGCAACGGAATGGCAACGCAGCCGTCAGCACCACCCGGCAGCAGCAGCACACCCCGGACCAGCAGGGCGCCCGTGGACAGCACAAACGGCCCTGGTCATGACTGCCCGGGCCGGTCCGGGACGGCGTCGTCCGTCCTCTTAATCCGCGGGTTCGGGTTCGAGTCCCTGGCGGCGCACCCGTCCTGACCTGGCCTTTTGTGAAATGAGCGTCCGCGCGCCTGCCCGGTTCGTCGCGTTCGTCCCCGCCAGTGGCAACGGGACTGGGAACGGGAGCGCAGCGAAGTCAAGGCTGACCTGCGGTGACCCACCAACGTCCCGGATCGATCATGGTCTGCGACGTGCTGCCGAACCGACCCCGCGGGCGCGCTCCTGAGCCCGGCGGATGCGTCAGCTGCGGGACGGTGCTTGTCTGCGCGCCGACCATCAGGAGCTGACGGGCTCGCGTCTGGGGAACGGGCTGGCACCGTCCAGGCCGGCTCGACCGGCCGTCGGCTCTGTGGCGGTTGCCCGCTTGACCCCGGCGACAGGCGCTGGTCGACGTGCTCGTGGTGCCGCACCCCGGGGTGTCGCGCTCAGCCCGCGCCGACTCTTGCCGGACCTGGTCGGCGGCACGCTGCCGCTGCCCCGCCCAGCCTTGCACCACCCGGACGAAGCGCAGGCGGGCTACGGCCGGCACCAGACCACCTCAGAGGAGCCGCCATGCCGTCTGCCCTGAACCCCTACATCAGCTTCGGGGACACCGCCAGACAGGCGCTGGAGTTCTACGCGACCGTGTTCGGCGGCACGCCCACCGTGATGACCTTCGGTGCACGACGGCGAAGGCCAGCAGCAGTTCCACGGCAGGTCTCTCAACGGTCAGGTTGTCGGGACGGCACCGGCATGCTGCCTTGCCCCGCCGGAAGGACGACGGAGGAGTCAGCCGGTGCGGACCGTATCCGTGCGCGGGTGCGAGGCGGGCGGCACCGAGTCCAGTACAAGATCATCCGCTCATCGGCGCGTGTCTCACAAGCCGAACGGCGTACGGGAACGCCGCGCCCCCAGTGATGGTTCGCTCCGCGAGCGGGGCCGCGCTCCCGCAGGACCCGCCCGCATGGGTGCCCGGTGAGGGTGCGTCGACTGGGACGCCGGGGTTGGGATGCAAGGACGCGGGGCCTATGTCGGTCGGTAGCGGCGCTGCTTCCAGGGGCTGGGCTGCCGGTTGGACCTGAGCGCGATGTCGTGGGCGAGCAGGCCGCTGCGGACCGTGCCGATGCCCACTCCGCACAGCATCGCGATCTCATTCATCGCCAGGCCAACGCCGGCGTACAGCGCTCGGAGCAGGTCGCCAGCCAGCGGCAGCGGCGCGTAGCTCTCACGCGGGCCGACCCGCCGCCACCCCTCTTGCCCGGGGAGCCGCACCTGGTGTCTTCGCAGCACCCGGATGATCTGCGGGTCGTCGTACAGCTCGTCGACGAGCACCCGCGCCGGCCCGTCTTCGCCCCGCGCCCCGCCGCCTGCGCGCACCGGCAGCCGGGCGTCGTGCAGGGCCAGCCGCACCGTCTGGTTGGACGTGCCGAGCTCAGCGGCGATCTGCTGAAGCGTCCAGCCGTCCTGGTACAGCTCGGGGGCCCGCGCGGCCAACCCGTGCAGCGTCGCGCCGGGCAGGTGCGCGGTGAAGCTCCCCGGCCGCTTGCTCAGGCCCAGCAGGTGGATGCGACCGCGCAGGTGGTCCTCGTTGACCCCGAAGTGCGCGGCGGCCAGCTCGACCGTCATCGCCGGGTCGGCGTAGAGCGCACGCAGCGCCTCGTCGGTCAGCGCCGCTCGGGCGCCGCGCAGCCGCCGTTGCGTGCGCGGCCGGGCCGGGATGCCTGCTGCGGCCAGCGCCCGCAGCACCCGGCCCTTGTCCACCCCGAGCTGCCCGGCGACCTCCCGGGTCGTCAGCAGCTGCTCGACGTACAGCTCGTGCAGCCGGGCCGGGTCGATGCCCGGGTCCGCGGGCAGCAGCCCGATCTCGGCGAGCCAGCGCCCGGCGGTGTCCCAGGACACCCCGAACCGGCGGGCCAGCCCGCCCGCGGTCACGCCCTGCTCGACGAGCCGGCGCACCTCACCGGCGTCCAGCGGGCACACCTGCCAGGCTCGCACGCCCCGCTCCAGGCCCAACCCGGTCAACACCGCAGCCAGCCGCGCGCGGCTGACCCCCAGGATCACCGCGAGGTCCCGCTCGCTGCAGCCCTCGGTGACGTACAGCCGGCGGACCAGCTCAGGATCCGGGTCCGGCCCGCGCCACCACGGCGGCACCGGCTGCGGGCCCGTCGTCTCGACCTCCGCCGGCACCAGCGCGCTGATGTAGCGCGCGGGGTGCGAGCCATCAGCCGACCGTAGGAGGCCGAGCCGAGCCGCATCACCGGCTCCGGACGAGCCCCCACGCCTGGTCCACCTTCACGCCCAGTCCAGAGCGCCTGTCGGCAGCATCGCAGGGTCCAGCGGGTCGGGCAGCACGGTGCGGCGCGGGACCTGCACGACCCCACCGGCCAGGTCCTGCAGCGCCACCGGGTCGACACCGGCCGCGACCACCAGCCACGGCCGGGTGCGGCCGGCCCGCACCACCGTCGCGCCCGGCACCGGCAAGTGACCCTCCACCGCGGTGGCGTGCACCACCTGCAGCGCGCTGCTCGCGGCGGCGTCCGCGACCAGCTGCGCGGCGTCCTCCGGGTCCGCCGCACCCGGCACCGCCAGGGTCAACAGAACCGTCACCAGCCGCTCTCCCGGCTCAGCCACCGGCAGCCGCCCTGCCCGCACCAACAACCGCACCTGCAGGCTCCGCCTCGGCCGGGGCCCGGTCGTCCGGAGCCGGCCCGGCGGCCGTCACCGGCACGACCGGCCGCGCCGGCAGTGCCGGTACAGGCTCGACCGGGTGATCCCGGTCTTGGCCACGATCTCGCTGATCGTGTCGCCAGCCTCGCGCAGGTGCTCGGCGTACTGCAGCTGGTGAGCGCTGACCACGCTCGGCCGGCCCACCCGGCGGCCCTTGGCGGTCGCCACCGCCCGGGCATGCGCCGCCCGCTCCAGGGTGTAGGTGCGTTCCATCTGCGCGAACAACGCCAGCAGCACCACCGCCAGCTGCGCCATCGGATCCGCCGGGTTCGCCGAGTCGACCTTGATCGGGTCGGCCAGGTTCCGCACCCCGACCCCCCGCTCCGACAGCTCATGGATCAGGTTCAGGGTGTCCCGAACCGTCCGGCCCAGCCGGTCCAAGGTGTGCACCACGATCACGTCACCCGAGCGGGCGTATGCCAGCGCTGCCCGCAGCCCCGGCCGGTCCGTCGTCGCCCCCGACTTCTTTCCAGATAGATCAGCTTCTCCGGGATCCCGGCTGCCATCAGCGCGTCGACCTGCCGCTCCAGGTCCTGCTTGGCCGTCGACACCCGCCCGTACCCCAGGTCCACCGCCAGACCGTACGAGAAGTCGGCTCTGTAGCACCGTCACGACACACCGCAGTGAACAGGACAAGTGAGACGCCCCCCAAGCGGCGATGCGTCAAGGCGCACAAGTCCGGCAGGACCGTCCCACTACCAAGGCGCTCGTGATCTTGTGTCACTTGAGGCGCCTGTCCGGGACTGCCAATACGGACGGGGCTACTGGGACAACTCGGCCGCGGCGCCCCCTCTGACCTGCGGCGCTTCCGTTAGACGGTCGGCTACTGGGACGCACCCTTCGTGCCCCGTAGCCACGACTAGCGGAAGGTCGATGGGCACAGCGGCTTCCAGCCTGGGTGCCCGTAGTTTTCCGACTCGTGACCACGCCGCTCGGTTCGAGGACGCCGCTGAACCTCCCGCGTGGCTGCTCATCTGAGGGGGACCACGTCCTCAACGTCTTGTGCGCCCTCGTTCGCGCCTTGAAGGTCGCCGGACCCGATGTCGAACGCGAGGCGCGGCTTGCTAGCGACGCCCCGCTCATGGAATTCGTACGCGTGACGCGGCAGGGCGCGATGCGCTCGCTTGACTACTGGTTCACGGCGCGCCGCCCGGGCGAGTGGCGCCCGTCGAACGTGCTGTGGTCGAAGCCAGCGCGGGCGCTGCCGAACGTCGCCGGTGCTCCGCTCCGCTCGGAGCACGTGTACCCACTCAACCTCCTGTCGAGAGACCTGCTCGCGGCGGAGCCGACCGTCGAGGCCTTCGGGCGCATCGTCGCCGACCGGCTCGTCCTCGCCGTCATCACCGTCGAGGAGGACGTACGGCTCGGTGCTGCTGGTCTGTCTCGCTGCATGCCAACCGCGTGGAACGGGAGTGACCCCTTCGATCGCTACCGGGCGGCTGGCTTTGACGTGGACGCCTTCGCGCCGCGGCACCTCGGCTGAGCGCTCGCTAGTCGCTGCGTGGCGCTCCGGCGATGTTTCGCCAGCGGATCTCCGTGGGCCGTCCCGCTGGTCGTTCGGCTATTCGACATGACCGCTGCCGCCGCCCGGCCACGTAGCAGCCGGCCAGCCGTGCCGCAGACGCTCCTGTCGGAGCTGTGTGCTTCGCTCGGCTGCATGGACAGCACCCGCTTCACCTACATCGGGCCACCTGCGTACGCCGGTGCCCTCGCACAGGAGCTGCAGGCCCGGGGCTTGTAAGCGGACTACGACCCACCGTTCGAGACCAAGGACCTCGCCACGGCCATGGCGGCAGTCAGTGTGCTCTTCGCGGTCACCGGGTCTGTGGGAGGCATCCTCGCCGGAGTCCAGGCGTTCAGGTCTCGCTTCGCGGGCACCCGAGTCGAAGGTCTGCCGGACGAGGAGCGACCCAGCCTCAGGAAGCGGCTCGCCGACGTTGACGAGCTGCTAGCAAAGCTAGGTTCACGGGCTGTGGACCTTGATCTTGAGTTTTCAGGCGGGTTTCGCAGCTTGGATCGGTCGATGTAGGCCTGGACGTGTGCGTCGATGGTGGCTAGCGCTTGTTGCAGTGGCGGGGGTGCTGGGAGCTGGTCGGCGGCGAGCAGGGGTCTGAGTAGCCGCTGCTCGAGCTTGCTGTAGAAGATCGCGACGCGTTGGCCCTCGGCGGTGAGGACATAGGTGTTGCTGGCGTCGAGTCGACGGATGACCCCGTTGAGGCGAAGCCGGCCGAGGTCGTAGCTCATCTGGTTGCGGGTGTAGGGCTCGCCGAGCAGTTGGCTCACCTGGGCACGCAGGCTCCGGTTGGTGAAGCCGATGACGGCGTTCAGGGTCAGGCATAAGGCGCCGAGCAGGGCCATGACCCGAGGGTCGCCGAACCGCAGGGCCGGGGCCCTCCTGCCCTCGGCGGTGACCGAGGACAGCGCGACCCGCTCAAAGGCTGGGCTCGCAAGGACACAACCCTGCCCGACCCGTTCAGTATCGAGCAACCGGCCGTTGGCGGCACGCGCCTTGGCCTGCAACTCGCCGAGATGGACCAGCCGCCGATGGCAGCCGAGGTCGTCTGGGGAGTTGACGACGGTCTCGATGCGTAGCGCCCGACCGTCCTTGAGGTACTGCTTGATGCGGGAGTGCTTGAAGTAGGCGTTCACGCTGACCTGCGTGTCGCGGGTGACCACGCTGGTCCGGCACGGCTGGCGGTGCTTGATCGGCCGTCCTGGTCTGCCGGGCGGCCGGCCGGTGAAGATCAATTCCACACTGTCTGGCCGACCGATGTCGAGGTTGTCCGCGACCAGCCCTTCGACGAACGCCCGGGCCCGCCGGGGAGCGTCGAACACCAGCGTGCGAGAGGTCTCGATCTGCCGCATCGACAGTTCCCACCAGTAGCCGGCGTCCTGGTCGGCCACGGTCAGCGGCAGTGGCAGCCGTTCCAGCCAGCGGTCGACGAAGGCCTGGATGTCGGCGGCGCCGAGGTTGTCACAGATCCGTTGCAACGCGGCCGGGTCGGTGCAGGTCGCGAAGCCGTTGGACAACGCGGTGAACTCAAGACCTGCCCGGGCGCACTGCTGCTTGGCCCACTCGTGCCCGTTCACCCAGACCTTCAGCGGATACGGGAAGTAGGAGCAGACCTTCACGAACGCCGGCCCGAAGTCCTCATCCCACAAGTAGAAGTAGAAGCAGGTCACCCGCCGATCAGCCTTGTAGAAGGAGAACCACGGCACGCCCGAGGACTGCTCGCGCGCGGTCGCGGCGAAGACGTTCTGGAACTCCTGCGCGATTCCGACCGCGGCCACCCCGGACCGGCCAGTCCGGGCCTGCGCCTGCACGTGTCGGCGCATCACCTCGATCTTTCGGTCATGCTTGGCGAAGTGCACCACCGGGACGTGCTCGTCCTCGGCGAAGGACATGACCGCCCTGCGGAAGCTCGTCCCGATCTTCTCCATGATCGCCGGTGACGGGATCGGGTGACCCAGGTGCTTGCGCATGAACGTCACGACCTGCCCGGCCACCTGCAGGTTCGGGACGTACCCGTTGAGGTAAATCCGGTCCAGGCACTGCAAATCCAGCACCACATGACCATCGAGCAGATCCGCCACCTTCACGACACCCTCAGCCATGACCACCAGCGTGGCCGCACCCGACAGCACACGCCAGCCCCGCCTCGGCGGTCAGAGGCGAAGCCTCACTGGGCGAGGGGGTGATCAACCCCGACGAGCACTCGGCGCAACGTGCCCGGATCTTGGGCGAGCTGTAGCGCCGGTGGTCACCATTCTCGTTGAGCGATCGGCAACTGGGACATCCCAGGAGGAGGCGGGCTTAGCGGTCGCTGGCCCACTCGTGCGAGAGGACTGCGTAAACCGCCTCGTCCTCGAAGCGGTCCGCACCGAAGCGGATGCCCCCGCGCGCTGTGCCTTCGTAGGAGAAGCCGAGCCGTTCGGCCAGCGCCCGGCTGCGAAGGTTCCCCACGTGGGTCTTGAGGGTTACTCGGACCATGCCGTACTCAGCGAAGGCCAGGTCGGTGAGGACGCTGACGCAGGCGGAGGCGAGGCCTCGGCCTTCGTGCTCGCGGTCTATGAAGAAGCCGACCTCAGCAGACTGAGACCCCACGTCGATGCGTAGTCCGCAGGCGCCGATGAACCCTCCTGGTCGCCGGATGTAGGTCCGCACACCCCGTCCCTGCGCGAAAGCTTCCGCCCGCTCCTGCAGGCTCTTCCGCATGGTGTCGGCGTCGGGTGGTGTCTCACCCCACGGTTGATACTGCCCGAGGCGGTCGAAGTTGCGAGCGATCAACTCTGCGACCTCCGCCGCGTAGCGAGGCTCGGCAAGGACAAGCGACACGTCGTCACGCACTGGCACGCTGAACATCATTTGAAGTTACCGGCGGTCGCGGGCAACAGACCTGGTGCTGCGCCCGTCCGTGGCTCTGCGGTTCCGCAGCAGGTGCTGCGACAGCTGCCAGTCAGCGGCATGGTGTTCCCCTGGTCGTTCGGCTCTTGGGAGCACCGCTGGTCCTGCACCCTCGGCTCAGCTGCTGACGCAGAATGCTGCGGTGGATCCGGCACACCGCCAGCGCTCATACGCGGTACGCGTCGACTGGGGCCTCGACGGGGCGAAGGCGATTGCCGAGGGAGCCGATGTCGCCGTGGTGGTCGACGTGCTGTCGTTCACGACAACACTCAGTGTTGCCCTGGACCTGGGGACCGCCGTGCTGCCGTACCGCTGGGGCCAGGCCTCAGCGGCCGCGTTCGCGCAGGAGCAGGACGCGGTGCTGGCGCTCGGGCGGTCTACCGCTGGCCCCGGCCAGATCAGCTTGTCGCCGGCCACGCTGCGCGCCACCCCAGCACCTGCCCGGCTCGTGCTGCCCTCGCCGAACGGATCGACCATCTGCTGGCACCTGGCGGCGGCGACGCCAGTGTGCCTAGCTGCCAGCCTGCGGAACGCCACCGCGGTCAGCGCCTGGCTGGACTCGCGCTACGACCCCCGCACAGCGACGATCGCCATCGTCGCGGCCGGCGAGCAGTGGCCCGGCGAGGGCCTGCGGCCGGCGATCGAGGACCTGTGGGGTGCCGGGTTCCTCGTAGACCAGCTCGCACAGGTGGGCTGGACAGTCATGTCGCCCGAAGCGACTGCCGCCCGCGCGGCCTGGCTGACCGCGGCTGACCACCTGCCCGAGGCACTCCTGGCCTGCGCCAGCGGACGCGAACTCGTCGACAAGGGCTACAGCGCGGACGTGGAGATCGCCACCGAGGTCAACGCCAGCCGTTCCGTGCCGCTCCTACGGAGCTTGACCTTCAACCACGCAAGCACAGGCGAAGTGTCCCGGTAGCCGTTGGGCGGTTTCAGGCGATCGTCGCAACGAGGTCTTTCGACAATAGCATTCGCATTGCGGCGGCGGGAGTGAGGCCACCTAGGGTCTTTCTTGGTCGGCTGTTGAGTTCGGCGGCCACGCGGGCGAGTTCCTCGGGGCTGTGCACCGACAGGTCGGTGCCTTTCGGGAAGTACTGGCGCAGCAACCCGTTGGTGTTCTCGTTGCTACCGCGTTGCCAGGGGCTGTGCGGGTCGCAGAAGTAGATGTCCAGGCCGGTCGCCACGCTGATGTCGCGGTGCCCGGCGAGTTCGGTGCCGCGGTCCCAAGCCAGCGAGCGGCGCAGCTGCTCGGGCAGGGTGCTGATCGCAGGGATCATGGCGTCGCGAACGGCGGGAGCGCTGTGCCCGTCGGGCAGGTGCACCAGCAGCACGAACCTGGTCGTGCGCTCGACGAGCGTGCCGATCGCGGACCGGCAGTTCGAGCCCAGGATCAGGTCGCCCTCCCAGTGCCCGGGCACGGCACGGTCGTCGGCCTCGGCGGGGCGCTCGCTGATCGAGACGATGTCGGTGAGGTTGGCCTTCGCCGCGCCGGTGCTGCCCCGGGGCCGGCGCATCGCCCGGCCCGTCCGCAGCTGCTTGTGCACCTCAGCGCGCAGCTGCCCGCGGCCCTGGACGTACAGCGCCTGGTAGATCGTCTTCGTGGGACACCTGCATCTCCACCTGGCCGGCGCGCGTGCGGGCAAGCTCGTCGCTGATCTGCTGCGGGCTCCACTTCAGGTCCATCTTGGCGTGTACGAACGCCGCCAACGGCCGGTGCTCGAGCTTGCTCGGCTTGGGCCGTCGACCCCGCAGCTCCGCGCGCTTGTGCGCCGCGTACGGCGCGTAGGCCGCCGGTGGCCGGCGCTGCCGCGGCACTCGGCAGCCGGCTGCTGCTAGCTCTTCGTTCGGGCCTGCTGGGGGCCCGACCTAGTTGGTACCGCACTCGTGTGGTTCAGGTTGACTGCAGTGATGTACGAGACCTTGATCCGCCCTCGGAAAGCCGTGCCTGGCGACAAGGTGGCCGTGCTGTCTCCGTCGTTCGCGGCGCCGGCGGTCGCACCGCAGGTGCATGAGCAGGCGATGACGCGGCTCGAAGAACTGACCGGGCTCGTGCCGGTCGAGTACCCCACGACCCGCCGTCTGGGTGCTTCGCCACAGGACAGAGCAGCTGATCTCAGTGCTGCGTTCGCCGACCCCGAGATCCGTGCCGTCCTGGCGACGATCGGAGGCGAAGACCAGATCACCGTCGTGCCCCACCTCGACCCCGACGTCATGCGCGCCGACCCGAAGCCGTTCCTCGGCTACAGCGACAACACCAACCTGCTGAACTGGCTGTGGACGCACGGCGTCGCCGGCTTCTACGGAGGCTCCACGCAGGTACAGCTCGGACCGGGCCCCGCTGTTGACGAGGTGCACGCCCTGTCGCTGCGCGCCGCCCTGCTGACTGGGGAACGCCTGCAGGTCACCGAGCCCGGACAGTCCGAGGACATCGGCAAGGACTGGCAGGACCCCGCAGCGCTGACCGAGTACGGCGACCGCGAGCCGACGGAGCCCTGGACCTGGGCGGGGCCTGCCCGGTCGGTGACCGGCCGTACCTGGGGCGGCTGCGCGGAAGTAGTGCAGTGGATCTTGACCGCCGGGCGGTTTCCGGCGAACCCAGCCGTGCTGGATGGCGGCGTCCTGCTCCTGGAGACTTCCGAGGAGCTCATCCCCGCTCGCGAACTGGGCTGGATCGTCCGGGCGCTCGGCGAGCGCGGGCTGCTGGCGGCGGTGGACGCCGTCCTGGTGGCTCGACCACCGACTTCGGACTTCCAGGTCCAGCCAACGTCGAGCGAGCGCGCCGCTCGCCGCGCTGAGCAGCGCGACGTAGCGATCGAGACCGTCCACCGGTACAACCCGGATTCCGTCGTCGTCGTCGGCGTGCCGTTCGGGCACACCCGGCCCCAGTGGGTCCTGCCGTACGGAGGCGACGTCACGGTCGACGGTGCCTCACGCACGGTGTGGGCGGAGTACTCCTAGAGAGGAGGTTGCTCCCAGCCGCCCAGGTAGGCGACCTCCTGCGGCACGCCTCGGCCGCCGCGTCCGCTGTCCCGCTGAGCCTTGGCGGTTTCAGGCGGTCGTCGCAACGGGACTGTTCGACAATAGCACTCGCATTGCCGCGGCAGGAGTTTGTCCGTTCAGTGTTTTTCTTGGTCGGCTGTTGAGTTCGGCGGCCACGCGAGCGAGTTCTTCGGGGCTGTGGATCGATAGGTCTGTGCCTTTTGGAAAGTACTGGCGCAGGAGTCCGTTGGTGTTCTCGTTGCTGCCCCGCTGCCAGGGGGTGTCCCACGAGACGATCTACCAGGCGCTGTACGTCCAGGGCCGCGGGCATCTGCGCGCTGACCTGCACAAGCAGCTGCGGACCGGCCGGGCGGTGCGCCGACCGCGGGGCAGCGCCACCGCAGGCAAGGCCACCCTCACCAACGTCGTCTCGATCAGCGAACGCCCGGCTGAAGCCGACGACCGAGCCGTGCCCGGGCACTGGGAGGGCGACCTGATCCTGGGCTCGAACTGCCGCTCCGCGATCGGCACCCTGGTCGAGCGCAGCACCCGATTCGTACTGCTGGTGCATCTGCCCGGCGGGCACAGCGCTCCCGCAGTCCGCGACGCCATGATCCCGACCATCAGCACCCTGCCCCAGCAGCTGCGCCGCTCGCTGGCCTGGGACCGCGGCACCGAGCTCGCCCGGCACCGCGACATCACCATGGCGACCGGGCTGGACATCTACTTCTGCGACCCGCACAGCCCGCATCTCCACCTGCCCGACGTACGTGCTGGCGAGCTCGTCACTGATCTGCTGCGGGCTCCACTTCAGGTCCATCTTGGCGTGCACGAACGCCGCCAACGGCCGGTGCTCGAGCTTGCTCGGCTTGGGCCGCCGCCCCCGCAGCTCGGCGCGCTTGTGCGCCGCATACGGCGCGTAGACCGGCAGCGGCCGGCGCTGCCGTGGCGCTGCGGCGGTGCTCTGGTTGCGGGTGAGCTCGCGGCTGATCGTCGACGGCGACCGCCCGAGCTCGGTGGCGATGGCGCGCACGCCTGTGCCAGCCCGACGCAGATCCGCGATCGCAAGCCGCTCCTCCAGCGACAGGAACCGCCCGGACACCACCCGAGGCGCCAGCGGTATGCGGCCGCCGGTGGCCTTGCGCCATCGATAACCCTGTCGTCGTTCCACGCCGACAGCCTCACACGCAGCCGTGTTGGTCTTGCCCTGCCGGATCAGCTCCCAGAATCGGGCCTGCCGCTCCACCTGCTTCTGCTGCCACGCCGACACGACCAACACCTCCACGACCAGGCGGTGTTGCGACGACCCTCTGAGACCGGGCTTCCTCAAACGGTCGTGGCGGCGCGCCGCCGCGCCCAGGGCTGGAGGGTGTACGTGCGTCCCTTGTCCTCGACCGTTTCCTCGGGCCTTCCGCTTAGCTGGAAGCCGGCCCGCCGGGCGACAGCAGCGCTGGCGCGGTTGTCGGGCTCAATCTCGAGCCAGAGCACGGGCGTTGCAAGCACGCGAAGGGCATAGTCGGCGACCGCCAGCAGCGCGCGAGAGGCCAAGCCCTGCCCTCGGTGCTGCTGCCCGACGATGTAGGCGAGGTACGCCTCCGACGTGATCATCACCTCGCCCAACGGGCGCTCACCGTCGACGGTCACCGCGAGCAGCAGGACGTCTCTGTCTCGAGCACGGTCCAGACGGCGCTGAGCGTCCGTTCGCGTGAAGGGGGAAGGCAGCGGTGTGCGGTACGCGATGGCTGGCTCGTCGAAGAGCTCCACCATCGAGTCAAGATCCGTTGTGCTCCACTCGCGGAGTACGAGGTCGTCGCCTTCGAGCCGGACAGGCCGGTCGACGAGCCGGAGCAACCCACCAAGGCTCATCTCGGCAGCCTGCCACCCGAGGGAGCGCCAAGCGCCCTGTAGCCGCTGTCCGGAACGCTTGATCTCGTTTGGTAGGCGATCGTTGTGGGACCGTTCATGCCGACGAGCCCGTTGACCAGGCTGTGAGTAGCAGCGGCTGGCCGGCATACCAGGAGCAGTTGCGCCGCGAGCAGGCGGCCCGGGAGACCGTGCAGGCAGCGCGAGAGCTGCTCGTGCAACAGCGCGGCATCTCCTTCGCGGAAGCTGGCTCGCTACTCGTCGAGGTGAGCCAAAGGCGGCGGCAAACAGGGGCGCAGGTTGCGGCTGAGATTGTCCGCCTTGGTCGGCTGGCTGACGACTGACGGCCAGCACACCTTGGTGCCCCTCGCCGCCAGGGTGCTTCTCCCCGGACGTCAGAGGCGTTGGGCTCGTGGCGCAGGTCTCGGGCAGTCGCGTGCCGGCAGCTGCTCGTCAACAGGACGCTGTCCCGCTGAGACCGGGTTCGGCCTGCGGGACATGCCGCGGGTGCAGAGAAAGGCGGTGGCGGAGTCGGGACGACAGCGACGACAGTCCTGTCATGACCTCGCCCGTAGACCCCGGCCAGGCGCGGTACGCGGCCATGCGCTGGAACACGCCCCTCTCGGTCGATCATGCCGATTTCCTCCTCGACCGCCTCGAGCTCGAGGCGGCAGCGGAGTTGCTCGACCTGGGCTGCGGCTGGGGCGAGCTGCTGATGCGCGCGGTCGAGGCGGGCGGACCCGGCACGACAGGTGTAGGCGTCGACCGTGATGAGCAGGTGCTCGCTCGCGCGCGCTCGCTGGCGAGGACTCGACGATTGGACGGGCGGGTGCACTTCGTGTGCGCCGACTCCGCGACCTGGAACCAGCCAGCAGATCGGGTGCTGTGCGTCGGCGCCTCGCATGCCTGGGCCGGCGTCAAGCAGGCGCTGCAGGCGCTGACCCGGTTGGTCCGGCCCGGCGGCCGGGTGCTGTTCGGGGAGGGCTGTTGGGAGCGGCCCCCGACAGCCGCCGCCGCGGCGATGTTCGGCCAGGACGTGATCGCTCTGGCCGACGTCGTGCGGCTCGCTCGGGCCACCGATTGGCAGGTCCTCCACCTGAGCACCGGTGACCTTCGTGAGTGGGACGACTTCGAGGCGAGCTGGCGCCGCGGCCGCCAGCGCTGGCTACTCGACCACCCGCACGATGACCGGGCCGGCGAGGTCCAGGACACCCTCGACGCGCAGCTCAAGGACTATGTCGAGGTGTATCGCGGGGTGCTCGGCTTCGGCTACCTCGTGCTCGGCCGGTAGCGCTCGCGTGACAGTGCCTCGGTGGATTGTCCGCTCGTCCCTTCTCTCACGGCGCACGCGCCGGGCTAGGGGGAGGGGTTGGGGCGTTGCAAAACCTCAACGAGGCACCGCAGGCCAGGGGATCTCGACAACCTCGCGTCCGCGGTCAGGAGCACGCTGCCCAGGGACTCGGCAAGAGCGACGTAGGAGGCGTCATAGACGCTGAGGTTGGCGCGCAGCGACCAGCAACGGGCCAGCAGGGGCAGGTGCGGGGCGCGCTGCATGGGCAGGGCCACCAGGTCGGCTAGGGCCTGCTCCGCGCGCTGAACCGACAGCTGTCCGCTCAGGATTAGTCGTCGCAGGACGGAGGACACTTCCAGGTCGATCAGCTCTGGCGCAGCGAGCACCTGACCCCGCAGACGCGCCCGTGCCAGGTCACCGTCGGTGCCGTCGTCGGTGAGAGCGGTCGCCATCGCGCTCGCGTCAACGACGATCACGGTCCTCCCGCAGCATCGTGACGGCGGTTTCGAGCGACAAGCTTCCTCCGGCGTGTCCGCCAGCTCGGTCCAGGACTTCGTCGAGCGTGGGACTCGCGGCCTCGGCGATCAACCGCGCGCGCAAGTACTCCTGTAGGGACTGGTGAGCAGCCGCGGCACGCTGGCGCAGCACGCTGTGCGTCTCGACCGGAACATCCTTGATCTGCACACTAGGCATGGCGCCATACTGGCGCCACTTGTATTCGGGCGCAAGGCGCCGCTCCGATAGACGTTCCGCAAGTGGGACGGCTCACTGGTGCACCAGACTACTTGGCGTGCGGATCCGCCTCGAGCCCTTGACCCCCGACAACGACGCCTACGTGCGCGATCTGCGAGTCGCTTCAGGGCAGGAGCGCTTCGTCGAGACAGTGGAGGAGTCGCTGGCCGACGCGCAGCCGCACCCGCAAGCATGGCTCCGAGCGGCGTACGACGCGGACGAGTTGGTGGGCTTCGTGATGCTCTGGGACTCCTTCGAAGACCCAGGCCACATGCTCTGGCGGCTGCTGGTGGACGCTCGGCATCAGCGCCGCGGGCACGGCCGCGCGATCGTCGAGGCCGTCGCCCAGCACGTCCGCGCGCAAGGCGCGACGGCGCTCAAAGTGAGCGCCCACGAAGGGGACGGCGGTCCCCGTCCGTTCTACGAGTCCCTTGGGTTCGTACCCACCGGCGAGTTCGTAGGCGACGGCGAGGTGGTCTTCGCCCTGCCGCTTGTAGCTGACGGACTCGCCGAGTCAGACCACTGCGCTTAGGAGCCGCCCGCCGTCCCAGTTGACGTTCCTGCTGTGGGACGGCGCGGGGACTACTCCGGACGCGGGCCCAGCGCGACGCGGACGAAGTCGGTCTTGGCCGCGGTGTACGCCTCTCGGTCGTCGGCGTGCTTGACCGCCAGCTGCTGCTTGAGCGCGGTGTACCGCTGCGCAGCCCAGGGTCGTTACGCAGCGCGTCCCGGAAAGCCAGCTGCTCGCCCCACCGCTTGCTGTTTGCGGTCAGCAGGTGCAGGTGGGCGACCCGCATGCCGTCGCCGACCTGAACGAGGAAGCGGCGCCATGGCCGGGCGTCGAGTTCCGGAGGCACGAGGTGCCACCCGCTCCCGGCCAGCACCTCGGCGACCGCAGGAGCGCAGCCGAGGTTGGCAACGGCGGCCTGCAGGTCGAGGACCGGCTTGGCCGCCAGCCCGGGCACGGCTGTCGACCCGACGTGCTCCACGGGTGCCATCAGCCACCGGGCGAGCGTCAGGTCCAGTTCGTGGCGCAGCACCTCACCGCGCCGCTGCCACTGCGGGTCCGCCGGGCGGACCTGCACCCGCGCCGTCGCCCACGCCGGCCAGTCCGCCACACCGGCCATCATCCCGCTACGGAATCTCAGCGGGACGCTGTCCCGCTGAGACCGGGCTTCGTCAGCGGGACGTTGTCGCGGTGCGCTGGCTCTGCAGGTGCGTTGCGTGTCCTACGGCGACGAGCCCGTCCCGGAAGGTCAGCACCTCGTTGACCAAACCGCCTAGCTGGTTTCGATAGTGCAGGACGATGGTGTCGACGCCGTGGTAGACGCCCACCAGCTCGAAGTGCAAATCCCGGTTGCCCTCCAGCGCCTGAGTCCAGTAGCTGCGCAGCGCCTGCTTGCCTCGTACCGTGCCGCCGCTCGCCGGGACGACGTGCTGCGCCGTGGGCGACGTGAAAAGAACATCCTCCGCGTAGTGGGTCAGTACCTCCTCCACATCGCGAGCGTTCCAGGCGCTGATCCATTGTTCGGCAAAGCGCTGCGGCTCGGGGGTGTCCACGTGCCTCAGTCTGCAGGACCGGCAGGTCCGCGCGGGCCCGGCCCGGGAACGTGTCCCGCTGGGCCTTCCCGGTTACTGGGACGGACCAGGCTCGAAGGTCCGACGGTTGGTCCGGAGCCAGTTGAGGACGGTCTCTGCGAATATGTCGGGCTTGGACTCGTGGACGTCGTGTCCAACCGGGATCGTGACGACGCTGCAGTCCGGCACGGCCCTGGAGACGTCCACCAACAAGTCCTGCGGGATGTGACTGGTCGGGCCTCCGCCCACAAGCAGGGTCGGCGCCGTGATCTCGGGCAAGTGCTTCCAGTACCGCATCGAAGGGTCGTTGACCTCCTCGACGATGGCGGGCACGACGTTCCAGTCGAACGGGAGCTCACCCGCGGGGCGCGCAGGCACCGGCCGCTCACGAGGGAATGGCGGCGGTGCGTCCTCCACCACCAGCCGGGCGATGCGGCTGGGTTGGGCTTGCGCGACCAGGTAGGCGACGGTGCCGCCCATCGAGTGCCCGACCAGAACGACATCGTGCAGGTCAAGAGCGTCCAGGACGCCGAGCACGTCGTCGCGCATCACCGTGAACGAGTACGCCCCCGGCCAGGTGCTCGCGCCGTGCCCACGCAGGTCGAGCGCTACGACCCGGAACCGCGTCGCGAACCGCGTCGCCACCTCGTTCCAACTGGCCGCCTGCTCACCGAGAGCGTGGAGCAACACCATCGCTGGCGAGCCCGTGTCGCCTGACAGATGGCAACTGATGACGATCCCATCCGCCAGCGGAACCCCTCGAACCTCCATGCGGCTGACCGTACGTCCTACCCGCCTTGGTCTGCGGTCCCGTACGGATCCGTGATCAACCGCGGTAGGTTGACGTGCCGCACAAGGATCGGCTACCGGACAAGATCGGGAGACGCCAGCAGCCGGGCGCGCGGCCACATACCGCTGTTAGAACCGCGCCAACTACCACTGCGGGTCACACGCCGCCTGAGCAGGACCACCTGTCGCACGACCCGTGTCCACGAACTACGTCACGCCAGGCACGTTCGCGATACGGTCCGGGCATGGCGCTCGTCGGCTACGCCCGGGTCTCCACCCGCGACTAGCACCCGCAGGCGCAGATCGACGCCTTGACCGACGCCGGCTGCGACAAGGTCTTCGTCGACCAGGCCTCTGGCACCCTCGCCAAGCGACCTGCGCTCGAGCAGGCGTTGGACTACCTGCGCCCCGGTGACACCCTGGTCATCACGAAGCTGGACCGGCTCGGCCGGTCGGTGCGCAACCTCAAGGCCCTTGCCGATGACCTGCAGGGCCGCCAGGTCGGGCTGCGCGCCCTGTCGCAGGGCATCGACACCACCACCCCCGGCGGGCGGCTGTTCTTCCACATGCTCGCCGCGATCGCCGAGTTCGAGCACGAGCTGATCGTCGAGCGCACCCACGACGGGCTCGCCGCCGCCCGGGCCCGTGGCCGCCAGGGCGGCCCGAAGTTCAAGATGACCCCGAACCGTGCTCGGCAGGCCCGGGCGATGTACGACGCCGGCCAGCACACCGTCCAGGAGATCGCCGACACCTTCGGGGTCTCCCGCCCACCATCTACCGGCACCTCACCGGGGCGCTCACTCCCCGGCATCCGCAGCACCGCAGAGCGTGCCGGCGAGCAAGTAACCCATGGCGCCGCCCACGACTACAGCGCGTCGACCGGCCCGAGCCGGCAGCAGGACCGAACCGGCAGTCGAAGGGGCTGACGCGATGCTCGCCTGCCCGTGCAGCCGCACTGCCATCCCGGGTGCCGGTCAGGAGCTGAGGTCCCACAGCAGTCGGTAGTAGGCGATCCTGCGCGGGTCGGGCGAGACGCCGTAGGCCGACAGCAGGGTGTTCTCCCAGCCGAGGCCATAGTTCCAGCCGGTGCTCCACGTGGCCACCGCAAGGTCCGCCCAACGGTCAGCGAGCCCGAGGCGGCCGAGGTCGACGTGCCCGGTGTAGCTGCCGTGCTCATCGAGCAGCGTGTTCGGTGCGCACGCGTCGCCGTGGCAGACCACAAGCCGGTCAACTGGCGGCGGCTCGCGGAGCAGGTGCAATGCCTGCGGCACGCTCAGCGACTGGTGGACGTCGTGCCACGACGCCGGGTCGAGCCCTCCAGCCTCGGCCTGGCGCTGAGCGTCAGCCGTCCGGTCCTCAGCGGTCCAGCTGAACGGGCAGCCGGGCGCCGGCAGCGCATCGTGCAGGGCACGCAGGCCCTCGCCAATCCCCACGACCGCGCGTTGCGGGTCCTCGAGCCACGCTTCGCTGACCGCGCTGGCGCCGGGCAGGGCCGCCGTCATCAGCCAGGAACCCGAGGCGTCGCTCCCCCACGCCAGCGGCACTGGGACCACGACGGAAGTGCAGGCGGCCGCCCAGTGCAGCCGCGCGACCTCCTGGTCCAAGTCGTGACTCCCGCCAGGCGGTGACCACTTCACGAACACCCGGTCCGATCCGGCGGCGCCCTCGAAGGTCAGCCCGCCCGCCTCGTTGCGCCACACCGGCGTCACGTCACGACCCGCCAACAGCTGCCGAACCGACGGCGGAACAGCGACGTCAAGCGGAGGTCGACCGGCCAGCACCCGTCGATCGTCCCGCACCGGCGCCAGGTGCGCGTGCACCAGCGGTTGAGCACCCAGGCCAGGACCAGACGCCGAGAGCCGTCCTGAGCGTGTTGCAGGTTGCCGTCTCACTACCAAGGAAGTGAGACACTCCCCGGGCAGCCGACTCGACGGGACGAACGCCCAGCTCGGCACCGTCTCGGAGGTGGTCTCACGACCTCGCCTCATCCACTCCGTAGGTACAGGACTTCCGGGACGACGCGGGGTGACTGGCCTCGCTCTGATCACCGAGGAGGACGACAGATGCGCAGCGTCACTTGCTCAATAGTGTGTCGCTCGACGGTTACATCGTCGGGCCCGACGTCGACTTCGACTGAACCGCGCCCGACGACGAGGTCTTCCGCTTCGCCATCGACGAGATCCGAGCGGTCGACGTCCATCTGATGGGACGACGGCTGTACGAGACGATGTCGTACTGGGAGACCGCCGATCAGGACCAATTGCTCAACGACTCGATGCTGGAGTTCGCTGCGATCTGGAAGCCACTGCCCAAGGTGGTGTTCTCCACGACGCTGACCGCGGTCCACGGCAGTGCCCGCCTGGCCTCCGGGGGCCTGGCCGAGGAGATCGAGCGGTTACGAGCCGGGACCGAGAAGGGCGACATCGCGATCGGTGGCGCGACCCTTGCCGCCGAGGCGGCCACGTTGAGCCTGATCGACGAGTACCGCATCAGGGTCTACCCGGTGTTGGTCGGTGGTGGCATCCCGTTCTTCCCGCAGCACGAGCGCCGAGTCGACCTCGAACTCGTAGAAACCCGCAATCTGGGCTCGAGAGTCGTCTATCTCCGCTACCGCGTCGCACGCTAGCGGAGGTGGACTGCGTACTCGTTACACCAGCCTGCCGACCCTCAGATAAAGGACGTCATGCCTATCCGGTTAACTCCGCTAAGGTGGTGGAGTGGCCCGGCCGGACTTCCCTCGCACGATCATCGAGTTCCAGCAGCGCTTCCCCGATGAGGATGCCTGCCGGGAGTATCTGTTCGAGTCGC
>JAABUN010001613.1_pt1 | contig 47871 bp, 56 predicted proteins | sample 5559311 | NCBI WGS metagenome assembly JAABUN01 (sample SAMN10711877, study PRJNA513370) | rock metagenome | isolation source: Antarctica rocks | place: Antarctica: Victoria Land, Siegfried Peak sud
GTGCTGGGATCGCTACCCTCGATCGCGTCCCGGACCCTGCCAGAGCATTTGGGAGCCCTGAGGGATGAGCCCCGTGAGAGCGGTACGCCCGCGGAACTTCTCTCGAACTTCATCCGATAGGGATGTTCGGTCAGGGCCAGGGCCGCTGTTGACGAGTTGGGAGACTCGGCCGCGGGAGACGCGGAGGATGGCGGCGGAGTCCGTGACGGAGAATCCGGCCTCGCGGAGGTGGCGTGCTGCGGCACGGGCTTGGGCTGCCGCACGGACGGATGCCGTGGTGGCCTCTTCGGTCGCCTGGCGTGCCGCGGTGACCTCTTCGTAGAGGGCGCCGATCTCGGGAACGATGGTCACGTTCCAGTCGCTGTGATCGGTGCCGGGGTCAACGGTATCGAGGTAGTCGCGGATCTGCTGTTCGGCCTTGTCGAGCGTCGCAACCTGCGTGGCTGGCTCGCCGTCCAGGTAAAGCTCCCAACCCTGTACCCACTTGTGCGCGGTGGCGGTGATGTTCATCAGTCCTCGTCCTTCTTAGATGCTTCGATCGCGTTCAGTGCCTTGCGAACCAGGCCCGGCGAAATATCCCGCGTCTGGGTGATCGTCACCTGGTGCCGGCCCTTCGACCACACCTCGTGATCGCCCTTCCCCTGGCGGGAAGAAAACCCCGCTTCGCGGAGAAGAGCGGTGAGGTTCGTGTACCGCAGCGGCTTGACCATGATTTTAGTTTAGGTGGGGTAAACAGTCAATGTCAAGGCCCCCTAGATACCTCCGCTCGTCGGTGACCGACCAGCCCGACTTGGCGGCGTCGACCACGAGCACGGCCACGGGCCGCAGAGCTGGCTCCCGCAGCGCGCACGGCCACCACGGCGCAGCGGCCAAGACGATGCGGTGATTTCCAAATAGGCATGCTAAACCCAGAGCCGACCGACTCGACATAACCAGCGAGGCGCTACAGCTTGCAGTCTCTGGAGCTGTTTTGAGCCGGGTCTGCTAGGTCGCGGTAGTAGGTGCAGCTTTGCCCTGAGTTCTCGGTGAACACGCGCACGATCGCCGATCCTGATTCACTGGTTCCCACCGTAGCGCGGGTGACTTCCCACTCGCCCACCGAAGTGCTGGGATCCGTCGAAGGCTGGGCATCAGTGAGTTCAATTGCGGCATTTACGCCGCCCCCGCAGCGCAGCTCTACGCCGTCAGGCTCGACGCTCGGCCCGGCGTTGTCGATGTAGCAGGTCAGCGGGTCCACGCTGGTCTGTGCTGCCGCGCTGGTCGCGCACCCGCTGAGCGCTACCGCTCCTGCTGCCAGGAGAATCCAGGCAGTGCCAACGCGTTCGAAACTCGGGCTAACGGTTCCTCGGTGACTCATCATTTTCCCCTTATCGTTCGGGCACTTGTGCCCGCGCTCGGCAATTACCGATGCTGTCATTTAACTGCATCTTCCGCAATGATCCGGAAGTCCGATTTGTCGTAGCTCTGAGCCTGGAACCAATCAAGAACGTCGAGAGTGTCAATCAGCCTGTTATCAGCGTCATCGCGGATTTCAAAGTGGCCTGGATCATCCAGGGAACGCTCGATGCAACAGGTAATAGTGCCTATTTGGCCCGCCCAACAAGTTTCGGTATCGGAGATGGGAATCCTTCCCAATTCTCCCTTAGGGTAGAGCCTGGACGCGTCGGTCATAAAATATTCTTTGCCGTACAGGCCGGACCAATGAATCCCCAGCTCCTCCACGATTATGCCGCGAGCGCTATCCCAGTCGGGAGCTTCTACTACCACCCAGCCGTCGGGATGGGCGGATGGAAAGCTTGGATGGGGCTCTTTCGCGTATTGCTGGCCGAAGGTGACGAAAAATTCCATTGTAAACAGCTCCACTTCTTTATGACAGCGATTATGAAATCCGCGCGTATCTGGCGGTGACGAAATTTTGCTGCGTCATATGCATCAGGGCTTTCACCAGAAGGCGGTGATAGCGCCAACTACAGCCGCAATGAGACCAACCGTGATGATCACCTGAGTGCCGATCCGGTCGCGCCGGTTGCGTTTGACCCACTGCTCCCTCCAGCCCTCCGGGTCATCATCAGCAAGAAAGCCCCATGCTCGGCGTCGCACTTCGGAATCGGCTGCGAACTGGGCAACATCAGCATCAGGCCATAAACTGCGGCCCCACCGTCGAGGTTGCGGGGTGTCCTCGTATGCCGCTCTTAGGAGATGGCGAAAAGCATCATCCCGGGAAGATCCGCCGCGCTCAAAAAATGAATTTTCGTACGCCGGGTACCGGACGCTTACGTACTTGTATAGATCAAATGCCTCGTTTGTTAGTCTCTGCCGAAGTTCCATATTCACCCCGCCTATCCGGTTGCCTGCATTTTTGTGTCGGGTTGCTCTTGGTTGGGAGCCTCTTTTAGAAGCTGGTTTACTCGCTGGTGGGAAATACCGAGCACTACGCCAATTTCCCGGTTTGTCAGCTTGTCGTCATGGAGTAGTGCCGCAGCTCGGCGCACATCGGTCGCGGCACGAAAGGTCAATCGCGCCGCCTCGGTGCGGGCCTCAACTGCCGCATCGAGCGCGTTGCGGACGAGCCGCGGTATGACTGGCTGCACATCAATTTCGATGGAGTCCTCGGGAACCTCAGCGACGAAGGCGATGGCCTCGCGAATCGTGTCCGCGGCCTGATCGAGCTTGGCGACCTGGCTTATCGCGCCGGGCACCTCCACACACTGCAAAGACCACCATTTACCCGACCTTTCGGCCGTAACCGTGTAGCGGCTCACCGCCACCACCCCTTTCCAAATTCGTTGGCGAACTGATCGAAGAACTTCCGAGCGGTCACGTCGTCAATCTCGCTGTGCCGGCCGAGCGTTGACTTGGTGTTACCGATCTTGATGCCGGTGTGATTCTTCAGTTCGTACTCTGCGAACTCAAGCCCGGCGTCCTTGGCCTGCTTCCGCAGTTTCTTGATGACCTCTGTTCGCTTCATACTAATAGTCTAGTCTTCCCTTGCCAAGTTTGGCAAGGGAAGACTAGCCACCGGTTTAAAAGGTATCCAGCCGCTGGCCTGGTGTCCCTAGTGCTGTGCTGCGTTGTAGGCGTCGCGGATCTCGGCACTGATACGGCCTCGGCTGTTGGGGTTGTGGCCGCTTTTCTGCGCCCACTGACGGATTCTCTGTGTCTCCTCTCGGTTACTGCTGGTTGCAGCTCCACGCGGACGACCGGCGCCCTTGCCTGGCGCTTTGCGTCCTTTGTCCGCGTAGGTGCTCAGCGATTTGCGGAGGTTCGCCGCGTTTTCGGTGGTGAGGTCGATTTCAAAATTGTTGCCGTCGAGCCCGAACCGCACCGTTTCCTGGGCTTCCTCGCCTGTTATATCGTCAATGAACTGGATCTGTACCTTCTGCGCCATTACCGCCCCTTGTCTGGATCGTTGTCGGGTTATCCCCGCTCCGATTAATTAGACAAGGGGCGGGCGAGAATATCAATTCATCTCGCCCGTCCGTAGACGCTATCCCCTGACAAGGTCGACGCGACCCGCCCCGGTGAGCTTTGTGGTCTTCTGCACCGTCCAGTAGCTGTCTCCCACCGGGTCGAAGTGGATAACCCACGCCGTTGATTCAACATCTTCCATCCGGCCCCAGGTAGTTGCGATAGCAAGAGCCTCCATCAGAGAATCAGCGGTTTCTCTAACTCGCTCGCCGTACTTTTCCGCTACTTCCTCGCTACGGTTCGCTTTTCCGGCGTACTCGAAAGCTTCCGCTTTGCCCATCAGGCGGGCCACTATTTGCCCCCAGGGTCCGTCGTCCTTCAATCCGGTAGAGACGCCCACCGTGGCTTGCACCTCGTTAGCGATGATGCGTAGTGGTTGCCGCAGGTCGATAAGAGCGCTTTCAGTGCGGAGGAATGCCAGTGCCATAATTCCTGTCCCCAGTGGTGTGCCTGCTCGCCCGGTGTGGTCGAGTCCTTACCACCCTGACCCTAAAGCTAGCTGACTTCCCAGGTATATATCTACCCTATCTTGACTTCCTCACTCTAGGGTGGCTAGACTTCAGAACATGAACTGCACCCCCTCCCTCTAGGCACATCGAACGAAAGGCACGACAATGACCGGGCTGTTTGAAAACGCAGAGATCATCCACAGCTACTCCCGAGCGGATGCGATCCGGGACTGCGTGCTCGTCGACGCCGGCAGCACGGCACGAGAAGCCGCCTTCACCGTGCCGGTGGCGCTGACCATCGCAGCATGGTCGGAGGCCGTGGCCTGGACGGAGGGAAACCGGGCTTACCAGGATGAGGCCGGCCGACTGTGGGACGTGCTGACAATGGCGCGGCACGCGATCCGCGCGAGCACCCCCGGCCCGGCTAGCGACCGCTGTAAGTTCCGCGTGCTGCGCGTCCCTAACACCGCCCGCGCGAGCGTGGCCCGCCTGCTGGAGCTTGAGCTGCACATCGGCCCCGGTGACGACGGCGCCCCCGTGATCACGATTGGCCTGCCCGGTCAGGATTAGGAGACAGTATCTAGCCCCCCTTGTTATATAACACAATGGGGGCTAGACTTTTGATATGACGACAACGAAGAACGACCAACCCGCGCAGCACACGAAGCCGGTCACCGAGGCAACGATCACCGAGGGCAAGGCGAGCGCGCCGAAGATCATGGGCAAGGTTCCCGTCCGCTGGGAGCTGGACACGGCAACCGGTCACGTGACCTCGAACGGCGAGCACGTTGGCCGCGTGGTCGAGTCGATCCCCGGGAAGCTCTACTACTTCCAGAACCTCCGGGACGCCGCCAAAAGCGATTACTGGGGAATGTTCGGCACCGCCCACGGCGCTGCCGAGCAGGGCGCAGTCCGCGCCGAGCTCGATCGCTAAATCCGGCCCCGGCCGACCAGCCGGGGTTATTCACCCACACCCTCACATGGGGGGACAAGACGTTTACCAGCCAACCCCGCCCCGCACCCATCACCAGCACCGATCCCCGGAAGGACAACCGCCATGACCCGCCACAAAGCCCGCCCTCTCCGAGCGGCCCGAGCAGCCCGCCCCCAGATCCTCTACAGCGGTCCTGGAGCGCCCTGCATCATCGAGGCCACTGGAGAGCGCACACCAATCACCTCCAACCGCTACGAGGCCGCACAGCGAGCGCTGCGCGAGATCTGGGAGCAGCGCCCGCGGCCGCAGTCCCCGGAGCGTGAGAACTGGGAGGCCGGCCCGCTGAAGGCAGCGCGGCGCGAGGTGCGCGCCGCGTGGCTGGAGACAGCCGGCAGCTATGGCATCAACCCGGACCGAATCGAAGTTTAGTAAAACATCAAGTATGCCTTGTGTTCATATTTCTAGTTACGCTAGACTTAGTATAAGAGATCAGTCGCACAGGAAAGGGCGCACACCATGACCACCAGGACCATCACCCCAGCCAAGACCGCCACACCCCGCGAGACGGACGAAGCGCTCGCAGCGATCTACGCGCCGCGCTCCGCGATCCTAAGGAAGATCGAAGACGCCCAGGAACGCCTCATACTCTCCTACGTCGCCAAGAGCCCCGAGCGCCGCGCCCAGCTGGAGCAGGTAGTCACCGACTGCCGCGCCGCGCTCGCAGCGCTGGACACCGCAGCGGAACCCTTCCAAGCGATCTACCGGGCGAACCCCTGGACCCGGTTCTTCCTGGTCCCCGGCGGGCACCTGCACCGCTCTATGAGCTGCTCCTCCTTCCGGTGGAACACCCGCATCTTCTGGCTCCCCGAATACTCGGGCAAGACCGAAGCCGAGATCGTCGCGCTCGCCGGCGAGGCAGCATGCACCATCTGCTACCCGTCAGCCCCGGTAGACCGCCGCTCGATGCTCCCCGTCCACATCGCAGAGCGGTCCGAGCGTGACGCCGAAGCAGCCCGCAAGCTCGCGGCAAGGAACGCGAAGAACGCGAAGGCGATCCACGCGGACGGCACCCCGTGGCGCTACGGCGGGGACCGCTTCCAGACCATCCGCTCCGTGGAGCTGGCCCTGCACCGCGCCTATGACGACCTGGTGACCTTCACCGCCTACACCTGGAACACCGCCGAATACAACGCCGAACGCCTGGAGACCACCCACCTGACCATCGCCGCGCTGAGCGAAAAGCTCGAAGAGCGCACCGCGAAGCCCGCAGCGGACTACCGGGCCGACATCGAAGCCAAAGCCCGCAAGCGCAACCGCTGACCCCGGCCGGCGCCCCACAGACTGAGTCCCGCCCGTACCCCCACGCGGGCGGGACTCACCCCCCTCCCGCGACTCGCACGGAGGGGACAAGACGATCACCGGACGCCGCAGCATCATCCGCGGCGGCGACACCAACCAGCGATAACCCGCCCATGCCTTGACGAATAAAGTCAATGGGCCATTGTGGATAGGAACGGAAGGCAACCATGACCCCCGAACGCACCATCGACGCCACGAATCCGCACCGCGTCGACGCCGAGAACCACGCAGCCCAGGCGAGGACCCACCTCGACCCCTTGGCCGTCGAACAGAACCCCACGGCCGCAGCAGCAGCTGCCGCTATCGCAGCCGCGGAAGCCACCCTCGCACTCGCCTATGAGACGCGCACGGCCGCACTCGTGCACTACCTGGCAACACTGCCCCTAAACGACCGCCACGAAGCGCCAGCGGTGTTGGAGCTCGTGAAGGCCAGGCTGGGATTGACCAGCCCCGAGCCGACCCCCGTCGCCGGCAACGCCGCGAGATTCACCGAGTAGTCGAAGGGATGCCCAACAATGGCGCAGCGGCCCCCGACGCCCTCCGAATACGCACACATGTACTGGAGCCAGCAGCAGCACGCCGCGAAGCTCCTGGAAGCTCAGCGTGACTACCTGCGAGAGTTTGAAGCGAACCTCCTGGCAGAGTTCCGGCGTCGCCTGGATGCAGCCACAGAGCACCTGAACGGCATCTACGGTAACCCTGAGGCGATCCGACACCGCAGGGAAGCCAATGACGAGATAGCAGCACACCATGCCAGGAAACGAGAGCAACGGCACAACGCCGGCAGAGCCTCAACCGAATAACCAGAGAGAAGCCCCGCCTATGAGAACGTGCCGGCCGAGATCCCGATGGCCCTCACCATCGAGGAAGCCGCCCAGCGCGTCCGCATGAAAGTGGTTTACTTCCGCACCACCATGACCAAACTCAACACCAGCGGCCGCGACCTCCTCACCCCCGCCCAGGCGAACGCGCGAGAAGGGTACGAGGCGTGCGCCAGCAACTGGGCCGAACTGATGCAGGGGTGGCAGTACGACCCATACAAGCCCGCCGCCCCCATGTACTGCCCCACCACAGGACCGACCAGGACGCAGGAGGGAAGACAGCCGATGGGCCAGCAGATTAGCCGCACGGAACTGGAGAACGTCTCCGGCCTCCTCCACGAACTGGCCGAGGTGTACGAGGGTGAAGACGCCACCCCCGAGGAGATCCGCAGCGTTGCGGGCTGGCTCGAAGCCGAAGTCAGCCGTCGCGATCGCGCAGCCCAGCGCCGCGCCCTGAAGGCGCGAGCCCGCGCGAAGACGACCGAGGACGGAGTAAAGCCCATGAGCACCGGAGCGCCCCCCCCCTCAGCCGGGACCTCAAGAACGCCCTGACCTTCCTCGCGGCCAGCGAGTCCATGACGCGCGGCATCCGCAACGATTTCCCTTACGGGATCATGAGCGGCCGTACCGCGAGCGCCCTGGAGATGCGGGGCCTGGCCGAGCGTCGCTACACCGGGGCCGACGACTCCCAGATTTACATCACCGGCAAGGGCGCGGCGCTCTCCGACACCTGGTACCAGGACGACCCCGAGCACGACCCCGAGGGCGAGGCCGCAAGTGAAGAACCCACCCGAGACCCAGCGGTACTCGCATTGTGGAGGTCCCGGAACGCCAACACGTTGGACACCAGCGAGGCAGTCACCGGGAGCCCGGCAGTCGTAGCGACAGTGAGCGCGCGCGGAGAAGAGGCCACGCCGTGAGCAAACGGAAGTGGGCCGAATCCACGATGGAGATGCACAACATGCGGTGCGAGTCCGGGGTCACCCTGCGGGCCGCGTGTCTCGAGGACGACCTCGCCGTCGATGCGCTCGATGACGCGTCGGTCGGTGGGGGCGGAGGTCAGGGGCTGAAGAGTGCTCATGTCCACAGCACCCGGTAGGGGGACAAGACGATCACCAGTCGCGCTCATCCCCACCTAGCACCATTCGGGCTCGCCGCCAAGCTGACCGGGCATGTAGTCAGGACGACCTCACTAGAGGTCTTTGCCTTCCTGCCCCTCGACCCTGAGCGGCGGCGCGGAACTATCAGACCCCCCTGGATGAAAGTGATTTTTATTGTGCAGCTTGTCGTATGCTTTACCCGAAAAAACGATTGTCGCCCATGGTGTCGGAGCGCCAGTCAGAAGCAATAGCGGCTCAAGGGCCGGATAGTCGAGTATGACAAATGCCATAATTCTGAGCATTAGCGAAACGGCAATAATTTGGGCGGCAACCCGAACTCTTCGGTCATAGGCGAATGAGATGGTTAGTTCCCACTCGGGATCGACTAAGGCCCTGGGTTCCTGCCCAGGAGGAGCCGGATCAGTTAATTTCAACTCCGTGTAAACGACTTTTAGGAGCGCTTCACCGTTGGGAATCTTCTCGAACCGGGCTTCCAGCTCATCGTCCGTTTCAAGAACAGAAGCAACCAGCTGATCGAACTGCTCACCCTCAAATTCCCGGATCAGCTCGCTCGCGTGCGGACTTTCCAACATGGTCTCTGCCGCGCGGTTGAAGGCGTCATCATCCTCCAAGGTGCGCAGCACCTCAGCTGCATCGCTGGGAGACTCGTTGGTTTCGGCGTACTTGCTGATGACCTCCACAGTACGAGAGGCCACCGACTCCCGCCGTGCACCGGCAACCCCGCGGCGTCCACACTGTACCGACCGATGGCTTCCAGGATCGAGCGAATTATCGAGGGGTTGATGGGGCCGGCCACGCCACGGGAAAGAGCGGTATCCCAGTCCGCAACACTGAAAGCCGAACGCACTAACGACGTATCAACGGGTCCGGCCACTCCACGGGGGAAAGTATTGGCCCACCCCGCAGCTCTCGTCGCCGGATAGCCTAGCGATGTGCCCACTGGTCCAACCATCCCTCCGGGGCTAACCCCGTACCGGGTGGAAGATTTCGACGCCACCTGTATGAAAGATCTACTGGCAGAGTCCAACACCCCACCCGATGCCAGATTTGTTTTTTCATACCACTGAGAAAAATTGATCAGCCCATGTGCGGCCGGTGACGCACCCTTATCAATCCACTTAACGAGATCTGATATGCGGTTGATAGAGCCCATAGCTGCTTGCATGGCCGACCCCCCCAGTGGATCAAAACCTACTTGCAGTGGATTAAAGGCTGCTTGCGTCGCTGATCTACGATTTTGCGCCATTGGGCAATTATCCCTTGCCCTCCCCTACTTTGCGCAGCTCACCCGCAGCGCCGGCAGCACATCCCGGAGGGAACAAGATGATCACACGCACCGGCACCTATCACGCTCGCAGCCCAACCCGCTACAGGCGATCATCTATCTACGCTTGTGTATCTATCTCTAGTGGGCATAGACTTATGATGTTCCCGGATCACAGCAACAGACAGGAGACCGCATCATGGCAACACTCCAGGAGACCCGTATCAATTCCCACGGCTTCCCCGTCATTGACTGCTACCGCTGCAAAGGATCGGGAACCTACAGCTTCAACCAGGTGGACGGCAACAAGTGCTACGGCTGCAACGGATCCGGGCTCGCCGTGCGGCGCGGTAAAGCTGCAAAGGCATGGAAGGAATTCCTCGAGGCCCAGCCCTCCAAGCACATCACCGTCCAGCACATGACCCCCGGCGACGTGATCGCCTGGGATAAGCGATGGGTAACCGTCGTCAGCGTCGAACAGGGCAATATCAGCGGCCACTCCGAGACGAGCTACCGCGACCGCTCGACCGACCAAACCATCACTGAACGTACCCCGCACTACAACTACCGCCTGATCCTCTCAGACGGCACCGACCGCACCCTGGGCGAAGGTAGCCAGTACCGCCGCAAGATCACCGCCACCATGTACCCCGACCCCGCGGACTACACCGCAGGGCTGTAGCCCCGTCAAGCGGCGAGGCCCGGTCCCGTCACCCTCCTGAACAGCACCTCAACTAGTTCGGCATCGCAGGGAAGCCGGCGACGAGATAGCAGCACACCATCGCAGGAAACGAGAGCAACGGCAAAACGTCGGCAAAGTCTCGACCGGACCAGGAGAATCGTAATGAACCCCGAAGTAGTCACCACCGCCGCACGCGGCGCGAAACACGCGACCCGAGCACTCGCCACGATCGTCTCCCTCTACCAGAAACAGCTCAGCACCCAGGACGTTGAAGTGCTCGCCAGAGAGCTGCGCGAGATCCTGATCAGCACACGGCAGGCCCTCCACGCGATCGAAAATGCAGCCCCCGAAACCGCCACGGCAAGCAACCTGCGCGACGCTCAACAGTCCGCAGGAGACGCCGCCCGCAGCCTCGCCCACGTCCACTAGGCAAAGCCCGCTACCGGCACTAGCTGACTTGTGCCCGACTGAGAGCCGTAACGCTGCGCTCAGCGAACAACCCGAACCGTGAACCGCAGCCACCTTCAACGGCGATACCAAACACGACAACCTGCTAACGAGGAATGAGCCCCATGACGAAAAACGCCACGTATGAAAACGTGCCGGCCGAAATCCCGATCGCCCTCAGCCTTGAGGAAGCCGCGCAACGCGTCGGCATGAACGTCGCCTACTTCCGCACCACCATGACCAAACTCAACGCCAGCGGCCGCGATCTCCGCACGCCCACGCAGCCAGGTGAACGCGCCAGGAAGTACGACATCGACAAGCTCGACGCCTGGAAAGCCGAAGGCCTACCCGTACCCAAGGACTCGCTACGCGTGCCCCGGCCGAAACCAGGAGCCCGCGAAATCGCCGCCACCGTGACCCGCAAAGGCGCCTACTGGATCGTGGACCTCCCCGAGATCAGCCAAGGCACCCAAACCGACAACCTACGCAACGCACACCGGATCTCCCACGCGCTCGCCGTCGAGAAACTCGGCGTCGACCCCGATGAAGTCACAGTGAACCTCACGATCAATCTGCCGGCAGACGCGGCCAGGAAGTGGGACGAAGCTAAGGCACGGGAACGAGAGGGCCGTGAAGCTGCGGCGTCCGCCGCGAGCATCAGCCGCCAGGTCGTCCAAGACCTCAAGGCACAGGGCATTACCTTGCAGGACATCGGCGAGCTGCTGGGCTTGAGCATGCAGCGCGCGCAGCAGCTCAGCCAGGACGCCCGCTAAGCGCCTCCCCGCTCCGCAGCGAATACTTAAGCCCTAAAGCCCTCAGAAGCCTCCCAGTGGGCCATCGCCGCGGCTCAGCCCAGAAAGAAAGGTAGACCGGCTATGACATACATCATCGAACTCAAAGTCACCGTCGAACTCGACAGGACCGAAGGCAAATTCGCTTCTCGCGAAGAGGTAGTCGAGTCCCTCACGGAGTGGCTGGAGAACGCCAACCAGGCTTCCATCTATGGAATAGGTGCCGACGGTGAAAGTACCTACGAGGTCATCAACTGGGACGTCGAAGAAGTCGAACGCCCCAAATCATCCAGACATACCAGAAAAAGCCGTGTTCCGCCGGTGGATCTTCGACCTGCTCGGGGCGCTACCGGGCGATGAGTTCGTAGACGTGTTCCCTGGAAGCGGCGGCGTGATGCGCATGGGACGCGTTCACCTCGGCCGACGCCGACGCCTGAAGAGAGGATCAACACAATGGAGAACAAGGTAGCAGCGACCAATCACGGGGCGCCGGTCGAGTCTCGACTCCGGTTGCACGCGGACCACTCCGACGACGGGGTACTGATGCGGGAAGCAGCCGACACCATTGAGGGGCTACGGCCCGAGGTTATTGAAACTCAGTTTGGTTTAGAAGCCGTTGCCATCGGGGTTGTGGTGCGGAGTTCCAGCGGTACCATTGCCACCCGCTTCGACTCGACCCGCGGCGTCATCTTCGGTGACGACCGCTCGTTTCCATGGAAAAGGCTCAGCCTTCCGGTGACAGTTCTGTGGCAGCCATGACCGGCCAGGAAGAAACACCTGGTATCGAGATCGCCCAGCTCCCCCGCGTCGAGCAGCTCAAGCAACGCGCAGCCGAACTGGCCGCTAAAGCCCAGCAGCTCAGCGCCGAAGAGGCATCCACTGACCTCGTGCCCGCTAGCGGCATCGGTGTTGCCCCTGCCGAACGGGTCCGCGAGGAAGCCGTCGACAAGCGGGCCGAGCTGATGATCACACAACGCGAGCTGAGGAAGACCGTCGCCGACTACCGTGCCGAGCTGGAGAAGCAGGCCCGCGAGTGGGAGGCCCGGCTCGCCCCCATGCGCGAGAAGGTACAGCAGCTCGAAGAGGTCATCGCCACCGCCAACCTGTACCTCGGTAAGGCCGAATCGATCGTGCGCCTGCGCGGCGGTGAGCCCGCCCCCGCAGACACCCCCATCACGGTCCGACAGATGGTCCTCTCCATGGATGAAGAGACCGCCATACTCGTCGGCCACGGAGGCGAGCAGACCGGCATGGACCACGCGAACATCGAGCTGTTCGATCAGTGGCTCCTCGAAGACCCCGCCCATCTCGACCAGATCACCCCCGAGCAAAAGGGCGTCGTCGCGATCGTGCCTCGCAGGCGTGGCAAGGATTACGGGGACCCCTGGGCGAACAAGGCCCGCAACCAGGAGAACCTCCAGACCTATTTCCTGGTCAGAAATGGTGCTCAGCTGGCCCGCATGGACACAGACTTCAACGTCGGCGAGAACCTGGTCCCAAAGCGGACGGAGTTCGTCGGATTCTTCAGGGAACAGCGCTGGAACTCGGCGATCCGCGAGTACGAAACGGTCGACCTCGTGCCCGGCACCCACCAGTGGGCCAGGGCGGAAAAGCAGCAGGGTGCACGCCAGCGGCACTTCATGAAGGTCGCCCTGATCCTCCAGGGCCTCATCGATCGCACCAACCTTTTCGAGCCCCTCCCCGAGGGTGGTATCTCGCTCCTGCACCCCGAGTCCTACGAGCAGGGCAAAGCCATCATGCTCGCCGACGGCGAGAACAGCCTCACCACCCTCCGCAAGCCCTTCTACATGTGGCTGCGCGACCTCAACGCCCAACTTCAGCCCGGCATGCGCGTCATCGGTCAATTCGGCCACCAGACGTTCCGCACCAGCCACAAGGAGACGACGTGGCGCGGCCGCGAATACAACGGCCGCATCCACCCGATCGGCGCGTCGTACCCGCACTCGAGCGTCATCCACCGCATCGAGCGCCGCGACGGCGACGGCTTCGCCTTCCTGTATGAGCGCACCGACGAGATCTGGAAGCGCGACCAGTGGGGCAGGGAAACCTACGAGGTGCCGACACAGCGGGCGTCCGCGCGGGTCTACCCCAGCGACCCGTTCATCATCCCGATCGACCTCGTGGACGTGCCGACCATGCAGGGCTACCTCCATGCGCGCACCGAACGCCGCGCATACTTCAACATGTTCCCCGTCCTGAAGACCGCCATCGCGATCAAGGATCGCGAAGCCGCCGAGGAAGCGCCCTTCATCGACTACCTCGCGGCGCAGGCGGCAACAGACCTCCAGGTGAACCCCGAGGGCATCAAGGATGACCTGAAGGCCGTAGTTGCCTGGTGGAAACTCGGCAACAAGTGGCACCGCCCCCTCGTGAATGACGAGGACCCCGCAGCGGTCGCAAAAGCCGCCACGGCGATCCTGAAGGAGTTCAAGAGCCGCACCCTCCGCGAGGAATCCATGGAACCCGAGCGGGAGGCCGCTGTTCTCTCCCAGGTGAAGGCCCACACCAAAGGGCAGCTCCTATACCTGGGCCGCCGCACGGACGACTCCTACCTCGGGTTCGCCCGGCAGCCCCTCAAGTACGGCGAAGCGGAAGGATTCCACGACGACGTGTGGACAACCGAACTGAAGGTGAGCCGCACAGGCAAGATCACCACCCGCGACTGGGTACTCCCTGGCGTCCGCGCGGCGAAGACCCGCGAGCTGTTCGCCGCCGAGGCATGGGAGAAGTGGAATCGGTCGGTCAACTACCGCGAGTTCCTCACCGACTCAGAGATCGACCAACTCACCGTCCGGGTTACAGATGCCGTCGAAGATGCCCTCCGCACGAAGTTCCGAAGTGGCTGGTCCCACGACCTGAACACCGACCCGGAGGCTCGCGTCTTCGGCGTCACTTACGATCCCATCAACTCGTTCTTCACCGCGTGGGTGCACTCCCCCGTGATGACCTCGAAGGAAGCGATAGTGGACCGGCACTCCACCATGGACGCCAAGCTGCTCTCCTACACCACGGGGTGGAAGAAGGACAACAGCACCGTGCAGCTCACGCTCCCCAACATGCGGGACCGCCTCCGCCTGGAGATGGTGGACCGCTGGTTCGGCGGGAAACCGACAGATGAGGACAGCCGCCCGTGGGGCAAGGTCTGGGACGGGTGCTCCCGCGACCCACGGCCCCTCATGGAACGCCCGGAGATCCTTGCCGACTTCCGCAAGCATGCCGCCCTCGCCGCGAAGCACAACGGGGCGATCCGCGAACGCAGCCAGCGCGTCAACGACTACCTGTACTGCATGGAGAAGGACATCCACGCGATCGTGGAGGAGGCCGCCCATGCCGCGTACCTGGAGGAGTACAAGGACCCCGAGGGGTGGGAGGATCACAGGCGGAATCTGACCATCAGGGGCACACAACTTCGGGACTCGTTTGGGGGCTCGTACTCGCACCCCGTCGCGAAGGCGGTCAGCAAGCTCATCGAGGGCGGTGCCGACATCGAGGGCAGGAGCGTTCGGGGGGTGCTGGCAACGGCAGGGGCATCAGCTGAAGATGTTGAGAAGGCTGAGGAGCAGGGCCTGCTCGACCTCACCTTCAAGCGCAAATGGAGCGCCTCATGACCGAGCACGCTCTGCGGCCTGTCGTGGGCGTATTTCATCGAGCTGCCGGCCCACCATTTCCGGGTACTACCCCGGTTACGATCAACGAAACTTCACCATGGGGAAATATGCGCAATCTTCGGACAACAAGTTGATCAGGGGCGCCCGTGCGGTCGGTTCCTTCAGTAAGACATATGCCAAAATCTGGCTGTTCCTCCTCGGCCGCACTGTCCCGTTCGGTGATCCAGCAGGCTCCCCTCATGACACCGTCGAGTGCGAGGGCATCTCACTTGATCGTCACATCGCTCCGCTGATCGAGGCCCTTTGGTCCGAGGGGATCAGTACGCACAATTCCTGCCAGGGAGACCCCCGGTTGGATGAGAGGGCTCACACTGCGGCTCCCAACTTCTATGGCGGTTGCTACGCAGCCACCGTGACCGTAGGGAGTGTGGAGGACGCCCGTCTGGTGATGGCCGCACTGGAGACAGCGATGCTCAACTGCATTCCCGGAAGTGAGCGCCGCAGAGTGAGCACCACCTTCGGTGTGGAACACGGTGTGTTCGTGAGCTTCCCTGCTAAGGCGCTCATCGCTCCGGGGTTTCTGGCGGCGTGCACAGCTGCACTCCCCGCATTCAGGAAGAAACCACAATAACAGCCTGTCAGCGCCACGAATCGCCGCCGCATCGGGCGGTTCCATCAGATTGGGTGGGACCACCACCAGACAGAGGAGAACAACGTGATCAACGTAGTAGATCTGGCAGAGCAGGTGGCCCGTGCGTCGCACGAGGGACAAGTGGATAAGATCGGGCACCCCTACATCGAGCATCCGGCGCGCGTCGCCCGATCCGCGGCCGGCGCCGCTCCTGCGGACATCAGAGACGCAGTGTGCGCCGTGGGCTGGCTGCATGACGTGGTGGAGGATACGCAGACCGACATCGCTGAGTTGCGTGCCTTCGGTTTCTCCGAGGAGATCCTGGCGGGTGTGGAGGCGATGACCAAGAGATCTGGGGAAGCTCCCGAGGCCTACTTCGCGCGGGTGCGCGCCAATATTCTGGCCCGCCTGGTCAAGGCCGCCGACATTGACGACAACACCAGCCCCAAACGGGTCGCGCAGCTGGACGCTGACACCCGCGATCGCCTGGCCGCGAAGTATCAGCGGTCGCGTGAACTTCTCCACGCCGGGCTTGCGCCGACAACTCACCAGCAGCACCAGGAGTAGCGGTGGATTACGCCGCAGAAAAGCAGGTTGCCCTCGACGCGGAACTGGCCATCCGCTGCGGCAGGACGACCGCTGCGGGAACGCCGTGCGGTCACCGGCCGATCTACTGGCCCGGGCGCGGCAGAGTCGCAGGATGCAACCGGCATATGACCGCGGATGAGGAGAGAGCTCTGTACGAGGTGTGGTTGGACATAAAGACGCACTATGCCTGCCCCGGATGCACGGCTGGGGTAGGTGATCCGTGCAGGGAGGAACGCCACGAGATCAGACTGGTAAACGGGGACTGGGCCAAGATTCGGAGTTTCGCCGGTATCAGGATGCACGATGCGCGGCTCGAACTGTTCGAAGATCAGGCCGAGAGGATTACACCGATCAACGGCGACTGAGCGCAGCTGCCGCCGCCCAGCCGGCTTTTCGTCGGACTGCGCGCCTCTCTGATCGCACTGTCACCAACACCCGGTAGGCTCCACCACAGAGGCAGCCAGCGCTCCACTTCCCCCCAACGGTGTAGAGCCCTGGCTGTCTCTTCCTATGCCCCGAACTAGCGCCCCGCAACAGAAAACACGCCGCCGGCCGTCATCGACAGCGGATCCGCGCTAACCCCCCGCAACAAACCCGGCGAAGATCGCTCCGATCACGGCGCCTACGAGGTAGCCGGCCGCTACTTGTGCGCGGGTGTGGGCGCGTAGACGCACCCGCGACCAACCGACCGCTGCCGGGATGAGCACGAGCACGCTGGCCCACGCGCCGAGGAGGGCGACGGCGCCGAAGACCAAGAAGACGGATACCGCCGAGTGGGCTGACAGCTTCCAGAACAGGTTGACGACGAGGACCGCGACGATGCCGCCCACTGTGCATAGAACGCCTCCCACGACCTCCCACGGGGCGCCGAGCGCCACGAGGAGCACCAGGCCCAGAGTGATCGACATAAGGGCGCCGGCGAGCACGGGCGCCCGCTGCCCGCGATTGCTGATGTGGTGGTCAGTGACATGCCCGCGACGGACGAGTGCCAGGACGCCGGCCAGGGGCAGCGCGGTGGTGAAGCCCACGGCAATCAGGGCGTACACCAACCCCTCGGGCCACGCCGAGGCTTGGAACGACGTGAGCAGCAGGAACACCGACACCAGGACCGCGGGGGCGAAGACCTCACTGATGATCGTGGCGAGTCGTGTCCTGTCCTCGGTGCGCGTTTGTTGCATCCTGACATCATCTTGCATCGCACCCTTGACGCCAGACGCGCTGCGCAGCTGGTGGGCGTCAGTGCGGCTCGGTACGGTGTGCGCGTGAGTCCCGATTCAGCACCAAAGCCTCGCCCTGGCTGGCACGGCATCCCTCCGAGCGCCGATCGCTACGCTCCCCCGCTCCAGCTGCCGGCGCCCGAGGAGCCGGCGACGGAACCGGCGAAAGCGCCGGCACTGTGGGTGGAGCTGGAGTACCCGGACGGCCACAAACAGACCGTCAAGGGCTTCGCGATGGCCTGGACCGCCGGCGCGGTGTACGCGCAGTGGATCAAGTTCTCCCGGGCCCGTGAAGCCTGGGTGCGACCGGATCAATGCACGCGGCGGGAGATCCCCGTCGAGAACCGTTTCGGCACCTAACGAGCGCCCAGGGTGTGCGCCTGTAAAGGCGGAACGTAAGGAAACACCGGGGTCATAGTCTATTTTATCAGCTGCTGCTCTCATCAGTCCGTGGACCGAATTCGAGGTTTACGTCCCGGACCTGATACACGTGTTCCACTGATGCGGGCGCGTTCTTGGCATTGCTCGAACTGGTTTTAAGTGTTCCGTCCACCTTCAGGTCAGCCGAGAAGGTTGCTTTGGGAGAGGCCGCAGGCACTTGGAACCAAATTTCACGGCCGCTACCAGTAAATGACTGATCTAGGTCGCCAACTTCTCCTGCAATGGTTTCACCATCAATTTGAAGTGTTGGTGCTTGAACCGCTCTGTTCAAATCGTAGAAGCCGCGATTATAGCCATCGCCCTTCCATTCGGGGCCGCGAGTGTTCGTGTCGAAAATTACTTTGAGCCAGGACTTACCCGCCTCGGGCCATTTTTTCTCGCTGTCGTAGGCCAATCGCTCCGCGTTCACGTTGTAGGTCATGGTCCCTGAGAACGCGTTCTCCTCTTCGGTGGCGTTGATGCTCAGCTCTCCCCCACGACTGTCGGAGTCCTTCGGTTCTGTCGCCAGGTCGCTGTACAGACCGGCCGCCACCGCATCATCGGTGCGGGTGAGGTCGGACAATGCGAGGTTTTGGGCCAGTCCGTCATGGGTGAGTCGCAGGAGGGCTGATTCGGCGTCGCCGGCCACGGGAAGGACGACCGAGAATCCTTCGACCGCTTCGATCGGGTATGTCTTATCGCCGACCACGACGGCCAGGGCGGATTTGTCCGATGAGGGTTTGAAACCTTCGAGTTCGGAGAAGTTGATGGTGAGGAACTGTGTGCCCTCGGGCGCCTGTAGTCGATTACTCGCATCACCTACGCGATCGCTGACGCCCGTGCTGATGACGCTCACTTCTCCGATGGGGCTTTTCAGAATCCCGGGCTTCGAGGCCGAGGACTCTGCCTGAACCGGCGCCTGGCCTACGGGCAACCAGATCGGTGTGTCCTCCTCTGCTACCGGCGCTGCCGGCTCATCGAGGGCTATCTCAGCAGGAGACTCCTCGCCGTCCGGCCGGTACCGCTCGGTGTTCGCCTGCAACTGCTCACCGGGGGTGAATCCGATCTGTAGCTGCTTGAGGTTGTACTTGTCGCCCCCATCCGCCACCGTCTCCCACGTCGCCCCGTCCCAGGTCGTTTCGTCATCTCCGAGGTAGTGCACGGGTCCACAGACCGCAGTCTCTGCGACGGTTTCCTCGCTGACCTGGAGGTAGCACCGAGAGTCATCTGCAACGCTCGCTTCTACCCCGTCCGTGAGGGACTGCTTCCACGCAGCATCCAGCTCCTCAAGAGACTGCTCAACCTCGGAAAGCTCCTGGCCGTTAAAGACGAGCTGAGGACCGCCGCAGCCGGTCAAACCGATTATTGAGGCAACGCCCACGATGGACGCGGCTGTAAGTTTCCTCTTCATTGTCTTCCCTCTTGTCGAGACTAATTTTACAACTCTATGTGCATCGACCGACATCGACTGAAAGAGCGATATTATCGGCGTTTGCGCAAGATCCGCACCGGGCTCCAGCCTGCCAAGTGACCATCACTACCTCTAGTTACTACAAACGATTCTTACTAATTGGTGTTGCCTGCTTCGCGGTTGGCACGAGCCCGGTCGGTTTTCGATGCCGCGTAGCCGCGGAACCATGCGCCCTGCTGCTGAATGCTTTCCTCGGTATCCCGCTTGTGCGGATTGTCTTTCGGGGACTCGCCGGCGAGATACGCACGGTAACCGGCCCGCTGAATTTCCAGCGTCTCGCTTCTAGTAATTTCGGTTGGCATGTTCCCATCCTTGCGTCCGATTGCGGTAAGAGGCCTTGAAATCTGAATCCCAGCCGTACATCCCGTACCGGAACGATCCCAGGGTGTGCCGACCATTGACGGCGAACCAAGCGTTCAGCTCCTCGGAACCGTAGGTTTTCACCCGGGACGCCGGCCCGTAGAACAGGCTCATAGAGTCGATCCCCGCGGCCCGGCCCTTCTCGTTGAGGTGGAAGGACAGCTCCGCTTCACATTTGGCGTACTGGCTGTAAACGTAGCTGTCGTACTCCTCGCGGGCCACCTCGTGCGGGGTGAGTTTCCGCACCGATCGCAGCGTCGGATTGCTGATGTGGTCACCCTCGCCGTACGGCGGTGGGGACTCCTGCCAGGCAGAGGAATCGTTGTCCTCCCCGCCCTCGCTGGCTTCGCGCTCATCAACCAGCAGCTCGAGTTTTTCCATCGCCTCCGGGTCATCCCCGTGGCGCTCGTACAGCTCAGCCACTTCATCCCAGGACAATTCCCGGATTGAGTCGGCCGTGAGGCTGTCCGCGACGCTCGGCCGCGGTGCCGGCAGGGCCTGATACTCCTTGGGCTCCTGCGCGCCGTCGTCGGGCACCGCGCTCGCCGACGGGTTCGCTCCGGGCCGTCCCAGCTCCGGGATCGCCCGCTGCTCGCGCTCCCCCAGCCGCTCGCACGCCTGGAAGTAGCGGTCCATCCCCTTACTCAGCTTCGCGTCGGACGCGCCGTCGTGCTCCAGCCGGTCGATCCTCCGTTCCAGCCGGCGCACTGAGGTCTTCGCGTTCGCGACGGCCGCTACCTGCGGATTTTGGTGGTACGGGCACCGCCGGTACTGCGGCCCGATCGCTCTACACATCGTCTTGTCCCTCCCTCATGTCAGTGCTGATGGCTAATGCCCGGATGGCGGCTCGTCCACCCGCTCAGCGGGTGGCGGCTTTCTTGCGCGGCTTCAGTCGGGCGACGGCGAACCCGATGGTGCAGGCGATCGCCACGATCGCCACGACGCGCACCAGGTCAAGGCCCGCGTTAGCAGTGACAGGGATCAGCGCCCCGGCCGGTTCCACCATGATGTTGTGGCTGATCAGCCACGTGGCCGCCGTCGCCGATTGCGCAGTCAACCACGCCCCGGCGGCCGCCAGGACCACCGGCACCATGAATGCGGCGAGGTGGATCAGGGCCAGCTCTTCGTTTTCGTTGCTCGCTACGCTGCTTGGTGCGTGGCTCATGGTCGTGTCTCCTGGTTGGTTTTTGCCGGATCAGTTCGCATAGTCGGTTACGCCTTCGCTGTCGTCGCTGTCGTCGCCGCCGGCGCGGGCCGCAACCTCGGCGCCCGCTGGTACTTCGAGACTGATCTCCTGCCCTTCGTCGTCGTACCCGACGACCAGGCAGCTGCCGCCGGCACCGGGGTGGATGCCGGCGATCATGATTTCTGCGCCGATCTGCTCGAACGTCGCGTACTGCCCGGCGTCCAGCTGCGCGACCGTTGTCATGAACGCGTCCTCGCGGTCGAGGACGGACACGGACTGCGGACTGGGGCTCTCTGACGGCCGGAGTGTCCTCGGTGCGCGGCTAGCGTCCCCAGGACCGCCCTGAGGCCGCTCCTGGGGGCGCGCCTGGGACGGGAAGCGGCGAGCGATGGCCGCAGCGACGCTCGCGCCGTAGGCGAGGCCGTGAGCGCCGCTGTCAGCCGGCAGCGGGAACAGCTTCAGGCCTTCCTCGAACGAGTCCGCTAGCTGCACGTGACGCTCACCGATTGTGGAGCCGGGGTGGATCCTTCCCCGGAAGCGCCGCGATTCTTCACTGGCTACCGGGTCGAAGATGAACTCCTGCCCGGTCGAGTCGATCAGCTTGGCGTCGAGGATGTCGTGCCAAGTGATTTCCGGTGCGTCCTCACTGTCGGTGATGGTCGGGGTGGGGGGTTGGATGGTTTTCCGGCTGTAAACCTCGGTGGGAGGTGTCACGGCCGCGATGATGCCGGCGTGGAAGTCGTCGTGGTTCTGGTCCGGATTCGCGTTGAATCTCGCCTGGATCATCGTGGGCTGACCGTCGACCAGGGAGATCGCGCGGCCCTTGATGGGTGGCACCTGGCAGCCGATGGCATAGTTGTCCCACATCATGTACGAGCCGGCCGCTGATTTCAGCGGGCCGAGGCTGATGCGGGCGCCGAAGTTGTCTCGCAGCTCGCCGTCGATGATCGTCGTGTCCGGCCGCTGCATTCCGAACACCAGGTGGATCTTCGCCGTACGGGCGAGGCGTCCGAGGTTACCCAGCCAGTCCAGGACCGGGGGCTTGGTTCGCATGCCCTTGGTCTTGGTCTCGCCGTACCGCTTGTCGACGGCGGCGAGGAGGGAAGTCACCTCATCGATGATGAGCACGATCGGGTCCAGCTCCTCGATGCGGATTTTCCCGGCTTCGATGAGGTTGTAGCGTTCCTCCATCGTCTCGTGGGCCTGGTGGATGAGCCGGATCTGCGCGTCGATGTTCGAGGCCAGGAACTCGACGTTGCGCCATTCCTTGTAGCCCAGGAACTCGACGCGTTTGCCGTCCACGAGCCATACCCGCCAGCCGGCCTGCGATAGGTCTTGGATGATGCCGTGTTCGCAGATGGTCTTGCCGCCGCCGGTGCCTCCGATGATCAGCAGGTGCGAATCGAGCGCCGGCCTCCACATGGCCTGGGCTCCGTTCGCACCGACACCCAACGGGATCTCGAACCGCTTGTAGGCGCGATGGTCGGCCATCATGGGCGCGGTGGCCGCTGGCGGCATCACGAGCGCCGGCAGCGGGCGGGAGCGGGAGAGCTTGAAGCGGTCCTCGCTGGGGAACGCCGCGTACTTGAAGTTCCTGTCCGGGAGCTGAGACAGCAGGCGGGCGCCGGCCTGGTTCTGCTTGCCGGACAGGGCGATGTCGATTCCCTTGACCCCGGTGATATCCGCGGAGATCAGGTAGTTCTCGTCCTGGTCGTCCCACGTGTAGGACACGCGGGCGCCGGCGCCGAACACGTCTTTGGCTGCGCGGTCCACGCGCTGCTCGACCTGCTCTTTCTCGGTGAGCTGGACGGCCGGCTCGACCGGCTTCGGGGTGAAGACGTATCTGCCGGGCTTGTTCTTTTTGGTAGTCGCTGTGTAGGTGGTGCCTTCGAGCCTGGAGAGGCCGGCGGTGATGGCTTCCAGCCGTACCGGGTCGATGACGGCCAGGAACCGGGCGTTGAGGGTGATGCGTCGGGCCGGCCCTGGGGTGGTCAGGGTGCCGAATTCGTAGCGGCTCGCCACGAGTGTCTTCCGGGCCTGGCTCGCCAGGCGGTCCGGGAGCGGCTGGCCGATGGTGGCCGCGATGATCTGACGCATGGCAGCTGGGCGGGCGGCTGTCTTCAGCCAGTGCCGGCGTGTGGCGATCGCCAGGGCCGCGGTAAGGGCGCCGCCGACGGCGGCGGACAGGATCACCAGGGCCAGCGGGCGCCCGATGATGATCAGGATGCAGCACAGGGCGATGGTGGAGCTGGCACCGAGGCCCACCGTGGAGATGATGCGGGGGTGCTCGGGGTCGTAGAAGTCGTCCCGGTAGCTGGGAATCTGTGTTGGTGTCTTACCGAACGGCGTCGTGGGGGCACTCATGGTCATCTGCTCTCCGGGGCGTAGAGGTAGGCGTTGACTTCGCTGGCGTCGATGGCGACGGTGCGGCGGCTGTACTCGTGGCCGGGCGGGCCGTAGTAGGCGTTGTTGTACTCGGAGATGAAGACTTTCCCGTCCGCGGTGATCTCATCGACCCACCCGACGTGCCCGGCCGATCCGATGCCCTCTCCCCCGTTAGGACCCCACCAGGCCACGGAATCGACTTTCGGGGTGTTGGAGACCTTCCAGCCCGAGGCTTCCCAGGCCGCTTTCCACTGCCCTCCGTCACCCTTGCGGTTACCGCCGTAGGCGTTATCGAAGATGATGTTGGTCGCGGTTCCGCCCATCGCCTCGTTGACCTTCCACGCGGCGTAGCTGGTGCACTCGCCGTAGTAGAAGTTCAGCGGATCGGCGTTGTACACTCCCGGTGCCGGCGACAGGGCGTCCCAGGGGTAGGTGTTCCCTGCCTGGTTGGTGACGCCGGCGGCGATGATCCCGCCATCGGCCGGTGAGCACCCGGTGACGTTGGCAACAGTGTCAGCTGCACCCGTGTCAGCTCCGTCGTCGCTGCCTCCAGGGCCGGTGGCTGTCCGCCAGGAGGCCTGCTTGGCCTCGTCGGCCTCGCGGGTCACGTCGATGCCGGCCTCTTGAATGATCTGGTTCGCTGACCCGTAGCTCGCTGCGTAGTGGTTGGGGTTGGCGTTGCGCTGCACCTTGTGAATGACCTGGGTGATCTCGCCCGTCTCCCAGCCGGCGACGGTGACCAGACCCTGGCTGGTGCCCTTGTGGTTGGCGCCCAGGAGGAAGCTCGTGGTGGCGTGCTGCGGGTTGGTGACCTCTTCCACGGTTCCCCAGCTCGGGGTCTGCTGCTGGAACAGGCCCTTGGATGTGGTGGGGGACCCGTCTGGGTTGGTGACGCCCTGCCCCTCGTCGCCGTAAGTGAGGTTGATCAGGGTGGACTCGCCCATCGCGGCGATGATCGCGATCTTGGACGCTGTACCCGACAGGCCGAGGTCCGCGGTGGTCTGGTCGATGACCTTGGCGTTGCGCAGCTGCTGGTCACGCAGCTCCTTGGGCACCGAGAGGGACGGATCAGCTGCGGTGATCGCCGTGCCCGTGGTTGACCCTGAGACGCCCACAGACCCGGGGGCCCCGGGAGTGCAGGACTGTGAGGAGTTCGAGGAGCCGACGAACGCCCCGACGACCAGCAGACCCATCACCAGGGTGCCGACCAGAAGCACCGCGGCGATGATGATGGCTACCGGCAGCCAGAACGTACTTTTTTGCGTACTCTCATCCGGTTGCGATTTTTCCTGGTACATGGCGCCTACTTCTCCACTCGCTGCCAGCTGTCCAGCGGAGCGGCGTTGATGAGCCAGCCCTGGTCAGTGAGCTGCGCCCGCACGCGGTATTCCAGCAGGTAGGTGCCCTGGTCCTGGGTGTCCATGGTGACCTGGACGTAACGGGCCCACCGCAGTGGAGTGTCCGTACCCCATTCCTCCACGTTGTCCCCTACCTCGATCGCGCTGACCGAGGTCGGAGTCTTTCCCGTCAGCGCCCCGTTGGTGACGGCGGGCATCTGCTGGGCGAGGTCGGGTGTCAGCCACGGCTGCACGGTTTCCTGCCAGGTCTGATCCGTCTCGCTCGCGCGGGAGTTGTAGACCGTGAGGAAGGCCCCGGCTACCGCGGCCGGGTCCTGGGTGTCGGGTGCCGGCACGGGCGGGGCGGCGATTTCCTGCCGCTCGTACTGCTTCGGTGGTGCCGGATCTGAGGCTTCAGGGGCCTGCGGTGCGTCCGGGGACGGCTGGGCGAAACCGTTGGCGCGGTCCACACCTGCCGGACTGTCACTTTCACTCCCGGTAGCCTCCGGCTGGCCGTCCCCGCCTCTGTCTCCGTCCGTGTCCGTGCCCGCGTCCTCAGCTGCGGCTCCGCCCTCAGCGGCCTGGGTGGACGCCGGCGTGGACGCCGGCGCCTGGGCGGAGGTCTGCGCCGAGGTCTGGGCGGAGACTTGGAGGTAGTAGAAGGCGAGGATCAGGGCGGCACATACGAGGAACGCGGTCCAGGCTGCTTTCTTGGCCATCATCGGATCTCACCTCGTTCTGCTGCGGAGTTGATCCTCGATCGGTTCTGCATCTGGAAGGTCGCCGTCTGCATGGAAGCCTGCCGGCGGCTCCGCGTCTGCGCCGGCTGATCGGCAGGGACCTGCAAGGCAGAAGCAGTTTTGATACCCGCGGGCAGATCCTCAACGATTTGACCGGCCAGCACGGTATTGGCAGTTCCGTTCCGGTTGATTCGCACCTTTCCGTAGTTGCCGGTTGGCAGAGTTGAGCGCTGCCGGGTAGTCGATTCGGTCGTGCCCGCCGCAACGATGTCCGTCTGAGGTGCCGGGGTCGTGGTCGGGGTCGGGGTCGGGCTCGGGGTCGGGCTCGTGGTCGCCAGTTCGCTGCTGCGCGCACTGTTGAGCTGCGCGGCATGCTTGCCCGCGCCCTTACCATTTTCCTGACCCCCAGGCTCCGTGGTGGTTTCCCCGGGCTCCGGGCTCGGGACGGTGGTCGGGACGGTTTGGCCGGTGACCGGCACCCGGTCCCCTGTCGGTCGGTTCAGCTGCACGGGGGTGCGGAGCGATCGCGCTTGGGCGGGGTTGTGCTCGCGTGACTGATCCTGTGTCTGATCCTGCTCGGCCGGTGTCGGCTGGGCATTCATCGGGATCGCGCCGTTGGCGTCCCGCAGGTTGTCTGCGGTGGGCGAGGTACCGACAGGCAGCGACTTCAGCGATGAGGGGCGGTAGGTCTGGGTGGGCGGTGCGGAACCGGCCTCGGGGCCTGCGTTGCCCGGGCGGCTCTGGGCGAGGTGCCCGGCCAGGAACCATCCGGCAGCAGCCATGCGGGTCGCGGCCACACTGGCGCCTCCGGTCGCGCCGGCAGCTGCCACCTGGGCTCCCCTGCCGAGCGCTTTGCTGGTGGCCCGATTCTTGAGCTGCCGGGCTGCCGCGCCCTTGCCGCTCTCGGCCATTTTGGTGGCACTCTGCGTGAATCCCGAGGGCTTCAGTTCCGGTGCCCGGTTCATTGGAGATCCACCGAGTGCGTGAGCTAGCTTCTTCGCAACGCTCTTACCCTGGCGTTTGAGGTGCCAGAAGGTCAGAGCCATGACGATGAGAACCAGACCGAAGATCAGGTTGCCGATCATCATCACCGTGGATCCCAGGGCTTCGTGGAGCTTTCCGACCAGCCACAGGTAGAGGCTCAGCATGAAGATGTACGCGCCGACCATGAAGACGTTGACCAGCAGTTGCAGCACCGCGTTGATGAACGCCTGCCGCCCCCCGCCCGGAAAAACAGCCAGGTGAGCGCGGATGACGGTATTGATCAGGCCGAGGCCGGCGAGCACCACGTCCTTGAAGATGAAGAACAAGAAGGTGACCACCAGGGCCATCAGCCCTCCGGTGGAGATGGAGGACATCGACATGAACGCCAGAGCGGTGAAACTGTCGGTCTCGTTGGCGTCCTTCAGGTCCCCGTTGCACCCCAGGACCGATTTACGCAGCTTCTCGGCATCGGCCCCCGATTTCGCCTGGTCATCCCAGGTCTGGGCGCACGCGTCGCCTTCGAGGTCGGAACCGAACGCGAGCATCAGCGCCGGCGAGCGGACCGCGATATCAACGATCTGACCTGAGACCGGATTGGTCGAGGCCTCAGATCCCTCCTCGGTGCCGGTCACCGCGGCCACTCCCGCCTCGGTGCCGTAGGTGGCTGAAGTACCGATCCAGGATCTGATCTGCTCGGACGGGTTGGCGATCGGGCTGGAGACCAGACCGACGAACAGGGCCACGATGGCAATCTCCAGGATGGCCGCGCCCATCTTCCCTCGCGCCAGGCCCCAGGCGATCGTGATCGCGGCGATGAAGATTCCCAGCCCGACGATGCCGGTCTGGCTCATCAGCCCCTGAATGGTGTTCGCCAGCAGGATGAACGGTGACAGGATCCAGTCCACCCATTCGAGGGACAAGACGAAGTTGCACAGGGCGAGGACCGCGTAGGTCACCACGGTGTAGATCATCCAGGCGAAGCGCAGCAGCGCCCCGCGCAGGCCCCGCATCGGGTAGGCGGGATTGCCGTAGTCCAGGGGCAGCTCGGTGTACTGCCCCACGGGCACCCCGTGGCTGTCGGTCACATTACCCAGCGGCAACCAATAGGTGTTCAGGCGGGCTTCCTGCTCCTCGTCCGCTGCGCTCGCCATGGTGGCGTTGACCATCTGGCAGAGGAAGCACGTCAGGACGACGGCCAGCAGCATCCGGGTCTTGTGGTGGAAGGACAGCCATATCCAGGCCCGCAGCAGTGCGTCCTGAGCTGGGGTGGATGACACCGCGGGAGACACCGTGACCGTTTTGGCACTCGCACTCATGCTGACACTCGTACTCATGCTCATGCCTCGATCTTGATTTTGGGAGGACTGGTCAAGACGGTTCTGGCGCGGTTTTCGGCTCGCGGGATGAGGACCTTGATCTTCCCAACGCGGCTGAGGTGATCACGGAACAGTGCTTCACCGCGGCGGTGGGCGGGCACTTCACCGGAGGAGTCCATCGGGGACAGATCCTTGGTCACGAGGTCCACGTATTCCTCGATGGCGTAGCTGGGGTCGAGCCATTCGAGGTTCTGCTTTGCCAGCTCCGCGTCACGGGTGCGAAAGACCGCGCGCTGCGGGATCAGTCCACGCAGCGCCGGCGGGCCGAGCTCCAGGGCTGAGTGGGTGCCGAGTAGTACGGCAGCCTTGTGTTTACGTCCGGTTTTCAGGGCATCACTGATCGTCGCGGTGCCCTCGGGAGATCCGGTCATATGGTGGCACTCATCGACGGTGAACAGGGTTTCCTGAGAGTCGTCGGCGTACATAATGTTGCGGCCCACGCTGGCTAGGTAAGCGTAGGCGGTCCGGCCCATCGTCTTGTTGATGTCCAGCTCCTTGCGGGCCTGGGCGTTGTTCAACTCCTCCATCGTCGGCAGGGTCATGCCGTGGGTGCAGAAGACCGTTGCCTGGGCAGAGAACTCCATGGGTGGCAGGTCGGGATTGAAGAAGGTCTCCCCGAAATCGACGCCGGAGAATACGTCCATCAGCCGTGAGATCCGCCGGGCTATCTCCCTGTCGGCCTGATCAACCTTGGCGGAGTCAAGGTGGTCCTTCAGATGCTTGAGGGAGCGCAGCTCCAGCTCGTTGTTCTGGAGCTTCTTCAGTTCGGCATTGAGCACGATACCCTCGTCGTCCTTCACCGAGACACCCAGCATCATCGTGAGGAGGTTCAGGGTTTCGCGTGCACGCTGCGAGGGGCCGTATATTCGCAGCGGGTCCAAGGACCAGTCCGGGCGCATGAAATCTACGACGTTGGCTTTCGTTAGGGATTGTCCGAGGTTCTTCCACTCCTGGTTGTCGGAATGGTCCACTGCGATCAACTGGCCGTTGCGGTCGAGGGTGTGACTGGCGACGGTTTTCATCGAGACGGATTTGCCTGACCCGTTCTCGCCAAGGAATCCCATCGATCCGGAGACATCATTCTCGGCCAGGCCGGCGAGGTTCTCTAGGACTGGGGAGAATCGGCCGGTCGTGATGTTGGTGGCGAACCGGAAGCCATGCGGCATCCCGAGCATGTCGTTGGTCAAGGGGACGCCCATGGAGAAGTTGCGGCCGGTGGTGATCTGGGCGAATTCGTTGGAGACCGTGGAGATCGTCGTCCCGGGCCAGAAGTCCCAGAACAGCTTTTCCTGCGCTCCCAGCGGCACGTCCAGCGTCCATTCGTCCGAGGTGTAGAGATCGCGGAGATCCTTCATCTCGTCCATGGCGATCTCCGCTGTGGGAGCGGAGGAGGAGAAGATGATCGACGCCGCAACCTCGACCTCGCGGTCCGTGGCGCTCAGGTCCTCCACGTACTCCTGGAGTGCCCGTGCTGACTTGTCGATCTCGGCGTTCCCGCCGACGATGACGCTTTCCCCTGATCCGCGCTGTTTGTACTGGTCCTTCAGGTTGTTTTCGGCCCGCCGGTTCTTGGCCTTCACCTTGTCCGAGGACGTGACGACCAGGCGTAGGGCGAAGTCCATGTCATGGGAGATCGAGGCGGCGTAGTTGACGAATTCGGCACCCGGGAAGATGAACCCGGCCTGAGGCGTGAGACCCATGATGGAGAACTGTTGGTAGCTGGGCTCCGTGTCGCCGGTCTCGACCTTCAAGAAACGTCGCTTGAACAGCTTCACCTGAGGAAGTTTGTCCTCGGGCACATCGGTCATCCCGCCCTCGTCCAGTAGTGGCTCCGGCAGACAGCTGGAGGGGTTGATCCAGTCCTCCACCTCGGTGATGCTCTTGTGGTCGTAGGGCAGGGTTGCCTCCACACCACGGCTGACCAGGTGGTTCGTGATCCATCGCAGCGCGGAGATCCCGACCCGCTGCGCGTGGAAGCTCGCCGGGATACTCTTCTCGATCTGCGTCATCCGCGTCTTCCAGGTGCTGAAAGTGCGTTCCGCCGCGGGATGCAGCGGTAACCTCGCGGCCTCCGAAACGGTCACGTCGAAACTGCGCCGGAAGGTTCCCCACAGCTCGCGAGGCGTCTTGTAGGACAGAGGGGCTATCAGGAAGAACAGCCGCTCCCCTGCCGGGTTCACCGCTAGATCCTGGTAGGTCAGGCTGCATTCTTCCAGCCACTGAGCGGACGGCTCCTGTACGTCCTTGAGCATCTTGCCCATCAGGGTTTCCGGTGAACTGGTGGTCACCAGTCCCAGCAGGGTGGCCTCGCCGGTGAGCGCCTGGAAGAAGTCCTGGTGCTTGGCGCGCACGGACTCCTTCTGGGCGATCGTGCCAAGCCCGTAAGCCTGCCCTTCGAGTTTCCAGATGCCGTAGGCCACACCATCACGGGTGACGAAGATGTTTTCGCGCATCCATCGGACTGGTTGGCGCCTGTTGTCTGCCATGGGGACTCCTTGCGATTTTTTTTAGCGGACTGTGGTCAGATCGGCGGTGAGCCGATCCAGCCCGGAAGTGATGTGTACGTTCTTGACGGCCAGCGTCGTGCGGGCCGCGAACACCTGCTTTTCGGCAGGCGCCCCTACCTCAACCGAGGAGGCCGCACCCGTCTGCGGCACTCCGCCTTGCGCCGTCCGTGCCGCCCGTTTCGTTGCGGCCGGCTTTTTCGGCTTGGTCTTCGACCAGGAGGTCTGCATGCTCTTGCCGCGGTACTTGCCGTGCCGCGAGCGGAGCATCAGTTCCGCCCAGCAGTTCATGAGGTTGATGATGGACCGGCGTGAGCGGGGCATCCGACCGGCGATGTAGGTGATGCCGACCGTCGCGGCCGCGATGATCAGGAAATCCGCAACGACATCCACACTCCACAGGGGCCGGCTGAGGAACCCGCCGGCGAGGATCACCACAGCGACGATGACCTGCGTGATGGTGTAGGGACCACCGGGGATCGCCTCGCCAGCAGGAGTCACACCGATCAGCTGCTGGAACTTCCGCGCCGCGGTGTAGAACCTTCCGGTCTGGATCTGGCTCTGAGTGCTCATGGGGGTGCCTCTGCTCGGTTCAGGCCTGAATCAGGCTCGGATTGTGCCCGGATCAGACGCGCGTGGTGATGACGGCTCGGGCGTAAGTGATCATCTGACTGGCCGTGTCCGCAGCGTCCGTGGGGTTCATGCCCGTGACTTCTCCCTGGGCTCGCGACGAGAAGAACGTGATCAGGATCGGCAGGGACGCGATGAGCCCTCCGACGATGATGCCCATCACGACAGAACCGACGTTCTTGCCGCGCCAGGCGATCATGACCCCCACGATCAGGGCGACCACGATCAGGATTCCCTGGATGGCGGTCTGGGTCGCGGTCGTCTTCTCGTTGACCCACTCGAAGATGCCCTGCTGCTGGGCGGTGATGGTGGCCTGTCCGGCTCGGGCGGTGATGGAGGTAAGGGCTGCGGTGATCATGATCGGTACTCCTTGATGTATGTGAGAGGTCTGCGAGGTCTAGGGATGTTAGTGGATATCAATGGGGGATTCAGTTAGACAGTGACGGGGCTGAGTTCAGTGAGCTGACTTCCCATCGCCCGTCGCGCACCTTCAGTCCCAGGACGTACTGGGCGGGTTTGGTGATCGAGTCCCGGGTGAGATCGATGTTGACCAGGATCTCGGCGGTCTGGCCGGCGGCCGGCGCGGTGTCGGCCACCTCGTTGGTGGACTGCAAGGTCCTGACGGTTGCCTCGGTCCAGTACGAGGGGGTGATGGCGTCGATGGTGGCCTCCGGGGAGACGTATCGGGTCACGTCTCCTTGGCCGGTGAGGTAGGCGGTCATGAAGTCGGCCACGGTGGCCTGCACTTCTGTGTTCGCCACCCGGCTGGGATAGCCGAGCTGCGGGGGTGTGCCTACCGCCGGCATCGAAATGGGTGCCGGCAGTCCCGCAGCGGCCATCTTTTCGCCCTGTGTGTGTACTGCTACCTGATACCAGTACGGGGTCCACGAGACCGTCTCCTCGCCGGCGTCGTCGGTGCTGGTGGTCTTCAGTGACGCGGAGACGATCACGGTCGTCAGGTTCTCGTCTGCCGGCTGGATGCTGGCAACGGTGAGATCGCGGTATTCGGTGGGGCTCGCTCCGGCGAGGGAAGGGACTGCTTTTCCGGTGTACTGGCCCAATTCGTCCTGGTCGGTAGTGGTGGCCGTCAGCCAGGCCGCCAGATATGACTGCGCGAAGGCCCCGGCTTCCTGCTCCTGGCTGTCGGTCTCGGTCTCGGTGGCGAGCTGCACCTGGGGTGCGGGACGGTTGAATGCGAGGAAACCGCACAGCGATCCCAGGGCCACGATGACGGCCAGGATGTAGAACATCCATTTGCCGGCCGCTCCAGCCCAGGACTGGACGACGGTTCCGTTGCCGGTGGTGGTCTGCGGTCGCCGGGGCTTGTTCGACCTCTTTGCCTTCTTGGTCGATCCTGCCGGGGACAAGACGGTTTGAGCGTCCTGGTCCGGGGTCTTGTTGCGACTGAATTTCTTCACGCGATTTTTCCTTCCTGGTCAGAGCTTTTTGGACGCTTGGCGTGCTGCCTTGGCGATCTCGAACTGGTCTTTTTCGAGCGCCCTGTCCGTGGTGTCATCGAGCACTTGCCGCAGCTGGCTCACGATGTGGTTCCGATATTCGTCCGCCCATTCGGCGCAGCCCTGCAAGGGGACATCGATCGCTTGGCAGGCGCGCAGCGTCTCCTGCGGGTCGCCGTCCCGGCTCAGAACGGTGATGATCTGATCGAGGTCCGTTGCCAGCGGGTCGATCTCCCACTGGGTGTCGTTGCGGAAGGACACCGGCAGGGCGTCCTTGATCTTTTTCGCCGTCCGGGTCCGACGTATGCGCGCGGTGTTGCCCTCGTGCTCGGCTTCCGGCCACAGTGCTCGGGACAGCTCGATGGCGTCCTGGGAGAGGCCATGGAGGTGCAGGTAAGCCACCGCCTCGGCGGGCTTGCCCTCGGTGGTGGAACCGTCCTGCCCTCGCAGCTCGGGTTGCCCCAGAATCGATAGCACGGCAGCGCCCTCGACCCCTGCCGTCTCGTCCGCCGCGGTCTCGGCCACTACGGTTTCGATCACCACGGTTTCGGCCGTGGCCTGGACGGTGGGGCTCTGATCTGCGGGCACGTCAGCCGTTTCGACCTCGGCCGTCTGCTCAGGGGCCGGCTGGGCGGGGTCTGCGTGAGGAGACTCCTGCTCGGCCGGGATCTCCTCGACCGACTCCTGCGTGGTTGGGGCCTGCTCGCCGATCCTCTGGTAGGTGGAGGCATGCCGTTCTTCGTCGGAGATGACGCTCTCGAAGTTCACGAGCGCTTCCAGCTCCTCGAGACTGATACTCGAAGAGCCATCCACCTGCTCGGCCAGCCCTGCTGGAGCTGCGGGAGCTGCTGAGTTCGGCGCCTCTTCCTCGGCTTCTAGATCTGCTGGCAGGAAGTCCTCGATGGTGAGGGATTCCACGGCCGCTTCGGCTTGCTGTGCTTGTTCCTGGCGGATGCCCCAGATCAGTTCCATGGCTTCGTAGAGGGGGTCTCCTTCACCTACGAGGTTCGGCCAGACCTTCAGACCATCCGGGGTGGCGTTGAGGATCGTCGCTCCGCCGTCGTCGTCTTCGGAGATGAACATCGCCTGCTCGGTGACGACGGTATCGGTGAACATCCCGACCCGCTCTGATCGGATGCGGTCATAGGCCTTCAAGCTGGCCTCATTGGAGCCCATGACATAAAGGGTCGCCGTAGTACCCGTCAGGTCGTCGGCGGTGATCTGTTCAACAGATTCGACCAGGTGGAAGTAGGACTCGTCGTGATACTTCGTCAGGAAGTTCACGAGCTTAGGCCCTAGATCCCTGTAGCCGACCAGCCAGATATGGTGCTCACTGGCCCAGGGCTCGGTTGCCTGCTCCATCACTTGACCCACCATGATGGCAGTGGACCATTGCGCCAGGCCAACCGTTCCTAGGACATGCCAGCGATTGGTGTTGAGCAGTGCTTTGTGCCCGGTGACCATATTGCCGACAGCGGTCAGCGCCGCAATCTGCTGTCCGTACACGTGGCCTGTTGAGAGCGCTAGGGCCTCCTGGTGCGTGATACCCCAGTGATCCCCCTGGTCCTGGTAGACCTGCCGAAATGGTGAATCGAGGTTCACATCATCGCCGAACGTCAGGGTGATCTCATCCTCTTTGATCAACCCCATTTCCACGATCGGCAGTTCCGGCCGGTCACCGAAGTAGAAGGAGATTTTCTCCATCGCGTCCAGGGCGGTACCGACTGAGGTACTGGTGATGGCTTCGGTAGAGGAAGGGATGATCCTTTTCCGGCGTTCTTTTTTGACGCCTTCCTGGAAGATCCATTGTTCGATCTTCTCCTCGCGGTCGTTGCTCATCGTGTCTTCCTTCGCTGTCCGGTCGTTCTTACTTGATCTTTGCCAGGTGCTTGGCCTGCGGGCGCCGCATGAGGCCGGCGCGGGTCAGGAGACCGGCTCCCAGGACGAAAGCTGTTCCCAGCAGCCAGGTGATCGGGTCATTGCCGGCGTGGCCGGCCGTTCCCGCGTTGATCTGTCGCGGGTTCGAGACCGGCGCTGATACCGGGTTGGTGGAGGCCGCGGAGCCTGCCTGTGCGGCCGCAGGGACCGCTCCCTGCTGAGGTACAGGGACGGCTGTCGAAGAGCCGGGGGGCGCTGTCGGTGCCAGCGGGGCAGACTCCGCGGGGTTGAAGACCGGGCCGAGGGGGGTCGGCACCGAAACTTGTTCGATCGGAAGCGCCTGCGCCGGTGCTGCGGGAGCCGGTGCTGGGGCGGGTGCCGGTGCTGCGGGAGCCGGTGCTGGGGCGGGAGCCGGCACTGGGGCGGGAGCCGGTGCTGGGGCGGGTGCCGGTGCTGCGGGAGCCGGTGCTGGGGCGGGAGCCGGCACTGGGGCGGGAGCCGGCGCTGGGCCGGGAGCTGGTGCGGGACCTGGTGCGGGAGCCGGCGCTGGGGCGGGAGCCGGCGCTGGGCCGGGAGCTGGTGCGGGACCTGGTGCGGGAGCCGGCGCTGGGGCGGGTGCCGGCGGCACGGGGGCAGGAGCTGGTGCGGGTGCCGGCGGCACGGGGGCAGGAGCTGGTGCGGGTGCCGGCGGCACGGGGATCTCGGGAATCGGGATCTCCGGCTCGGGGATCTCGGGAATCGGGATCTCCGGCTCGGGGATCTCGGGAATCGGGATCTCGGGAATCGGGATCTCCGGCTCGGGGATCTCGGGAATCGGGATCTCCGGCTCGGGGATCTCGGGAATCGGGATCTCGGGAATCGGGATCTCCGGCTCGGGGATCTCGGGAAAGTCGGGGATCTCGGGCTCACCTGGTCCACCGCCGTTACCGGGTCCGTTACCGTTGCCCGGGTTGTTGCCGTTGCCCGGGTTGTTGCCGTTGCCGTTGCCTGGTCCTTCTGGGAGCGGAATTTCGGGCTCCTCGACCGCGGGCAGTGCGATGCCTGGAAGGGTGATGCTCGGAATTGCCACGGTCGGGGCAGCGACGACGGGGAGCCCTGTCGCGGGACCGTCCACCACGAGCGCTACGGAAGCCGGGACGGCCTGCGTAACGGGGTTGACGCTGGACTGCTGCTGAGAGGCGTTGACGACGGGGCCGGCGCCTCTGGTAGCGGTTCCTGCCGTTGCTGTCTCGGCCGCGAAGCTGGCACTCATCGAGCTGACCGTCAGCACGGACGCCACCACGGCGGTAGCGAGGATGCGGGAGGGTTTCATGGGGCTGTCCTTACATTGGTGACTGTTCCTGCGATGACGGCATAGTTCTGTGATACGGCTTCGGGTTTGTCCGGGAAGGTTTGGCTGCCATCGGCGGACACCCAGCCATCTGGCTCGGGGCACACGATGGTGGCGTTGATCTGATCGCCGTCCGTGCAGATCGGTTCCACGGCATCCCCGGCGACGTACTGGTCAGGGCCGACGCGGACGATTCCGGATCGGACGGTGACCTCGGCGTCACCGATGCTCTGTTGCAGGACCAGGGCACCCGAACCGCTGTCGTGACTCGTGATCCACCGCGTATCTTCCAGAGACCACACGGCCATCACGCGGTCCTCGGTCGCACTAATCCACTGGGTGATCCGAGCGTCAGGCTCTGGAGCTTCCAGATCCACACCAGCACCGTCGACGACTGCCCTATTCGGGCTCTCCACCAGAACCACGTTTACGGCCGTAGCTGCCAGCACTTCCTGTCCCTCGCCCAGGGAGAGCTTGGACCCGTCCACGCGCACGTACTCCCGGCCCTGGGTGATCACCGGCTCGGTGCCGCGGGCGTTCAACACACCAGCCACCACTTCGGGCTGACCGTCGCGCACCACGATGACTTCGCCATCGCCGGTATCGACGGCGCTCGCGGTACGTCCTTCGATGGATCGAATCTGGGTCGTGTCCTGCACGTCGTAGGTCTCCCCTACCTGCTCCCCCGTCTCGGCGTCGAGGACACGGAGGGTGGTGCCTTGCGCGGTGATGACACGGTTCGCGACGATGGCTAGAACGTCTTGTCCCTCGGCTACCGCCCATCCGCTTTCAGTGGTCGTCAGCTCCGGGGTGGCTACCGCAGCGGGCGTCTCCGACTGCTCCTGATCAGAGCCCTGAAGAGCGAAAGCGCTTCCGGCTCCCAGAACGGCGATAAGAGCGACAGCTCCCACCAGGCGTAGCGGGGTGATGGTGCGGCGCCGGCGTTCGTCAGCGTCTACGGCGGCGGAATCGTCGGACCCCTCAGGGTTCGTGAGGGGTTCCGGCTGCCCGGCTGGTTCCTCAGCTGGTGGCGCGGCGACCGCCGGCGCGGTGGCTGGTACTTCGGGGATGACCACGGGAGCGACGGCAGGGGACGCAGCGGGCGCGTCCTCCAACAGTTCCTCGGCCAGAGAGGTTTCACCGCTCGGCACGCTGGTAACCTCCTGCACAGCGTGGGTGCGCCCGTACTTGTCCATCTCCAGCGCGATGATCTGCTCACCGTCGCGAACGTTGATAAGCACGGGGAATCGCTTGGCCGTGGACAGAATCTCACTTACGGCATCCTGAGGGTTACGCGCCGAGGTCGGGTGACTGTTGATCGTCCACGGGCTTCCGGGAATGACGGTGAACACCTCGCGGTCCTTCATTCCGCGCCTCATGAGGCCACCGTCACGGGGGTGGCTTCGAGGATGAGGTTGTAGCGGTAGGCAAACAGATCGTCCCCTGTGGCGTCGCCTACCGAGGGCCCGGAACAAGTGACCAGGACCAGTGCGGGATCTCCGGTAACGCTGTAGATACCCGTGTCCTCGATCTGCTCCTGAGGGACGGTGTACAGGTCAGTCAACACGTACTCGTGCAGCTGCCCCTCGGCGTCGGTGACGTACACGTGATCACAGGCACTCGCTGTGTGGAGCTGGCCGAATGGGGAAAGCCTGCCTACGCCCGTACCCGGGCTCTCGGGGGCGTAATCGACGTGGCCGGCGATGACGGTCTTTCCCTCCAAGGCTCCCACGGGCGCCGAGTCCTGGTAACGAACGGCCTGTGGGGCATCGGGGAGCGTGGAGAGATCAGCGCTGACGCCCAGTGGAGCTTCAACACCGGCAGCGGGAATGAGAAGCTGGCCTGCGCCGACCTCACGGTTCAGCGGCCGCGGGGAGAGGTCACACTGCTGGGCATTGAATTCAGTGGCGGGACGGGGCGCGTAGGTGAGCCCGTCATCGGTCGTACCCACATAGCCAGGACGGGAATAGGTGACGGTCAGTCCGTCCCTGTCAGTCGTGGTCACGGCGCCGGCCTGTTGGTAAATCAGGCCTACTGCTGAACCTGTCGCGAGAACAACGCCGACCACTAAGTAGCCTGCACGCTTGCCGTTCCACGATAGACGTGTCACTTCTGTATCCCCCGAGACCAAGTAAGTTTGTGTGGCCCTCACAACCACACTTCTTACAGTATCAGCACGACTGGAGAAATTGCTCTCAAAATGAATAAACCGTCGAATGCCGTCGCTGCCGTCATCACCGAAGTGCTCTCCCCGTTCGTGCTAGTAGGCCTCCTGTTGGCTGTGGTTGCATTGCGGTTCGAGGATCGTCCGTTGCTGATGGCCGGCGGCGTCATCTTCTTCCTGGTCCTGATCCCCCAGGCCCTGTCTCTCTGGATGGCTCACACCCGGCGGACGACCGATAAGTTCATCGTCAAACGCGAGCAGCGTCACCTGTTCTACGGCTTGTCTGCCGGCTCGTTTCTCGCCGGTATCGCCTTCACCTGGATTGCCCAAGCTTCCGGGCAGCTACGGTTCGCCTCCACCTATGCGCTCGCGATCCTCGTGGTCGTCGCCGTGATCAATCTGCGGCTGAAGATCAGCGTGCACGCCCTGGCGGCGTCGTTCACCGCCCTGTGTGCGCCGGTGGTGCTTGGTTATCCCCTGGCGGCGATTGTGCTGGTTCCGGCGGCTTTGTTTGTTCCGTGGGCGAGGGTCTACCAGGGCCGTCACTCAGCGGTGGAAGCGAGCAGCGGCTTTGGCCTCGGCCTGGTAGCGGGCGCTGCGTTCTGCGCTGTGCTGGTGCGGTGAGACTGGGATAGCAACCAGTGCGGTAATCAGACCCAGCTGCGTGATCAGGACCAGCAGCTCGCGCACGATGATCAAGCCTGGGTAGAAGTACGTGACGACGTATCCGAGCATCGCGAGCACGGACGTTGAGTAGCCGATGATCATCGCCCAGTAGGCCATGATCAGAGCTTTGTTCCGCGTGTATTTGACGGCGCGGAGGAGCTGCGGCACGAGAGTGAGTGCCGGCACCCACAGCGTCATGATGTTGAAGACCCAGTAACCGATCCATGCCGGTTCGCTGGTGAAACCTTCCAGGCCGCGCGAAGTCACCTCGGGATCGAGGAGAACAAAGCTGATGGCTGCTCCGATGGCGGCTACGGCCGGTACCCAGGAGCGAAGTGTCACTGGTTTGGCCCGGCCCCGATAGAACGGTTCGGCCAGCACCGTGGTGTATACCCAGCTCGCGCCGAGGAAGATCAGGTGAGAGACAAGGTTGAGGAAGTTCCGTCCGCCCAGAGCCATGTCCACGACCGGATAGACCCAGCTCAGCGACAGGAACAGCAGCACGATGATGGAGATCTGTGTCCAGAACAGCGGTGCATATGCGCTGGCTGACTTCGGCCGCAGTCGGATCAGGATGCTCAGCAGCAGCGCCGACATGGAAACGAGTGAAACCACGTTGGTCACGTCGGTCACGCTCATTGTAGTTTCCTCAAGTGCTCCTCGGCGACTCGATTATCGGCAAGGAGCCGGCTCGTGTAGCGCACTTGCCTCTGGCACAGATGCAGCAGGTCCTCGTCCGAGATCGACAGTAGGGCATCTTCTCGGATGGTGTCGCTATAGCCTGCTTCCTGAGGTGTCAGGACGTTTGCGAGAACAAGCGCGTAAACCGGGTCCATTCCCGCGGCCGTAAATCCGTCGATCGCCTCATCAGCGTCAAACTTGCTGTGACTGTTGAGTTTCCTGCTCAGTGATGAGGACGTTCGTAGCTGAAGTTCGCGTCGCATCACGTCTCGCGCATTATCGGGTCCTGCGACATCAACCCACGTCGATAGTCGCCCATGATAGGCATCCCAGGGCCCGAAGTCAGAGTGCCTGGGAGCGTTGATTAGCAAACGATCCGCAAGCTCACGGTAAACGTGAGCCGGACTGAGTGAAGCGATGATCTCAAGCTGCGAAGGAGTCGATCGCACTGCACTCAGATAATTCCACCGCGGAATCCGCCCTAGTTGTTCAAGGGGCTCCAGGCCGCGCTTTCGGGCAACGTTGATAATGATCTGAGGGTCCACCTGGTTGCGGGTGCGCTGCATGCTGATGGTGACACCGTGAAAGTCGGCGTCAATGGACACCTTGGTCCAGGTGAGCTTCTCACCCAAGCTCTGATACAACGGTTCGGCCCACGCGGAGAACTCGTCCGAGGTCAAACGCACCCGGAATCCCTTCGACCGCTACCGACTTTCACCGTCCCACATTAGCCGCCGTTATAGCCGCCTAGCTGAAAAACCACAACAGTTACCTACCCGCAACAACAAAACAGGTACCGAATCGTTGTTAATCGAGTAGGCCGTCCGGGCCTCCCTATGTGGAGGCCTTCGGGGCGATCCAATCTGAGTCCATGGCGTTCTTCGACATCTTGAGCATCAGACCATGAGTACCACCGCGTGGCCCGGACCCGAACTCGGTCACGTTAGCCTCCGGGTAAACCACCATCACATCCCGTAGGCATACCTGGAACTTCGGCTTAAACTTCTTTAGTTCCGATTCTGACCCAAACTGCTGCCACAACTGATCCCAACTGATCCGAGTTGGTTGATTGAGGCGATGCAGCCGGTAGGACAACCACGTGTAGATGTCGAGGGTCATAGCTGCCTTGGAGTGTTGGACCAGGTACAACCAAGCGTCTGTCCGCAGCGGCACCTTTCCACGCTCAGCTAGTAACTGCATGAACTCTGGTGACAGCTCAATCGAGGAAGGGGTGTTCTCCGACAGTTCCCCCACACTGTGTGGAGTGAAAACCATGTGGTCCTTGAAACTGATCCTGAACCGTTCGATGGTCCTGTCAATCTCCCCCGCGTCGGAGACACTCATGGTCCCAAGTGCAATGGTGGACGCCGCAACGGCTTGCATCTGCCTTACTGCCTCGGCGGCATTGTGACGACTCCACGACAGTCCCAACTGTTTCATAAACCCTCGGTACGAAGTTGAGATCGGGATGACTGGTTGCCCCGTTCGAACCGCCTCGGTACAGATGAACAAAAGTGCTGCTCGAGCGTACTTGCCGTAGGGGACGAAGCTTTCTAGGCCGTCCACTCCGATGCCAGCGCCCGCTGTGACCATGAGCTGCTGGGGACCGTTGTTCCTCACCCAAAGATGGGAAGAGAACCGTGTGTTAGGCAGTGAGAGGTTGATGAAATCTGGGGGCAGGTAGCTCACTCGCTGGTGAGTGTCGCCTGCTGCGGGTAAGCTAGACACAGAAGGTCATCCCGTTCTTGTTGATCGCACTTCATGGATGGATGGCTTGCCCCTCGGACTGTTACCAGCAGTCGGGGGGCTTTTTTCTTGCTCTCTTCGACCCTACAGCAGCGCTCCGGCAGATATCACGTGATCACCACACCTTTTCCGGGTGTCATCTGATTTAAACGTTCCGGAAGCATGCTGGAGCGTCGCGTCACTGCCGTTGCGCCCGCTACAAATCCTCCACCAAAGGGAGTGGGCATCCCGGGACCAACACTCTCCGCAAGGGTGAGACATTCTGATACCAACGGGGCCCCTCGCAGGGGTGGGACATTCCGGGACCAAACCCTATTAAGGGTGGGACATTCCGGGACCAAAGTGGGACATTCCGGGACCAAAGTGGGACATTCCGGGACCAAAGTGGGACATTCCGGGACCAACACCCCTCCTCGAAAGGGCCTGCATCCCAGTGCTGGCGCGGATTTTGGGCCTGTGGATAACTTCCACCCTTAAGCTCTTTCCTTAAGACCCTTAAGTTAATTCAAGGTTTTCCTCCCAAGTTAACGTGCGAGGGCCGACGCCTGTGGATAACTGATCAGGTGCGAACTCGCATCACACCCTGTCTCTTGATCTCTCCTGACGTTCAGAACGGCTTGGAGTCGTTGTGTTCCTGTTCGAGCTGCTTCGTGTAGGACATGACTGCCTCGTTCACGTATGCAGTCCAGGACCGCTGGCCGGTATGGATGATCGTGGTCGTGTGAGCGCGCTGCGCTCGCAGGAGATCCGCATCGGTCATGTAGAAACCCACCTTGGTCTTCTCGACCTTGTTCGTGGCCGCTGAAGTCGTCGGTGCTGGCGTGGTGGGCTCAGGTGCTGTACTTGGCTCTACAGGCAGCTCGGGACTGGTCGGTGGGCGGACAGGGGTCTTTCCGGTGAGCTGTGAGGGGCGGGACGTGGGGCGCTGGCTCATGGTGGGGATCTCCTCGATCAGGTGTGGTGGAAGGACTGGGTGGGGGATCAGCTGGTGATCGTGCTGAGGTAGTTCACGTAGGTGCGGTGCAGCTCGTGGGCCTGGGTATCAGGCCACTCATCGAGGCCTGTCGCGGATTCGGTGGCGTCTTTGATGAACACCCGTTTCGGGATCGACGGTGAGAGTACGGTCAGTCCGCGATCGGTGACCGCTTTCTCAATCTCCAGGCGCCACTGTGCGTTAGCGATCGTGTTTCTCTCGATCTGGTTGATGACGACGCCGGCGACAGTGAGCTGCGGGTTGTAGTACCGGCCGATGTCATCGATCGTCCCCAGCAACCGTGCCAGCCCGTTCGAGGACCACTGGGCGGCGTGGGTGATGATCAACACGCGGTCAGCTGCGGTGAAAGCGTTGATCGTGAGCACGTCCAGGCTGGGTGCGCAGTCGATGAGGATCAGGTCATACTCACCGGCGACCTGGGCAATGCCCTGCTGCAACCGGGACTCCCGGCCGGCCTTCGCTGCGGCCAGCTCGTCACGCACATCAGCGAGCACATCGCCCACGGTCGGCGCCATGCTCACGCGCTCCCAGATGGTCTCGATGATCACCTCGCCCAGCGTTTGATCCACACGCCGGCTCAGGGCGTCAGCGACGCCGGCGGTGTCCTCGGGCAGCGGACCGACGGCCAGCGCAGATGACAGGTTTCCCTGTGGGTCCATGTCGATGACCAGGGTTTTCAGGCCCTGGGTGTGAGCGGCCCGGGCCAAGTGGTAGGTGGTCGTGGTCTTGCCCACTCCACCTTTCTGGTTGGCGATAGCGATGGTTGTCGTCACGGTCCTACCTTCCGTAATAGTGGTTCCAGTAGGGATGATACTAGTAATACTTCTAAAAGGGTCAACAGGTACACGGAAGTAGGGTGTACCGTACATCGTCCGTTCCTCAAGGGTGCAGCCCCAGCCCATCTCCCCTACCCGCGGGAAGCGATTCCGTTGACGCCCCGGAGGTCTGTTTACCGAGGCTGGTCAACGTCGGCGCGGACTCAGCGGGAGCCAGACAGGGGAGCCCAGAGGCCGGGCATTCACGCCTGCCGGCATCCTGTATTCGACAACGCAGCGCGGGTCCATCCGATCGCGGAGTCGAGCATGAACCTCACCACTGAGGCTGAGAGGAGCTAGTGAGTTCACTCCCCGAGCCGCGCATCGTCGCCGGGGAGATGGACACGATCAGAGCGATCGAACAATGGACGAGGGCGCAGGCAAGGTAGCCGAGCCGAGGGAGTCAACTACCCTCTAGAGGGGGGCTCATGGATCCGCCCGGGAGGCCCTACCTGTGATCGGTGATCGATTCTTTCCCGGAAGGGAAGTCGACCCAGGAGCAAGACCGAATGACGCGCACGGTGCAGAGCGGCCGCGATGCGTGCAGCTGCCCGATCGGGGGGAGCCTCGACCAGCTTTACGCGTGCCGATCATCCGCTGCGCAGAGCGATCACCTGGTACCGGACGCGGAACACTGATGAGTGTGAGATGAGAAGGAAGCTTGGTTGAGTCGCCACCGACAGGTGACGACGGTCCGCGCAAACACCTCCGAGGTCGAGAGCGAACTACGACCGGAGAGCCCCTCGACCACGGCCCGACGAAGTGTTGCCAGTGGGGCCAGAAGGTGCAGGAGATTGGGTGTCTCCAGCGACCCCAGTGGAAGTAACGGAACCAGGGGAAGCATGTACATCGAGGCCGAGAAGCCCGTGTACATCGGGCAATTACGGCATGTACATTCAGGGTTTTGGAGGTGTCCGCTCGGGTCCGCTTAGCTCCTCGCTCCGCGAGTTCAGACTTCCCCGAGCGTAGCACACCGGAAAAAATCTGGGCCAGTTTTAGGCGTGCGCGACAGGACGCCCGCTCGCGGCGAACCGACCGGCGCTGATTCCCTCGCCCTGGAAGTACCGTCACCAATGGTTTCGCTGAATCCATCGCCCCCATTGGGGCCTGTGTCCCTATCGGGGGTAAGACAGCCAGGTGATCATCAACTCACACCGACAGAGCCGTGGAGCCGGAAGACGAACAGGGCACCCTCGCCCCGTCGGCCAACGAGTCCGACGTACCCTCCTGACCCTCGCCAGATTCAACCGTCGGCGAGACGGTAGCTCGCCTCCCCCGTCAGTCACCAAGATCCAGCCGGCGATTGTGTGGTGTGGTTGGTAGGCACCAGCACACCGGCTCGATGGCTGAGTAGGGGAGGTTTCTCGACTATGACATTTCAGTGCTGGTGGAGCTGTGAGCCGTCGTCGTGGTCACCACGTTGTGCTGCTGGCCCCTGCTCCTGTCGCCGTGCGACCAGCCCCGAATGCTCGAGGGATCTACTCCCTAACCCAGCACGCGATTCTGGGGGACGAGATGATTAGTCATAAGTGTGCTGGCGTGACCGCCGGCACTTCGTTTCGATTCTTCAGGAGTGAGTAGTGGCGCCGGCGGTCCGCCTCTGTCACAGCACGAGTGATACCGCACTGGTGAACCCGGACGCCACCGCCAGGATCAATCAGCTACCGCCGAACCGCCCCGGAGTTACCTGATCCGGTCCCACTCGGAGCCTGAATGAATCAGCACCATCACCCTCGAAGATCTCCGAGCTGCACCGCGGCAGCCAGGACGGGGAGGCCGTCTTTCCGAGCACCGGCATCTCTCTTGCCACAGAACTTCTAGTGGTGCTAGACATAACAGTTCCATTAGAAGTAATGGAAGTATCAACGGATGTGTAACTGGGAAATTTAGAAGTATTAGAACCATTACGAACAACGGAACTCATGAGAAGGTCGGGAGTACCGGTTGAAACCACGAGGGCTCCCCTACTACGTACGGGAGCCCTCGGGCCGCTAAGCGGTGGCGCGGAGTAAGAAGGAAAATCGCGGAGAAACCCCTCACGCCACGCTCCTACCTCGGCGGGTGCAAGGCGGCGACCAAACCGCACTTGCGCCCCTCAGACTATCGGACTCCCTCAGACACACCCGGTCAGCGTACTTGCTATTGCAATAAGCTTGCAATAAACTTGCGATAGTTTGGGACGAACGAAAGTGAGGGGAAGCGCATGCGACCAGTGACCATGAACGCGAAACCAAAGGCCGTGGTGTGGCTCGACGCCAGGACCGGTAAGGGTGTCACGCTCGACGGGCGCACAGCCGAGACCGTTATCAAGATGCGGCGCAAGACTCCTGCTCTGGATGACCTGCTCGACACTGCCGCACTGTGTGGGGCTGAGTGGATAATGCTCACGGGCGGAGAGCCCAAGCCCCCGGCAGGAACCGATAACTGGCTGGACACACCGACGCCCAATTGGACGCACGGCGACCACCACCGAGGCGACGACAAGCGCGGGCGCTACCTCAGCACTCTCACCGGCCAGCGAATCGACGTCAGCACCGCCTCAGCATGGTTCGGAGACGCCCCGTTGACGCCCGTCCTGGCTTCCCGCGCGTGGACGGGCCTGCGCTACTACCTCAACCGGGCAGAGCCGCACATGACCACGCCGCTTATGTCTCCTGGCCTGACCGGGTCGATGCTGTGGGCGCACGGCGTCAATGAGCGCAGCGGGCAACGGTTCGACCCGATGCCGGTAGATTCCGAGATTGCCGAGCTACTGCATGCCACCTCAGGGCAGCACCACATCGAGCACCTTGTGGCCGGCCCCAACGCCTCAGACCACCCGGACACTGTTGCCCTCGTGGACCCGAAGAAAACCCCCACGATCGACACCTTTGCCAAGTCAGACGGACGGTTCATGTATGCGGCGCACTGCGCCGAGCTGGGGGTAGGGCCAGCCCGGTTATTGGACCGGGCAGAGGCTAATGACCTGTGGCTTCACCAGGGCAGCCAGGGCAAATTCGCTAAGGCCCGCTACCGCGTGAAATTCACCGTTCCCCACACCTGGCCGCACATCGGCATCCTGGGCGTGCGGGACCCCAACCACAAGCCCGAGTGGTACTACCCCAACCGGCCCGGGGCGACCGGGGAAACCTGGGCCGATCACCGGGAGCTGATCGTGGCCGAGAACTTCGGGTGGGGGATCGAGCCGCTGGAAGCCATTCGATTCACCGAGAAAATGCGCCCGCTCGATACCTTTGCCGAGCGGATCAAACGTCTACGGCGCGAGGTGTCCGAGTCTGAGAACATAGACCCCGTCCTCGTCCAAGCCATTACGGCAGCGCTGAGAACTATTCTGATTCATGGCATCGGACGCTTGATGATGCGCGGCAAAGAAACCCCGTTATCCGTCGCCAGCGTTGACGACGTTCCCGCTGATACCCCATCGAAACCAATAAACGGGCGATATGTTTACACCGGCAGGCTGGAACTTTCACCAGCGGAAAAAACCCGGTACCACCCCGAGCTAGCGGCGCAAGTCTGGGGATGGTCACGTGCACAAGTGCTGTCCAGCAAAATACCCACCGGCAGCGACAGGCGGGCCGGTGCGCTGCATGTTGACCCGCGTACCCTCCTGGGAATCCACGGAGACGCCATTTACACGAGCGCTGTCCCGCCCTGGGCGCTACCCGTGGCGCACGGTGGCGCGGACGACGGCAAAGAGGGCCGGATCAGGCTGCAAGGATTCCTACAGGGGGAAATAAAGATGCCCACGACCACCACGCAGCGCGACGCGCTGGAAAAGAAAGCGGCGGCGGCGGGACCGTCCGCGGCCTGGGAGACGTAGAACATGGCGACTAATGACGACGACTCAATTGCCGAGCTCGTGCGCTCGATCCAAGCCGAACGGAAGATGAGTCGAGCCGACATCGCCGTCGAGTTGGGCCGATCCCCTCGTATGGTGACGAAGCTCGTCAACGGAGAAACCACAGGCGAGACGTTCCGTGAAGCTCTTACCTCACTGAGAGACACCGGAGCTGTAGACCGCCGCCCCGCTCGACGGCGTAACAGTCGGGGCGAGATAGTGCCCGTGCGAGCAAAGATCGACCAGGTACGCCCGGCCACTACTGAGGACGGGAAAAGAGTCAAAGCCCCTACCGTAGTCCCAGAGGACACGGGCGGGCGTTACGCCAAGAAAGCCCCCAACAGGTACAGCTCGAAAACCGCCTACGGCAAGAATGGTAATCGCGTCCACGACGTGACAATGAATAAGAGCAACAAAGAAAGTCGACTGCGCGGATTAGACTCAGTAAAGCAACATCTCCGCAGCGTAGCCCGCAGCCAGTCCCATAAAGACAAGCGCGTCAGTTTCACGGTAACACTCGACAATGGGCGGGAAATGAATATCGGAGACAAGAGCGGATATTTTAGTTCCGACGTGCTCAGTACGATCAATAAAATGTTCGACGGAGACGTAGAATCTTTCGTCATGGATCAATTGGGTAAAGTTTATAAAGGTAAGGGCGGCGTCCCAGGTGGGCACAAATTCACCGGTGTACGCATGAATGTGACAGAGGCTAAAGGTCAAGCGCAAAATTCCCGGAAAACCCGCTGAGGATAGGTAGAGATAACTAATGAGTGAGATTCCGACGACCGTTCCGGCAGTAGAAACCCTGGCAAAGACAGCGGCAACCTTCCGCCTCACCCCGAAGGCGCACCGCCTCATCGCCCTGGCCGTTAATGACGCGAGGGCTCAGGGGCGGCAGGCGACTAAGGGGGAGATGGTGGAGCAGGCTGTGAGGGCTGCGTATGGGAAGCTCGATAGCAGCAAAGTATGAGTACGCCCGCAGTGTTCTGTCAGATAAATAACCAAATCGTCAAGCGCTCTTACCGGCGAGAGCAAGCTGTTGCCGAACACTACCTATTAACACGAAAAAACCTATTAACACGAAAAAGGGAGCCGGAAATGAAGGTTCGACTTCGGACCAGGCAACAACTCGCCACTGAACTTGCTCGGGCTGCGTGGCCAGAGAATCCGGACAGCCCCGCATCACGGGTAAGGATCGCTCGGGAGCTGCTTGGGGACGGGTATGGGGAGGCTGTGAAGTAATACGAAGTTCAGGGAGCTGCAAGAGGGCTGCGATGTGTGCCCTCTTGTGTGTCTAGGATGCTGTGGTGACTGAGAACCATATTCCTAGGGGCGAGTACGGCATGACTGCCGCTATGGAACGTCACGCTGCCAGGTTGCCAGCGGTGGGAATTGAGCCGGCTGAAATTGACCCGGCGCAGATTACGGTGCCAGCGGCAGGGCTGCCGGTGTGGGCGGATCTGGTGTATCCGTCAGGGGTTGAGCGCACCGTCAAAGCTTTT
>JAABUN010001614.1_pt1 | contig 47844 bp, 42 predicted proteins | sample 5559311 | NCBI WGS metagenome assembly JAABUN01 (sample SAMN10711877, study PRJNA513370) | rock metagenome | isolation source: Antarctica rocks | place: Antarctica: Victoria Land, Siegfried Peak sud
AGCTGGAAATATTTTTTTGTCATCGCAACACAAAATTAGGTTTTCAGTTTCACCCCCCTTTGAGCGGGCTAGCCCGCTCAAAGGGGGGTGAAACTCCCTGTTGCACTTATGACTTGAACTTACAAATCGAATTAGAGTATTATTTGCAAATTAAATTCAGGGTACTTTACTAATCCCAAACCGAAAAAGTTAAGCTCATAACCATTGGTATAATAAATATATTCATTCATTTTCTAGTATATAAATAGGAATATTAACAGTTAAATTGTAAATTGCGTAAAATAAAACTAATTTTTTTAGTATTTTCGCTGCTTTAAACTTATTTTATGGAAAATTCTTTAGCCATTGCCAATTACTTCATAAAGAAATCCCTTGATGAGGGGGAAGAATTAACTCCTATGAAATTACTAAAATTAGTATACATAGCTCATGGCTGGTATTTAGGCTTAAATGGAACAGCCTTATTAGATGAAGGAGTTGAAGCGTGGAGATACGGCCCTGTAGTCCCATCTGTTTATCGGGAGTTTAAAAAATATGGTAACAATCAAATATCTCAATTAGGTTACATTTTTACTGATCAAATGCAAATTGTTACCCCTATGGCAGATGAAAATAAAATTCAATTTTTAGATAAGATCTGGGACGTTTACAAAAAGTATAACGGATTAGAGTTATCAACTTTAACACATGAACCCGGTACTCCCTGGGACATTGTTTGGAATACGGAAAATGGTAAAGATATACAAGGAGCAATTATTAGGAATAATTTGATTGAACAACATTATAAACTGAAAAAAACTGCTGCTGTTGCCTAATATAGAACAGATACAAGAGGCTAGTGTTGTTATTATTGATGAACGAGCTAAACAGGAATTAAAAGCTTTTGTTTCTGAAAACAATAGAACTAATAGAGAAAAAAATGTAAAACATTGGGCTTTTATATCTTTGATGTGGGTAGGTACAATTGCAGTAGCATTTGTTTTATTTGCTAAAGTATACCATTTGATATGCGCCCATGATTATGCGTGGCTGGATAAAGATCAAATGAATAAAATTGATGAGTTTTTAACATCCGGAATTATAGGCGGTTCTGTTGTAGGCTTCTTCAAATCGAGAATCAGCGACATTAATAAAAACGAAGGATAAATCTATCTCAAAAGCGATAAGGAAACTTAATATCCGGTTCGATTTAATTACTTATAATTACTCTATTTTGTTACTGCCATTAACTTTCTTCTTTATTTCTTTGGCCTCTTTTTCCAGTTCTACAGACTTTTGCATCATTTCAAAATTTCTTCGGTTTTGCTCTTCTTTCGCAATTACTGTATTTCGCATGTTTCTATCTGCAATATATAAACTGTCTATTTCTCCTAACCATTTCTTTAAACACTAACATAAAACCTATTCATATTGTACTGTATCATTAAGGGCACTTCAATGTACCCTATTTTGTTGTTATAGTAATGTGTTATAAAAGCAGTGTCACCTGTAAGTGGTAAAAACTGATATAGGTACTTAGCACCGATCAGGGAAAAGTTTGCTTCTGTAGAAAACGCAAACTTCTTACTTATCTTAGCTTCATAAAAAATTAGAAATTGATAATCAAATAGGGGCTTTGTTTGCTGACTTGAATGTGGAAATGTGGTAGAGGTGGAGGTAATTGTTTGGTATGCAAGGTTTATTCCTGCTTTCAAGCCTAAACTGTTTTGACTGATTGCGCTTAGCCCATTGGAAGAAAAAATGCAAGCAAAAGGAGAATAGTTCTTTTCATAAGTGTAAGTCACGCATACCACCAAAATAAGCGATGTTTTACAGATTTTAAAATAAATAATTATAGGGTTTTATCTATCAGTATTTACTTCATTAAAATTGTAAATGGTACTAATAAACAGCGGCGGCAACTTAGTATTTTGAAATAATAATAATCTGAACTAATTTTTTAAAAGCTCATTTGCAGACACACCGGGCTTTTCTTTTTTCCAACAGCTAAACTTCTTTAAGCTGATATAAGCCTGAAAAATTTCTTCCTAATCCATTGTAATCCAGTCCATATCCTACTACAAATTTGTCAGGAATAGTAAAACAGGTATAGTCAATTTTGACGGGATAAATAGTTGTCTGCGGCTTATGAAGCAGGACAGCAATTTTTAAAGAGGAAGGTTGCTGGTTAATAACCTGGGGTAAAAACTGGTTAAGCGTTTTCCCGGTATCAATAATATCTTCTACTATAATTATGTCGCGGCCGGTAAGATCTGTATCAAGGCCAATTGCTGTAATAATTTGTCCTGAGCTCCTGGTGCCCTTGTAAGAAGCAAGTTTTATAAAACATATTTCTACGTCAATAGTTATAAACTTAAATAAATCAGCCGAAAACATAAATGAGCCGTTAAGAATAGAGATAAAAAGCGGACGCTTGCCTTCGTAGTCGTGGTTGATTAGCCCGGCAAGTTCTTTTACCTTCTCCATAATTTCTTCCCCTGACAAATAGGGAACAAAGTATTTATCATGAACTTGTATGATATCAGGCATCAAAAAATTTTTCGTACAAATTAAACTCTTATAATCACATACTTGAAGCAGCTTTATGACTTTCGGCAGTAGCTAACCTTGGAGAAGATGGTGCAGGGTATTTAAGATAAATCTTTTCGCCACGGGCCGGTTCCATGCCTTTTTGCAAACCATTATATTCCATAATGGTTGTAAGTTGTATGCCTTCTTTTTGAGAAATATCACGAAGCGTTTCATTCGCTTCTACTATATGAATGTCCTTTGTACCTTTTTTTGATTTTTTTTCAAGATAAATCAACTGAGCTGTGTTAAGAATGTCAGTCTGGTCAGCAAGTTCATTATATTCAAGCAGCTTTTTGAGAGAAGTATTATAGTTATTTGCCAATGCAAATAATGATGTACCTGCTTCTGAATAAATTACTTTTAAATCGTTTATACTAAAAATCGAATTAACAGGGTAAGCTGCAGTTTTTGTTTTTTCTTCTGAAATCTTCATTGCAGCAGGTTTGGCTGCAAGCACTTCATCTAAAATTATTTCACTTTTTACATTGGCCAGCATTTCTTCATTTTTGTTCCCGCCATTAAGAGCGAGTAAAGTATAGTCCTGAAGATTATTTTCCACAATCAGTTTTATCAGTTTCTGAGCATATGCAGGATTCGTTGCATATCCTGCCTTTTTTAAACCTTTGGCCCATCCTTCAAAGTCCGTAGGGTCAAGTTTGAAAAGAAATGCATAACAAGGTCTGGATCTTAAAAAATCAGAATGATCTTTATAAGAGTCTTTTACACATGCATATTTTCTAAAACATTCATTTTTAGCATCATCATCATGTGACATGGTTTCACCTGTCCATTCAGATTTACATTTTATACCGAAATGATTATAAGCTAAAGCCGCAAGATCACTTTGTCCTCCGCCTGTTTCTAATATGCCCTGGGCAAGTGTGACGGCAGGCGGTACACCCGTTCTCAGCATCTCTTCAACGGCAAGGTCCTTGTAAGCACTGACGTAGGCATTTATTCTTTGCTTTTCAGATTGGCCATAAGAGGCAGATAATAATAAAACGGAAGAAAGCAATGCGGGAATAAACCGGAAGGTTTTAGTCATTATTTCTTTTTTATTAAAAGTAATCCGTCTCTGATTGCCAGCATAACCTGCTCAACTCTCGCGTCGTTAGTTACATGTTTATTAAATGCATCTATTGCCAGAGCATTTTTTCCTTTAACGGGCGCTTCTAATACCTGCCCATGAAATAATACGTTATCTGCAATGATAACACCTTTTTTTGATAATTGCTTCAAAACAAGCTCATAATATTCTATATAACTTACTTTATCAGCATCTAAAAAAACCAAATCCCATTGATGCGGCAATGTAGGTATTATATCTCTTGCATCTCCAACGTGTAAAGTAATTATATTATTTTTTTTGGCAGCTTTAAAATTTTTTAGGGCTGTGTCTGCATCTTCCTGCCTTAGTTCTATAGTATGTAACTGACCGTCTGCTGCCATTCCCTCTGCCAGACAAAGTGCACTGTATCCTGTAAATGTTCCTATTTCTAAGATGTATTTTGCCTGAATTATTTTGCCGATAAATGATAAAAATCTCCCCTGCACATGACCACTTAGCATGTGTGCCTGAGGATGATTTTTAACCGTTTCTTCGTTTATTGTTTGCAGGGCAGAATCTTCAGGAGTTGTATATAATGCAGCATAGTTTTCTGCTAATGATGAGATGAATTCTGATGGCATAAAGCAAAACTATCATAAATAAATATACTGAAAAGGGAACACAATTTTCTATTAAGGTTTTAAAGGGATTTTTTCAGCCAAAGTTGCCACCAGGACACAAAGGCACAAATTTCGCAAGGTTTTTCTTCGCGCTTCTTATCGTCTTTGCGCCCTTGTGGAAAAAAGCCCGAATCAGAGATATTAAGTCTGTACAAAAAACATCATTGAAAGTATTTTTACGAAAAATATATTTACAACTTCCGCTTTTGTATCAATTTATCTTCAAACCCGGATTGGCGAGGGAAGTATGGGATTTTTTTGAAATAAATAATAATCCGATAAAAGTTAGTAAACCATTTAAAATAAGCAGTTCTATTCCTATTTGAAAACCATTAAACCAGTTAGCAGCATTTTCGCTTATAAAATAACAAATGGCTGGTGCAACAAGACAAATAACAGGAACAGCCGCTGACTCCGGAAGCCGGCGTTTAGTGAAGATGCCAAAAGTAAATAATCCTAATAAGGGGCCGTAGGTGTAACCTGCAAGTTTTAATATAATGTCGATGATGGATTTATTATCTACCCATTTAAAAATAGCTACACACAAAAAGAAAATGACAGCAAAAGTCATGTGAACTGTCATTCTGATGTTTTTCTTTTTATTTTCGTTCCAGCTTTCGTTTCTGTTCAAACCGATAATATCAATACAGAAAGAAGAAGTTAAGGCCGTTAAGGCGCCATCGGCACTGGGGAAAAGCGCGGAGATAAGACCGAGAATAAAAATAATTCCAATGATAGGAGGGAGGTAGTTAAAGGCTATTTGCGGAAAGATGTTATCGCCAAGAATATTCTTATTATCTAACAAAAACTGCATTTGTGGTTTTCCATTTACGGTTACTTGCTCAAAAGCACCTCCTTTATCAATAGCAAATAAATATAACAAACCACCAAGCACAAGAAAAATGAAAACAACAACAGCCTGCAGTATACTGAGCGTAATCATGTTTTTTTTCGAGTTCCTCAGATTGTTAACGCTGATGTTTTTTTGCATCATCTCCTGGTCGAGACCTGTCATTGCTATGGTAATAAATGCACCTCCTATAACGGACTTAAGGAAATAACCTGAGCTTTTATAATCAATATTGAAAAACGCGTTGTAGTTATGAGTTTTAAGTGCGGTCCAGGTTTCGGAAAAGGAAAGATTTAACTGGTTCATGATATAGGTAAGACATACCAGCAAACCTATAAGCATAAAAGAAGTCTGAAGCGTATCGGTAAAAACGATGGTTTTTACTCCGCCTTTAAAAGTATACAGGAGGATCATCAGGAGGATGACGAACGTAGTTAACCAGAAAGGAACATGCATTTCGTCGAGAATAAATATCTGGAGTACATTTATAACAAGATATAACCGTGCGGTAGCCCCTAATGTGCGGGATATAATAAAAAATAAAGCTCCTGTTTTATAAGCCGTGAACCCAAAACGCTGTAACAAATAACTATAAATTGAAGTCAGTTTCATGTGGTAGTAGGTAGGAAGCAGAATAAATGCTATGGCAAAATATCCTAGAAAATATCCTATAACTATCTGAAAATATCCAAAGCCGCCTATACCTACTGTTCCCGGCACACTTACAAAAGTAACTCCGCTAAGAGAGGTGCCTATCATGCCAAAAGCAACGAGCATCCAGTTGCTGCTGCGGTTTCCTATAAAAAAAGTTTCATTGTTGCTGTTGCGGCTGGTGTACCATGCTACTGCCAATAAAATAAAAAAATACCCGAAAACAAACGTAAATAGCAATGTTGGGGACATAAAAACTATATAATATTATCGTTACTTTGTTGAAGGCTGAAAAGTAGCAAAAAATAATGAGGTAATATTGCGATGTTTAAAAGCAATCAAATGAATATAACATCTCTGGCTGTTTTTTGCGGTTCTCAATCAGGCTCAAACCCTTTGTTTGAAAAACATGCAAAAGAACTGGGAGAATATGTTGGAAAGAACAACATCACTTTAATATATGGTGGTGGTAAAAAAGGATTGATGGGTGTTGTGGCAAATGCAGCAATGGAACAAGGAGGTAAGGTAACCGGAATTATTCCTGAATTATTAATAGGATGGGAAAGTCAGCACGTGGGTATAACAGATCTGCAGGTAGTTGCAGACATGCATTCACGGAAAAAAATAATGTACGATTTGTGCAATGCTGCTGTTATATTACCGGGAGGAAATGGCACCCTCGATGAAATGTTTGAAATGCTGACATGGAATACACTTAAGATTCACAATAAAAAAATAATTGTGCTAAATACAGCAGGGTTTTATAATCATCTCATTAAGCATATTGAACACATGCAGGAATGTAATTTTTTATATGAGAACTGGAGCGAACGTATTTTAGTCGTTGATTCTCCTGCTGATATCATCTCCTTTTTGGACGGAGGTAAAAATTAAAACCTGTTCTTAATACAGGAAGTTTAGCGCCGTATGTACCAATGTAAGGTGAGTTAGTGTTCGTGCCTACATCGAACATTAGGACAGTAAAAAAGTTTGTATTGCCAATCATCCTGCTGCCATATCCAACACCAAGAAGCAAACTAGGAGCTTCCCGCTTCATGCGGTATTCACTTCCGATGCTTCCAGTGTTAAGGTTTTTAAAATTAGTATTAATGCGATTGAATTCGGGTAAAACCTGCAGGAAAAAACTTTTAAAAGGGAAAAGCCTTGCAAAAATTCCTCCTCCATAATTAAAACTTCTTTGCCTGATGCCGGCATTATATTCAGCCCGATAACCGAAATAGTTGAAATTTGTTGATATACCTGCATCAAGCCATTTGGCAAAAGAGTAACCTATTTCAGGATTTGCGCCAGCGCTAAATCCGCCATTGCCAAGCCCAAGGCCAATTGAACCACCAAAAAAAATATTATCTCTTCTGAATTTATGGCTGTTTTCTTCTTCATCTTGTGCAAAAGAAGAAAAAGATATAGCGACCATACTAAGGAAAATCAGAATTTTCATTTGGTTTAATTATAGGTAACGGGATTAATAATAACTGCAATGCATAATACTGTAAAGAAAGCCGATAAAAAAATGAATAATTGTTAAATCTTCCTGCTAAAAAACTGGTGAAGGGTCCCTTGCCACTTAAAATTCCCCTCCACTTGCTAAATGTTCAGTAACTGAATTTGAAGCTTACTATTGCTTGCGAGAAGTAAGTTCATTAGTAGATGTTCCGCAAAGATCAAACATGCTTATTCAAAAAAAACCTACAAACAATGTTTTCACCACTTTATTGATTCTTCTTTATTATTGTTCGGCAGGCATCACAGCCTTGGGCGGGTCATTGTTATCTTCCTCGTTGTTTTTCTTTTTTCTGAATAATCCACGTAAAAACCCTTTTTTTTCTTCTTTAACCTCAGCTTTTTGTTCAGTTGGTGGGGGTGGCGTAGTTTCGGGAGGAGCAGTTGGGAGCCCTGGCTTTGCCTTTTCAGCAGGAATATCACTTTCCGGGTTAATTTCTTCAGGAGGTGCATCTGGAATAAGATAATCTTCCGACGTTCCGTTTCCAACATCTTCTCCTTCTGCAGGTGCAGCAGTGCGTGCATTGATGGTATTCATATAATCGAAAATCACATCGTTGCTCATTACTTCGGGTTTTGAAAATTTAGCCTGCCTGTCTAAGCCGAGGGTCTTATCTGCAAGCGCCTTTTTAAAAAAGTAACCCCAGATGGGCAATGCTGCCGAAGATCCCTCTCCGATGTTGCCGTTAAAGCGGATAAAGCGATCATCACACCCTACCCAGGTACCAGCAAGCAATTGTGGGGTATAGGCCATAAACCATGCATCACTATTGTCATTTGTTGTTCCGGTTTTGCCTGCAATCTCATTAGTTAACCCAAATTGATTGGGTATGCCCTGGCCGGTTCCGTTTTTTATAACACCCTCCATCATCAGGGCAAGGGAGTACGCGGTTACTTCATTGATTACTTCCTTTCGCTGGGCAGGTAAAAAATTTTCAAGCACATTTCCGTTTTTGTCTTCAATCCTTGCTATCATTAGTGGTTTGGCATTAAAACCACGTCCCGGAAACATGCTGTATGCCTGCATCATTTCATACAGACTTAAGTCAACTGCCCCTAGCGCCATAGAAGGGAAGGGATCAATTTTTGCGGTAAAATTACATTTCTTTAAAAATTCTGCAAAACGGGTGGCGGCATCATTGCCATTGTTGCCAAGCTGTTTTAAAATAAAGGCTGAAGCACAATTTCTTGACCACGCCAATGCATTAGCCATAGGTACGGAACGGCCGGTACAGGTAGCGCCGGTATTAGGTACCAGACCAAGGTCTCCAAAATCCTGTTGTACATCGGTTACAATGGTATTGGGTGTGAAACCTGCTTCTTCGATAGCAAGACTATACAGAAGTGGTTTTATAGTACTGCCCACCTGACGCTTTGTATTTATGTTTACATGATCAAATTTAAAGGTTTTAAAATCAATTCCTCCAACCCATGCCTTAATTTCCCCGCTTATAGGATCCATTGCCATAAAACCTGCCTGAAGCATTTGGCGGCTGTATTTGATGGAATCATAAGGGGTCATTATAGTGTCTTTTTCTCTTTTTGTGTTCCAGGCAAACACTTTCATCGGAACTTTTTTATAAAAGCTTTTTTTTATTTCTGCCTCATCAAGCCCTTCTTTTTGAAGATTTTTCCAGCGATCGCTATTTTTCATAGCAGTCTGCAAAATGTCTTCCCGCCCTTTCCAAACTGTTCCTTTGCGTATTTGACTTTGAGAATTTAGTATTTTTTGCATATAGCTAATATGCTTTCCAACAGCTTCTTCTGCGTATAATTGCATTCTTGGATTGATAGTAGTATATATTTTTAATCCATCCCGGTATAAGTCATAGTTGTTGCCATTTTGTTTTGTATGCTTGCTGCACCATTTTTTCATTTCCTGACCTAAAACCATACGGAAGTATGGAGCAAGGCCTGCTGTTTCATCCATTTTTTTATAGCTAAGAGCAATGGGCTTCAACTTTAACCTGTCGGCCTCTTTTTGTGTAAGAAAAGAATTACGAACCATTTGATCTAAGACAGTATTGCGACGGTCAAGCGCCATTTTAGGATTAACCCTGGGATTGTAAAGAGTAGAACCCTTAAGCATTCCTATCAATACTGCAGCTTCCTCAATACTTATTACATCAGGCTCTTTTTGAAAAAAAGTTCTCGAAGCATTTCGTACACCAAATACATTATCTCCGAAAGGAACGGTGTTTAAGTACAAAGCCAGTATCTCATCTTTTGTAAAGTTTCTTTCGAGCTTAATAGCTATGATCCATTCTTTTACTTTTTGCATTGCCCTGCTGAATGGATTTCTTGCCCTGTTGCCGTTGAAAAGGTTAAACGCTAACTGCTGCGATATTGTACTGCCGCCGCCTTCTTTGCCAAGATTTATAACTGCTCTTGCCAATGCCCGTCCGTCAACACCGCTGTGCCGGTAAAAACGCTCATCTTCAGTTGCGATTAGTGCATTAGTGATATTTTTATTAATATCTTTAAAATCAACATTGGTTCTGTCTTCGAGATAATATTTCCCCATAACAGTTCCATCATCTGCAATCACCTCACTAGCAAGTGAAGCACTGGGGTTTTCGAGATCCTGTATGGAAGGCATTTTGCCAAAAACTCCCCAATTAGCTAATAATATTAAAAGAATAAAAGAGCCAAGGCCGAGGAACACGAGTCGCCAGAATATTTTAACGGAGGTATCCGTACGTTTTTTTGAAGCCATTTAATTATCTATTTAAAGTGATTTTAGTGCAAAAAAGTGCAAAGCTATAAAACAACTAACACTTCATTAAAATTTACCTGGAAATGCTTTTTGCAAGAGCTGTTTATAAGTATCGGTGTCTTTCCCCGATTTTAAGACCTGAAGGTTAGCATTGCTGATAATAAGAAAGGTGTATTTTTCCGGTGAAAGCCACGGCAAAATACTGCTTTTTGCAGCGGGTCTTACTTTGTCAACATAATCAACAGCAGCATTTGCATCAGTAAATGGCCCCTGTAAAACAAGATTATATCTCTCATCGAGTTGTAAACTAGTTATATCTATCTTTTGATTATAATACCTTTCCCTGTTAAAACGGTTAAATGCATTGCCTGCCTCACTAGCATACACCTTATCAACCTTGTCAAGTAATATAACCACATATTGAGAGTCTGTTGCAACAAAACTGAAATTTTTAAGCACAACAGGGGGTTTCGTTATTACTGAATCTTCTTCTGCAACCTTTGTATCCGGTACAGGTTCTGCGACTGTTGTATCCGGTGCAGGTTCTGCGACTGTTGTATCCGGTGCAGCTTCTGCAACTGTTGTGTCTGGTGAAGTTTCTGCGACTGTTGTATCTGGTGCGGGTTCTGCGACTGTTGTATCCGGTGCAGCTTCCGCGACTGTTGTATCCGGTGCGGGTTCTGCGACTGTTGTATCCGGTGAAGTTTCTGCAACTGTTGTATCCGGTGAAGTTTCTGCAACTGTTGTATCCGGTGCAGCTTCTGCGACTGTAGTATCCGGTGCGGGTTCTGCGACTGTTGTATCCGGTGCGGGTTCTGCGACTGTTGTATCGGGTGCAGCTTCTGCGACTGTTGTATTGGGTGCAGGTTCTGCGACTGTTGTATCCGGTGAAGTTTCTGCAACTGTTGTGTCCGGTGAAGTTTCTGCAACTGTTGTGTCTGGTGAAGTTTCTTCGACTGTCGTATCCGGTGAAGTTTCTTCGACTGTTGTATCTGGTGAAGTTTCTTCAACTGTTTTATCCGGTGCAGCTTCTGCGGTTGTTGTATCGGATACAACAGCCGGAGGTGGAGCAACAGTTTCTTCTTTTTGTTTTGGAGCTGCAGTTACCTGATGATTAACAACGGAAGTATTATTATCTTCTTTTCGGGTAATTTCAAGCTTCGTAAGATAAGCTTCAATCTGTTTCCGTCGTTTTAAAACATCTATCATTGTTTTTGCCCGTTTAGCCATTGGGTTATCAGCATATAAAGAACTTAGATCAGTCAGTACCCTGATAGCTGTGCTGTCTTCCTTCTGTTTTATATAATAAATAGATTCTATAAAAAGCAACTGCGGGGTCCAGTATGAATTGCCATAGAGGTTATCAGCTTTTTTCTTTTCGTTTTTTGCCTGCTCAAAATTGCCTTCTATAAATAAGTTATAAATCTCCTCATACTTCTTAGTAGTTGCACTTTGCTGAATATTGTTTTTAGCAAGCTGAGGGTTTTTTACAAGCTGGCCCCATTTACTTTCCGGAGAAGCGGTTAATAAATATTTTTTATACTCTTCTGATTTTGACTTATCACCGGTTTTTTGATAAGCATATATAAGGTTAAACCAGGCTTCTTCTTTAAAGGGAGTATTAGGAAAACGTCTAAGTAATTCTTCATAGGCCTTAATGGCAGAAGGATATTCTTCCAGCGGACTAATAAAAGTCTTACCCAACGTGAATAAGGCATTCATTATGCTTTTGTTACTTGAGTCTAATTTTTCCTGGGTAAGTGGAATATTCTGTTGCAGCCCTTCGTAAGAATAATCTGAAGGCTTTTGTTCTTCCTGGGCACCAGGTTGTACAGCAATATCATCAACGTCTGCTGATTTTTGCGCTTGACGGTCTAAAGCAGATTTTCTCCTCCAGTTATCAGCATTAATACGTTCTCCCCAACGCACTTTAAATTCACTAAAGCCACGTGCTTTTAAAGAAGGATTATAAAAGTAAAAGTCATTGCCTTTGTTATTATTCTCGAACAGGTCGGGTACCTTTTTTACCGCAGGATTAAAATTTGCCGGTTCATCTTCTTTTATACCCAGTTTGCTGCGTAACAATTTAGCCTGTTTTTTTATTATAGCATCTCTCTGCGCTGCCGGTAGTTTTGCAAGCGCCTGCAGACTGTCCTGTTTTATTACCTGTAATGTATTTACAGCAATTATTTGTAAAGGCGGTTTTCTAAAAGTGATCCTGTCCTTATCTTCAGTGTTTGTAAGGGTATTTACATCTGCACTATCATAAAAGTTGTAAGCTTCAGGATAAAATTTTCTGTTGTAGTTAATGTCGCCCAATAAAAGAAAAGACTGGCTGCGTTGCAAAGGATTGTTGGTAGTAAATTGAACACTTTTCAGCAGATCATTTTGGGCATTGGAAAAGTTATCTCTCTCCAGTTCCATTTTAGCAGCAGCATAATAGATAATGTCACGATAATTTTCGTATTTATCTCTCTTAGTCATTTTCAATAGTGCGTCAATATTTTCCTGCAGGTAATTTTTTTTATCGCTACGCTTTATCCGGATTGAGTTTAGTCTTGCATACACATCCATAACCGGATCGGTAGTGTGACTGATACAACGATTATAAAAATCTACAGCATTATCGTACTTTTTAGAAAACTGGTGCATCTGTGCAATCAGATATTCCCACCTCGCTTTTTCCTGTTTGTTTGCTGTATTATCCAATGACTGCTGTAAATAGATGGCAGCACTATCGTACACCTGCTGTTTATAAAACCAATAAGCTAATACTTCATTCAGACTTGTCTGCAGCCTTTTAGGAAAATGGGTATCGTGTCGCAATATTTCAATAACTCCCGCCGCCTCGGGCAGTTCATCTTTTTCTATATGATTTCTTATTTGCCAGATAAAGCTTTCGTTACGGCTGGGCGGACGGCTCGTAAGTTTTGTCCAAATACTGTTTTTTTCTTTTGTGGCTATGCTAAATTCTCCTTTATCGTTGCTTGAATTGCTTCCCATAGGAATATCATAATTACCTTCTTCTTTCGGGGCATAAGCAAAATTCAGGTACTGCAAAGTGAGCGCCGCTGAGTCAAGGTCTTTTCTAAAAAAATACGCTTTTGCCAAAAGCAGGTACATGTTATCTATCCAACTGTTCCTTAAATCATGCAGTAATATACCGGCAGTACACTTATAAACTATTGAATCTAAATCTTGTTTACTTTGTGCGGTTGCGTCTAAAGAATAATTATAAAAAGGAAGTAGCTGTGAATAATCATCTTTGAAAGTAGTTTTTGCGGTGGCAACAACTTCATTAATACGATTATTTGCATTAAAATAATAGTTATAATGCGTTACCGTATTTTGATAAAGTTTTCTTGTTATTGTAAACTTTTTCTCTCCTGTTTTTTCTGAAGCCAATTTCCGGTTTTCATACTTTTTTGGTTTTTTAACTTCAATTTCTGCTCCCGGCTGAGCATGACCGACAGAAAACCACAGCAGAGCAGCAAGGGCTGCAATTACAAAACGTATCTTATTCATGAATAGACTCCTAGTACTTGATAAAATAATAAAAGCAATATTAATATAACGGGTTTTAATGAACTTCATTATAACTGCAGTTTCTATTTTATTTATATTAATATATTGAACTATTCGTTTCCGGAGGCAGAGATCAAAAAATGAGTAATCTTCTGTAACGCCTGAACAAATAGCCTTTAATTTAATAAAAGTACAGTTATTTTCTTTTTCCAACACACTCTCGCAGACCAATTGCTACCTTTAACCTTTACAAAACATTAAGGGCTAAACCTGAAGCCGGTGCACATAAGAAGCTTGTCCTGAACTAATTTCAACTGCAAATCGTTTTAAAGATAGATTTTTGAAAGCTTTTTGATGTAATTATAAAATAAATAATTTTTTACGGTGATTAAAGTCAAGACCCAACGAAAAATCCCCTGTTGCTTTAATGCCAGCGTGCTGACATGTACTTTAAAAAAAACCGCCCTCAACAATTTTTAAAATAAGTTGTTTAAAATATTACAAAATACAAAACTATGGATAGTATAAAACGCGAACAGCCCGAAGAAAATTACAAAGACCTTCAAGGCACTGAAGCAGGAAAAAAAATAAAAGAACTCGCCGGTAAAAATAATACATGTTTTTTTTGTTCTGACATAGCAACAGGCAAGCCGGTAACCGTAAGGCCAATGTCAGTACAAAAAATGGATGAAGAAGGGACCTTCTGGTTCTTAAGTGCAAACGACAGCCATAAAAACGAGCAAATACAATCCGATAACCATGTACAGCTCTTGTTTCAGGGATCGGCTCACTCTGATTTTTTAAGTATATATGGGGTCGCTAGTATTTCTTTAGATAAAGAATTGATAAAGGAATTATGGGAGCCTATACTTAAAACCTGGTTTACCGGTGGCATAGACGATCCACGGATAACTGTTATAAAAGTAGTAACACAACAAGGTTATTATTGGGACAACAAGCACGGGGATGCTATAGCTTTTGCAAAAATGACTGTAGGTGCAGTACTTGGCAAAACACTTGATGATTCCATAGAAGGACAACTTAAGGTATAACCCTGAAAACGACCGCAGATTACAAAACGTTCAATTAATCATTGTTTTATGATAGTAGAAGAGCTGCTTTATTAAAGCAGCTTTTTTATTTACGGTGATGTATAAAATTGGTTTAAGTCTCCTAAACAATAAAAATCTGCCTTGCCTCTTCTTCGGAATTAGAATCAGACAGAAAGGAATTTAGAGAATTTATCAGCATAAAAAATGGTCGTCTTTATAAAGAAGGAGTTTATTTAGAGACTGTTCGATGGGAGTACTTTAAAACTTCTCTTATAGGCCCGATATTAATTTGAATAATTTATATCGTTTAGTTTTGCAGTCGCTACGTTTTATCCATTTTTATTGCCGTTAGGTAAAATGGTGAATAAAGATATACAAGTACAAGGGTGTGACACAACCGGAGATGCAAAACAGAGCTAATGATCGTTTCCAAAAAAGAAATAAAAATATTTTTTGGATTAATGACATGTATAAATACCTGTAATATTAGAAAAGCTCTCACTTGTGCAATCATGGTTCAAAAACAAATTGCTTTATAAATACAATATATATTTGCAGATGTACAATTTGTTAGCATCTGAATAATTTCTAAATTCAATTAAAAAATATTTTGTTGCAAAACAATAACTCCAACATAAAAAATCAAAAGCCATCTAAAGGGAATGACAGGTTGTTGTTAAGATACCTAGGGTTTGGTACACAGATTATGGTAAGCCTTGCTCTTGCCGTATTTGTAGGTTTAAAGTTAGATAAATGGCTTTCTTTTTCAACACCTTTACTGGTCTGGATTTTACCTTTACTGATACTAATCGTAATGATATGGCAGGTAGTTAAGGATACTTCAAAAAAATAAAAAATGTTTAATAAAACCGTAATACCGCTGGTTATTGTTTTTTTAATTACGGCAGGTTTAATATTTATATTCCGTAAATTTTTGGAATCGCTTGGATTCAACTGGCAGGTATTAAGTGGGGGAAATTTATTTATATACCTCGTTACTGCTGTTTCTATGCATATGCTAAGTAAAGGGCTCGATGCTCCTGGAACAAATGCATTTTTAAGGAATGCTTACGGAGGCATTATGGTTAAGTTATTTGCCTGTGCAGGTGCAGCTTTTATTTATATTCTGCTTTCAGAAAAAAATTTAAATAAGCCTGCACTATTTGCCTCTATGTTTTTGTATCTCGTATATACTTTTGTAGAACTTTCTGTGATAATGAAACGCAGTAACGCAAAAAAGAATGTCAAAAACTGAGCATCCGTTACAGGCATTAGCTGAATATTTACCACCACATACTTTTCTTCCGGTAGCTGCTTATATCCAGCAATATAAGGTGCATTTAACGATAACGAGAGAGCGAAAAAGTATCTTAGGCGATTATCGGAATGCCCATAATAACCATAATCATCGCATAAGTGTAAATGGGAATCTCAATACATGGTCATTTTTGGTAACACTCCTGCACGAACTTGCCCACCTGCTTACATTCGAAAAGTATGGTAATAAGGTACAATCACACGGGCGGGAATGGAAAACAATTTTTGGGCAGTTGCTTGCTCAATTTATAAAAAGCAAAGTGTTTCCGGCAGATATAGAAAAGGAACTTCTTGCTACATTGCATAACCCCGGTGCAAGCAGTTGTGCAGAAGAAAGCCTGATGCGTGTTTTAAGAAGATATAATATAAAAAAAGAAGGGCAATTGCTCGTTGAAGAAATACCTCCGCACGGATTATTTAAAATGAAAGACGGAAGGATTTTTAAAAAAGGCGGAAAGCTGAGAAAAAGATATCGTTGTGAAGAAGTAGGAACAAGTAAAGTGTATTTATTTAGTCCTGTATTTGAAGTGGAACTGGTGCCCCCCGGGCCCTAAAGGGGAGAAGTAATTTGTATTTTATTTCCCTTTAGGAGTTAGAGGTTTCAGCATCCACACATCACAACCGAAATGTCCTGAATTTCCTAATGGACCGTTTAAATATTCAAATCCAAATGTTTCATAAATACTTACTGCTTTTCTAAGTTCAGGCATTGTTTCTATATACACCTGCAGATAGCCGTAGCCTTTAGCGAATTCAAGACATTTATCAATTAATAATTTACCCAGTCCCTGACCCCGTGCTTCTGCACGTAAATACATTTTTACCAGTTCACAAGTTTGCTCCGGTAAGCCTTCTGTCGGATATATGCCAGCTCCCCCAAGCAACTTCCCACCCTGTTCGACAGTGTAGTACATGCTGCCCGGTTGCTGGAAAAGCTCGTACAAATGATCTGTTGTATCGTCGAAGTATACTGTTCCGGGTTTATTCGCTCCAAATTCTGCAAGAGATGTTCTTACAATTGATGCAAGTTCTTTATTATCGTTAAATTCAATTCTTCTGATAGTGATGTTATTTTCCATGTTGGTGCAAATGTATTATCTGCAATTATTATATCACTTATTGTAAAGAATAAAAAAAAATCGATCTTTCTTACTTTTTTCGAATTTATCTATTTCAGATACCGTAAGTTTATTTGCAATTGTTATTCAAGCAATAATTAAAAGACCATATAAAAAGTCGGATTGCGCTTTTAATTACAATTCTTATTAGCAGTAAGTCATTTACCTGTGAAAAAGTAACTGTAAGTTCTCTGATAAAAAAATTGCTGTTATATTCGACACCGCAGATAGTTTAAGTTATTGTGTAAGCTATCTGCAAGACCGGGAATGCTATTCCGATTGCTGTAACATGCTGATTTATTAATTCATCTGTAAGTGCAAAAAGTTGTTGCAAAACTTCTTCTTCAGAACCACGTGCATTAATCTTTTGTGACCTGATTGTTGTTAGCTTGTCTTAACATACCAATCCTCCCCTGATGTTAGTGCCACCAAGATCTATTCCTACAATATATCTGTTATTCTGCATTATTATATAGAATGTAACATGGCAGCAGCTTCCTTATCTAAATAAACTTTCAGACCCGTGTGATTTCTTAACAGACTTGCTGGTAAAGCTTCTGAAATTTCTCCCTGAAGCACTTGTTGCACTATTTCTGCTTTTTTCCTGCCGCTAACCAAAAGAATAATCTGTCGGGCTTTCATAAGCGATGCTATTCCTAATGTAAGGCCTTGTGATAGCTCCTGCTGTTCTTTAAAATATTTTTGCCCTACTTTTTGGGTTATGGGGTCTGTCTCTACTACATGCGAATACAATTCAGATGAAGTACCAGGCTCATTCATACCAACATGACCATTCATTCCAAGTCCGACTATTGCCAGATCAATGCCTCCATGTGTTATTATAAAATTTTCAACTTCATCGCATTGCATTTGCAAATCATTTGCCCGTCCGTCAAAAAAGCATATTCTTTCTGTAGGTACCTGTAAAGGATCAAATAATTGATTGTTTAAATGATATCTACAGCTTCCTTCATCATTTCCATTCATTCCCCCCCATTCATCGAGGCTGACAAAATACCAGTCAGAAATATCAAGGTTTTTTGTATTTACCTTTTCAACCAACTCTTTGTACAGCCCCGCCGGGCTATCGCCGGAAGCAGTGCAAATAAGAGGCTGCTTAGCCGGTTGTATTAATTGTATTATATCATCAGCAACTGTCTTCGACATCGCTTCGTATGTATCAACTACAATAATTTTCATTTTTTTAATATCTTTTTGCTGTCTTTTTTTTTTGTTTTTACCTTAAGCACCACTTGTGTTTAAAGAAATTTTTTTTAATCAACTTCGAATAAAAATACTATCAGCTATTATACTTACGGGTCGGCAATGACTCTTGTTTAAAAAAAGGGTCTGATAATTTTTAGTAGTTATAAATAAATCTGATTGTTTTTTAAGTAAAATTGCTGTAGAAAGTTGAATACTATCCAGAGTTAAATACACTTTTATTCAAATTGACGATATAGTAATTGAACAGGCGAGAAAGTAAATAAGTAAAAGCCAAACTGCGATTATAAGTATGGCAAAAAGCCAATTACTTTTTTTTAAAGTTTTAGGGTTGTTCTTGACTTTTTGCCTTGCTTCAGCTAATATTTGAGGCGAAATTAGTTTTATTGAGACAGAAATTAATAACGGGACAATTATTAAATCATCAAGAAGACCCAGTACAGGAATAAAATCCGGAATTAAATCAATGGGACTTAGTAAATAACCAACTGTTATACCGATAAGAATTTTTGCAGTAAATGGAGTTCTTTTGTCTGTATATGCTATCATTAACACCTGTGCTTCAGATTTTAATTGTCTTGCCCGTTGTTTTAATTTTGCAATAAGTTGCACTGATTATAGATTATAATGTCCGCCAAAAAATGTTTTACTACATGCATAATGTTTAGGCTGCATATTAAAATGGAAGTTGTTTTTCCTTGTTAAAGTAAAATAATATTTTTAATAAATATAGAAATAGTATAAAAATGAAAAAGCTGCTGGCAATAATCGCTGTTGTTTGTATGATAACTTCTTTTTCTTACAAAAAAATAACATGGGTTGCCATTGGTGATTCCATCACTTATTTAAATGAACATGCTGATGAAACAGGCAATAGAATTACAAAAGGATATATGACCAGGGTGGTGGAAAAATTGCCTGACATACACTATATCAACCAGGGCCACAATGGTTGGACCTCTGGTGGTATTGCTGATGAAATTGAAAAGCTGGGATTGGTAAAAGCTGATGTGTATTCTGTTTTCCTGGGAACAAATGATTGGTGGGCGGGCAGGCCATTAGGGACATTTACAGATTATCAAAGCAACACGGGAAATAATACTTTATATGGTTCGTACCGAATCATTATTGACAAACTTCGCAGTCTTAATAAGAATGCAAAAGTAATTCTTATTACCCCCATGCAACGTGCAGATTTTGTATATATCAGAGATATGAAAAACAATGCCTATGGTTCGTACAAAGAAAAAAACAGGCAGTCACTTGCACAGTTTGCTAAGGCTATTAATATCATAGGCAAATATGAACACTTTGAAGTGGTTGACTTGTATAATAAAAGCGGCATGACCCTGGATAACCTGGTAAACTACAAACGCCTGAGAAATCCGCAAACCCAGACTTATAAAAATTATCCGTATCCTTCTTTTATCAATGTTCCTTTTAACCCTGAAACAGACGAATATCCTTATCCCCCCGAAGCAATTAATATGACTTATGACGGTCTTCATCCATCTGATAAAGGATATGAAATCATTGCAAATATGCTTGTAAGGATTATGGAAAAATATTAAGGTTTTTGAATTTTTTATTGGGATATTGAAACCGGGAAGAAGCAGGAAGTTTTGCCTGATTTGTTAGCAGGGAACTTTATATAAGGGTTTATACCCTTTTTACATTTTCATGTGGAATTAGTCAGGTAATTTATTCAGAAATTCTGCAAGAGAAGAAATTCTGTCTGTATTTATATAATCAATCTGCAGATGCATCAGAGTGTACCATGCGTTAATGTTATCAGGAGCTTCCCAAAACCTTATTGGTTTTTTTAAATTATGTGTCCGGTTAATCTCAGATTTTATTTTTTTCTGGTCATTCTTTGGTATACTGCCTTCCCCATTCCATAAAGTATAATCCTTAAGAGAGGCACTCATCAATACAACTTTCTTCAATGCTTCCTGGGTGTAAGATTTATTCAGTTCTCCATCAAACATGATAAAAGAAGGATACATGTTAAAAGAATCAGAACCGGGCCTGTTTCCTGATATGGTAAATTGTACTGAAGTATTATTTGTTAATTCGGGGAATCTGTTAATTGTTTTTACAAGTTTATCTAATGTAGCTGCTGCCGTGGTTTTAATATCTACCAATATTTGCAGTTTTTTAGATGTATCAGGGTAAGGATATCCTCCATTTTTTTTAATGCAATTAACGATAGGAATTAAGTATGATGAATCAAGCCTTAGTTTTCTGACGGTCATTTCTTCAATTGTATGCGCTACAAGTAACTCATCATTCTCTTTTATTAAAAAAATATCTGCTTCAATACTTCCAAAACCGTGATTATATGCGTCCCAAAACGGAGATTTTTGTTCATAATCGTTGTGTGAATGAGCATTTGAAGTGGTATAACTATAAGGCTGGGCGAATACAGACAAGCTCGATATACAAAATAAAAACAAACCTATTTTACTCATAATGTGTGAGATTATTAAAAATAAAAATGTAAGCCTATCTTTTGAATTTTTTTCAAAAGTATCCACGTATAATTTTTGTAAAAATAGAAGTCGAAGGACAGTTATCTCTCAACTGTCAACTCTTTTCCGCTAACGGCATCTCAACAGTAAAGCAACTTCCCTTGCCTGGTGTACTCTCTACTTTTATGCGGCCTTTGTGTACATCTATCACTGTTTTTACATAGCTCATTCCTAAGCCAAAACCTTTTACATTATGAATATTGCCGGTATGTGCACGATAAAATTTTTCAAAAACTCTTTTTACTGTTTCCTTATTCATTCCAATACCATTATCCTGAATCTTAATCTGCAGATACTTACCATAATTAGCAGTAGCAATTCTTAAAATGAGATTTTCTTTTGAGTATTTGATGGCATTATCAATTAAATTGGAAAGCAAATTGGTAAAGTGTGCCTCATCCGCGATTATTTCATCATTTTGTGCTTCAAGGTTCATCTCTACCTTACCATCTTTATCCTTTATTTGTAACTGGTAATTGTTAAGTGCATTTTTAAGAAGTTCATGTGCATATACTTTTTTCATGTCAAGTTTCAACTCCTGTTTATCAAGTAAAGCTGCCTGTAAGATAGTTTCGACATGCTTATTCATCCGCTTATTCTCCTCTTTAATTATGCCGCTGAAGTAGGTCATTTTTTCAGGTTGACTCAGCACCTTTTCATTTCTTAAAGCATCTACAGCAAGCGAAATAGTAGCAAGAGGAGTTTTAAACTCATGAGTCATATTATTGATAAAATCAGTTTTGATTTCACTTAACTTCTTTTGGCGAAGAAGAGCTTGAACAGTTACAGCAAAAGCGGTAATAATAATGGAAGTAAACACAAGTGCACCAATTATCATCCATACCATCGAAGCCCAAACCTGAGTTTTAAAGTCTGGAATAACAATCCACAAGTGCTCAAAAGGAACAAGTCCTTCAAGGTCACTGCCACTTTCAGGTATTATGGGTACAATAACTTTTTCATTATGCACTTCATCACTGGCTTCCTTTATAAAATTTTCTGATTGTATTTCGAGATTATATGAGTTTGAGTTGGATGTAATACCAAATTCGAAGTGAACATCCTTTAAATTTTTTTCATTAAAGGCCTTTTGAAGCTTTTCTTTTATTTCAAAATCAGAATAATGTTGGGAAATGGTAGGTCTTGCAAAACCAATACCGTAATCTTCAGGCAATAAGCTTAGGTTTGGTTTTCGTGGAATTTTCATATAGGGAGCTGAAGATGCATGCCTGCTTAGTTCAATCGCAACTTCGGTTGTTGCTTCTTCAACTTTTTGTTTTATTTGTTGCTGGCGCAGGGCTGTCATATCTCTAAACCAGCTTATCTGCAGTACAATAATACCGAGTAACGATAGTGTTATTAATACAATAATTACGGGAAAAATTCTCTTCATTGGTACAAATATAGACTTCAATGTACCGGTTTAAATATTTGAAAATAAACTTTTATAGTTTTAACTGCTTATTTACACACAAATTATCTTTCTGAGAATTTTTTTAATAATCTTTATGTGCTAACTTTCCTTATATGGTTGATATATTGGCTGGAAAACTGTTAATAGCAGACCCTTTTTTACGTGATCCTAACTTTATGAGGTCTGTTGTTTTTATCTGCGAACACAAAGACGAAGGAAGCTTTGGTTTTGTTTTAAACAGAAAATACGACCACCAATTGGGAGAATTAATAACAGGGCTTGAACTTTCTGATTTTCCTGTTTACTATGGAGGCCCTGTACAGGTAGATACACTCCATTTTCTGCATCAGTGTCCTCATCTTATTCCTGGTGGTGTTGTTGTAACTGATGATATTTTTTGGGGGGGAGATCTTGAAACAGTTGTTAAACTTATAAAGGCTGACCGTTTAACTAAACGCGATATTCGTTTTTTTATTGGCTATAGTGGTTGGGGAGAAGGACAACTCAACGAAGAAATGAAATCTAAAAGCTGGATTACAGGAGAAGGTACACGTAAACTTATATTTCCTGCAAACGTAGATGATACATGGAAAGATGCTCTAAAACAATTGGGGGGTGAATATGTTCAGTTGATCAATTACCCGATTGATCCGCAATTGAACTAATTCTGAAATGTTCAATTTAAATAATGAGTAAGTGCTCTTTTAGCAATAGCAAGCAGAGCCAAGGTAATAGCGCAATGATAAAGGGTTTGAAGTTTTTTAAAAAATAACAATAGCAGGAATTTTCTATAAATCATATCCTTACCTTAAAGAATTGCAGAAGTTTTTTAGAATTATAATAATAATCATCTTCTTCATCGTGCTTCTTGTAAAAAGAAAAAGCCTCAAATCTTTTTGCAAGATCTGAGGCTTTTTACAACATAAAGAAAAAAACCTTATACTTCTGCTTTTTTTCTTTATGTTGTAAGCCAATGTGTTGTTCGTATCTATTTAACTATTACCTGGTGCGTTTCTTTTATTCCATTCAATAAACAAACGATTGAGTAAGTTCCTGTTGCCAAATCTCCTAAGTGCAGATGTCCGTTATTTACTCCCGGATAAGCTTGCATAATAGTGCTTATGATTTTTTTACCCTCTGCGTTAATTACGCTTACGTTCATTTTGCCTTCTTTATCTGCATTGAACGTCATCATTAAATGACCTCCACTTACAGGGTTAGGGCTTAAAGAGGTTATAAGCTTAAGAGTAGATATCTTATTCTTAAACAACTTTGTATCAGAAAAAATACGCCTGCCATCTTTATCAACTATTGCCAGGTTATAATAATAATACTGCTGACCTGTAGAAATTTTTGTATCAGTAAATGAATAAGATTGTTCTGCAGCAGAATTCCCAGCAGCAGGTATTCTTGCTATTTCTGTATACTCTGATCCATTAGAACTGCGGCGGACAGAGAAATAATCTGTGTTTTGTTCAGAAGCAGTCTTCCAGTTTAAAGAGGCGTTACTATTCGAACTGTTTAATACAAAAGATGATAGTGTTACAGGCAATGCAGTAGAAACTGTGAATGATCCAGCCATATTAGGAGCATGAGGTTTACACCAATAATTATAAACGCCTGCTACGGTAACCACATAATCAAAGGTGGTTGTAGTAGCATTCATGGGAGAATCCCATGTTGCAGCGCTTGCAGGAAGAGAATTTCCCGTTCCCTGAGTGGCAGGATTGCAGGTAGTAGTGTGATTAACTGAACCAGCAATCCATTCCCAACGAACTGTATCTCCAATAAGTACGTCAGTAATAGTTTTAGGGGTAAATTGATAATCGGATACCTCAACTCTATGAACAGTTGCGCTGGAGATTAAAGAGATGACAAATAAACTTAACGAAAGAAATAAAATTTTTTTCATAACAATATTTTATAGGGTTTTGACTAATGTAAACAAGGTAATATTTTTTAACAGCTTTTTATTTTTTTTTTGCCAAAAAGGTTAAAACAACTTCCCACTAAAGCAAAAAGGTTTCTGAACAAGTATAGCTCATACTTAAAGCAAGTGAGAAATTTTCAAAACAGAAACAAAATCACTCCTGAATTTTACTTATTAGTGCTTCATCATAAATTTACTCTTCAATCCGTTCATCTACCACATTAGCGAATACCCGTGCACTGATGCGGCGAAGCGGATTTTTATGGTTCTCTTCGTATAGGGCCCTTCGTTTAATAATTTCAATACATTCAAAAGTTGCAGCAAGAAAAGATGCCTGATCAGCAATGCCTTTGCCGGCAATATCAAAAGCAGTACCATGATCGGGACTGGTACGTATTACAGGTAAACCGGCAGTATAATTTACACCTTCTCCAATGGCAAGTGACTTAAAAGGTATAAGTCCCTGGTCATGATACATAGCAAGTACTGCATCAAACTGTTCGTACTGACCGCGTGCAAAAAAAGCATCAGCGCTATACGGACCAAAAGCAAGGAGATTATTGTTTTTAGCTTCTTTTATAGCTGGTTTAATAATCATTTCTTCTTCTTTTCCTATTAAGCCTTCGTCGCCAGCATGAGGGTTTAAGCCAAGCACGGCAATTTTAGGTTTATCTATACCAAAATCTTTTATAAGACTGTTGTTCATTATTTGCAGTTTGCGAAGAATAGCTTCAATTGTAATATGGCTGCCGATTTCCGTTACCGGTACATGCTCTGTTACCAAACCTACGCGCATGTTGCTTGCAACCAGTAACATAACAACATCATCTGCACCAAATGCTGCTTTTAAATATGGAGTATGACCGCTGTAACTAAATTCGGCAGACTGAATGTTTTTTTTATGTATGGGAGCTGTGACCAGTCCTTGTACCTGATTGGTTTGTAAGGCCTCTACTGCTGCCTTTAAAGATTTAAAAGCATATTTGCCACCTGTTTCATTTAACTGCCCCGGTGTTATGGCAATTTCTTCTTCCCAACAGTTGTATACATTTACCTGTTTTATATTAGGCCTTGCCAAATCTTTAATTATTGTAAATGGAAAATTTACATCGGGTAAAAATTTCCGGTAAAAATTGATGCTTTTGTTGTTGATAAAAACTACAGGAGTGCAAAAATCAAGGATACGGCTATCTCCAAGCGTTTTTATGATAAGCTCCGGACCAATTCCATTCAAATCACCGCAGCTAAATCCAATTAAGGGTTTTTGCAATTCTGTGCTCATATTCTATATATTTAAAGGTAAAATTAAGAAATCTGTTGGGTATATTGGAAAGTATGAAATTATTAGTAAACTTAAGTTCCCTTAAAAACAAGAATATTATAAACCAATTAAATTTTACTTTTGAACCTCCATGGACTACAGCTTAAAAAAATCGTTGGGGCAGCATTTTTTAAAAGATGAAAATGTATGCAAAAGAATAGTGGGAGAAGTGCAAAAGCGTACTTTTAAAACATTGCTTGAAGTGGGTCCCGGTGGTGGTGCACTTACTAAATATCTCTTAAAAATTCCTTCTATAGATTTTAAAGCTGTTGAACTTGATAATGAAAAAGTAGCGTTTCTTGAAAAAACATATCCCGCCTTAAAGGATAAAATTATTCATAAAAGCTTTTTAGATATTAATCCTCCTTTCGATGAAGAGTTTACTATAGTTGGCAATTTTCCATATAATATTTCTACACAGATTTTGTTTAAAATATTAGAATGGAAACAGCATGTGCCCGTTACTGTGGGAATGTTTCAAAAAGAAGTTGCTGAAAGGGCTGCATCAAAAGAAGGCAGTAAGGTATATGGCGTTCTGAGTGTACTGGTTCAGGCGTTTTATAAAGTGGAATATTTATTTAATGTAGACCCTTCCTGCTTCAATCCCCCACCTAAAGTAATGAGTGGGGTAATAAGGTTGACAAGGAGAGATGATGTACCTGAAATGAGAAGCGAAAAAGCTTTATTCAACCTGGTAAAAACTGCTTTTAACCAAAGAAGAAAAACCCTGAGAAATGCTGTAAAATCATTATTTGAAGCAGGTGTATTAAAAGATGAATTATTTAATAAAAGAGCTGAAGTATTAAGTGTCGAAGATTTTGCAGCTTTAACCTTTAGAATGTTATAAAACATTAAGTCACATTAATAAAAAAAGAATTGAATCCATTAGTTTTAATAACAGCACCTGTTCATCCTTATCTTACGGAAACATTAGTTAAAAAGGGCTACGTGATTTTAAATCTCCCCACTATTACTTATGATGAATTGAAACTTACTGCTGCCGAAGTTGAAGGTATTATAGTAACTACAAGGTTAAAGATAGATCAGACAATTATTGACGCTGCCTTCCGGCTGAAGTGGATAGGAAGACTTGGCAGCGGTATGGAACTAATAGATGTAACCTATGCAGAAAGCAAAGGAATAAGATGTGTCAGCAGCCCGGAGGGAAACCGGAATGCTGTAGCAGAACATTCGCTCGGGCTTTTACTGAACCTGATGAATAACATTAGTAAAAGCTTTGATGAAATTAAACACTGCATCTATTTGCGAAATGAAAACCGGGGTGTTGAACTATCAGGCAAAACAGTAGGAATTATAGGTTATGGAAATACCGGAAGTGCGTTTGCAAAGCTGCTTCAGTCTTTTGGTGTTACAGTGCTTGCGTACGATAAATACAAGTTTAACTTTGCAAAGGGTTATATAAAGGAGGCCAGTCTCGAGCAGGTTTGCAGGTACAGCGACGTAATAAGTTTACATATTCCGCTTACTGAAGAGACTTATCATTTTGCCAATGACAATTTTTTTCAATCTCTTAAAAACAAACCTTATTTTCTAAGTTGCTGCAGGGGAAAGGTTACAGACACAGCCGCTGTTATACATGCATTAGATGCCGGTTACATAAAAGCTGCAGGACTCGATGTTTTGGAAAATGAAAAGCTTAACACTTATAATCAGCAAGAAAACGAACAGTTAAGTAATCTTTTTGCAAGGACTAATGTAATTATAACTCCACACATTGCCGGGTATTCTAAAGAAGCTTTTTACCTGATGTCTAAAGTATTATTAGATAAACTTAACATAAAATGAGGAGTGTTATTAGATAAACTTAAAATAAGATGAAGCCTCAACCTCTGCCTCAAAAGCAAGATCAAAGTCTTTATGAAAATTACCTTCCTGCAAATAGGATGAACCAACCCATTCTACTCCTTCAGCGTAAGGATTTGTTATGTTCCATGGACATTCAGCTATAGCTACCATTCCGGTCCCTTTGCAGCAGAGCTTAAATGCATAATATCCGTCTTTCTTAACTTCTACATCAGGAAAATCAAACTTGATCCACTGGCTTTCCTGTGCCTGGGTGATATACTTAGTTGCCTCTGCCCGCTTTTCTTTCCAGGCAAAGTTTACAGCATCAAATTCATATAGACTTAGTATAGCATCAGTTGAACCGGAGACTACAGATGAGAATAATTTAATGCTTTTTAAAATACCCTCAACCGGAGCCCGAAAAGTTTGACCTGCATAGTAATCAATGTTTTTACAATTACCCACCCAGTAGTAAGGACCAATTTCCTTAAATCCGAATGAAATAAGTGGAGCCCGGTTTTTAGGAGGGCTCGTAAAGGTTATCATGTTAGAATATTTTTTCGAAACTCATTTCAATTAATGCGCCAATATACAAAAAAAATTGTTAAATTTTTTTTTAATAAAATTCAAAATAATGTTTTTTGTATAATGACCCAAACAAGCAATATTTAATAAATTTCCTACTTTTGTTTATGTCAACGCTGCAAGTCTTTGTGGCGTTGTATTTTTTTTGTCCCTTTTTAAAATTAAATTAATATGAGTGAGGTAAATTATGTGACGATGCAAACCTTTGAGTTGATGAAACAGGAACTTCATACCCTTAAAGCGGTTGAAAGACCAGCCGCTTCGCGGGCTATAGCTGAAGCGCGTGAAAAAGGAGACTTAAAGGAAAATGCAGAATACGATGCTGCGAAAGAGGCCCAGGGAATTCTTGAAGCTAAAATAAAACAACTGGAAGGTGCAATCGCTACTGCCAAAATAGTTGACACAACGACCATTGATACCAGCAAAGTTACTATTTTAACTCGTGTTACTATTACAAACATGGCTACTAAGAAAACAGTTACTTACCAGATTGTTGGCGAAAAAGAAGCTGACCTGAAAGCTGGTAAAATTTCTGCATCTTCCCCCATAGGCAGAGGTTTGATTGGAAAAGTAAAAGGTGAAATTGCTGAAGTGCAGGCACCCACCGGAGTTCTGAAATTTAAAGTTGAAAATATTACCGTATAAATTTTAGCTGCACAAATAAAAAAGCCAGCTCTCAAGGCTGGTTTTTTTATTTGGCTAAAACTTCTTACATCTGCAACAAATAAATAGTTAATGACCATTTTTTCAAAAATAATAGGTGGCGAAATTCCTTCTTATAAAATCGCAGAAAACAATAAGTTTTTTGCATTTCTCGATATCCATCCTGTTAAAGAAGGACATACGCTTGTGATACCGAAGATAGAAGTTGATAAGATTTTTGATGTTCCTGATGAGTATTTAGCAGAGTTGCTTGTATTTGCAAAACCCATTGCGAAAGCTATTGAAAAATGCTTTGCATGTAATCGTGTAAATATTATAACAGTAGGCCTTGAAGTTCCGCATGCCCATGTTCACCTGGTTCCAACTAATAGCCTTAGTGATGTAAATCTTGGAAATGATAAACTTAAGTTTTCAAAAGAAGAATTTACACAAATACAGCAGCGAATTATTGCAGAAATGGAAAAGAGAGAATAACTAGAGAGCATGGAGAATAGGACTACAACCTTGTAAAAGCACTAGTGAAAACGACACTCTTTTTATAAAGTTTCCAAATACATACAAAGACAATTTTTTAGATGGCGTACTTTGGTTCGTATTTTTTCCTTAAACTCCTGACTGGTGACGGAACTAATAAAAATATTGGATTGTTTAAGCTTGAACAAAAAAACATAAATATTAACTCATCAGGGAAATCGAAATTTAAAGTTGAGAGCTATATTTATAATTTTAACACACTTAATCTTTCACAAAGAAGATCCTGCTGAAGTGGTTTTTTGAAATGTCACCGGACATAAAAACTTTCAGAACCAAGGGATCTTCAAACGGCAGGATTAAAAGGGCAGGTAACAACTAAATCCGGAAAGACGATTCTTTCACATTCAATGATTGAACCGGCTCTCCTAAGAAAGTTTTGGAAAACAATGACTGTTCAACCTGTACAACAAACGGGGCAATTATGTGTGATGCCCGAATATATTAATACCCTTTGGGCAGCCCTTTTTTGAAAGAAAATATGGTTTTGATAAGAAAATAAGCTCGTATCATATATTATAAGTAGCTTGTTTCTATCTGTATAAAAAATAATCAACCGTCCGAAAATAGGTATTTTAATAATATTTTCATTAGCCTCAAATCAAAATATCCCTTTTCCATATATTTGTTAACGAAAATCTAAGTTCTTGGTAAGAAAGAAGCAAGAACCTTCAAAAAATCAATCATTTAAATGGAAACATCATTCAACTGTCCATGCTGTCAAGACCAAAACTGGTGTACGGTTAACAACTACCACTATTACAATCAAACAGATAAAAGATTAAACTCTCCTCAAAATACCCCTGGTGCAAATTTTTTAAATATCAGGCATCAAATATTATTTAATGTATGGTTCCCAAATCAAAAAGAAGTGGTACTTACCTCCATGTACTGTAAGAATTGTGGTTTCATGTGCTATTCCCCGCGTCCCAATGAGGCTGACCTGCAAGCTAAATATCAATATTTGAGCGAACGCGAAAATATAGGAGCTCTGGCTAACCCCACTCCCCGGGCTCTTCGTCTTGATACCAAGCGGGAAGTTTTTCTGAGTAAGATAATAGCAAAACATCACGATTTAAAATCTCAGAAAGTATTAGATGTAGGAGGAGGGGATGGCCGCCTATTAAGGCCATTTTTAAAGAAGGGATGCCATTGCTATCTAGTAGATTTTAATCCTAAACCGTTACCTGAAATACAAAGACTTGGTTCTACCTTAAATGACATACCCGCCGGAGATCTTTTTGATATCATTATATGCAGCCATGTGCTTGAACATGTTACTGAACCCGGCCAATTATTGCGTGATATTGGTTCCAGACTTTCTGATAAGGGAGTTGTCTATATTGAAGTCCCGAGTCAAATTTGGCAAGGTATTCCTATTAACCTGGATCCGGTAACACATATTAATTTTTTCACGGTTAGTTCCCTACGGAATGCATTGATGCTAAATGGTCTTCGACCCCTTTCAATCCAATATAAATTGTCTCCTTACGACGGAAAATACAAAAGAGTTGCATGGGCAGTTGCCTCTGCAGAAGAACTAAAACCTTCTTTAAGTAGTGTTAACAGCTTTGATACGAAAGCGCTTATTCATCCTACAACAACATCTAAACTTAAAAGACGTTATGAAAATTTTTTGCTTATGGGGATCTTGAACCTGCCTCTTACAATAAAGAAAAAAATAAAGTTTTTTCGGCAGGTTAAAGCATAATGCAATTACCAGGAATAATCGTGTATCAAAAACTTTATAGATGTTTTAAAAAATACATCCACACTCTTCTATTTTGCATAAACCATACAATACTAATGATATTGGTAACGGCAATACCTTTGTGAATTAAACACCTTAATGCTATCTTTTCAAGCAAGTACAATTTATTAATAAAAAAAGTTTGCTTAATTCTTTTGAGATAATTAAAAAGTAATTATATTTGGTATACCTTAAGAACTTGTAAACGGTAATTGTTATTAAGTGATTTTATCTTTTATTTAACACTTTCTATTTTATCAGTATTTATTTTGTTAAGTCTAATAATCGCAATATTCCGTTATTACCCCTTAAATTAAAATATTAAAGTTTTTCCTTTTTTATCAAAAATTAATCTTAATAATTAAACAACAATACAGTGGATAAAATTTATTACTCTCTTGTAAGACAACGTGCTTTACCATTTATCATGAAATCTTGTTTTACAGGATTTTTTTTATGTGTTAGTTATGCAGCAGCTTTTGCTCAATCTTCAATTACCCTGCTTCCCGTGGCTGATGCTTATGTCCGTAATGGAAGTTATGCAGCAACCAATTATGGAAGTAGTACGTCTTTAGTTGTAAAAAGTGCTACTGAAAGTGGGTTTATCCGTGCATCTTACCTTAAATTCTCTTTAAGCACGGTTAGTGCTGTAAGTTCTGCCAAACTGCGCCTTTATGGTCGCAACGTTGATAATACTGAACGTGTTAGTTTTTCTTGCTATGGTGTTAATAATGACTCATGGACAGAAAGCGGTATTACTTACAATAATGCTCCTACAGCTTTAACCACTCCATCGGCTTCTGCAAGTGTTACCGGCGTGGCTCAATACTCTGAGTTAGATGTAACAGATTATGTTAAGGCTCAGTTTGGAAGCGATAAAATTGTAAGTTTTGCAATAAAAGACCTGGCTAATCAATATTTAAAGCTGGCATTCAATAGTAAAGAAAATTCTCAAAATAAACCCCAATTAATTATAGCAACATCGGGAGGAACATCCGGAGGAGGGGGAGGAGTGGTAACTTCTAGTAATGCTGATCTGTTTATTGAAAATTTAGATAAGTTTCCCTCAAATGATCGTTTTATCTTTTCCAGAATTCAAGTTCCCTGGACACGAGACGGCCAACACTATAACGGCAATCATGATTCATTAACTGTAAGAATTCATAATAAAGGAATTAGTAATCTTATTATTAATAACCTTACTTTATCAAATAGTACCACGTGGAAATTTGTTAAGCTAAAAGGAATTAATTATAGCGCAAGCACTTCGTTACCTCTTACTATAAGTTCGGGAACGTATGCTGATTTAACAGTAAAGTTTGTGGCATCAAATCCGGCTTCAAGGGTGATAATTCTACACGATACCCTTACTATAGCTTCAAATGATGGTAAAGCTACTGTTTTTTTCGATGGTTTATGGCAGAAAAAAGGTGAGGATGTTAATGAGCCTCACGCACAGGAAGTCATTAATGCTTTTGGATTTAAAACCAAAACAGGTTATGGATTCAGCGATCCTGATAAAGGAAACCCAACTAAGCTCAAAGGGGATGAAATTAAACCTTCTTATTTTGTCCGTGCCGATGCATCTTTGCCGGTTTCAATAACTCAGATAGGTGCTTATCACGTGTGTTGTACTACTGCTGAAACGTTAAGGTGGTATGCTAAGGGATCAACAACCCGAACTTCTATTTTTACTCATATTGGAAAAGATGCGCAATCTTTGTTGCCTCGCAAAGCAACCCCAAACACAGTTGCCGCCGGTGTAATAAATCCTACAACTGCTTTTGGATTTAATGTTGGAAAGAATTGGACAGATGCCAGCAAAAATTACCTGGGAAAAAGAGGCATTCTCGTTTGGAAAGCAATTGATGCAAAAGGTAATATCATTCCTAACTCTTATATTATTGGTAATGATTATTTAGGTGGTGAACATACTAATTATGATTACAATGATAATATGTATTTTGTCAGAAATATCAGACCTGAAGTTGGTTCAGCATTCTTCTCAGCTTTAGCTGCTAATTCTTCAGCTTTGGATTTTGGTCAAAAGGTTTTACAAACTTCCAATTCCCTTACGCTAACTCTGTCAAGTCTTGGTAAAAGTTATTCTGATGGTTCAAAAGATCCGGCTATAACTATTTCTTCTGTGGCGATAGTTGGAGAAAATAAATCGGAATTTTCTGCTTCTATGCCGGCGAAAACCACTTTATACCCGCAGGAAAATACTACCCTTGCTGTTAGGTTCAAGCCAGCCTCTCAAGGGTTGAAGATTGCTGATTTATTAATATATTACAATAACTCCCAGTCACCCCTTCGTGTTCCGCTTTATGGTATTGCAAAAGCTTCAAGCACTACGGTTACTGCCAATTACCGGGTCAACAGCGGTTCTTCATCTTCTTTAATTATTAATGGCAAAACATGGAGTGCAGATAACAAGTATTCTTTCGACAACCTCGAACCATACGGAAACAGCAATTTAACTAAAATCGCATGTACAGACGAAGATGCTTTATACTTAAGGGAGCAATCTTCAAATGCAGACAAGGCACCTTTCAGATACGAATTTCCTGTTTCTAACGGAGATTACGTAGTTAGACTACATTTCGCTGAAGTTTATTGGGGAGCCCCAGGTAGTGGTGTAAGCGGAGGGGCAGGTTCAAGAGTAATGAGTGTTTCTCTTGAAAATAAATTACGTTTAATAAACCTGGATGTGTCGCGGGAAGTAGGCAGCGCAACTGCCCTTGTTAAAAATATACCCGTAACTGTGACTGATGGCAAACTTAATATCAATTTTTCTGCCTCTGTTAACAGGCCTATGGTTGTTGCTGTAGAAGTTTATAGCTTCCGTTCTTCCAGCGCTCGCCCCAGTGACTTTGTTGGTTTAGAAAACAACCTTAAAAAGGTGAGGGTTTATCCAAATCCGGTTCAAAAAACTATCAATATTCAATTTCCCAGTAACTATGCTGGAAATACTAACCTACAAATTGTAGATGCTATAGGTAGAATTTATAATATTGGAAAAGTCAATTTACAGGCAGGAGGATCAAATAAAGAGATAAACATCTCAAACTTATCTTTAAAGCCGGGATACTATTATTTGAAAGTAGTCTCTGATGTAAGACCTGTTGAAGCAATCAAGTTAATTGTTCCTTAGGTTTTTAATATTGAAAATTTATTTTCAATAGTTCTTTTGCTTATGTTAACTGAGTTAAAAGAGCAGTTGTAAAATACAAATGGCATTAGAAATTGGTGTATATCACTTTATTTCTAATGCCTTTTGTGTTTTATGGCACTGATACTGATCGTAAATCTGATATAATACATAGTTATGTAAAACTTGTTTATTGCAACCTTCTACCCGCTTAACTCATCTATAGTAGAATTTCATTTTACTAATGGCCTCAATCTTAATCCCAGTTCTCATGAAGAATGAATAAAGGAGCTTTATTTCTTACAAATTTGTTTCCTATAAAACTGCAAATATTTTTTATATAATAGCAGAAAAAGTAAGAATAGACATCTACGAAATAGAAAAATAGGATAAAAAACCTCACACTCAAAAACAGGTACAGTAATTGGAAAGAGGAACAACGGGAGTAATAATAGCTAAATGAGCTATTTCTGAATAATAACAGTTTTGCATAATTCATATTTTAAGTGCTAGGTCAATAAAAAACATGTAATTGGAAATCGGAAGAAATATTTAATATGTTAACTAAAATATAAATTTAGTAAATATGTTTTTTATCAAGCATTATAAATTCGAATCCTATATTATTATGAGAGGTTATTAAACTTATGAATTTAATTAAAGTTTAAGTATAAGTGAAATTAACAATCTATATAAAGTTCAGATAATCCCTTTTCTTATTCTATGAAATCAAGAATTCTTAAACTTGAGATAAGCGTATGCCTGCCAAGAAAAATCGTAAATTTTAAATCCAAAAAAGAACTATTATGGAAATGAAATGGTATGTAGCTTATACTAAACAAGGTTCAGAACAAAAAGTGACTGAGATTCTCAAACGTAAAAAGATTGAAAACTATTATCCGGTTAACAGTATATCAAAAAAAAATAGAGATAATAGTAAAGTAAAGGAAACACCCTTATTTAAAGGTTTCGTATTTGTGAAGACAACCGATTTACAACTAGAGGAATTAAAAAAAATAAGAGGTGTTGTAAATATGGTATATTGGTTGGGGAAGCCTGTTTCTGTTACAAATGTGGAAATAAAGGCAATGATCCTCTTTCTAAATGATTATACAGATATAACCATTGAAAAAATAGAAATTAGAAAAAATGATAGGATAAATACACAAGGAGGTTGTATATTAGAGCACGAAGGGCCGCTAATAACAATAAAAAACAAAAAAGCATATGTACTTCTTCCGTCCCTGGGCTACATACTTACTGCTGAAGTCGAAATACCTAATGTTAGGATAATATCTTCAGAAGGGAGATTAAACCAACCAGATTCAAAAACAAGTAAGTTGTTTGACAGGGTTTCAGAGTTTAATAATTCCTTAAAAGAATACTGGGCAAAAGCATTAATAATATCAATGTGTCTTTTGGCTTTGACGATATAATTGATGACTAACTAATGTAAATTTTTCAGTTACCAATTATTAAGCTTTTGATTATAACTCAAATATTAATATATAAATAATATTTCCACACCCTTACGCATAGGTTAGTGTCTATATTTATAAACCTAAATTTATTTTTTAAAACCTCTGATACTAAAGAGTTTGCTATAGCATTACTGGAAAACTCCTTAATATGATACTTAAAGTAGCGGAAATTTGTAGCAAAAGTAGCTAAATAAAGAACAAAGGTTTGTACAGAAGTAAAGTAAAAAATTTTAAAAAGAGTCTCAGTAATGACGAGGAGTGCAATGTATTTGTTTATTTTCGCCTGCAAAAACCTTTAAATAAACAATTTAATAAAAATGTTTAAAGCTTTATCAATCTTTAATAATGCAAATAAAATTTAAAAATAATTCACTCGGGTACTTACAATTCTACTATAGTGTGGTTGGTAAAAGATTAGTAATATCTATTTCGTTGAGTATTATAGTTACATTATTAGACGGAGTAGGGCTTTCCATGTTTATACCTTTGATGAAAGCAACTACTGGTAGTGACAATTCTGCTACACAATCTACTGAGGAGTCTATGGGACAATTACATCATATAACTGATTTAATAACAAAAACGGGTTTCTCTTTGACTTTAAATACTGTTTTGGTTGTGTTAGTAATTTTATTTTCTTTAAAAGGCTTCACCAGGTATGTACAGTTGAATGATCAGGCAGGTGTAGTACAATTGTTTATGAAGAGAATTCGTTATAAGCTGGTAGACGGTTTAGAAAAAATATCATATAAGGGTTTTGTCGGGTTAGATGCAGGCAGAATCCAAAACATTTTTATTGCAGAGGTTCAAAGAATGTCTCAGGCGGTTAGGTTTTATTTAAGTTACACACAGTCTTTATTTATGCTTATGACCTATGTAATTCTTGCTTTGTTAGCTAATTATCAATTCGCTATTTTGGTAGCTATCAGTGCAGGTTTAACCAATTTATTATATAGAAGAATTTATAAAGTTATGAAGGAAGCTTCTTTTGAAATCTCTAAAAAGGGCAATGACTTTAATTCTTACATGATCCAGGCTATTCATTATTTCAAGTATCTTAAATCAACCAATTATTTAAGTACCTACGCCAGAAAGCTTGAAGGAGTAATTGATAAAACAGAATACTTAAACAGAAAAACAGGTTATTACAGTGCCGTTACTTCAGGTATCAGAGAGCCGATGATTTTGCTTATTGTAGTGATAGTAATATATATTCAAATAAATTGGATGGGCGGTAATATGGGTTCTATTATTTTAAGTTTAGTTCTATTTTACAGAGCGCTAACTTTTTTGATTCAAATTCAATCACAATGGCAGAGTTTTATTCAAATGACTGGCTCTATGCGTACTGTGGCTGATTTATCTGCAATCATGGATAAAGAAGTTGAAGTTGATGGTAATAGAACTTTTAAATCTATTGAGAAAGAGATTAAAATAGAAAATACTGATTTATCATATGGCAGCAACAAAGTATTAAATAACGTAAATATTTCAATTCCAAAAAATCAAACAATTGCTTTAGTTGGAGCAAGCGGATCAGGTAAAACGACACTTGCAAATATCATTATTGGTCTCATTTTTCCGGACACAGGTAAAGTATCAATTGATGATATACCCTTAACTGACTATAATTTAAACAGTTATAGAAGTAAAATAGGGTACATTTCTCAGGATTCCGTCGTTTTTAACGACAACGTTTATAATAATATTACTTTTTGGGCAGAAGAAACACCTGAAAACCTAAAACGTTTTTGGGAGGTGATAAAAATGGCTTCGCTTGAAGAATTCCTGAATACAAAACCTGACAAAGAAAAAACCCGTTTGGGAGATAATGGAATATTGATTTCGGGCGGACAAAAGCAAAGAATATCAATTGCGAGAGAAATGTATAAAAGAGATGTGGAAATATTAATTTTAGACGAAGCTACTTCAGCACTTGACTCGGAGACCGAGCACATCATTCAGGAAAATATAGAAAATCTGCATGGGCACTATACGATGATTGTGATTGCCCATCGCCTGTCTACTATTAGAAATGTAGATACAATTTATTTATTAGATAAAGGAAAAGTAACTATTTCAGGTGACTTTGACTTTATGCTTGAAAAATCTGATAAATTCAAACGGATGGTAACCTTGCAAGGTTTATAATCAATAAAGTGTTTTTAAGCATAAAATGAGGTTTTGATAATATTTAAGTTGCCCTAGTTGTAATTTATAATAATGCTTAAGTCTATAGAAAAAAATCTGAAAGTTGCTGAATAAAAAATATTGATGAAGGCGGGTTATAAATTTTTTCATGTTAATAAAGGTTTTTTATCCCGAAAAAAGCTTAATGATGATTACACCTTATAATAGTTTAAATTTTAAAAAATGTAATGGCAAAAATTGTTGAGTTTGTGGGTACCCCAGGTGTTGGTAAAACTACCATCTACAAGGAGATGATTACAAGATCGAATAAAAAACATAAATGGATACCTGGAGAATTTCTATTTCCAAAAGAAAAATTAACCGCAGAACATTATGGTACGTTTATTCTAAACTTTCTTAAACATATTACTGGTAGAAAGGGTGTTGATATAATGGCAATGGAAGAAGCCGGTGGAAGATTTGTTGCTTTATATCCGGAATACATAGACCAATGCTGGAACAATATTAATTGTTTACATAAAAAAAATATAAATGGACTTGATTTAAGATTTCAAAAAGTTTCATACCTATATAAGTTGATCCAAAAAATTCAAACTTTAAGAGAAACTGAAAGTAATCAGATTGCCATTGTTGATGAAGGATTAATTCACCTTATAACTAATTCATTATGTAAAAGAGAAGATTTGGCTGAAGAACAAAAAGAAATAGAAAACTTTCTCCAAATTATGCCTGTACCTAATGGTATAGTGTCTATCGAAACAGACTTGGAAGAGAACACTAAAAGATTGTTGCAGAGAAAGAAAGTAATACCTATGCATAAATTGTTAAAGAAGAGTCAGTTGGAGAAGGTTATCAGTATTGATCATAAAAAACGTGCGGCCGTTAATAGCATTTTAGAAACGCAAAATATACCACTTTTACGTATCAATTCTACAGATAAAGTAGCAATTAATGTTTCTAAAATAATCAATTTTGTTGAAAACCTGTAACTGCTTTAAGGTGAAAGAATAAAATAAGATTAATTAAACATATATCTGATGTCTTAGTACATATAATACAGAAATAATAACTGATGAATTAATTAAGCTTAAGTGAAAATTAATGTTTTAAAAGGTTGACTATGAATTTATATAACCAGATGTTATGTTTTTTGTTAAATCGGGGTAAATGAGTGCTTTAGTGAACGTAAATCCAAATTCATTCTATAAAGGTCTTAATACTCTTTTACAGCTAATATTGCCTTTTAAATACAAATAAATAGATGATTTCGGTAATTATACCCTGTTTTAATAGTGAACGATTTATAGTTAGGGCTATAGAAAGTGTTCTAGAACAGACCTATAGAAATTATGAGATTATTGTAGTTGATAATAATTCATCTGATAATACAATAAGTATTATTTATGATTATAAGAATAGGTACCCCAGTATAATTACGGTTTTGCACGAGTACAAGAAAGGCGCTCCTGCCGCCAGAAATAAGGGTTTGTGGGAAGCAAAAGGTGAGTGGGTTCAATTCCTGGATTCAGATGATGAGTTGTTGGAAACTAAGATAGAAAATCAATTGAAAGTTGCTGACAGTTCTGGAGTTGATGTAGTAGTTGGGAGCAGTTATATATATAAAGTAAGTAACAATAAGCTGCAGAAAAGTCTACGACCTGCTGAAGGTGATAATGCCTGGAAAGGGTTACTAACATCAAAACTGGGTATAACGAGTGCTAACTTATGGAGAAGAGACGCACTGTTAGCTGTTGATGGCTGGGATGAAAACAGAAACTCTTCGCAGGAATATGACCTGTTGTTCAGAATGCTTAAAAATAATATTACTATTGCCTTTTGCCCGGCTCCGTTAACCATTGTACATATAAATCCAAACTCAATCTCTAATAGTAAAAATGATAATAGAATTGTTGAAATTATAAATAACAATATTACTTTAAGACTTGAAATCAAAAATTATTTAAAATCAAAGAATAAGCTTACAAAAGAACTCAACCAAGCAGCAGATATGTATATCTATAATCTTCTGGTAAGCTATTCATCTATGATATCTGTATACTTTAAAAAAGGAATTATACCAATGTATGTTAAAAAGACACTGAAAGAAGTTCCTTTAGACTTACCTGCTATTTTTATTGTAAAACTATACACCAGACGTGTCTTAAATAAATTGTCACGTTTAAGTAAAATAAAAGTATAATGTTTCTGATTAGGATAACAAAATCGGGTTTAGTATAAACTAAAACTAATATTGCTGATTACCTGTGTTGAGAAAGTATCTAAAGAGTATAAAGTTGTGAAATAATTCTTACGTTAAAGTAGCTGAATATTTTCATGATCCTTTATTAAAACTATTTTTCTGTTGAAACCTGCTATCGTAATTGTAACATATAATCGTCCGGCGTCGCTCAATAGGTTGCTTTCATTTTTATCTAAGGCTGTTTTTGACTGCTCAGATGTTAACCTGATTATTAGTATAGACTACCAGTCTTCCTCAACACATGATGAGGTTATAAAAATTGCAAATGATTTTGGCTGGAAATATGGTTCTAAAAAAATAATTGAACATAAGAATAATCTGGGTCTCAGAGCACATGTACTTTCCTGCGGCGATTTATCAGAAGAATATGGTGCTGTGATAGTATTAGAGGATGATATTGTCGTCTCTCCCTATTTTTATAATTATGCTATGCGGGCGGTAGGTGTATATGATGAAGACACAAATATTGCAGGTATTTCTTTGTATGGATATGAATGGTCGCAGGTAGCCGACCGGTCTTTCTGTCCTGCTCAAAATGGCTGCGATGTATACTTTTCTCAAAATGCACAATCATGGGGTCAGCTCTGGTCTTACAAGATGTGGCGTGAATTCAAGGAATGGTACCATACTCATAAGAATGTTGAAATTGACACAAATATTCCTGGCAATGTAAGAAATTGGTCTGCCAAATCATGGCTCAAATACCATATCTGGTATTGTGTTGATAAAAATAAATATTTTGTATGCCCTTATGTTTCATTATCTACCAATTATAGCGATCTGGGAGAGCATCTTAAAGGTGACAGCACTAACTTTCAAGTGCCTATATTAACAGGCAAAAGAATAAATTATTGTATGCCTCACTTCAATGGGGACTCGATTAAATATGATGTTTTTTTTGAAAGGCAGAACTTAGGTATTTTTCTAGACATTGAAGACAATGAACTATGTGTAGATCTTTATGGAAAAAAGAAAAACAGAGAACAGAAGCGCTATTGGCTAACCTCTTTAATTGCCGACTTTAAAATAGTAAAATCATTTGCTCTGCAATTAAAACCGCACGAGTTAAACATAATATTTAGTATTAACGGTTCAGAAATATTTCTTTATGATATTCAAAGCGCAGTTAACAATAAAAAAAATAGAATGAAGCATTTAGAGGCTAAAAGAACGTTATATGATATTAAAGAAGTACCATCAAGAAAATTGTTAGAAGTTTTAAAATTCAGACTCTTAAAAAAGATGAAAATGATTAGGTGAATTAATAAAAGCTGATATTGATTAAGAACGTATGTGAATGAATATAATTTAGTTATCTTTTGTGGGTAGGTAACTAAAATTGAAAATAATTGGATAATTATTTATAAAATTTTAAATGGATAATAAAGCAACTTCTGTAATACTTGAATCCGCCTATACAGGACACAGAAGTGAATATATAGGTCATTTGATGAAGTTTATTAACTCCCGGACAGAGTTACAGGGAAAATATTTGTTTATATTAAATGAACAAATGAGTGATCTGATAGGCGAATTAAGCAGATCACCTAATTATTTTATTAAGTTTATTAACTTTAATAAAAAGCATAGGAATTCAATTACAAAGAGTTTTTGGGAATGGAAGTTAGTTTCTGAAGTGATCGGTAAACAAAAGAGTATACGAGAGATTATTTTCATGGAGATCGATCCGCACCTGGTATTATTAGTCTCTGCCCAGTTCAAAAAATTCAACTTAATTGTTAAAGGCATTTTGTTTCAGCCCTATATACATTTCAAGGAAATAAATCTTGGAATTTCTTTTTTGATTAAAAATGTTTTTAAAAATTATCTTTTTCAAAAGTATTCTGTATCTATGAATTCTAATATAAATAAGCTATTTATATTAAATGACAAGAATGGCGTTGGAATAATGAATAAACAAATTAAAAATATATTTTATAACTTGCCAGATCCTATTGCAAATGACATTAGTAGTATTAATGCTGAGACTAGCAGGAGCATCAGAGAGAAGTACGCAATTAACGCAGATAGTAAAAATCTATTAGTATTTGGAATGATTGATGACCGGAAGAACATAATAAACATAATTGACTCTTTAAAATTACTTCGTACAGAAAGTAAAAAGAACGTTCATTTAATTATTGCAGGCAAACTTGCTGAAAACGTGAGGGAAAAGTACTTAGAACATATAGAAAGACATAAAAATGAGATAAGTATTGTTTATAATGATGAATTTATAAATGCTGAAGAAAGAGAACCTTTGTTTCAAAGTTGCGACCTCGTATTAATGCCATATGTAAATTTTTATAGTGCGAGCAGTGTTTTAGGTCATTCAATAATGCATAATAAAAATGTCGTTGCATCTAAACAAGGCATCATAGGAAGAATTGTGACTGATTGCAAAATAGGAATTGCGGTTGATCCTACTGACCCGGCAGAAATAAAAGAAGCTATTAATGAGTTGCTGACAAATAAGTCTAAGTTTGAATATGACGGCAAGATGCTCATCGATGAGTACAGTCCTATTAATTTTAGTAAAAATATATTATTGAATTAGAAATGCTTGATTTAAAAACATATAAAGAAAAATTTCACTTTTCCCTCAATTATTATTCAATATTTCTTTTAGTTACTTTTATCCCTGATTTTACAGGTATAAGTCCAAGCATAATTAGGTATGGATATTGGCTAGTAAAGCTTTTATTTGCTTGCTGGGTCATTAATAAAAGCAAAAAGTCTTTTTTTCACTTTAATCGCTACGAAACACTCTTTTTAATTGTATTTTTTATTTATGCCGCAAATATTTTCGTAGATGTTTTTCTCTTTCCTCTTCACCGGTTTAGTAGCACGGTGGGATCAATTAATTTTGTAGGGTTTCTTTTAATCCTGATTTTGGCTTTCTCATTTCGTTATGAACCTGCCTATCATTCTGAAAAATCGTTTTGGTTTTTCGTACTATCTTTAGCTTTAGGCTTAATAATAGCTTATTTTCATGCGTTTGAAAATCACGAATTAGACAATCACAACGTAAGATATGATGCCAATACCACTGTTAATTCAATCTGGTATGGGCAAATGGGATGCGCATTAGCCCTAGCAGCGATATATGGTCTTATAAACTATAAAAAAAAATTAGTAAAAGTTTTTCTTATATTTTCATTCTTATTAGGAATGTTTTCAATAGCAAAGGCGGGGTCAAGGTCGCCTGTAGTGGTGCTTGCAGCAGTATCTATGTTTTTCTTTATGGCGAAATTAGGTAAATTAAAAGGTATAATTATTATATGTGTTGTAATTGGCTTGTTGTTTATTTTTATTGATCCTATAATGGATTTACTGGCTTCAATGGGGAGTACCCTTGCTGTCAGATTAAGAAGTATTTCTCCATCCGGGGGCTCAAGTGGCAGAGACGTTATATGGGAGAATGTTTTAAATCTTATAAGTGAATCACCTTTATTGGGCGTATATTATTTAGTTCCATCAGGATCGGGTGCTGGTCTGTACCCGCATAATTTTTTTCTTGAAGTTTTTATGGCAACGGGTTTTCTTGGGGGTGTCCCTTTCATGATCCTCATTATTATCAGCATAATTCAATCCTATAAGATAATTAAAATGAAGCACCCAGCAAGTTGGATAATTATTTTATACTTACAAATTGTCGTTTACGGAATGTTTTCCACCGGGCTTTATAGCTCTCAGGATTTTTGGTGTTTATTATTCTATATCCTGTCTATAAAAATTTATGTAGATAAGAATTCTCCTAAAACTCATCTTATACCTTCTGCTCAACCATCTCTTCAAGTTCATTAAATCATGCATCTTACTCTTGCACCTATTTTATTATTTACCTATAAGCGTTTAGATACGCTAAAAAGTTCTGTTGCAGCATTGCAGCAAAACTATCATGCGGGTGAGAGCGACTTATTTATTTTCTCTGATGCGGCCAAAACACCTGAGGATGAAATAGAAATTGCCAATGTAAGAAGTTTTATAAAAAACATTAATGGTTTCAAAAATGTCAGCATAATTGAAGCTAATAAAAACAGAGGGTTAGCAAATTCTATTATTAGCGGAGTAACTCAAATAATACAGGAATATGAAAAGGTGATTGTCCTGGAAGATGATTTAGTTACATCTCCCAATTTTTTAACTTATATGAATCAGGCCCTCAGCGCTTATAAAGATAATTTAAGAGTTTTTTCTATTGCAGGGTATACTATACCTGTAAAAGTTTCAAACGATTATCAGTTCGATAGCTACTTTTTGCCAAGAGCGTCATCATGGGGCTGGGCTACATGGAAGAACCGTTGGGTAGGAATAGATTGGAAAGTGAGTACATTCATGCAATTAAAAAAAGATCGGGCTCAGATTAAAGCGTTTAATCAGGGAGGAAGTGATATGTATGACATGTTAAAAAAACAAGTAACAGGCAAGATAGACTCCTGGGCCATACGTTGGTGTTACCATCAGTTTATATCAAATACATACACACTCGTCCCTGTTGTGTCAAAAGTACAAAATATAGGATTTAACAACATGGCCACTCATACTCATGTTTACAACCGCTATACTACACCTTTAGATAAAGGAGAACAGATAACATTTTCTTTTCCTTCAGAAGTTGCACCAGATAAAAATTTGCTTTCTCAGTTTCAGTCTTTTTATAGTTTAAAAACGAGAGCGGTCGGGAAAATTAAAACATATTTATATAAGATTGGGTTATATAAAAACAAATAACTGATACGGAAAATATTTTAGCATCTATAACTAATCAATTAAAAAGATAGGTGTTTCTAATAACTATGAAAGTGTTGATAGATATTTCAAATATAATTCCTGGCAAGGGTGGATCCGGAGGAGGAGTCGCTGTATACGCAAATAATTTATTAGAACAACTTGATCTTTTAATCGAAGACTCGCCTGTTTCGATTGTCTGTATTAAAAACAAGAATAATGTTTCTAAAACTTATAGAAATATAAAAGCTTTAGCAACATCGTATAACACATCAAATTTTTTTACTCGTCTTTTATGGCTTAACATTTATTTACCATTTTATTGTTTAAAAAACAAAATATCACTTTTGCATAGAGTAGTTCCAGAACTACCTTTAATAAAAGTAGGTAAATATATTTGCACCTTACATGATTTGATGTATCGTTTTCATTTACAAAAATCTTCTAAAAGCAATATAACTTTTCTTCACAAAGTAAAATCACTATGCTACGGAATGATCTTGCGAAAAAGTATTTCATCTGCTGATTATATTCTTGTACCCTCTTACTTTATAAAGTCAGAAGCCATAAAGGTTTTTGGTTTAAACCCTTCCAAAATTGAAGCAACACATTTGGGTGTTTCTAAATTAGAATTTGATGAAACTAAAATCAGAAAAAAGGATGTAGGTGAGAAATTTAAGTTTATTGTAGTAGCTGGCTTCTATCCACACAAGGGTCATGCTAAAGTACTTGAACTTGCAAAAGCTTTAATAAAAAAAGGGGGTATAAACTTTAGTATAACTTTTAGAGGAAACCCTTTTGATCTAAAGGTAGTAGACAAGCTAAAACAAGAAATAGAGAAGAATAAACTAGAGGACTATATATACTTTGACGATTTCAAAAAATCACATGATTTAAAAAATATTTACAATTCCTTCGATTCTCTATTATTACTTTCTGAGTATGAAGGTTTTGGACTTCCGGTTTTAGAAGCGCAGATATTTGGACTTCCGGTTATTTGTTCAGATATTGAAATATTTAAAGAAGTACTTGATGACTCGGCAATTTTTGTTGATACTGGAGATGTTGAAGATTCTTGTGCCCGAATAATAAATTTAATAAAAGACGACTGTCTACGCAAAAGCTTAATTGAAAAGGGGTTTAAAAATTGCGAAAGGTTTTCCTGGAGAAATATGGCAACAGAAACAATGTTGGCTTATACGCAGTTAATTTAATACCACTGTTATTTAGTGAAAATAAGAATCTGTTAAAAAATTAATTGAAGTGCTGACATAAGAAGGATTGAAACTCCAATTATGCCAATACCGGCAACAAATGTTTTTTCTTACCGGCATAGTATAACATAAGAAGGATTGAAACCAGAACCTGGGACTTGTTGCTTACCACAACTGTCTTGACTTATCGACGATAATCCCCCACAAGAAGGATTGAAATTTACTTCTGATCGTAATACTCTTCTTGCTTTATAAATGCATAAATAAAACTTTAAAAAAATTTGCATTTATCATAAAAATTTTGTTTGTTTAAATTGTAATAGCATTGAAGAGCTATGCGTCGAAAACTAAATCTGCATTTCAATAAATAATTATGCTAAAAAAAAATATTAAATGGACAATGATAACAACAGGTTGCGTTCTTGCATTGGCAATTATATTCTATGTTGTCGTATATTTTAAGACAGAAGCAAGGATAAATAAAGTATACAGCGTAAAGCAGCAAACGCTTGTCATACCAAATGATACGGCATCGTACATGCGTGGCAAACATATTGCCGAGAACAGGGGCTGTCTCGGTTGCCACGGCAGCAACCTTGCAACTGGCGAAGTTTTTATGGATGAGAACTCGCCATTAGGCGTATTATATGCATCCAATATTACCAGTGGCAAGGGAGGCATCAACTTTAATGATAAGGACTGGATACGTGTTTTACGTCATGGGTTAGACCAGCAAAACAAATCAGTATGGTTTATGCCATCTCATGAAGTAAGTCACATCTCTAACCAGGAAATGGCCGAATTAATTTGTTTCCTGAAACAGCAACATGCGGTTGACAAAATAATGCCGGCCAAATCAATAAAACCATTGGGTAGAATCTTAACTTTTTTTGACCAGTTTCCATTGTTGCCTGCCGAAATGATAGATCACGATGCAGTATATAAGGATACGATACAAGTTGCCGTTACTGCCGAATATGGCGGTTACTTAGCCACCACTTGCAAAGGATGCCATGGACCAAATATGAAAGGTGGCCCCTCGCACAACAAAACTGAACCAGCAATACCTGATATAACTTCTAAAGGAAAACCCGGCAAATGGAAAGAGAATAATTTCATCACAGCGTTACGCACAGGCAAAACGCCGGAAGGAAAGCAAGCATTATAGCAGGTTATAAAAGACCATTTGCAGGCAGCTTTAAGATAAATACCAGCAATAGCCGGATTTAAATGAATGTGACCAATTTTTTGTTTAAATACAGATCGTGACTATACCGATAATAATTTGTTTTCATACTATCCATTGCCAGGAAGTGCTTCCGTTCCAAAATAATTAGAGTAATGACTTGAGGATAATAATTACAAGTTGACTCAGACATTTATGTGAAAGTAACAGGTTGTTTCTTCTTTTACCAAAAGGTTTATTCTGCAAAAGGCAGCTTAGCTGCAGGCGATAACAGCCGTGCGCCGCTGCAACTTAAGAAGGGCAACCTCTGCCGCCGGAGTTATTTTTTAATAACTTTTTTCATAATGTAAAAATTTAGAACCTTAAATTACATCATCAATCCCAATTTACCGTTTCCCGAGGAACGAGGGTTCGGTTCAACATGGGTATTTATGTAATGGTGGCTGGACGTTGTAACTTCATCAAAATATCTTTTATTTAACTTTAGTAGTTTTGCAGGTTGGAAGAAATTCTATTCCCACCACTACATAAATACATAACCGTTAGCGGTAATGGTAATGCGGCTTCATGAATCTAGTGTCAGATTACTACAATTACTGTCGTAGTTACCCCTCTAAATTGTCGCATCCACACTCTCTGAAATCTGTTTTTTAAAAATATATTCACATCATAAACATTTTTAACTACTAACTGTCGTATCGCACAACATAGGTAACCCTTTTCCCTGATCATTAAGATTCCTTTGATTTGGAGGGGTTGCCCTTAAGGGCGCTTAATGATACAAAGTGTAGCAGAACATAGGTAACACTTTTAATTTTCGCTCTTTGACATATAGCAAGAAGACTACCAGTTTACACCATCAATGG
>JAABUN010001615.1_pt1 | contig 47836 bp, 50 predicted proteins | sample 5559311 | NCBI WGS metagenome assembly JAABUN01 (sample SAMN10711877, study PRJNA513370) | rock metagenome | isolation source: Antarctica rocks | place: Antarctica: Victoria Land, Siegfried Peak sud
GCCGCCTCCGCTCCCACCATCCAGGCCCCCTCCGAACGAGGGAGCCAGCCTAGACGTGGGTCAGGATTCGATCGGCAGACGGGTCAGTTTCACTCCGGCGGCTACAGCGGATTAAGCCCATCGTGATGCGAGCCCGCAAAGGAAAGCCCAGATGATGCATCTTCGACATCGCGCTGTTTGCACCGCCGCAGCGGCGATCCTCCTCGTGCTTGGACGCCCAGCCCTCTCCCAGGATTATCCCGCGAGGCCTGTTCGGCTCGTCGTACCTTATCCGCCCGGCTCAGGGACGGACATTGTGGCTCGGCTCCTGGGGCAAAAGCTGAGCGAGAGCTTAGGGCAGCAGGTCTTCGTCGATAATCGGCCAGGGGCCGGAGCGACGGTCGGCACCGATGCGGTGGCAAAGTCGGATCCGGACGGCCACACGCTTCTTATGGCGGATCTCGGTCCGCTCGCCATCGCCCCGAGCTTCTATCCCAAGCTGCCCTACAGCCCGACAAAGGACCTCGTCCCGATCAGCGAGGTAGCTGTCTTGCCCTTCGTTCTCGCCGGGAACCCGTCCGTCCCAGCCCGGACCGTTCCAGAGCTCATCGCGCTCGCAAAATCGAAGCCTGGCGAGTTGACCTACGCCTCCACGGGCAACGGAACGGCCGTCCATCTCACAACCAAGCTCTTCAAGCAGCTGACCGGAATCGAGATGACGCATGTTCCTTACCGAGGGAGTGCTCCTGCATTGACCGACCTTGTGGCGGGACGGATATCCGTCATGTTTGTCAACGTGCTCTCGGCCATGTCCTTCGTGAACTCGGGCCAACTGCGAGCGCTCGCGATCGGAACGCCCCGGCGCTCCGGAGCTTTCCCGGACGTGCCGACCTTCGCCGAGGTCGGCATGCCGGGCTTCGAAGCCGGCGTATGGTTCGGCATCCTTGCTCCTGCGGGTACGCCGGGACCCGTTATTGAGCGGCTTAATGCGGAGATCCGCCGCGCGCTGGAGGGGCCAGATATCAGGGAAAAGCTCGCGCAGCAGGGAGCCGAAATCGTTGTGAGCACGCCTGAGCAGTTCGCCGCCAAGATACGTGCCGAAGCCGATAAATGGGCAAAGGTCATCGCCAAATCCGGCACCCGAATGGAATAACTCGACATCGACTGACCGATAGCATGCAAAATGTGACGCGCCGACTCGCGGAATACGTCGTCGAGGCCGAACACTCAGACGTTCCGGAGGGAATTCGGCACGAGGGGAAGCGTGCTCTCTTGAACTGGTTCGGCTGCGCCCTCGGGGGCTGCCGGCATGCGGCCGTCGATCGGGCGCTTTCAGCGCTCGGTCAGGTCTCGGGTCCGCCACAAGCGACCGTTATCGGGCGCCCGGAGCGCCTCGACGTCCTGCACGCCGCGCTATTGAACGGCATCAGCTCTCACGTGCTGGATTTCGATGATACTCACGACCCGACCCTCATTCATCCGAGCGGGCCCGTCATGTCGGCAGGCCTCGCGGTTTCCGAATGGCATCAGGTCAGCGGGCGCGAATTCTTGCTAGCAATCATATTGGGGATCGAAGTCGAGTGCCGAATCGGCCGCGCCGTTTTTCCGAACCATTACGATCGCGGTTGGCACATCACGGGCACCGCGGGGGTCTTCGGCGCCGCTGCGACCGCAGGACGCCTGCTCGGGCTTGACCCTTTGCAGATGTCCTGGGCTTTCGGCCTTGCGGGAACCCAAGCCGCGGGTCTGCGGGAGATGTTCGGCACTATGTGCAAGAGCTTCCATCCCGGGCGTGCTGCTCAGAATGGAATTACGTCCGTTCTTCTAGCAAAACACGGATTCACGAGTTCAGATCGGGTTCTTGAGGCGCCGCGCGGCTTTGCTCATGTGCTATCTACTGACCCTGACCTCTCCGTTGTCCTCGCTGGCCTCGGCAAGCGCTACGAGCTTGCGCGGAACACCTATAAGCCGTTCGCCTGCGGTCTCGTCATCCATCCAGCGATCGACGGATGCATTTCGCTGCGGGAGGAGCATGGGTTGCTGCCGAAGGATATCCAGGGCGTTCACCTACAAGTGAATCCGCGTGTGCTGGAACTCACGGGTAAGAAATTTCCGCTGGTCGGGTTGGAAGGGAAGTTCAGCATCTATCATTCCGCAGCGATCGCCCTCATCGACGGCGCTGCCGGAGAGGCGCAGTACAGCGACGAGCGGGTCCGGGATCCGGACGTGGTCGCACTCCGGAATAAGGTAACCGTGGAAGAACGTCCCGAGCTGACTGAAACCGAAGCGGTCGTGATTGTTCAACGCAGGCATGCTCCCGCCCTGGAGCGCAAAGTCACTGCCCCGACCGGCAGTTTGGAGCGCCCAATGACCGACATCCAGCTCGAGCGAAAGGCCCGGCTGCTCGCCCTAAGTCTCACCGGTCCCAAGATCGAAGAGCTCGTGACCCTCTGTTGGTCAGTGGAAGAGCTGGGGGATGTCGGGGAACTCGCTCGAACCGCTGCCTCGGCTTAAGAGCACGCTGTTTTTGAACTGGAAGCATACCACGGACGGCGAGCTTCTCCTTCACGGCGGGACTTCCGAGCGCCTTGATGGCCGACGCGTTAAGCCGGTCTATGATCGACTTGGGAGTGTCGACTGGGAACATGATGCCTTGCCAGGCGCCAATCTCGAAATCTTTCATTCCGGATTCTTGGAGCGTCGGCAGGTCCGGCGCAACGTCGACGCGCTTCGTTCTAGAACCGCGAGCCCGCGCAGCTGACCGCCACTTATGAGCGGGTAGGCGGAGTTGACCGTGTCGGTCATAAACCGCACGTGGTTCCCGGGGCTTTGTCACGGCGCCCTCGGCGGGTACGATCGACGGATGCCCCGCTCGCCCTTCCAGGTTCCCGCTTCCCGCCCGAGGTCATCCGGCACACGGTCTAGCTCTATCTCCGGTTCACGCTGAGCTTTCGTGACGTCGAAGACCTGCTCGCCGAGCGGGGCCTGGACGTCTGTACGAGACGATCCGGCGCTGGGTGCTGAAGTTCGGGCCGATCTTCGCTCGCGAGCTGCGGCGACGCCGACCGCGGCCGAGCTCGACCTGGCACCTGGACGAGATGTCCGTCAAGATCGGGGGAGAGCGGTTCTGGGCCGAGAACTCGCACCAGCCTGTCCGATGCCGAGAGCGGAAGATGCAACGCTTCAAGTCGGTCGGCTCAGCCCAGCGTTTCCTGTCCAGCCACGCCGCCGTCCACAACAGATTCAACGTCCAGCGCCACCTGATCTCCCGCCCGACGCTCCGCCTGTTCCGGGCCGAAGCTCACGATCAGTGGCGGAACCGCCACGGCTGCCGTGACGACAGGCGTGCCGAAATTCTCGTTCAGGGAGCCCGATTTCACGAGTGTGTAGAGGCCGTAGGAGACGATGCTCTGATAAGGCAGCATCGTTCCGTCGATCGTCCCTCGAGACATCGACTCATGGATGACGGGTGGCGCCATGCGGACGGGCACGCCTCCGAGCGCCCGTATCATCAGGTCCATACCGCCCCCAATGGTCCGGATCTTCAGGCCCGCGATGTCGGCCGCCCCCGCGAAGGACCAGGACGTGGAGAGCACGACCTGGTAGGGCGGCAGGAAGAGCACGATGAGCGGCTTGATCGCATTGGGCGTGAATTCGCGGCTCTCCAGAATGCCGCCGTCCCGGGTAAGGCTCCAGTAGGCGATGATGCCCTGGCAGGAAGTCCGGAACGCCCCGGCAGCTCGGCCACGCCCGACAGCGGCATCTTCTCCGAGGTATAAGACGGCACGACGTAGCCGATATCGGCAACGCCGGTCTGGGTGAGCGCGAGGAGGTCTTGCGCCTTGCCGAGCTGCTCGCCCGGAAAGTCCTTGAACGCGACCCGTCCCGCGGACGCCTTCGTGACGGCCTCCATAAAGGGCTTGGTCAATACTCTCGGATGACATGACCGACCGGCAGACTGTCTGCGAGCTTGACGCTCACGATCGCGTCGTCCGCACGAACGGACGCGGGGAGGCCGACGAGAAAAAAGACCCAGAGGACTCCTGCCTTGGCCCGAGTCAAAGGTTTCCTCCACTGAACCGAAGCACCTGCTCTACTCCGGAATCCGCGTTCTGTTTGTTGAACGGGCCGTAGCAAGCCTGAACGGGCCGGTCAACAAATGGCACTGCGCGAGACCTGGCTCTCAAACCGCGCCTTCGACATCTACCAGAACATCATCGACGCCGCATGCGACGCCTGGCGTCCGCTCCCAGCCCAGCCCAGCACAATCACTTCAATCGGCTCGCTCGAATGGACGCTCGCAGGTCAAACCTGAGGGCCGCTGGTAGCACATCAGATCTGCTGGCACTATGTAGGGCGCAACTGCTCGCAGATGCCGCAACCGACTGGACACCTTCTGTCATTGGGGGTGAGGGATCAAGGATGACGGGTAGGTCCTGGTGACCGGGGGTCATCCTTCTGTCCGTGATCGATGCTGTGATCGTCACATGATGCGGTCGGATAAGTGCAACCATACACCTACCACGCCGCCGTTACCGTTGGCGTGACAATGCCCGCCGAACTCATTCGGCGCGAATCCCTGCTTCGCTGATGAGCGAACGCCATTTCTGATCCTCGGAGATCAGGAAGTGAGCGAAGTCCTGCGGCCCCTTGGCGATCAGATCTGCCCCATCGAGCGTCAGTCGCTGCTGAACATCTGGGTCCCGAAGGATGTTCCTGATCTCGCGGTCCAGCCTCTCGACGATCGACTTCGGAGTGCTAGAGGGAGCCAAGAAGCCAAACCAGGAGCCGAACTCGTATCCCGATAGTCCCGCTTCCGAAATCGTGGGAATGTCCAAGGCCGCTCGCGAGCGAGACGAGGTCGTCACGCCGAGCGCCCGCAACTGCCCGCCTTTCACGAGCGGAAGAGCAGCGACGAGGTTCGCGAACGACATGTTGACGTGGCCAGCGACGACGTCGCTGATGGCGGGCGCACCTCCTCGGTAGGCGACGTGGCGAATTCGGGTGCCGGCCTGCCAGTTGAACAGCTCTGCGGCAATATGGAACGGACTGCCGACACCTGCGGAGGCATAGGTCAGTTCGCCCGGCTTGCTCTTCGCCAGGGAAATGAGTTCCGGGACTGAGGCTACACTCAAGCCCGGATTGACGATCAGGATGTGAGGAGACGAGGCGACCAGTGTTATCGGTGAGAGATCCGTGAGCGGGTCATAGCCCGCATTGGTCGTCAGGTGAGGCGTGATCGCGACAGTGATCGTGACCATCACGAGGGTGTGGCCGTCAGGCTCCGACTTCGCCGCAGCCGCGGTTCCGAGATTTCCGGAAGCTCCGGGCTTGTTTTCGACAATGAAGGACTGACCAAAGATCGGTCTGAGCTTATCCGCAATGACCCGGGTAATCACGTCCGTGCCGCCGCCCGCCGGCCAGGGGACGATGATCTTAACCGTCTGCGTGGGATAGGTTTGCGAACGGCTCTCTCCGACGGGAAGAGTTGCCGATGCCGCAAGCCCGATCAGAACGTTCCGCCGGCGCATTGATTATCCTCCGGAGATCGGCCTTGTTCGCATCTTCATCGGACCATGGCAGAGCGCGGCGTCTGGGCCAAGACCGTACCCAACCGGCGGGCAGCTCAACGGCCCGAAGCCCCCCCGGGAAGGTGCAACCCAACTGGGTGCGTCGCTGGGCAGCTTACGGTCCACAAGATACGCTCCGGAGTGCACATTCGACGCAGTTGACGAGAAGGCACTCTTGTCTTTCATATCCCGAGTACAGCGCGGCTGTTACCCGACATATATGCGTCGCGGGATTCTTCGCTCATCGAAAGTGCCATCGTATCTTCGACCGTTTGCACAATCGGCCGAAGGGGATAGGCGGATCCATAGATGATCTGCTCGCGTAGCGCACCGTTGGCGGCCTCGATGTAGCCCGCGCCCCCGGGCGCGAAGACGTACATGTCGGGAGAGATGAACAGGTTGGTGTGCTTGAATGCAACACCGACGATTTCCTGGACGAACGGATAGGCGCCGTGCCCGAGGATTACCTTCAGATCGGGATATCGGGTGCAGAGGCGGTCGATATGCTTGGGCTCCGTGCAGCCAATGTCCGGGCCCGCATAGGGCCCGCTCATCACGTTCACGGGAATGCCGAGCTCGATGCATCTCTCGTAGACGGGATAGATGCGTGCGTCGTCGGGCGACGATTGAAGGCATCTTCCTGGCTCGATGAAAATACCCTTCAAGTCCAGCGCTCGGATGGCTCGGTCGGTCTCCGCCACCGCGTCGTGGGCGGTGTTGGACACGTCGATGCCGGCGAATCCGACGAACCGCCCCGGGTACTTCGCCTGCAGCTCAGCAAGGCGCTCGTTCGCCACGAAGGCCTCGTGGAACTGCTTCCCCATGAAGACAGCGGGACTGTTTCGCCCCTGGACGACGGCAATGTCGATCCCGGCCTGATCCATCTCATCCATGAACATCTCCATGGAGCCAGCCCGGAAGGCAGGCGACACGTCGCGCGCCCCGGTTCGTCGGCCGTGCCAGGAGATCCGAGGAATGTCGAAGTAAGCGAGGTATTCCGGCAGCGGGGGGCGGCATCTCATGTCGATGATCATCGCGGAGCTATCTTCCCTCGGGCAGCCTGAGCACTCGGGCCGCGTTGTCATGCAGGATCTTGCGCTCGAGATCCTTCGGCAAGCTCCATTTCCTGAATGCCGCGACGCTCTCCTTGAGCGGACGGCTGGGATAGGCCGTGCCAAACAAGAGACGATCTGCGAGGAAGAAGCGGGCGGCCTTGATGAACTCTTCTGCGCCCGGCGTGTCGACATGGTTCAGATACAGGTCCGGCGACACGTAGACGTTCTCGCGGAGGAACGCGACCTCGATCATCGGCATGACGTTCGGCCACGCCGCATGGGAGACGATCAACTTGAGCTTTGGGAAATCTTTCGCGACCCGGTAGACCGAGCTCGGAGAGCCGTAGGCGAGATCGTGGCCGACCATAGCCGAGAGATAACCGCTGAGGGTGATCGACAGCGGCAGGTCCACCGCCTGGCAGTGTTCGTAGATGGGGTAAAGGCGCCTGTCGTCCGAATAGAACGGTTCGTGGCTCGCACCGGGCTCGATGGAAATGCCGCACATCCCCTTCATGGAGACCGCTCGGTCGATCTCGCGCAGGCTGGCCGGCACGTCTCGCAGGTCGAGGCCGGCCAGGCCGACGAAGCGATCAGGATGCTGGCGCAGCGCCTCGGCGATCTCGTCGTTGGGGATGATCCCGTGCGGAGGCGCGGATTGCCGTCCCATGATGACGCCCGTCGTGATGCCTGCCTCGTCCATTTCCGAAAGCAGATCGTCCATCGACTGCGTCGTCACGGATTTCGGGCGCGGAAAGCCGAACCGCGTCGGGTAATAGGCGGTGCCTTCCGTGAACTGCGCGGTCGACCTCCACGAAGGGAGCGGCGGACGCAGTCGCATATCGATCGTCATCGGGTGCTTGCTCCGGGATGATCATCGGACACCGACTGATGTTCGCTCATGGCTCGGGCCGGTGAAAAGGTTGCGGGAGGACCGCGAACGCCGCGAACCCGGATCGGCTAGGATCCCAGGAGCGGTCTTTAACTCGGCAGTAGCCCTGCCTCGATGGCCTTGATCTGCAGGGCAAGGTATTTCGAGTTGATCCGGCATTGCGCGAGGGAGCCGGCGATGAACCAAAGTCCCGGCTGAGGCGTGCGGGTATACATGTTGCGCAGCTCATGTCCCATGCCGAAGCCCCAGATCGGGCCGATCCGAGCGGCGATGTCCTCGCCGAACAGCTTGCCGACCAGGTGCTCCTGCCCCTTGTAGCCGGTGGCGAGCACGATCAGGTCGGCGGCAAGCATCGCGCCGTCTCGGAGCCGCGCGCCCTGGGGCACAAATTCGGCGATGTCAGAGAGCTGGACTAGGCCGACGTCGCCTTTCACGATCAGGTCTGAGCATCCGACATTGAAGTAATAGCCGCCGCCGCGGCTGAGATACTTGAACTGCCACCCCGTGCCGCCCTCGCCGAGATCGAGCCGGAACCCCTTGCTTTCGAGCCCCTCAAGCAGCGGCTTGTCCAGCTCCTTGGATTTGGCGGTGAACAGCTGATGGCTCTTCCGCGCGAGGGGCGTCGGCATCGAGGTCGCGATGAGGTCGCAATCTTCCAGCGGGGGCCCCTCGTCATAGAGCGCATAGGGCAGCTGCGCGCTCGGCTCGATATTGGTGACGAGGGTCGGGCTCCGCTGCACCAGCGTGACATTCGCGCCGCTCGACCAGAGATCCTGCGTGATGTCGTGGCCACTGTTTCCCGTGCCCATGACCAGCGCGTTCTTGCCGTCCCAGGCGTCGCCGTCCTGATAACGACTCGAATGCACGAGAGCGCCGGCGAAGTTCGTCAGAGTCGGGATGTCGGGCAGGTTCGGGATGCCGCTCACGCCGGTGGCGATCACGACGTGCTTCGGACGCATCCCGCAAGTCGAGCCGTCGGCGCGGCGCAGCGAGACGGACCAGCGTCGCTCGGCCTCGTCATAGGTCCCGCCCTCAAATTCCGTCGCGGTCCAGACGTTTAACTCCATGCTGTCGGCATAAGCTTCGAACCAGCCCGCCAGCTTGTCCTTCGGGATGTAGGTCGGCCAGCTCGGCGGAAAAGGCATGTAGGGCAGGTGGTTGACCTGAACCTGGTTGTGCAGCGTCAAGGCATGGTAGCGGTTACGCCAGTTGTCCCCGACCCGCGCCTCGCGATCCACGATCAACGTGTCGACCCCGAGCTGCGCGAGGCGGGCCGCGGCCGCGAGGCCGGCCTGCCCGGCGCCGACCACGAGCACCGTCGGGTCGCGATCGGCATAGGCGGCGGTCGCCTTCCGCCGGTCGAGCCAGTTCGGTCCGCGGAAATCGCGCGAATAGGCCTCGCCGCCGGGACGCGCGCCGCCGACCTGCTCCGCATGTCCCTTCAGCTCGTCGAGCGCTGTCAGCAGCGTCCAGGCGTTTGGCGCGCCGCCCGTTCCGTCGGGGATCAGGCGCAGCACGCCGCTGCCGCGGCCCTGCCGCGTCTCGAAAGCGAAGATCGCCTCGATCGTGGCCGTCCCCGCGCGCGTCACCCAACGGGGCCCGGTTCGATCCTTCGCAAGCATGAACCCGGTCGGCCGGGCGCTTCGGGCCTGCGCCTTCAGCTCGCCGAGAACGGCATCCCGGCCGCCGACCGTCGTGAACGCCCACGTCAGCGCCAGAACGTCGCGCCAATAACAATCGGCCAGGAAAAGAGACGAGAGCGCGTCATCGTCGCCTGTCTCGAGTGCCGCGCCGAACTCCACAAGCCAGTCTTCCACGGCGCTCGTCGCGTCTTCCGCTCGAGTGAACATCTCGGACTTCCAGGCGGCCTCGTCAGGCAACCCGTCCCGTGCCGCCTCGGCAATCTCGTCGGCCATTGAAGCGCCCTCGTTCCTGCTCGGGACGGTGCATCGGAGCGATGACGTTATCACTGGTTGCCCAAGATCAGCCCGCTCGTGGGCGAAACGGCGAGCCCGCCGGTGACGAGGCACAACTCGGCACCTTCGACTTGCGATGTCGACTCGCCACGCAGCTGACAAACCGCTTCGGCGACGTGGTTGAATCCATGCGTATAGGCTTCCGACAGGTTGCCTCCGGCCGTGTTGATGGGAAGCCGCGCCATATGCGCCGCGTCAAAGGCCGGACATATGACTGCACCCCGACCGACTTGCAGATACGCCAGAACCACCCTTGCCAAACGGGGGCGTCCACATATGACAAAGCCTTGCTGGCCGCTACCTGTTCGAGACCAGCGGACACTCGCTCTCGGAGAGGGGCCTGAAGGACTCTTCGCCGGGTACCTCGGCGAGGATCTTGTAGAAGTCGCCGCGGTACCGAGACTCGGTCGGCGACTTCACCTGCATGAGATATGTCTTGTGCATGACCCGGCCATCGGCACGCACCACCACGTTCTTGTTGTAGCTGTCGTTGACGGGCATCTCCCTCATCTTCGCGGAAACGGCCTTGCCCTCGTCGGTGCCCGCGGCCTCGACGGCCTTGAGGTAATGGAGCACGGACGCGTAGGTGCCCGCCGTGATGAGGTTCGGGATGAATCCCCCGGAACGCTCCATGAACCGCTTCGACCAGGCGCGGGTGTCCTCGTCCCGATCCCAATAGAACGAGGTCGTGAGTGTCAGGCCCTGGGCGACGTCCAGCCCGAGGCCTTCGACGTCGTTGATGTAGATGACGAGGCTGGCGAGCTTTTGGCCGGCCTGGACGATCCCGAACTCGCGCGCTTGCTTGACGGCGTTCAGGAGGTCCGTGCCGGACATCGCCAAACCGATTATCTTCGCCTTCGAGGCCTGAGCCTGCAGGAGGAACGACGAGAAGTCCGGCGTACCGAACGGAAACCGAACGCTGCCGACGACCTTGCCGCCGCTCCGTTCCAGGAAGTGGGCGGCGTCCCTCTGGAGGGATTGGCCGAACGCATAATCGCTCGTCAGGAAGAACCAGCTGTCGCCGCCTTGTCTCGCGACCTGGCTCGCGGTCCCCTTCGCGAACGCGTACGTGTCGTAGCTCCACTGGGACGTCGTCGCCGAGCAGGCCTTTCCGGTGAGCTCGGTGGTCGCTGCGCCCGAGATCAGGAGGACCTTGCCGCGGGGCCGCGCGACTTCCTGCGTCGCGAGCGCCACCGCCGAGCCCGCGACGTCCGTGATCGCGTCGATCCCGTCCGTATCGAACCATTTGCGGCTGATCGAGGCTGCGACGTCGGCCTTGTTCTGATGGTCGGCCGTCACGACGACCACCGGCTTGCCAAGAACCTTGCCGCCGAAATCGTCGACCGCCATCTGCGCCGCCTCGACCGAATGCTTGCCAACGAGGTAGGCGAACCCTCCGGAGTGATCGGTGAGGACGCCGATCCTGACGACGTCGTCGGACACTTGCGCGCGCGCCGCGGCGCCCGACGCCAGCACGGCGGCAATGATAAGCCCGAGCGTTCTCATGATCGTCTTTCCTTGTTGGAGCGCGTCCGATCGTCCGGAATTCAGACGACCAGGGCGATGCCGTCGTGACCGGGGTCGGCGCCTCCGTCGAGCGTGTCGCCCTCGATCCGGATGCCGTGAACCGCGGCGAAACCGAACGTATGAGGGCTCCGGATCACCTCGTAGCCGTCCGCCTCCAGTTGCCGCGTCGTGCCGTGGACGATCCGGTTCGAGACGTCGATGGCGTCGCTGGTCGCGGAGAACCGGGGCGCGCTCACCGCCTCGGTCATGGTCATGCCGAAGTCGAGGACGTTCAGGACGGCTTGCAGGACGCCCATGGCGATCTGCGTGGCGCCGGGCGCCCCGATCACGAGGCACGGCGTCCCGTCACGGAAGATGATCGACGGGCAGACCGACGTGAACCGGGCCTTGCCCGGCGCGATGCTGCCGGCGCGGCCCGGCCGCGGGTCGAACACCGCCATGCAGCCGTTATAGAAGAAGCCCAGGCCGTCGGTGATCACCCCCGAGGGCATGCCCAGAGAATGGGTCATGGTCACGCAATTGCCGTCGCGGTCGACCACGCAGACCTGGGTCGTGTCCTTTGTGGGCGAACCGGAATTCAGCCGGGGAACCCCGGCCTTTACCCGCGCGGCGATCTCCCCCGCTAGGCCCGCCGCGTACTCCTTCGACGTCAGCCGGTCGATAGGGACGTCGACGAAGGCGGGATCGCCCACCGAGGCATCCTTGTCGACGGTCGCGCGCTTCATCGCCTCGCAGACGACCCGCAGGTATTCGGCAGTGTTGTGGCCGAGCCCGGCCAGGTCGAACCGCTCAAGGACGTTGAGCATCTCGATCAGCATGAGGCCGCCGCCGGGCGGGCGATTGGTCGTCACGTCATAGCCGCGGTAGGTGCCTCGCAGTGGATCGAGCCACTTGGGCTCGTAGCCCGCGAGATCCCCCTCGGTGATCAGGCCGCCGTGCTCGCGCATGTCGCAGGCGATCCGCCGAGCGAGTTCCCCCTTGTAAAACGCGTCCGACCCGCCCTCGGCGACGATCCGCAAGGTATTGGCGTAGTCGGAGTTGCGAACCAGGTCGCCGACCCGTTTCGGCGTGCCATCGTCCCGGCAATAGAGTCGCCGTCCCGACGCCGAGAACGACAGGCGTTCCGGCCCGGAAGCCCGTCCCATGGTGCCGGGATCGGACCAGAAGAGCTCGACGTGGGGGCGGACCATCCAGCCGCGCTCCGCCCATTCGATCGCCGGAACGACGATCTCGCGCCACGGCAACTGGCCGAGCCTGGCGTGCGCCTCGTGATAGGCCTTGAGCGATGAAGGGATGCAGATCGACTGGTAGCCGACGTCGTTGACCTTGCCTTCCAGGATGAAGCCGTACCCGTCGCGCGCCTCGCCCTCGACCAGATGCTCCCACATCTCGGGTCGCGCCGCCGCGGGCGCTGGTGAATGGAAGTCGAGGTACTTGTGCAAGCCCTGCCCGGGAAAGTAGATCCCGGCGCTGCCGAAGCCGGCGATGCCGGCCATCAGCGGGTCGACCACGCCCTGCACCAGGGCACACGCGACCGCGGCGTCGACGGCGTTCCCGCCCGCCCGCAGCATCGTTGCGCCCGCCTCGGCCGCCTCGGGCTGCGCGGCGACGATCATTGCCCTCGCTCTCGGCATGCCCCTGTCCCGTGATGCGGCCGGCCAGGGCCGCGCCTGATCATCGGCTGCGAGCCGATGCCGCCCTAACCGCCGCGGCCTGGATGCGTCCGCCGCGGTGGTCCCCTGAATTGACAGGTCAAACCATGCCTGTCCAATACTCGCAACGCGAGGGCTGCCGGCCGCCATCGCCGACCGGGAATACGACGCGGTGCCGCGCGGGCGGGTCGTTTACATGACCGGCGAAGACGTCTTCGTCATCTATGCCGATCGCAGGCTGCAGAGGGAGCCGTTCCTCGACGAGGTCCGCGCGGCCTTCGGCCTGTCCAACATGCGCTCCGTGGCGCGCTCCGACCCGCATTACAGGACCTGAGTAAGAACCCCCGGGACCATCGTCGGAGGTCCGCCCCTGACGCAGAGAACTCCTGTTGCCGCTCTCATCCGGCTCGACCGCATCCGGGCGCCCTTGCGGACGGACGTCGGCTTTCGTCGCACCGGCCCCGTATTGCTCGGCGCATCATGTTCGGGAGGCTGACTGATGCGAACGGAAGTGATCAGGATGGGCACCAGCGGCCAGGGGCGAGATCGTCGCGGGCTCGACCGGCGGGCGGCGACGACCCTGATGCTGGCAGGACTCAGCAGCCTCGCGGCAGGCCGGGCGAGCAGGGCGGAGCGGTTTGTCGGGGCGCCGCGCCGGTTCGATCGCGACGAGATGGCGCTCTCGCCGCCGCCCTCCTTCGGCGTCCCCGTCCCGACGGAGCATCGGAGAGCGTTTCCTGCCGCCTTCCCGACTGTCGTGCAGGCCGTGGGCGGGCCCTTGCCCAGCTGGGCCGAGCCCGGCCTCCCAGCCGAAGCCGCGACGTTCGAGATCGCGCTCGTGCACGCCGAGGGGGCCCTGTCCGATCAGGCCGGGATCGATCCGCGCTTCCGGTTCGCCTTCGTGGACGAGGCGCTCGGCTCGGCCGCGCTGCCGGATGTCGGCTATCGCATCGTGGCGCGAGGCGCCGACCTCCAGCCCGCGGCCGAAGCGCTCTTCCGCCTCCTCCACGGAGACGTCCTAATCGGCGCCGACCTGTCAGACCTGCTGTACGTCTCGTCGGGCGGCAACCCGGATAGCGAATTCCGCCCGCCTCCGGGCGAGATTGAACGGCTGAACAAGCCGGCGCGGGCGATGGTTTTCGACGGTCTCAGCACGACTCCCGCAGTTTACTCTGCGATACGGGATGGCTTGAATGGGCTTGCCGAGGCTGGCTTCGATGGCGGTGTGTTCGTCGTCGCGCTGCTCTCAGCCTCGCCGTCTGCGTCCATCACGCTTCAGGCTATCGATGACATGTTCACGGCCGTGCCGTGCGCAGACCGTCTTTGCGGAGGGACGGCTGCCCTCGAGGCAAGCCGAGACGCAATGGTCGTGTTCGCCTTTCCCCGACTCGCCTAGCGGCTGTCGATGACTGACGAGCAATTGGGGTGCGCAGTAAAGAGCGGCGGTTCGATGCCCATTTCCCGCATCCAGCGCGCCTTTTTGGCCTGGCTCGACGAGGCGCAGCCGCTTCTGTCGCGTCAGGTCGTAGTCCAGCACCGGACCAAGCAGGCCATCGAGTTCGCCTTCGACGTCGGCGCACCCACCTTGCACGGCTGACTGAACGGCTGGGAGATTCCGGTCGCGGTCACGATCGGCGGCGAAAACTGGGATCTCATCTACGACGACTACACCTTGCCCACCCCGGCGGAGGGCGGCTTCGTCTGTCGTGGCTGCGAGCCGGCGAAGCGCGCCGTGTTCTCGACGCGCGAGGCGCTGTGGCGAGCCCACCTGTTCGAGCCGTTCGGGGCGTGGATCAACGAGACGCTCGCGCCTGCCGCGGGGCTTGCGATCTTGCGAATGCCCGGCGGGTCGACGGCCGCCAAGCTCATGCCTCTCGGGACAGAAGAGCGGGGCTGGGACGAGGTGCTGACGCTGGCGCCATCGCCCCCGCCGCTCGCGCGGCGCCGGCGGGCCAACCGACGAGGAGTGGTGGATGCCCTGGTCTGACGAGCTAACTGGGTTGACCCGCCGGGCGCTGCGCGAGGGAACGGCAACGTTCGACGGCTCGCTGTGGCTCAAGCATGTCGACGGCCGTTTCGGCACGATTTGCCTCGCGGACCAGCTGGCGGGGCGCTTTGTCATCGTCGACCGACGCTCGGGCGCGGAGAGTCGGTTCAGGGATGCAGAGGCGCTGATCGCAGACGGATGGGCGGTCGATTGACGGCTCCGTCTCTCTCCCTCGCCTGGCCGCTCGCCACGATCGACGTCGAGGCAAGCTCGCTGGACGAGGGGAGCTACCCGGTCGCACCGATCGCTCGTCTGGAACCGCAGGCCGGCGAGGTCCTGGTGCGGATCGCCGCGAGCGGCGTGAACCCGCTCGATACCAAGATCGATGCTGGACAAGCGAGGGCGCTCAATGTGTGGATCGGCGTCAAAGGCTTGACCCCGGTCCCGCCGCCCGGAAGATATTGATTGGTCTGTGGAAACAGCGATCCGTGCGGGGTCACTGGCGGCGCCGATCGTGACCCCAAGTCTCGGCCGAGATGCTCAATGCGGCCAGACTTGGTACCACTTCGGCGGGGGTCAATGTTCGGAGCCGTTCCACAAATGCCGAGCTGCTCGGCTGGCGGGGAGCGCTCGAGCTGGAGGCAGACCCCTTCGCACTTCCCTTCGGGCGGGTCGATGCCGGAACCTGGAACGCGCTTCGTCCGCTGGTCGAGTGGCTGGATCGCGACCGGGTCGTTCCGACCGCATCCGGCCTCCAGAAGCGCATTGGCTGGCTCTGCCGCCTCCTCAAGCTGACGGCCCTCGACGCTGAGATCCTTTCGCTTGCGGTACGGTCGGCCTGGCACGGTCACAAGATCGGAGCCATTCGGACCGGCTACGACGCCCAGCCAGACCCGGCAAACGTGACAAGCCCTCACCGCAGGCGTCGTGGCTCCTCGATCTCGTCGGCGTCCTGTGAGGCCTCGTGCACCTCTTCGCGAATGATCTTGTCAGTGATCTCGTTGAGATGCGCGGAGAGCGCATGGCTCAGTTCCTCGAACTCTGGCCAAAGCATCTTCCGAACGAAGCTGGCCGGGGCACGGACGATGACCGTCTGACGATGCATTCGAGCATAGCGAAACGCTTTCACGCCGTAGCGGCGGCACAAGGCGATGAAAAGCTGCCGCGACCAGGGGTCGGGAACGGAGAATCTGAACTCCTCGGCCTGTTCCTTTTTGCTGGCGGCCTCGAATTGGCGACGGATGCGTTCGGCAGCAGCGCCAGCTGCGGACTTCTCTCCGGCAGTCGTGGCACCGGCGTAAAGCGCCTCGATCTTGCGCAGCTTCTCACGAAGGCGATCCTCGGACGACATGGCGTGTCAGTGCACCGTCGGCCTCGTAGTGAGGATGCCTGCCAGCATCTGGCGCCGAGCGCGGGTGCATGACAACACCGCCTCGTGAATCTCGGTCTCAATGATCCGGGTCAGTTCACGCAGATGCTTGAATGTCGTTTCCAGCTCGGTGCGCTCGTCGGTGTGGAGGTCGCGGGACACGATTTCGCAGATGCCGCCCATCATGGCGCGCAGCTCGGCAAGCTGATCGACGGCCTCATGGGCTCGCTCGGGCAGGTCGATGGATTCCTTTCCGGCGAACAGACCTTCGATAAACCCGTCCAGTTCTTCAAGGCGAAGGAGCCCATATCTGCCGAGATTTGCAGCTGTCGGCTCCATTGGAACACGAGTTAGTCGAAACGGCTGGCTGCGCTTCTGGTGCCGGGTCAGATCGTTCCAAAGGCCGTTGACCAGCGCCTCGATCAGCGCATTCGCTTCAACGATGGTGTCGAACGGCGGCAACTCGCCACCCCACAAGCCCTCAACAATTCGCAGGGGCGAGACTGAAAGCTCGGGTGTCGCGATGTTGCCGAGAAACCGCGTCCGCACCTCATGAAATGCTACTGGGCAATCATGTTTCGTGAGCAGAGCCCGGATAGCGTTCTCAAGCGGAACCTTGGCCGCTTTCTTCATAACCATCCGACTTGTGTCATATAGCTATGCTGAACTGTAGATGACGTGGCGGTCAGCAGCACGGGTTGTTGGGCGCTCGGTTACCTCCGTCCCGTCCTGGAAGGTGACACCAGCGACGACCTTCGGCAACTGATTTTCGCCCTTCAGCCGGGCCATGTTTTCGAGGCCACCATGACGAGCTTGGAGGGCAATGCCTTATGTGTCCGCCGTCAGCACTCGTAGGGCGTTTGGCGTCCGTGACGCCGCCTGTCCGTCGTCAGCACGAGTGCTGACGACGGACACTCACCCCAGCCGACGTCTACTTCGGACGCGGCCAAACCATCCTCATCGAACGCGAAAGGATCAAACGACAGACGATCGCCAATCGTCGCTTGCAGCACCACGCGCAGGCCGCCTAACCTCGAAACCAGATGAGCCAGAGCCTCCCTTCGTAAACGCTGCCACCGGTCTCAAATTATCTGACGACGGACACGTGCACAGCGTCGAGGCCGTGCGATTTCAGGAAAAGCAGCGCACCCAGATGTGTCACGTTGCCGGCTCCGGCTGAACCGTACGTGAGCTTGCCAGGATTAGCGCTCAGATACGCGATGAACTCGTTGACGTTGTTCGCTGGAAGGGACGGGTTGACGGCGAGTACGAGCGGAACGACGGCGGTCAATGCCACGGGCGCGAAATCCCGCACCACGTCGTAGCTCAGCCTGGCATAAAGCGCGGGGCTGAGTGCCACGGCGGAGGTGTTATAGAACACCGTGTAGCCGTCAGGCTCGGCGCGGGCCGTAGCCTCGGCCGCGATGTTGCCGTTCGCGCCCGGACGGTTCTCGATGACCACTGGCTGGCCGAGATGCTCGGCGAGCTTCTCGCCCAGTACGCGCGCGACGAGGTCGGTTGGACCGCCGGGCGGAAATGCTACAAGGAGATGGACCGGCTTAATCGGGTAGCTCTCCTGAGCGACCAGAGGCGAGTGCCCCGCCGCTGCGATCAGGGCAATCAACGCGACGGCTTTGACGAGTTGGCAATTCATATTGTTCCTCCCTCGTAGCCAGCGGATCCGACTCCGGACGTCTTTTCTTTTCAAACAGCCGCGGGCTTCACGGCGCAGGTTATCGGTACTGTAGAGCGTAGGCTTGTCCGTCAGGGCGCTGGCCGCATCAGGCGTTCATCTCGCTGCCGCCGTTCACGGACAGGCTTTGGCCCGTGATAAAGGAAGCGCCGTTGGACAGTAGGAAGCATACAGGCGGCGCGACCTCCTCCGGCGTGCTCCAGCGGCCAAGCGGGATTTTGGCTAGGTAGGTGTCGCGGAACTTCTCGCCTCTGATCACTTCCGTCATCGGTGTCTCGACCATGCCGAACGACACGGTGTTCGCCCGGATATTGTAGCGCGCCCACTCGCGTGCGGCGCTCATTGTAGCGCCCAGGATGCCTGCCTTGGCAGCGCTGTAGTTTATCTGCCCGATCGTGCCCTGGCGGCCAGCGTCGGACGAGATATTCACGACCGCGGCCGCGACCGGCTCCCCTGCCTTGTGCCGGGCCATGAGGCGCCGGCCGACGGTCTGCATGCACAGGAAGGCGCCCGTGAGGTGGACCCGCAGCACCTGTTCCCACTGGGCCACCGTCATCTTGTCGATCATGGCCGGACGGGTGATGCCGGCTGTGTTGACCAAGCCGTCCACCACGCCGAATCGCTCTGTGGCCCGCTGGACCAAGCCTTCCACGAAGTCCGGATCGGCCACGTCGCCCACTCCCGTCAGCACGCGGTCGTCCGGGAACGATCTCGCTGCCGCTCCAAGGCTTTCGGCATTCATGTCAGCCAGGACGACGTTCGCGCCTAGGTCCGATGCAAGCCGCGCAACGGCGAAGCCGATCCCCTGTCCGGCGCCCGTGACAAGCACCGTCCTCTCGGCGAGGGACATAGGGTTCATGTTGCTCATTCCAGAAGCCTTTCCACTCAGACAGCACGCTCTCGCGCCAGCCCGGGTTCAGTTCTCGACCTTGACGCCGGCGTCGCGAATCACCTCGCCCCACAAGGCGCTCTCCTTCGAGATAAAATCCTTCAGCTCGGACGAGCCCATGGGAACGGCGACGTTGCCGATCTCCTCCATGCGTTTCGCGAAGTCGGGAGAGCGGACAACCTTGTCGATCGCTGCGCTGAGGCGGTCGGTAACCACACGCGGCGTGCCGGCCGGCGCCAAGACGGCGAACCAGGACTCTGCCTTCACCTTCGGGTAGCCCAGCTCGGCGAAGGTCGGCACATTCGGCAACTGCGGGAGGCGCTCCGGGCTCAGCACAGCGAGCGCCCGGTAGACGCCCGCCTGCACGTTCGGCACCGCGTTGGTGAGCGCCTCGACATTGCTGTCCACGACGCCCGCCATCATATCCTGCATGGCCGGCGCTGCGCCGCGGTAGTGGACGTGCGTGACCTTGACGCCGAGTTCCTTGGCGGCGACCTCACCGGCTAGATGCACCAGGCTGCCCGGCCCGTTGGTCGCGTTGTTTATCGCGAAGGGACGGGCCAGTGCATAGGCCCGATAATCGGCCAGCGTCTGGGCCGGGAAGTCCCTCTTCACGACGAAGGCGAATGGCACTTTCACGACCAGCGAAATGGGCTCGAAATCGGCGAGGCTGTAGCGCACCTTCATCACGTGCGGGATCGTCGTGAAGGTGCTCGCGCTCGCCAGCAGCAAAGTGTACCCGTCCTTCTGAGCATTCGCGACCGCCGTGGCACCGATGGTGGTAGAGGCGCCGCCGCGGTTCTCGATCACCATATTCTGGCCGAGGCTCGGGCCGACCCGTTCTGCGAGCAGCCGGGCTACGACATCGGTCGTGCCGCCTGCCGGGAACGGGACGATCAGCGTCACGGGACGCGTCGGGTAGTCGGCGGCGAACGCGCCGGCTGCCGCAAGTTGCATCGCGAGCAGCGTTCCGAAAAAGGCAGATCTGATCATGTATTCCTCCCGTTATCGTTCTGCCGCGTGGACTGCGATTACTCGACCTTGAGCCCGAGAGAGCGGACGACGGGGTGCCAGCGCTCGCTCTCGGCCCTGACGAACTTACCGAACTCCTCGGGCTTGCCGCCGATGATCGAGAACTTCGCCGCCTCGATCGCCTTTTGGACTTTCGGGTCTGACAGGGCAGCGTTCGCGGTCTCGTTGTAGCGGCGCACGATCTCGTCCGGCAGCTTCGCCGGGCCCACCAGGCCGAACCAGGCCGTTACCTTGCCGATGTCGAGCCCGAGCTCGTCGAAGGTCGGCACCCCTGGCAGGTCCGGCAGGCGGCTGGTGTTCGCGATGGCCAGCGGGCGGACGCTTCCGGCGCGGGCCTGTTCCACGACGCTGGGCAGGGCGTCATACATGATGTCGACGTCGCCGCTCATGACGGCGCTGACGGCCGGCGCGCTCCCGCGAAACGGAACGTGTACGTCCTTGATCCCAAGCTTTTGCGAGATCAACTCGCCGGCGAGATGTGTGATGTTGCCGGTGCTGGCCGATGCCATGGTCAGCTGCTTGTCGGGACGTGTCTTGGCGAAGGCGACGAGCTCCGCCACTGTTTTCGCAGGCAGCCCGTTCCGGACTACGAGCAGCAACGGCGACTCGACCAAGCCGACGATCGGCGTGAAGTCCCGCTCGGGATCGTAGTTCAACTTCGAGAACAGGGCGACGTTGATGACAAGTGGACCATTGGAGCCCACGAAGAAAGTCTTGCCGTCGGGCGCACTGCGCGCGACCTCCGTCGCGGCCAGGGTTCCGCCAGCGCCCGCCCGGTTCTCGACGACTACGGTGACGCCAAGCCGCTCCGTGAAGGCCTGGGCTATGATGCGGGCGCTTTGATCGGCGGCACCGCCGGCCGCGAACGGGACGACGATCCGCACCTGAGCGGATGGCTGCGCACTCGCAGTCTGCCCGGCACCGGCCAGTATTGCATCGGTCGCAAGCAGGCCGAGAGTAATGAGTGTCGTGAATTTTATCATAAAATCCTCCTTTTTCTTTGTTGTCTTTGGATCCGCCGCCCCGGCTAGATCACGCTTTGCGCTCGCAGCGTTTTGATCTGTTCGGAGTCCAATCCGAGCACATCGCGAAGGACATCCTCTGTGTGCTGGCCCAGCATAGGCGCAGGCTCCCGGTAAGTTATGGGCGTCTCTGAAAATCGGATTGGATTTGCAAGATTCGGCACGGAGACGCCGGCGGGGTGATCGAGGGACAGCAGCATCTGGCGATGTTTTACCTGCGGGTCTTCAAAGACCTGAGGCATCGTGTAGATCGGGCCGCACGGGACGTTCGCGGCTTCCATGCGGTCGATCCACTCCGCCATCGGTCGGGAGAGCAGGATGTCGCTAATGATGGGGACCAGCACGTCGCGGTGGCGCACGCGGCCGGTCGCCTTGATGAAGCGCGGGTCGCAGGCTAGGTCCGGCCGTCCGAGCACGGCAGACAGGCTGGCGAACTGGGTGTCATTGCCGACCGCCACGATGACGTGGCCGTCTTGGCAGGGAAATGCCTGGTACGGCACCATGACCGAATGGGCGTTGCCCCAGCGCCCCGGCGTTTTGCCCGATAGGAGGTAGTTCAGCGCTTGATAGGAGGTCAGCCCGACCACGCAGTCGAGGAGAGCAAGATCGATATGCTGTCCTTGCCCGGTGAGGCGACGGTGCTCGAGCGCGGCGAGCACCGCGACTCCGGAATACATGCCTGTAAGGATGTCCGAGATCGCGATACCGCTTTTCATCGGTCCGCCACCTGGCTGATCGTCTGGCAAGCCGGTCAGGCTCATAAGCCCGCTCATGCCCTGGAAAACGAAGTCGTAGCCAGGAAGTGGCGCGTAGGGCCCGCTCTGTCCGAATCCGGTTACCGAACAATAGATCAGCCGCGGATTGATCGTCTTGATGTCTTCGTAGCCCAATCCATACCGGGCGAGTGTTCCGACCTTGTAGTTTTCGACGAGAATGTCGGATTTTGCGGCCAGTTGCCTGATGAGATCCTGGCCCTCTTTGCTGGCAAGATCGACTGTGACTGACTTCTTCGCCCGGTTGGCGGACAAGAAATAGGCCGACTCGCCGGTCTCGTTCCCGTCAGCGTCCTTCAGGAAGGGCGGTCCCCATCCACGCGTGTCATCGCCTGTCTTTGGACGTTCGATCTTGATGACCTCTGCCCCCATGTCGCCAATCAACTGTGTGCCCCAGGGCCCCGCGAGGACGCGAGTGAGATCAAGCACCCGGATGTGATTGAGAGGTCCAGTCATCGTCAGGGCTTTCTGGTCGGTCGGCTGTTAGCGTCTCGTCAGCTGCGGGGCGGGCGCGGCGCCAGCGCCTGGGCCAGCGCCTCGCGATGCTCGGCCGTCGTGTGCGCGATAGCCTGCGCCGAGGCGGAGAGCTGCAGGAGCGTGCCGAGCGGTGCGAACCGGCCCTCACGCAGCGGGCGTTTGGTGGCCCGAACCGCGAGCGGCGGATTGACCGCGATGCGGTTCGCGAGCGCGCGGGCAACGTCCATCAGCTCGGGGCCGGGCACGACCTTGGACACGAGCCCGCAGGCGAGCGCCTCCTCCGCCGACAGGACATCGCCCGTGAACGCCATCTCGCAAGCCTTCGACCAGCCGACGATGCGGGGCAGGAGCCAGGCACCGCCGTCGCCGGGGATGATGCCGATCTTGACGAAGCTTTCTGCGAAGCGCGCGCCCTCGGCCGCGGAGCGGAGGTCGCACATGCAGGCGAGGTCGGTGCCGGCCCCGATGGCCGGGCCGTTCACGGCGGCGATGACCGGCACGTCGAGTGCCTCGAACGCGAGCGGGATGCGCTGGATGCCATCGGTGTAGTAGGCGATCGTGCTTGTTGGATTGCGGGTCCGCTCGTCCAGCGCCGCCTCCATCGCGCGGAGGTCACCCCCGGACGAGAACGCGCTACCGGCGCCTGTAAGAATGACGGCGCGGGCCGTTTCTTCGGCCTGCACGCGGCCGAGCGCCGCGACCAGACCCTCGACGACGTCATGTTCGGAGATCGGGTTGCGTTTCTCAGGCCGGTTCAGGGTTAGCGTGACGATCCCGCTATCTACTTCGTAGAGCACCGCGTCGTTCACCTGTTTCGGCTCCTGATGGCCTTGATTCAGCGCAGCCCGAGGCCGCGCGCGATGATCCCGCGCAGGATCTCGCGCGTACCGCCGTGCAAGGAGAAGGACGGTGCGTGCATGGTCGTGTAGGCGAGCACGCGCTCAAACTGCCGGGTTGCCGGGCTCTCATGTCCGTCGGCCACGAGATCGCGCGCGATCTCGGGGACCTCCTGTTCGAGAAGCGCGCCGAGATCCTTCACCATGGCGGCTTCGAGGGCTGGATCGGCCCCGGCCTGAAGCAAGCCGGCGACCGAACGGGACATGCGCCTGAGCGTGAGGAGCTGCGCGCCGAGCCGGCCCAGCGCGATCTCTGCGCGGGAGTCCCCCGGCGCCTCCGCCATCACCCGCACGAGCTCGACCAGAAGCTGGAATGAGGACAGGAAGCGTTCCGGGCCGCTCCGCTCGTAGGCGAGTTCGCCCGTGACCTGCGCCCAGCCTTCGCCCTCTCGGCCGAGAATGGCGTCCTCCGGCAGGAGGGCGTCGTCAAATACCACCTCGTTGAAGTGGTGCTCGCCCGTGATGTTGCGGACCGGCCGGATCGTGATGGCGGGCAGCGTCAGGTCGACAAGGAACTGACTCGTTCCAGCGTGCCGCCGCTCCGGGTCTACGGGCCCCGTGCGGCAGAAGAGGATCATGTAGTGGCAGTGGTGCGCGTTGGTGGTCCAGAGCTTCGTGCCGTTCACGCGCCAGCCACCTGCTTCGCGCACGGCGCGAGTACGGGCAGAGGCGAGGTCTGAGCCGGTATCCGGCTCACTCATGCCGATGCAGAAGAAGCACTGGCCGGCCGCGATGCGGGGCAGGATGGAGAGCTTCTGCTCCTCCGTGCCGTAGCGGAGGATGCTCGGGCCGCTCTGGCGCTCGGCGATCCAGTGCAGGCCAACCGGTGCGCCCGCCGCGAGCAACTCCTCGAGCAGGACGTAGCGCTCGAGCGCTGAACGTTCGTGCCCGCCATAGCGCGTCGGCCAGGTCAGACCCAGCCAGCCGCGCTCGCCGAGCTTCCGGGAGAAGGCCGGATCATTGCCGTTCCAGCTCTGGGCGCGATCGATGGGCGGCCTGTCGGCAAGTTCCTCCTGGAGAAAGACGCGGACCTCGGACCGGAACGCTTCGCCCTCGGGAGAGGGCGGGGGAGGCGGAAAGTTGAAGCTGGACATGATGAGTCTGTCAGACCGTGGTCAGCGCGGGCCAGAGCCCGTCAGGGCCGGCGGCCGCGAGGTGGCGGCCGAGTTCGCGGGCCCATTCCGCTTCGCGTCCGAACTCGTCGCGCCAGCCCCAGAGTCGCCGGGTGTATTCGTGCAGCCGATGTTCCTGCGTGAAGCCGATCGCCCCGTGTACCTGATGGGCGATCGCCGCCCCGGCGCTCGCTGCTTCGCCGGTTCGCGCCTTGGCGGCCGCGACCGCCGGCAGGAGGCCGTCGTCCCAGGCCGCAACCGCTTCGGCCGCAATGCCCGCCGCGGCGACGGCGGATGCGGTCTGGCCGGCCAGCACGGCCAGGCTCTGCTGGATTGCCTGGAACTTTCCGAGCGCCCGGCCGAACTGCTTGCGCTCCTGCGCGTACTGCGCCGTCATGGCGCTGACGCTGCGAAGCGCACCTGCCATCAGCAGGGCGCGGGTAGCAGCACCCGCGGCCCGCCACTCCCTCGGCCCGAACGCGACTTCCGCAGTCGCGGCCGCGGCGCCCTTGAAACGCAGATCGTCGCGCGGCTCACCTGCGATGCCCGTTCCCGGCTCGACCATGACGACCTCTCGCGGGAGGCAGACCACGCTTGTTCCGGACGATGAGCTCGCGAGGGCGACGACGGCACGGGCGTGACGTCCCCAGGACACGCCCGGAGCATGGCCGGTAACTTGGCCGGACGTGTCCAGGGTGATCGTTGCGACTGGTGCAACGGCGCGAGCGGTCCCGCCGGAATTTCCAGCCCAGCCTTGGCCAGGAGAAACCCTGCGAGCATGGTGTCGGCGAGCGGAAGCGGGAGCGCGTGCTCCCCGGCAACCATGAGGAGCTGGAGAGCTTCTTCCACCGGAACGCCGAAACCTCCAGCCTCTTCCGGGAGAAGGGCCGACAGAAGCCCGAGTTCCTCTACAGCGGACCACAAGGTCTGCGGAAATGCGCCGGCCGCGGCCTCGGCGCGCGACGCCGGCGTGACGGTGTCCGCGAAGAGACGCTCGACAGTTTCGCGCAGCATGGCGCCAGCGGTCTCGTCCGATTGATGGCTGTTCAAGTTCAGCGTCCCTGGAAGTTCGGCGGCCGTTTATCGAGGAAGGCCGCCTTGCCCTCGGCGTGGTCGGCGGTCTGGAAGAGCGCAGCCTGTACGCTTCTCTCCCAGTCCAGCATTGCGTCGAGTTGGCCGGCGAGCGCCTCCTTCGCGACGGCGGTCGAGAGCGGCGCGAGCGCATCGAACGCCCGCGCACGCGCAACGGCGCGTTCGAGCACGGTTCCGTCCGGCACGACCTCGTCAACGAGGCCCATGCGTTCCGCCGCGTTCGCCGGGACCGGCTCCGCGTAGAGCAGGATCTGGCGCGCGCGCCCGACCCCGACCCGGGCCGGCAAGGTCAGAAGAAGCCCCGCATCGGCCACGAGGCCGACCTTGGGGAAGGAGGCGATGAAGCGGGAACTGGCACCGGCGATGATCGTGTCGCAGCAGAGCGCCAGGCTGAACCCTGCCCCAGCCGCCGCACCTTCGACAGCCGCAACGTATGGCTTGCTCGACTTCACGATGGAGCGGACCATGCCGTGCAGGAGGCGGAAGCGCTCGCGCCCGGCCGCGAGCCCGTCATTCCGCATGGCCGAGATGTCGCCGCCGGCGCTGAAGACCTTGGGGCCGCCTGTAAGGACGACCGCGCGGATCTCCGGGTCACGTTCGATGCGATCGATCGCTTCTGCGAGTGCGACCCGAATGGCGGGCGTGAGAGCGTTGCGCTTCACCGGCTCGTTGAACGTCAGGATCAGGACGGAGCCGTCCCGCTTCTCCAGCAGAACCGGTTCCGCCTCCGCGCTGGCTGTCGTGGTTTCGCCCATGACTCACGCCTCTCCCGGCGCGAAGACCGCGAGGCCGTTGTTCACGGCGACGACGCCGCGCTCCGGGACCGACGCCCTGAACGAACCGTCACGCCAAATCTCGACCCGGATTGTTTCGCCGGGAAAGACGGGGGCGGAGAACCGCATCGTAAGGCTGCTAAATCGGGCGGCGTCATACCCGCCGAGGGTGCGAAGCAGAGCGTGCCCGATCACCCCGAGCGTGCACAGCCCGTGCAGGATGGGTCGCGAAAATCCGGCTTTCTCGGCGATGGCAGGATCGGCATGGAGCGGATTGTCGTCGCCGTTGAGCCGGTAATACAGTGCCTGCTCTGGCCGGGTCGGCATGTCGACCGTCTCGTCCGGCGGCGTATCGGGCAGCGCATGTGGAGGCTCGACTGGCCCATCCGGTCCACCGAAGCCGCCATCGCCGCGCAGGAAAGTGGTGCTGCGCGTCGTTGCGAGGAGCTCGCCCGAGGCGGTGTCGCGCACCTCCTTCTCCGAGTACATCAGGGCGCCGCGCCCGGGTCCCTTGTCGACGAGCCCGACGATGCGCGTCTTGCCCACGACCTCGCCGGAGACAGGGAGGGGACGATTCATGGCTATGCGCTGCTCGCCGTGGACCACCCGCAGAGCGTCGATCCCGGTTTTCGGGTCGGCCATCCAGAAGCCCGGATGCGCTAGCACCACCGACTGCGTCGGGACTGCCTTCAGGCTCCGGTGCGCATCTACGAAGTCGAGCTGCCGCGTGTCGGTCGGATCCTGACCGAACCCGACAGACAGAGCGTAGAAGACGGCGTCCCGCTCGGTAATGCGTTGTCTCACCTCCGGAGTCTCGTAGGCCATGAGCGAGTCGTAGGTGAACGCCATGGTTCAGAGCGCCGCTGCGGTGCCGAGGATGGCCGTCGCCTGCGAGGCGAGCGTGCCGCCATTGCCGTGGCAGAGCGCGATCTCGGCCTCGACCTGTCGCTCGCCGGCTTCGCCGCGCAGCTGCCTCACGGCCTCGACGATGAGGAAGAGGCCGTACATGCCGGGATGGACGCAGGAGAGCCCGCCGCCGTTCGTATTGACGTTCAGGGCGCCGCCCGGGTCGATGGCGCCGCTCGCGACAAAGCGGCCCCCTTCTCCCTTCGGACAGTAGCCGAGATCTTCGAGGAACAGGATCGTGTTGATCGTGAACGCGTCGTAGAGCATCAGGAGGTCGACCTCCTTCGGGCTGATCCCGGCCATGGCGAAGGCCCGTGGGCCGCTCTCGGACGCCGCCGTGACGGTCAGGTCCGGCATCTGCACCACCGAACGGTGCCAGGCGGCGACGCCTGCCCCCAGCATGTAGACCGGCTTCGTCCTGAGGTCGCGGGCATGATCGGCCCGCACCATCACGCAGGCGGCGGCGCCGTCCGTCACGAGGCAGCAATCGAGCACGCTCAGCGGATCGCTGACCATCCGGCTCTTCAGCACGTCCTCGATCGTGAGCGGGCCGCGCGCGAACGCGGCCGGGTTGCGGTTCGCCCATTTCCTGGCCGCGACCGCGACGGCCGCCATCCCCTCGCGAGTGGTGCCGTACTGGTGCATGTGCCGGGCGGCCGCCATGGCATAGCCGGTGATGGGATGGCGCGGCCGGTAGGGCACCTCGTGCCATTGCGCCTCGCTCATGGAGACGAGCTTGCCACCGGCCGTGCGCTGGTTGGACCCGTAGGCGATCAGCGCGACGTCGCAGAGGCCGGCATCGAGCGAGGCGGCCGCCTGTAGGAGATAGTTCTCGAAGGACGAGCCGCCGATATTCGTTCCCTCGATAAAGCGCGGCTTGAGGCCTAGATATTCGACAACCGATAGGGCCGGGAGGCCGTGCACGCCCGTGGTGGCGAAGACGCCGTCGACGTCGGCGAGCGACAATCCGGCATCGGCCAGGGCCGCGATCGCCGCTTCGCCGAGGATCTCGATGGACGTGCGGCCCGGCGCTTCGCCGGTGCCAGCCGTGGCGATGCCCGCGATGGCGGCACGTCCGCGCAATGTTCCCGTCATCGCGTCAGCCCTCGTCCGCGACGTCGAAGACGATCGCCGGTTCGCCATCAATCCGGGTGATGCGGGCCTTCACCTTCGTCCCGAGGGGAACCGTGTCGACATGCTCGATGCGCGTCATCAGACGCGGGCCTTCGGCCAGGTCGACGAGCGCGATGTTGTAGCCGCCCTCGCGGGTCCGGTTGATCGTGATCGAATACACGGTCCCCTCACCCGAGGCCGGCACCCATTCGAGGTCCGTCTCGCCGCTGCCCGGCATCGCGACGCGGGGATAGAACACGTGGCGGCCGGAGGAGCGGCTGCGCTGAATCATGAACCGACCTTGCGCGAGATAAGCCCTGAATTGCGCTTCCGGACCGAGGGGAGCGCCTTGTGGGTCAGCCATGCTGGCTCCTCGCTGATGGGGGTTCGAGCGCCGCGCTCTCGTCGTCCGGCACGGCTTGCCGCCGCCGGCCGAAGCGGAGGGCCGCGAGCCCGCGCGGGGTGAGGCAGAGAACCGTGACGAGCACGGCGCCGAGTATGAGCTTATCTCCGTAGGCGCCGAGGGAGGCGAAGCTCTTCTGCGACAGGAGAAGGGCCATGCCGAGTAGCGGCCCGAGAAGGATGCGCCGGCCGGCGACGATGACGCCGGTGAGCATCAGGACGAGAAAGTACGTCTCGAACAGGTCCGTCCCGACATAGGAGCGTTGGAACGCGTAGAGCCAGCCCGCAACCGCGCTGATCGGCGCGGACACCAGGAAGACCTTCAGGCGCACGCGGTTCGGGTCGAGGCCGCACATGGCCGCGAGCCGCGGATTCATGTGGACCATCAGGGCGGCCTGGCCGAGGCTTGAGCGCCGGAAGCGATGGACGAAGTAGAGCGTGAGGAGAATGAGCGCGTAGGCAAAAGGCCAGAACTCGACGCTCTGGCCGGCGGTGAGCGAGAACGGGCCGATCGAGAGGTCGAGCGGCGGGACCCCGACGATGCCGTCGGAGCCGCCCAGGAAGTCCCAATTGGCCGCGATGCTCATCAGCACCACCGACGCCGCATAGGTCACGAGCGAGAAGGCGAATTCGCGCGTGCGCAGCGTGATGATCCCGAGCACGAGCGCGAGCACGAGCGACGCCGCGATTGCCCCGAGGAGCCCGACCCAGGCGCTCTGCCCGTAGGTCACGGTCAGGATCGCGGCCGCGTACGCGCCGGAGGCGAAGAACGCCGTGTGGACGAGGCTGATTTCGCCCAGATCTGACAGGACGATGTCGAGCCCATAGGACATCGCACCGAAGATCGCGATCACGACGAGCGTGTCGTAGACGAGGCTCGAGCCACCGAGGAGGCGCGGCAGAAAGAAGCCGATCGCCGCGAGTGCCAGGATGGCGGGTAGCCGCGCGGCCGACGGGAGGGCGTTCATCGGGCAAAGCTCGCGGAAGCGGCGAGCTGGCCGGGTCGCAGCACCATCACGGCGATGAGCACCGCGAAGACGGCTGCCGTCGTGTAGGCGGGCGATACGAGAGCGCCGAAGAGCGCGGTGAACAGGCCGATCGCGATGCCCGCCGCGTAACTGCCGGCGACGCTGCCGATGCCCCCGAGCACGACGACGACGAAGGTCATGATGACCTGCTCGAAGCCCATGGAGGTGAGGATGGGCGTTCGCGGCGCCACGAGGGTCGCCGCGAAGGCGACCGCCGCGCCCTCGAAGGCGAAGATGCCCATGTACACGCGCGAGATGTCGATCCCGCCGAGCCGGGTCAGCGCCGGATCCTCGGCGACCATGCGGACCGCCGTGCCGAAACGGGTGCGGTTCAGCACGAATTGGAGGGCGACAAATACCGCGACGGCCGCGACGACGAGGATCGCGTCCTGGACGGTGAACCAGACCGGGCCGATGTGGAGCGACATCTGCTGAAAGGGGCTGACGAGGGCCTGCGGCTTCGGCCCGAACGCCAGGCCGGCCCCGCCCTCCAGCATCTGCCCGAAGCCGAGCGTCACGATCATCAGGCTGACGAGATCCTGGGACAGCGTCAGCCCGAGCAGCAGGCGCTGCATGACTGCGCCGATGAGTGCGCCGACCGCGACGGACGCGACCACCGCTAGAAGGTAGGGCATGCCGGTCGCCGCCATGAACCACCAGGCGACGAAGGCGCCGACCATGTACATCTGGCCGTGGCCGAAATTCACGAGCCGCGCGGCGCCGAGCAGCATTGTCCAGCCGACCGCGACGAGCGCGTAGGCGTGGCCGATGATGATGCCGTTCACAAGCTGCTGCCACACGTTCATCCGTGGCTGCCTCCGAGATATGCCTCGATGATGCGCGGGTCGTCACGCATGGCATCGGCCGAACCGCTGGCGACGACGCGCCCGCGCTCCAGGAGGTGGACGGCGTCGGTCACCTCCATGGCGGCCCTAACGTTTTGTTCGACGAGGAGGACGGTGAGGCCGCCATCAACGAGCGTGCGGATGGTCTGCAGCAGCACCGAGACGAGGCGTGGCGCGAGCCCAATGGAGGGCTCGTCGAGGAGCAGGATCCGTGGTGCCATGCGCAAGGCGCGGCCGACCGCGAGCATCTGGCGCTCGCCGCCGCTGAGGGACCCGCCGAGGTTCGTTCGCCGCTCGTGCAACCGGGGAAACAGCGCGTATACATCCTTGACCGAGAAGGCCCGGCGGCCGGGTCCATCGGTCGAACCGGCTCCGCCGCGGAGGTTCTCCTCGACAGTCAGGCCCATGAACACGCCCCGGCCCTCGGGAACGAGCTGAAGGCCGCGCCGGACGTGCTCGTGCGCGGGCAGCGTCGCGACGTTCTCTCCCCCGACAAGCACCTCGCCCTGGACCCGCGGGGCGGCGCGCGACCAGTTGGCAACGGCGTTGATGAAGGTCGACTTCCCGGCCCCATTGGCGCCGATCACGGCCGCGAGCGTTCCGGCTTCGACGACGAGATGGTCGATCGCAACCGCACGGCTGAGACCATAAGCAACGCGCAGCCTCTTGACCTCGAGCCGAGCGCTCATGCGGCCTTCCCGAGATAGGCTTCGAGGACGCGGGGATTTGCCTGGACGGCCGCGGCATTTCCGTGGGCGATGACCTCGCCGAGCTCGATCACGACGACCTCGTCGGCGAGTTCCATCACGAGATCCATGTGATGCTCGATGAGGACGATCGCGAGGCCCTCTAGCCGCATGCGGATCAGGAGGTCGCGAAGCGCGAGCATGTCGCGTCCGCCGAGCCCGGCCGCGGGCTCGTCGAGCAGCACCACGCGGGCGCCCGGCGCCGCCGCAAGCGCGATGGAGAGCATGCGTTGCGTGCCGTAGGACAGTTCACCGGGAAGCTTGTGGTGCAACTCGGCCGGTATGTTGAAGCGGAGAAGGTGGGCGCGCGCCTCCGCCTCGATCTCGCGCCGGCGTCCCGCCTCTAGCCAGGGCAAGAAGACCGATTCCGCGAGCGAGCTCGGCGGGTGGTGAAGCAATGCGCCCGCCATGTTCCGGAGCACGTTGATCCCGCCGAAGAAGGCGTTCTGCTGGAACGTGCGGCGCAGTCCGAGGCGCGGCAGCCGGTCCGGACCGACATGAGTCACGTCCTCGCCGTCCAGCCGCAGGCTGCCGGCGCGCGGGACCATGTTTGTCGCCGCCATGAAACAGGTGCTCTTCCCCGCTCCGTTCGGTCCGATGATCCCGAGGATCTGCCCGGGGGCGACCGACCACGACACGTCCTTCAGGGCCTGGAAGCCGCCGAAGCGGACGGACAAGCCATGGACGGAGAAGAGCGGCACTGCCTCAGCCCGGAAGGACGACAATCTTCCCGTCCTTCACCGTGAAGACCTCGTAGGTCTGGCTCATCTGGCCCTTCTCGTCGAAGCGGACGTCGCCGAAGATCGTGCCCTTGATCTCCTGCCCGCGGATCGCGGCCGCGACTTCTTTGCGCTCGAAGGATTTCACCTGCGTGACCGCCTTGGCCCAGACCTGGAGGGACGCCGCCCCGAGCGCACCGAACTTGTCGGGATCCGTCTTGAACTGCTTCTGCATCTGCGCGACGAAGCGCTTGTTGTCCGGGTTGCTGGCGAAAGGCTCCGCGTTGGGGAAGTAGACGTCCGCGCTGATTAGACCGTTCGCGGCAGGGCCCGCCGTCTCGATCACGCTTGGGCCAACGGTGCCGACCGAGCAGATCACGGGCGCGCCGACATTCGCCTGCGCGTATTGTTGCAGGAACGCCGGCAGACCCGCGCCCTCGTTGGCGTTGATGCTGATCACGACATCCGGCTTCGCGTCCCGAATGCTCGTGACCTCGACCCGGAAGTCGGTCTGCGGGAACGGGAACCTCAAAGTCGAGGCGACCGTCAGGCCGACGCCCTGTTTCTTCATCTCGGCCTCGATGCCTTGCTGGGCGCCGTTCCCGTAGGCATCGTTCTGCGTGACGAAGACCAAGCGGCCCGTCTTCCACTTGCTCCCGAGATACCTGGCAATGACCGCGGCATCCTGGGCATTCGCGCTGTTCAGCCGGATGGCGAGCGGGTTGGCCGCGCTGGCCAGGATCCCGTCAGCCTTCGAGATCATCGTGATGTCGAGCACGTTGGCGCGCGCCAGCACCGACTGCATCGCAAGGGTCACCGGGCTGTTCCAGCCCTCGATCACGACCGCGACGCCCGCGGAGGCGAGCTCGTTCGCCTTGGCAACCCCGATCGCCGGCGTGCTCTCGTCGTCCCGGACAAGCAGTTCAATCGGCCGCCCCATCACGCCGCCCTCGGCGTTGATCAGCGTCAACATGCTGTTGATGGCGTTGGTCACGTCCTGGCCTTGCCGGCCTGCACCGCCGCTGAGCGGAATGATGACGCCAACCTTGACAGGGTCGGCCGCAAAGCCCGCGCGAGAAAGCATCGGTGCTGCAATAATTCCACCAAGAACGCCTCGTCTCGAGATCATGCTTTCCTCCCAAAGAGTAATTAAGCCTGAAGTATTCAAGTTGCGGTTTGATATGCAACATTTATATCGTTGCGTTGCTGTTTACGTCAGCTATTAATGTTGGTCGTTAACTGTGAATCGGGGTTCGAATGGGTATCAGTGGAACCGTGATTGTGGCCGGAGCGGGCGGCCTGGTCGGCCGGGCGGTGATCGACCGGTATCTCGCGGAGGGCGGCTGGAACGTCGTGGCCCTGTCGCGGCGTCCGCCGGAGCCGACGACCGGTGCCGCGCACCTCGCCGTCGACCTGACGCATCCCGGATCCTGCCGTGATCGCCTCACCACGCTTACCGGCGTGACGCATGTCGTCTATGCGGCGCTCTTCGAGAAGCCGGACCTGACCGAAGGCTGGCTCGAGGACGACCAGATCGCCGTGAATCTCGCGATGCTGACCAACCTCCTCGACGCGATCGAACCCACAAATCCGGGGCTGCACCACATCAGCCTGCTCCAGGGTGCGAAGGCCTACGGTGTCCACCTCGGCCAGATTCCGGTTCCGGCCCGCGAAGATGCCCCGCGCCACATTCACCCGAATTTTTACTGGGTACAGGAAGACTTCCTGAAAGCTCGGCAGGCTGGAAAGGCCTGGAGCTGGACCGTCTTCCGGCCCCAGGTGGTTCTCGGCTTCGGCTACCCGAGCATGATGAACATGGTCGCGGCCGTGAGCGCCTACGCGGCCATCAGCCGAGAGCTCGGGCTGCCGCTCGTTTATCCAGGCACAGGCACCCGCGTGACGGAGGCGACCGATGCGCGGCTGCTCGCGAGCGCTATCGCCTGGGCAGGCCGTTCCCCCGCGGCGCAGAACCAGATCTTCAACGTGGCGAACGGCGACGTCTTCACCTGGGAGAACGTCTGGCCGGTGATCGCGCGCGCCTTTTCCATGCCGGTCGGCCTGCCGCATCCGATGCCGCTCGCCCGCATCATGCCCGGCCGGGCCGCGACCTGGCAGGCGATCGTCCAACGCTACGGGCTCCAACCCGTGCCGCTCGAACGCCTGGTCAGCGGGTCCTGGCAATTCGCTGACTTCGCATTCTCCCGTACCCACTCGACATCGTCGCTGCTCTCGACGATCAAGCTCCGGCAGGCCGGCTTCGGCGATTGCATCGACACGGAGAAGTCGCTCGCCTACTGGTTGGCCGACTGGCAGGAGCGCCGCCTGCTGCCGCCCGCCACTGCGTAACGGGGAGGGGGCGCGGCCGTCAGCGACCGCCATGGATCACGCCCTCCCGTCGCAGCCGCGCGCTCGTAACTTCGTCCACGCCGAACTGGGCGAGAACGGCATCGGTATCCTCGCCGTGAGTCTGCGGAGCGATCCGGTATGTCGCGGGCGTGCGTGACAGCTGGCCCGGGAAGCCGATCACCGTGACCGGGGTTCCGTCACTTCGCTCCATCTGCTTCAGCAGGCCACGAGCGGCGATCTGCGGATCCGCCAGGATCTGGTCGACATCGTTGATGGGACCCCCGGGAACGCCGGATTCCTCCATGCCGGCGAAGAACTCCGCCGAGGTCAAGCCGCGGATGGCCGCCGCGAGTTTCTCCTCGAGCTCCGCCCTGTCCTTCAGCCGCCCGATATTGTTTTGGAAGCGCAGATCAGCGGCTAACTCATAGAGGCCGAGGAACTTGCAGAGGCTCTGGAACTGCCCGTCGTTCCCGCAGGCGACGAGGACATGGCCGTCCGACGTCTCGAAATCACGATACGGCACCACGTTCGGGTGCGAGTTGCCTAGCCGCCGCGGCGTGAGCCCGCCCACGATGTGGTTCATGCCCTGGTTCACGAGAACCGCGACTTGGCTGTCGAGCAGCGCGCAATCAATGTGCTGACCTTCGCCCGTGACATCCCGGTGGCGCAGGGCGGCGAGGATGGATGTCGCGGCATAGAGGCCGGTGAAGAGATCGCTTACAGGCAGGCCCACCTTCATGGGGCCTTCGCCGGGCTCGCCATCTGGCCGCCCGGTAACGCTCATCAGGCCGCTCATTCCCTGAATGAGAAAGTCATAGCCGCCGCGACTGGCATAGGGTCCGGTGTGGCCGAAGCCCGTAACGGAGCAGTAGACGAGGCGCGGGTTGATTGCCGACATCGACTTGTAGTCCAGGCCGTAGCGGGCGAGCGCGCCCGTCTTGAAGTTCTCGACCACGATGTCCGCTGCTACGGCCATTCGTTGAACAATCTCCGCGCCTTCCGGCCGGCCGAAGTCGATGGCGACGCTGCGCTTGTTGCGATTCGCGCAAAGAAAATACGCGGCGTCGGACTGGCCCTCGGCGCCTTGCAGGAAGGGAGGGCCCCAGGTGCGGGTGTCGTCACCCTGGCCGGGACGCTCGATTTTCCAAACCTCGGCCCCGAGATCGCCGAGGATCTGGGAAGCCCAGGGACCGGCCAAGACCCGCGACAGGTCCAGGACCTTCAACCCGTCTAGCGGACCGGCGGAAGCGGGCGCCACCTCGGGCGCGCCTGACTCCGCTTCGGTTGTCGCTTGCCCCAAGCCAACCTCCCGAACCGTCTTGCATTTCATTCAATGAAATGACTATTCATTGTAGAGGCTGCGCGTTCAGGTTTGCAATGGGGTCGGTCGAAGTTCGGCCAGTTTCGTTCGTGCAACGGGAGCAATCCATGCCGTCTTTTCAGCCTGTCACGGCGGTGCTTCGCGCATTCGACGTTCTTCTCGCCGTCAACCGCCTGAAGCAGGCTAGCGTGGGCGCTATCTTCCAGGAGACGGGGCTCAATCGCCCGACGATCGTCCGGATGCTCGAAACGCTGATCCACGCCGGGTTCGTGAGCCGCCATCCCGGCCAGCCCGTCTACCAGCCGACTGGGCGCACGCTAGACCTCAGCAGCGGCTACCAGAATTACGAGGAAATGGCGCTCGTGGCAGCCCCGGTGCTCGCGCGCCTACATCGGCAGCTTCAATGGCCCTCGGACGTGGCGGTGTTCGACAGAGATGCAATGGTGGTCGCGCGCACCAGTCGCGGCGAAGGGTTCGTGCACTTCGATAGGCGGCAAGGGTATCGAGCGCCGCTCCTCGGAACCTCGCTCGGGATGGCGTTCCTGGCCTTCTGCGACGAGGGCACACGCGCATCGGCCCTCGGGGCGCTCAGCACGTCGAACGATCCTTGGAATGCAATCATTCGCGCGCCGAAGAAGCTGGACCGGCTCCTCGCGACAGTGCGACGCAACGGATACGCCACGATGAACAGAGACTACGCGGACAGCTCGTACCACGGCACAGCGTCGGCGATCGGGCTGCCCATCCTTCTCAACGGTGCCGCAGTCGGCAGTCTCAACCTTCTGTACCTGCGAAACTCGATCGACGAAGCGGGGGTCGTGTCCCGCTTCGTCGAACCCCTGCAAGAGGGCGCAACCGCCATCGCGGAGGCGCTCTCGGGATTGCGGAGCGGAGGGTTGTGACGTCAGCTGAAATTGAGCTTCAGGCCCGCCTCCTCCCAGGGCAACGTGACGAGCTGTCCGGCGCCTGACAGCGTCACGTAGGCCGTTCTCATGTCGGGGCCACCAAAGCAGATGTTGGTGGTGTAGACGTCCGGCGTTCTCACGCTGCGAACGAGCTTGCCGGTGGGCGAGATCACCGTGATTGCGCCGCTCATCAGCGTCGCGACACAGATGTTGCCATCAGCGTCGATCGCGAGGCTGTCGTAGCGATGGTATCCCGCCTCGTTGAAGAGGAAGCGGCCGCCATTCGGCGACGGGAAGGGTTGCCGATTGATCACACCGGGCTCCGAGAGATCGAAGGCCCAGAGGCGGCCGCCTTCCGTCTCCGCGACATAGAGCGTCGCCTCGTCGGGCGAGAGGCCGATCCCGTTCGGCGTCAGCATCGGGTGGATCACCTCAACGATGTGTGAGCCGTCCGATTTGGCGTAGTAGACGCTGCCCTGGTCGCGGTCGCGGTGACGCGTCTTGCCGAGGTCGGTGAAGTAGAAGCCGCCGCTCCGGTCGAAGACGATGTCGTTCGGACCTTTGAGCTTTTGCTCGCCGCAGCGGTCGTACAGGACGCGGGATTCGCCCGTCATCGGGTCCACCCGCTCGATGCGGCCTCCCGAGTAGCTCGTCGGAGTACCGATGGGCCGGATCATGCCCGGCTCCTCGTGCCACTCGAACCCGCCGTTGTTGCAGACGTAGAGCGCGCCATCCGGCCCGGTCGCGAGCCCGTTCGGGCCGCCGCCGAGATCGGCGATGACGGAGACCGTTCCGTTGGGCGCCACGTGGGTGACCGTTCCGCGCGCGATCTCCACCAGGGCGATCGATCCATCCGGCATCACCACCGGACCCTCCGGAAAGCGGAGCCCGGTCGCTAGCACCTTGAGGTCGCTCATTCTCGTTTCTTCCCGTCGCAGTGTTCGTGTCGAAAGCTTCAGCGAAATCCCGGCTCGCTCCACCAGGGATAGCTTGGGGGCATGTCGGCGGAAACGCGGCCCGGAAAATCCGGAGCCCGCTTTTCCAGGAAGGACGTCACGCCCTCCTTCAAGTCGGGGCTACCGCTCAGGTCGAGGAGGGCCCGGCTTTCCGCACGATGCGCCTCCATTGGGTGCGCGGCGCCCAGCATGCGCCACATCATCTGGCGCGCGAGCGCGACGGAAACGGGCGCCGATCCCTGCACGATCGTAGCCGCGAGCGCCCTGGCTGCGGGGAGAAGCTGGTCCGGTTGGTGGAGGCTGCGGACGAGACCCGCCTGCAGGGCTTCCTCGGCCGGGAAGACGCGCCCGCTCGCGACCCAGTCCATGGCCCGCTGCATTCCGACCGCGCGGGGCAGGAACCAGCTCGAACACGCTTCCGGTACGATCCCCCGGCGGACGAACGGGAAGCCGAACTTCGCCCCCGTCGACGCGAGCCGGATGTCCATGGGCAGGAGCATGGTCGCGCCGACGCCCACCGCCGCGCCGTTCACGGCGCCGATCACGGGCTTGAGGCTCGCGAAGATCCGAAGTGCAAGACGGCCGCCGCTGTCGCGGATCTCCTCGGACCCGTAATCCACTTCCCCCTCAGAATGCTGACCGAGACGGCTCCGGACATCGAAGCGGCTGGCGCCGGCGGAGATGTCCGCGCCCGCGCAGAAGCCTCGGCCGGCCCCCGTCACGATCACGACGTGGACAGTGTCATCCTTATCGGCACGGTCGAACTCGGCGATCATCCCGTCCCGCATGGTCGGCGTGAACGCGTTCAGCTTGTCCGGACGGTTCAGCGTGATTGTCAGCACGCCGTCCTCGACTGCGGCCACCACTTCGTCAGAGACCATCGGCAATCTCCCAGGCCCCGCGTGCGAGACGGCGAAACTTCTCGCCGGCGACCGCGACCGCATTCGCGTCGGAAGCGTTACCGTCGAGCGCCCGGCGGTACACGCCGGCGACGATGGCGGCCCAACGGAACAGCGAAAACACGACAAACACGTCGAGGTCGACCGGCGCGGGCCGACCGGCCGCCTCGCTGTACCAGGCCACCACCTCCGCCTCGCTCGGCATCCCGGGCACGTCCAGTCCGACGATTCCCTGCAACTCCGGCGAGGTGCGCCAGGGGAGGAGGCAATAGGCGAGGTCGGCGAGCGGGTGTCCGAGGGTCGCCAGTTCCCAGTCCAGAACCGCGACGACGCGCGGCTCGGCCGGATGGAGAATAAGGTTTCCGAGCCGAAAATCCCCGTGGGCGATCGTGGTCTCGTCCGCGATCGTGGGTATGCGCTCGGCGAGCCACAGGACCAGCCGCTCCATGGCGGGTTCCGGGTCGAGGTTCGCGGCGCGGTATTGCTTCGTCCAGCGATCGAGCTGCCGGCCGACATAGTTGCCGGGCTTGCCGAAATCGCCGAGGCCGACCTCCTCCGGCTGCACGCGGTGCAGCCGTCCGAGTACGCGGGCCATGTCTTCGATCGCGGCGCGACGATGCTCGGGATCGACGCCCGGCATTGAACGATCAGCGTAGATCCGGCCTGTGCAATGATCCATCACGTAGAAGATCGTGCCGATGACATCTGGGTCTTCGCAGAGCAGCCGCACCCGCGGCACGGGCACGTCCGTGTCCGCGAGCGCCCTCATAATGCGGTATTCGCGGTCGACCGCATGCGCTGACGGCAGCAGCTTGCCGCTCGGCTTCTTACGCAGGACGTAGTTTCCGGCCGGCGTCGCCAGATGAAAGGTCGGGTTCGACTGCCCGCCCTGGAACTGCCGCACCGTGCAGCCCTTCGCAAAGCCGGGCAGCCGCTCCAGGAGATAGCGCGCGAGCGCGTCCTCGTCGAAGCGGTGGTTTTGCAGGTCCGGCGCCAGGGCCTTACCTTCCACATGGGTCGCCGCTTCAGCCATCGGCGCGGGCCGGTGCATACTTGCCGAGTTCGAGCCGTCCGATCTGATGGCGATGCACCTCGTCCGGCCCATCCACGATGCGAAGCGTCCGGGCGTACTTGTACATGTAGCCGAGGCCGAAATCCGTGGTGACGCCAGCGCCCCCGAAAGCCTGGATGGCGCGATCCACGACCTCGCAGGCCATGTTAGCGGCTGCGACCTTGATGGCGGCGATCTCGGCACGAGCGGCCTTGTTGCCGACCTGATCCATCTTCCAGGCCGCATGGAGAACGAGCAGGCGAACCTGATCGATCTCGATGCGGCTCTGCGCCACCCGCTCGATCATCACGCCCTGCTGGGCAAGCGGCTTGCGGAAAGCGACACGCTCGTTGAGGCGCCGGCACATCATCTCGAGCGCCCGCTCGGCGAGGCCAACGGCCCGCATGCAATGGTGGATTCGGCCCGGCCCGAGCCGCCCCTGTGCGATCTCGAAGCCGCGGCCTTCGCCGAGAAGGATGTTCTCGGCAGGCACGCGCGCGTTCTCGAAAACGATCTCGCCATGGCCGTGCGGCGCGTCGTCGAACCCGAACACCGGCAGCATCCGCGTGACCGTGACGCCCTTCGTCCGTCGGCACGAGAATCATGGATTGCTGGCGGTACCGGTCCTCGCCATGCGGGTCGGTCTTCCCCATGACAATCAGGAGCTTGCAGCGCGGATCGCCGGATCCCGACGACCACCATTTCCGCCCGTTGATGACGTATTCGTGGCGGTCCGGCGTGATCGTGCAGGCAATGTTGGTAGCGTCCGAGGAGGCGACCTCGGGCTCGGTCATGGCGAAGCATGAGCGGATCTCGCCATCGAGCAAGGGCCGCAGCCATTGCTGCTTCTGCGCCTCGGTCCCGTAGCGCTCGAGCGTTTCCATGTTTCCCGTATCTGGGGCGGAGCAGTTGAACACCTCCGATGACCATTGGACGTGGCCCATCATCTCGGCGAGCGGGGCGTATTCGAGGTTCGTCAGGCCGGCGCCCGACGAGCTCGCCGGGGGAAACAGGTTCCAGAGACCGGCCTCCTTCGCCAGCGGCTTCAGACGTTCCACGACCGGAACGGGCTGCCAGCGGTCGGTCAGCGCGGCCTGCTCCGCTTTGTAGGTCTTCTCGTTGGGGTAGATGTGCTTGTCATTGAAGGCCTGCAGGCGCTCCTGCAGTGCCGTCACCTTCGGGGAAGGGCGGAAGTCCATCGCGTGTCCTTGAGGTTCAGTGCCCGAGGGGGTCGGGCGTGAGCAGAATCTTTCCGACCGTCCGGCGAGCCGCGAGCTCGGCCACGGCCGTGCCTGCCTGCGACAGGGGGAAGCGCCCGCCGATCAGCGGATCGAGACAACCGGCGCGGTATCGGTCGAGGAGCGCGTCGCGCACCTCGGCGGCGAGTGCCGGGTTGCGCTTCTTGGCCTCGCCCCAGTATACGCCGAGCGCTGCGCCTTCCTTCAGGAGGAGCTTGTCGTCCGAACCGGCCGTCGCGATCACGCGGCACCCTTCGATGACCGCGATCTGGATCGCGGCGCTGCCGACGCCGCCCGCTCCCGCATGGACGAGCACCGTCTCGCCGGCGCGAATCCGTGCCCGGTTGTGCAGCGCGTACCAGGACGTCGGGTAGTTCACGCGAGGAGGGACGAGAGCGACGTCCGCCGGCACATCGTTCGGGATCGGGGTCGCGGCGGCGCCGCTGACAGCTGCAAGCTCCGCAAAGCCGCCCGTCGAGAGGCTGGCACAAACCCGGGCTCCGATCGGCAATGCGGCGCCGCTCTCTGCGGAGACGATCGTCCCGGCGACCTCGATCCCGGGCACGAACGGCAGGTCGGGCTTGCGCTGGTAGCGCCCCCGCATCATCAGGGTGTCGGCGAAATTGACGCCGGCCGCCTCGACCCGGATCACGTAGCCACCGGGTTCCGGCACGGGATCCGGCCGCTCGGCCCACGCCATCTGGCCGGCCTCGGTCAGCTCCTCGACGACCCAGGAGCGCATCAGCGCGCCTCGCCCTTCACGATTAGCGCGTCCGCGGCGATGATCCTGTCGCCGGCGCAGATGAGCGGGTTGATCTCTATCTCGGAGATGCCGTCGCCCGCATCCGCAGCAAGCTCGGAGAAGCGGCAGACGATCTCGGCAAGGCGCAGGATGTCGACCGCCGGGGCACCTCGGAAGCCGTCGAGCAGTGACGCGCCCTTGAGGCTGCGCAGCATCGCCTCCGCCTCGGACGGTCCCACAGGCGCGAGCGACAGGGCCGTGTCGCGCAAAACCTCGACCAGCACCCCTCCGAGGCCGACTACGACGAGCGGCCCGAATTGCGGATCGTGCCTGGCCCCGACAATCACCTCGACGCCCTTCGGAATCATCGGCTGCACGACGACGCCGCGGAAATCGGGCCGCGGCTCGATGCCATCGACGGCCGCCATGATCTCGCCGAAAGCGTTCTCCACCTCTGCCGCGCTGCGCAGGTTCAGCTTCACCAGCCCGGCTTCCGTCTTGTGCAGGATGTCCGGGCTCTCGCCCTTCAGTACGACCGGAAAGCCGACGGCCTCGGTGGCCTCGCGGGCCTCGACGGCATTCTGCACCAGCCGATCTTCGACCACCGGGATGCCGTACAGCGCCATCACGGCCTTGGCCTCGCGCTCGGTCAGCGCGGCGGCAGGCGAAGTGGCGAGCAGGCTCTTCATCGATGCGGCGGCATCGGCTTTGGCGAAGGGGCGCTCGCCGCTGCGGTCGGCGCGCCGCAGCGCGTCGCGCTTGTGCCAGGCCGCGATCGCCGCGAAGCAGCGATCCATGGAGTGGAACAGGGCAAGGTGCGGGTCGGTCTCGGTCTCGACCGAGCCCGGTCCACCGAGCCATTCCGGCGCCCACACGTTGCAAACGATCTTGCCCGTCTCCGCCGCGGCCCGACTGAACACGGGCAGCCGGCTGGTCGCGGACTCGTATGCGTAGGCGTGGGATGTCACCATCAAGCCGTAAGCAGGGTCGGCCAGGAGCACGCTCGCGCAAGCCGCGAGCGTGTCGGCGGAGGAGATGACCTGGGCGGTGACGTCGCACGGGTTCCGCGTCGAGCCGTATTCCGGCACCTCGCGGGCCAGCACGGCGGCCGCCTCCGGCCCGGGCTGCGGCAGCGCCACGCCGTGGAGCTCGGCCTTGTCGGCCGCGATGATGGTGGCTCCGCCGGAGGTCGCTACGACGACCGCGCCGCTCGCTTTCGACCGGCCGGCCTTCGCTAGGAACGCGGCCGCCTCGACCAGCGCCTCGAGCTTGTCGACCTGCACCACACCGGCCCGCGCGAAGCCGGCCGCATAGGCCTGTTCGGAGCCGGCGAGCGAGCCGGTGTGGGACATCGCGGCCCGCGCGCCCTCCTGGCCGGTCGCGATCTTGTACATCACGAGCGGCTTGTCCGCCTGCCAGCAGAGAGCGGCCGCCTGCAGCATCCGGTTCGGATCGGCCATGCCTTCGAACAGGCAGGCGATCGCGTGGCAATCCGGATCCTGAGCGAGATAGGCGACGTGATCCGCGACGTCGACGTCCGCCGAGTTTCCTGCGGTGAGAACGTGGCTGACGGAGACGCCTCGCTCGACGGCCTGCGACAGCGAGAAACCGAGCGAACCCGACTGGCTGACGATGCCGATCGCGTGCGGCCGGAGCGGCCGGCGTTCAGGCATCGCGGAAAAGGTGAGGCCGGCGCCAATCGCGTAGTTCACTAGGCCGATCGTGTTCGGCCCCACCATCCGCATATTGGCGCCCCGCGAGATCGCGACAAGCCGTTCCTGGAGCGCGACGTGCTCCGGCTTTCCCGTTTCGGTGAAGCCGGCCGCGAGAACCAGGATCGCTCCGACGCCGGCGGCCGCGCATTCGAGCGCGATCGGCTCAACCGCCTCCCGCGGCGTCGCGACCACGACGCAGTCCGGCACCTCCGGGAGGGCTGCGATATGTGGGTAGCAGGGGCGGCCGTGGAGCTCGGAATACCGGGCGTTCACCTGGTAAAGACGCCCGTCGAAGTTCCGCATATTCGCAGCGGTGCGGCTGCCGAACGCGTTCGAACGTTCGGACACGCCGACAACGGCCACGCTCTCGGGCGCCAGAAGCCGTCTCATGTCGGCCGGAGCATAGGGAATGCGCCGGCCGATAAGCTGCCTGCGATGAAACGAACGGTGATCGTTCATGACGTAAGCGGGAAATCAGCCGAAACGAAGGGAGCCTGCTCGGGCGCGGCGGCACCTCGCATTTCGTTTCACTCCTTGAAATGCCCTTTCATGTATATTTTGCCGAGCGGGTCTTTTTGTAAAGCTTAAAGGGCGTTCCGACCTGGCTGGATGTGCAAACGGTCTCCGCCGTATGCCGTCTACCACCCTCCGGGCGAGCCCAGCGGAAGGGGTATGGCTGTCGCGCCCGCTCCAGTCGAGCGGCCGGGGGTGAGCCGCTCAGGTTCAGAACAACGCCGGGTTATGCTGCGCACCTCCTGAAGCGGTTCCGCTCTGACTGACTCGGGGCGGCTTTTCGGGACTTGTCGAGTCTGATTCAGAGTTCGGGCTGGCGAGGGAGGCCGGCCCGCATGGCGAGGTCGCTGTCCTTTGATCTGAGCGAGTGGACGTCAGACCGCTCCGAGAGCCTGTCCAGCGCCTCCGGGCTGCTGCCGGCTTCGATCGCCTCGCAACCAAGCTCTACGAACATTTTGACGGCGAGCATGCGCACGAGAGCCTCGTCACCGCTGACGAGGACGACCTCCCGCCAGAGAACCGAGGTCGGCGAAGCCGTGTCGGACGAGTTCAGGGCGCCTCCTGATCCAGGCCATGGAGGATGCGGCAGGCCCTACGTGGCGCGATCTCAGCGTTGTTCAGGTTCCGCAACCGCGGCAACCTGGCCATCATCGTCCGGAAGGAAGCGGTGGGGCAGTGAGACAGTGTTCAGCTGAAGGGCTTTCCTGCCGTCGCGTTCTGGGCAGTGGCGTACTTGTACCTGCTGGTTGGCTTCTCGTCAGCCTGCGCACCAAGCGACGCGAGTCATTCCCGCGAGCCGCCAGCCCCTAGCGATTGCGCAAGAGTGGGCGTCCGCTTTGGAGAACTTATCATGCTCACTTCTAAGACCGGGTTGGGCGCGATCCGGACGTTCGTCCGCGCGCGCGGCAAGCCCGAGGCCCCCTTGAAGATGAAGCCGGGCAGACCAGAGGGGTACCTTTCCGGCCAGCTCCAGCTGTCATCCAGCGAGCCACTCATCGAGCTTGGTCCACCGGCGTCTTGCGTTCGAGGTGCGGACCGCAGTGGCGAGAGCGCGGCGCTGCCCGACGACGATCACGAGCTGCTTGCCCCGAGTCACGGCCGTGTAGAGGAGGTTGCGCGCCAACATGGTGTAGTGCTGCGTCGCGAGCGTGATGACGACGGCCGGGTACTCCGAGCCCTGCGACTTGTGGATGGTAGTCGCGTAAGCCGGCACTAGGGTGTCGAGTTCGCCGAACGCGTATTCGACCTCGCGGCCGTCGAAGCTGGCACGGATGAGGCTTTCGTCCTCATCGATGGCGGTAATAGTCCCGAGGTCGCCGTTGAAGACCTCCTTGTCGTAGTCGTTCTCTGTCTGCATGACCTTGTCGCCCGGCAGGAACACCGAGCCGAACCGCTCCACCCGCGACGTCGGGTTCGGGTTGAGCGCCTTCTGAAGGTCGGCGTTGAGGGCGCGGGCGCCGAGCGCACCCCGCTGCATCGGACAGAGGACCTGCACATCGCGGATGGGATCGAGGCCGAAGCGGCGGGGGATGCGGTCGCGCACGATCCCGACGATCTTCGCTGCCCCGTCTTCTGGCTCGTCCAACTCAACGAAGTAGAAGTCGGACTCGGTGCCTCGACGAGGCCATTCCGGCATCTCGCCCCGGTTGATCCGGTGAGCATTGACCACGATCCGGCTCTCGGCCGCCTGACGGAACACCTCGGTCAGGCTAGCGACCGTAACGGCGCCGGACTCGATCACGTCCGCCAGGATACGGCCCGGACCGACTGAGGGAAGCTGGTCGACGTCGCCGACGAGAAGAACCCCAGATCGCGGCGGAATGGCCTTCGTGATCGCGTTCATGAGTGGCACGTCGACCATGCTGGTTTCGTCGATCACGAGGAGATCGCAGTCGAACGGGTCGTCCGCTCCCTTCCGGAATCCTCCTGTTTTCGGGTCGATCGCCATCAGTCGGTGGATCGTCTTCGCCTCGATCCCGGTCTGCTCGCTCATACGCTTGGCCGCGCCCCCGCCCGGTCGGTGCCGCCAGCAGGACCCGGACACCCTTCGCGGTCAGGATGCGCAAGATCGTGTCGAGGAGCGTCGTCTTGCCGACACCCGGGCCGCCGGTCACGACCGAGACCTTGGATCGGAGCACCAGATCCACGGCGACACGCTGTGAGGCCGACAGGGTCTTGCCCGTCCGGGTCTCGATCCAGGAGATTGCGCGTTCACTCTCGATGCGCGGCCAGGGCGGGTCGCCGCGTGCGAGGGTTTTCAGCCGGTCCGCAACGTCGCGCTCGGCCGTGTGAAGTCCTTTCAGGAAGAGGCACGGCTCATCCTCGATTCGATCCAGCACGACGCTGCGGGAATGGCTGGCGTGGATCTCACGTCGGCCGAAAGGGCAGGCCTCTCGGGCCCGTCGCATGACGACCAAGGACGAAATACCGCCGGGTCGCTCGGGCGCTGGGCGTATAGGGTTCAAGGTTATGAGCCCCACGGATAGAAGAGATCAAAGAAGCTCCGCGACAGAGGAAAGCGCAAGGTCTGCGCCAGCCTTAAAGGTCTCGTGAACCCGTGCGATCAACAAACGATCCGAGAGCCCGTGTTCGAGGAGGGGAGAGGTGGCTCCGTTCGTTTGAACAGCAGCTTGCGCTACGATAAGTGGAGCCCTGCCGGGTTCAGGCTGCCACGGATAGCGGCAGCTGGTTGAAGTAGGCCTGGTCCGGCGTCTGCCGGTCAAGGCTCGAATGAGGCCTTCGCCCATTGTAGAAGGTCAGATACGAGCCGATCGAGGCGCGGGCTTCGCTCACCGTGTTGTAGGCCTTCAAGTAGACCTCCTCGTACTTGATCGACCGCCAGAGCCGCTCGACGAAGACGTTGTCCCGCCAGTACCTGTTCTGATTCCCTGGACCACCTCTAAAACCCCGCCGGGGCGCGCGAGGGCGCAACCCCGGGCCGCCGAGTAGCAAGAAGGCCTCGTCCTGGATCAGGACCGCTCTGCCGTTGCCCGAGCGGTCCTGATCCATCCATTCAGCTCGCGCCGGCGCTCGATCGCCTAGGAACGGTCAGGCAGGCGATCGGCGGCCCAAAATGAGGTGGCTGGCGAGCGTTAGGGCGCGGGTAAAGTCGTTCACGGTGAACTCGTCTTAGCTCACACCAGACCTGACCCTGTTTAGCCGCGATATTTGACGCTGCCGGTCTTCGCATGCCGAATGGCCGCAACCGGCCGCCGTGATTTGCGTGAGTCGCGGCCGGGACACGAAGGAACAGCCACGCCGCGTCAGTGACCTGAAAAGCCAACGGCCCCCGTCGCCAAACGGGAGGCCGTCGATCAGTGGTCGGGATCGACCGTCAGTGAGATGAGAGCCTACTTTACGACCTGACCGCGCAATTCGCCGTTTGGGTTGGCGGCCGTATGAACGTTGAAATAGGTCTGGCCCGCGGTCAGTGCCTTGGCCTGATCATCGGTCAACGTGGCGGACCCTTCGAACGCGCCAGTGGTAACGCCGGGGGCGGGAACCATTACGCCGGCATTCTTGCCCGGCTCAGCCGGACCATGGAAGTGAGCAGCAGTGGCGTTGCCGCTCAGGCCCGAAACGGTGCCCTTCCAAGAAAGCTTCTTGCTCACCGTGTCATAGGTTGCGGTAACGTTCCCAGTGCCCTGGCTGGTCACTGCCGGGACCTCGGAAGCGCCCTTAAGATCGGCCTTGAACGACATCATTTCCGCAAGAACCGGCGTTGCAGCCACTGCGGCCGCAATTACCAGCCCCATGCGCGTTGAACGAACAAAACTCGTCATCTCTGTTTCCTCCAAGTTCGGATCCCGTCCTATTCCCCGGGGAAGCCGCGCCATCGAGCTAGTCCGGCGTCCTACACTGGGGCACGACCCAGTGCCAGCCGGCACGAATTCGCCGCCGCACCCAGGTGGTCTAAATCTAGTCGTCGTCGCCTTCGTCATCGCACTCCCGAATGCGCCGGACTGTTCTCCGCCCCATCTCGTCAAAACGGCGGAGGGGCAGTGCTACGGCGAGCTTCATGGCAGGCTTTCCTGGATCATCGCGATCAACCCCAAAAATGGGGGCAGGGTTCCGGACTGCGAGCGCAGCCGGCGACCATCTCAGGCGGTCTTGGTTTGACGCTGCCGGTCTTCGCATGCCGAATGGCCGCAACCGGCCGCCGTGATTTGCGTGAGTCGCGGCCGGGACACGAAGGAACAGCCACGCCGCGTCAGTGACCTGAAAAGCCAACGGCCCCCTGTCGCCAAACGGGAGGCCGTCGAAGGATTTTCCGGCATTGAGCGAGCCGCCCCGGCAGCCTTCGGAGTATAGCCATGGCCGCCACCTTATAGGTGGCAGGGTCCGCTTCGCCCCGCGCGATCGAGCGCGCTTCCGTCGTGGACTGAATGAGGCGCTTGCCGAGGCTCGTCATCAGGTGACGACCCGGAAGCCGCCCGACTTGCCCCAGCCGCGACCGGCGAGCGGCATCAGCGGCGTGAGTACGCCGCAGCGTGGCGTAATCTAGCCCGGTTGCGATTCTCGTGTCGGGACTACGACGTCAGAACGTCAAAATGGTTACGAATTGTTAATGAATGTGTCAGGAGATTGTAGGACGAAGGACCCGCGAGGAATCGCTTAGCAGGAGGACG
>JAABUN010001616.1_pt1 | contig 47821 bp, 52 predicted proteins | sample 5559311 | NCBI WGS metagenome assembly JAABUN01 (sample SAMN10711877, study PRJNA513370) | rock metagenome | isolation source: Antarctica rocks | place: Antarctica: Victoria Land, Siegfried Peak sud
TAGCTACCTTAGAGCGCACTTTGCCTTTGTCGCCGCTATGTTCAACATTTTGCTCGAGCTGTTCCATCAGCTTCACCCCCAAGCTGATCCCTTTCAGCTCAGCATCGCCGAGTTCTCCTTATGAACTGGCACCAAAGGTTAAATAGGTTTCGGGAAAGTCCAGCTTGGGGCTCAACTTCGAAAGCGCGTCGATGGCGGCCCGCTCGAGTCTTACTGTCTCGAACCGTACTACCTCAGTGCTGAGCAGCGCGAGCAGTTCGTCTTTGACTCGTTCATGGCTATAGTCGTAAACCTTTAACAGCACATAGATGACCTCAGCTAAAGTCAGAGGTTCGATGACGAGATTGAACTCTAAACGCTGACCACGTTCGAAGATATCTCGCGCTTGCTCGGCTTGGTCTAACGGCTGTTTGGTCAAGAACCGCAGCAGCACATTGGCATCGACGAAGGTCAAAGCTCATGCTCCGAAAAGCCAGACTTGACAGCTTGACGCTCGGCGTCTTCACCTGCATAAGCCTCGACCCCCGGCAGTGAGGCAAACAGTTCACTGATCTTCCGCCCATGTATTACCCTCACCCGAAGCTCTCCGTCCTTGATGTCAAAGAGAAGCTTGTCACCTATCTCAATATTCAAACGTTCACGGATCCGTCTGGGAAGTGTGATTTGACCTTTGCCTGTAACCGTTGCCTTTTCCATATACCAATTCCTTACATGTAAAACATTTCCTTACATTATAGCATTGTCAGACTTTAGAACCCGAAGAAAACTCAAATTACTGCTTCCACTAAAACACTCGGATTCTTCAAAATTCTATCTTTCTTACCAGCTTAAAGTATATAACGATAATAACAAATTATCATAATATCCAACTTTGTAAGAGGATTTTGGTGAGCGGCCCCAGAACCGGATTCGACGCTTCTGCTAATCGGCTCTGATCCAACCATAGAAGAAGGACCCAGTTGATCTTAAGTCATGAACGGCTGCAACCCACCGCGAGCTTTTGGCAAAGGTTACTCACAATGACGTGACCCCAAAAACCTGAGCCGAGTGGAATGTGAGTCAGGCTGAAAGTAATGACCATGCGAAAGACTCACACCCCCGAACAGATCATTGACATTCCGCGGCAGGTCGAGCGTGAGACCAACCAGGGAAAGACAGCGGCGGAGACGTGCCGTACGCTCGGTATCAGCGAGTGGAGCTTTTACCGGTGGCGGCAGAAATATGGTGGCATGGAGAAAAGCGACGCCAAATAGTTAAGAGAGTTGGAGAAGGAGAACGCTCGGCTCAAAAAGCTCTTAGCCGAGAAAGACCTCGACAACGACATCCTCAAAGAGGCGCTGAAAACAAAGTTTTGACGCCCGGTCAGCGCCGCGAGACTGTGATTTGTGTTCAGCAGCAGTTGGGTGTGAGTTACAGGCAGGCTTGCCGGGCACTCGGTCAACTTAGGAGTACGCAGCAGTACCGTCCTCAGCGACCTGAACGGGACAGAAAACTGGTCAAACGCCTGCACGAACTTGCTCAGTGTCATCCCCGTTACGGTTATCGGCGCATCACCGCCAAGCTCAACGAGGAACACTGGGCTGTGAACCGTAAACGAGTACAGCGACTATGGCGTGCTGAAGGACTAAAGGTGCCGAACAAAACGCACAAAAGCAACCGGCTGGGTGACGGCAAGAACGCCTGCCATCGGCGCAAACCCGAACACGCTCATCACGTTTGGGCCATCGACTTTTTGATGGACAGCATCTTAAGCGGCAGTCGCTTGAAGTTCCTAACGGTGATCGACGAGTTCTCTCGCTCCTGTTTGAGCATCAAGGTCGAGCGCACGATGACGAGCAGCGATGTCGTGACCGTGCTCGAGCGCCTCATCACCTTGCACGGAGCGCCCGGCTTTATCCGCTGTGATAACGGCCCCGAGTTCATCGCCCAGACACTGCAGAAGTTCATCACCGACGCTACCATCAAAACGCTTTACATCGACCCCGGCTCGCCCTGGCAAAATGGCTACTGCGAGAGCTTTAACAGCCGCTTCCGCGACGAACTCCTGAACCTAGAATCCTTCACCTCTACGCTCGAGGCCCGCGTGCTCAGCGAAGCGTGGCGACGAGACTATAACGAACAGCGATCTCACGGCGCACTCGGCTATCAAACGCCAAAACAGGTATTGGGTCAAGCACTCAAAACAAGCAAGCTACAGACGCCTAGACGCACATCCGAAATGGCCCAAGCTTAGGGTCTCCCTCATCCCCACCGTTCGCGAAACGCCCGAGCCGAGGAGTAGTGCATAAACGCCTTTGTTGGAATGCACGGAAAAAGCAAGAGACAAAAGTGGGTCAATCATCACGTTGGAAGATACTAAAGCTAAAGCCGAGCATATGCCTTAAGCTGGAGCGGTATCACAATAGACAATCTCGCTTGCATCTTCAGCATGCGGCGTCACATGGATATGTGTGAATGCGTCCCATGATGGATAGATGATGAGGCTGCTGTAGCCGGGCTTGTCGGGGTTAATATCTGATCTCCAGCAGACGACAACTTGCCCAGTGTGAAAAATCACGCCGTCGAGCACGCGGCCAGTTCCGCTAACACCGCTTTCATCTTTGTGGCGAATGAGGCTAAAGAGTTTAGGCTCGTGCACGATAACTCCCTTATGTGTTGGTGCCGTTTACGGATAAGGCGAAGGTGAACCCGGTCGTTTTGTTGAACTCATACGTGTAAATCTCAGGGTCAACTTTTGGTTGAAGGCTCTGGCCACACATAATCGCTACGGGACTTGGTACGGCAGCGAATAGATGAACCTTGCAGCCGCCTCCATGGCGTTCTCTTATCCTGCGAATCAACTTTCTATACTCTAGACCGAACTGCTCTAACCTCTTTGCTGACCGCAAAAAATCCACTCCTGGCTCGTTCGCGCGAATTTCGTAGAAAGCGGCTCTGTCCCCGGCTAAGATTAGGTTAACGGCGTCCATTTGCACACAGTCACTGATGGAGAGCAATACTGCCACTTCTTTAGCCTCTTGGTTGTTGTCATGTTCGATGACGTCGTAGTAGATTTCTAGAGGCTCATCATCTGCACTCCATTCCCAAGACTGAGATGTCCGGTGACGTTGGTGTAGGACAACTGTGTTGATGTCCCCTAACTGAGCGCCAAGAAAGATGAGTAGGGGAACAGGTCCTATCGCAAACAGCGACAAATGCTTCGGCCGCCTCCCTCTTCCGCCGACTTTCAGCTCCGACTTGACCCTATCCCCCAAAACTCTTTTGACAACCCCCCAGTAATCCTCCTCATTCTCTTCGGCTTCTATATCGTTAAGGTCAATCAGAAAGCCATGCTCGTTAGCTGGATACAACGGCAGAACGGCTTTAAAGACCTGTCTCTCGCTTATCATTATCGGCTTGCCACCGACGCACGTTTGAACAATGAGGACGTGCGTTTTTGCGTCCTCACGAATATCGGTCAGCGTCCGTATGCGCTGCTCGTGTTCTCGCTTGAACTCCCTTAAAAGTGCCGTTGGGTAGTCTTGCTCCTTATCCTTATCGTCAATTATCTTGCCGTGATCCGCGCAGGTAAGCATGAGATTGGAGATGTCCCTCTCAAGCCTGATCGAATCTCCGGGATGCCCTCGAGGACCCTCTGGACTGAAGGCGACGATATGGGAAATTTTGCCTAGGTTACTCTTGCTCTGCGTTGTGCTATCGACATATAGCAGCTTGTTACAGCCACGAAACTCGCAGCGTCCTGCGGCTTTTGCCCACAGCTCTCTTTCAATTGGCATGCCTAGATGAGGACGAGGTCTTGACAATTTGTTTTTTGCCACACATACCTCCGAACTGACAGGTCTGCGACCATAGGGATAATCTCGAGGGTTCTTTTGTTGCCCTGCCAAGCACATATTTTCTTTTGCCCGATAATTAGAAAGAACAGCATGTCACCGTCAAACACGTCCAGCTTTAGTTTCTTACGCCAGTTTCTCAAATCTTTGCTTGACGGGGTTGGCACAGGCTCCGGGTGGGTATGCCATTCACCGAGATACCCACATGTCCCGCCACTTTCGTGCCAACGCCTGTCGATAACCTCCTGATGGCGTTCTTTCGCGCGGAGGTATGAGTGACGCGTCCGGCGATCCCCAGGCATGGGCACAGTTACCTCATCAACTACTACATCTAGACTATTCAGCAGCATCCGGCCAAGCAAGATGCCGCCCGCTTCTGTTGTGTACGTCGTATTCTGTATGAACTGCCGCATAATCAGCAGCACTCCAACGCTTATTTCGAGGCGGCTTCCCACCTCTGAGAGAAATCTTTTGGGCATCACGCTGCTTCTCGACTACAAGTCGGGCAGGCTGAGTGGATGTAAGCCAGCCTCGTCTCTTTAAATTGTCGCTCGTCGAGACTGAATCGTGGGGACAACTTGTAGCCCGCCGTTTTAAAGTCCTCGGATGACCCTTTCCAAGAGTAAAGAGGGTTACTGGTCTCTTGGCGTTCTAACGTTTTAATGGCCAAACGCACTGCGACTTCAGCTGTCTTTATCGCGTCAAGTGCTCCGAAGGGGACGAAAAGGCTGCCGCAGCCTGCTACATTTTTAGCGAAGCTCTGACCTGCCGCAGCGAAGGACGCCCGATTAAAAAGCGAATGATCGTCAGTATCCCCAGCATAAAGGCACTCGTAACATCCGTTTAAGCTACTACCTTGGCTGGCGTTATTGCTGAGAAGGGCATGCCCCCCGATCCCGTAGGGCTCGAGCCAACAAAAAATCGCGGGTGGTGCTGTTGCCGCCTCTTGAATCACCTCATTGAGGTATAGCTCTAAAGTTGGGATGCCAAGCGCTGTAATAATCAAGTCGAAGTCGTGCAACCGAAGGCGACCACTGTTTAGAAGCTGCTCAATCCCTTCCGGATAGCTTTCAACATGGAGGTATGGGAGCGTCTCCTCCAAGTCGGTTTTAAGGGCGTCACTTTTGTGGACACCCAAGTACCGTCTGCCAAGACGATGGCGGAAGATGTTCTCCGGCGCTAACTTTTGAGGGTCTACTAATGAAAGGTGAAGGATGCCTGATTGGGCCAGGAAATAAGCGAGATAACCTCCGATAGCCCCACACCCGATCATTAACACCCGCTTGTCCGATAAGCTCGAGCGGCCGCCACCACGGGGGAGGATGTATTCTTTATCCCGCCGTTCGAGAAGGAGCGGCATCGCCTTGTTGACCTGTCCACCTTCCAGGAGCGGATGTCGTTTCTCAACCCTGTAGAAACGAATGCCAATAAGATTTTCACCCCCGCTGGGTCGAGGAAGCTTAAGTACGATAACTTCGTCTTGCTTATACTTCTGCGTTAGATTGTCAATTGCCTTCCGCGTTTTTTGCTCCGTATTGCCATGAATAAAACGCCGTACTTCCTCGACCGTCCACATATTTTCGGGTCTAGGCGGTTTTAAGAGCGCGCCCGGACGGAGCGGAATATATAGGGCTTTCCGAATAGTGAAATGCTTAGGGTCGTGGCCGCTTAAAAACGCCCTAACTGCCCGTTCTGTGTCAGCCACATATACATAGCCATTCTTGCCCTCGGCGAGAATGATCTCTCTTGCTTGATCGTCGGGTGTTATGTACGAGTGCAGGATTGCTATGTTACGTGCTTGCACCCAATACGCATCAAACTCGTCCATAAAGTCGGCGTGATTCTTGCCCGTGTATCCATCTTCGAGCACCCGGATCATAAGCTCGATGGTGTCTTTGATAATAGCGCCGGGTTGATTCCTATCTAGGATGATACCCTCAGCGTCAAGAAAGCAGACGTTGCCGAAATGGTCTACGTGCGGAATAAAGCCAAGCGCATCCCAGGGTGTTAACCGCGCCTTCGGCAACTGGTTAGGAAAATAAGCAGGAAGGCCGACCTCTACTGATACATCAGTGCCACAGATTGATAGGGTGCCTTTGAAACCCTCAACGATCTGATAATACTTAGCCCAAGATGTCCCCAAAACATCAGCAGTAAGGAGGGAGGTGTCTCTTAAAGACGCCTCCCCAACCACTTGCCCTAAAGCAGCTGAAAGATCGAATTTACCTCGCCGCACCGCGTAATCTCCTCCCGTTAACCTGATTCGCTCGAAGAGCTTATGGCCTTCGTCCGTTTTTGGCCAGTGTCTTCCTTGTCTGGCACGGGGAAGTCATCCCCAAAAACGCTCCGAAGCTTCTTGCATGCTTCGACTGGATCTACTCCCGACGAGGCTTCATCGAGTGCGGTTTGAAGCTTTTTAAGCTTTACCTCAAACGCTTCGGACTGAGCGTTGCTCATCTGGCTAAAAAGTTCATTTCCAGGCTCGACCGGGAGGTAAACGTAAATTCGTCGGACGTACTTTTGCTCTTCATCGTCCCAAACATCTGCGAATTGGCTTAAGATGGCCTTAACGAGCCTACGCATGGTCGTCAAGTCGTCAGGCTTACCGGCGAAGTAGTCTAAATACGCAGGCTGGAGTTTGTCATAGGTCGCAACCGTGAGACCGATACCCAACGGAGCGGCGTGGCCGTCTCGCGGGAAGTTCTCATCACGCCACCGCTTTAGGAAGCGTACTGAGCGGCGGAACACCCTGCGGTCAACCTCGCCAAATTTCTCGCGGATCTTTTCCTTCAGCGCCCGTGGTTTTGATACTTCCCACACACGGTTTTCAGGCGACGAGTGCTCCCTGCCTTTGGCGAGTCGCGACTTCCCGTCCGAGTTCGTTGAGCCCTCAGAGTACACGGCGACGTCAACGTGATAGACCGGCTCGCCCTCCTTCTGATACTGAACTGTCACACAAGACCGTCGGATGCTTACGTCCCTTGTGTGACCATCTAGTGCTTCGTGGACACGTTTTTTTAGCACAACTGGGTCCGGATAGTCGTCTGTGCTAATCTCGAAATAGAGCCCTTGATCGATATCGAAGTCGCCATCGAGAGGCTTTGTCCCCGTCCCTAGGTCGTAGCTGCCCTGGTCGTAGAATTTGAACTCCGGGCACACCTCGCCTTGCTTTTCGAACACCCCCGGTAGATTCGCCTCAAGCTTTTCGCGTATGATGTCGCGCTTGTCTCGTAGGGTCACATTCTCATCGAAGCGCCCAAGCTTAATCTTTTCATCAAACTGGTTAAACTGCTTCTGGACATCTGCCATCGGCCAGCCTCCTTCTGAAAACCCAGTATCGTTAGGTACTCGGGTCGTTCTTACTGTTGTTTGGGATGCTTCCAGGTAGCGATGGACGAAAGCGTAAATGTACTGATGTAAATAGTATCAAAACACCCAAGCTGCGTCAACACTGTAAACGTGTTACCTTGAATGACATTTGTCCCGTTGACTTGTGAGTTGTTGATCGACATACTTGCTTTAATGAGAGTGGAACTCGATGAGCGGCTCCTTTATGACCTTATCGGCATAAAGATCAGGGAGTTACGTGGGCAACGCCGCCAAGAGGAGTTGGCTGAAGCGATTGGGATGCAGCGCACTTCGGTGGCTAACATCGAGAGCGGTCGACAAAAGACGCCACTGCATGTGCTTTATAAATTATGTGCGCTTTTCGATGTTGAGGTCGCTCTAATTCTCCCGAAAGTAGACGAGGTTGTTAAAGATGAAAGCATCGAGATTGAAGTAAACAACGAAACGACTCAAGTGACGCCCAAAACAGCGGCAGCAATAGCCGAGCTTGAAAAGCTACTCAATGAAAATGCTACTGAAGGGCTATCGTGACCCGGTATCGTAGTCGTGCTGAGCGGTTAGCCGAGGAAGCATTAAGCAAAACTGAACAGGCTGTACCTGTCGATATTACGAAGGTGGCTGAACACTACGGCTTACTGATACGCGAGCAGGAGTTGGAAGATGCCGTCTCCGGTATGTTGTTAGTCAGAAACAAGCGAGCAGTTATAGGCGTAAACCGGAATCATCACCTAAACCGCCAGCGTTTCACGGTAGCTCATGAAATCGGTCACTACTTGATGCATACGGATCAATCTCAAATATTTATTGAGAACCTGAGCCTGTACCGTAACCAACTCTCTGAAAGTGGTACCAATGTGAGAGAAATCGAAGCGAACGCCTTTGCCGCTGAACTGCTTATGCCAACAAAAGTTTTAAAAAAGGTGGTAGGTGGGCGGTTGATCGACGCTTTCTATGATGAACCAATTATCCGGCACTTAGCTTCTGAGTTTGGGGTGAGCACCCAGGCAATGACAGTTAGATTGAGCAAGTTGAACTTAATCAATTAGCCTTGGCACTACAGCTTCAAAGAGGTGTGACTGCCTCTCAATACCGTGAACGCTTAGCAATAGCATGAAAACGCTTTGGAAATCTTAGAGGGCAGTTTGAAACAGTGTGACATCATCATGAAAGGTGGCATCACCAGCGGCGTGGTCTACCCCAGCACGGTGGTTGAATTGGCTAAAACTTACCGCTTCCGCTCCATCGGCGGCACCTCTGCGGGCGCTATCGCTGCCTCCGTGACAGCCGCTGCCGAGTACGGTCGCCGTGAGGGCACCGGCGGCTTCGCAGAACTCGAGTCGCTGCCTACTTGGTTGGGGCAAAAAGCACCGAACCGTCAGAGTAACCTCTTCAACTTATTCGTCCCTGATGGCGCGACCCGGCCGCTCTTCGACGTGTTGACCGCGCCGATGTGGCGCAAAGGCTTGGCCCGCTGGTCGATGCTGCTCACTGCTATTGAGCGTGCACCTTGGATAACTGCCGCTGGTGTCTTTCCAGGTGTCCTGCTCATGATCCTGGCCCTGGTGAACGGCACGAGTTTTTTTACGCTGCTCAGCTTTATCGCCGGACTTTCCTTGAGTATGACGGGCGGTCTTGCGGCTCTCCTCTACCGTTTTTACCGCCTTGCCGACAAAACCCTGCCCGAGACTTTTTTGGGGCTCACCACGGGCCACCGTTCGTCTAATGCGGTTGAAGCGCCGGCACTAACCGACTGGCTCGCCGACCTCATCGATCGTTGTGCGGGTGTTGAGAAAAGGGAGAAGCCCCTGACGTTCGGCGACCTCTGGGGTGACGACCCTGAGGAGCGCGACATTGACCTGCAGATGATGACGACCAACGTCACCTTGGGGCGCCCCTACCGTCTACCCCTCGAGACCAAAAGGTTCTTTTTCGACCGGGAAGAGTTTAAGCGTTTGTTCCCGGACAAGGTTTATAACTGGCTGGTGGCGTGCGGTGAAGCTCAGCTAGATGAGCATAAAGACCAGCAGTATCTCCACTTTCCTGAACATAAAGACTTGCCGGTCGTGGTCGCAGCCCGCATGAGCCTCAGTTTCCCTATCCTGATCGGGGCGGTACCGCTCTACGCCATCGACTACACCCGTGTAAAAAAAGAAGACCGGATCATGACTCGCTGCTGGTTTACCGATGGCGGCATCTCCAGTAACTTCCCGGTGCATTTTTTCGATCGGCCCCTCCCCCGACGGCCTACCTTTGCCATCAACTTGCGGCCTCATCATCCAGACCACGTACCGGGCAGCGACTCGTTTACCCAAATGCAGGGCGTGTGGATGCCCAATAAGAACCAAGACGGCATCCTCGAGGTGTGGAACCACTTCGACGAAAAGGGAGGCCTTGGCAAAGTGGGTGGGTTTCTTAGAGCCGTCGTCGATACGGGCTTCTCTTGGCGAGATGCGTTGCAGCTCGGGGTTCCCGGCTACCGCGACAGGGTAGTACATATCAGCCTGTCAGCTGATGAGGGCGGGTTGAACCTCAATATGCCCCACGAAATTATCGAGACCCTCAGTGAGCGTGGGGCTCGGGCAGGTGCTTTGCTCACCGAACGGTTCAGCGATTCCCCACCGGTAGATATTGAGCTGACGTGGGATAACCACCGCTGGGTACGTTACCGAGCCACGATGGCGGCGCTCGAGCAGCTGCTTCAAAACTTTCACAAAGGTTATACCTCTACTGAAGAAGGGCAGCGCTCGTACGAAGAGCTGCTGACACGCGATCCTGACGAACCACCCCTGAGCTACCGCTGGAAGACGCGTAGTAAAAAGGGACAACCCATTAAGGCGCAGCAAGCTTATGCCGAAGAGATCACCCGCTTGCTGATCGAACTGGCAGATGAGCTCGAGCAGAGCGAGCAGAACCTTCAGGCGCGCTCACCCAGACCCAGACCTACGCTGCGGATCGTGCCAGATGTGTAGCGAACTTGTACCGGCTATGAATCGGGTCTACTTTGCCATCTAGCAGCACCGTCAGGTCGGTTCCAAGCCAAAATACGGAATTCGATCTCCTGTTGCTGTAACCACAGTTGGGTGGAGAGTAAAAGACGTGTACAGGCGTCTGTATCATGATCTTTGCGCCCGTAAGCGTTCAGCCCAGGATGAACAATATGGACAAAGTAAGTAAATTCGCTTGAGCTAGCTTGCATAAGAAAGTCGTTCAGCGCCGTTGAGTCACCATGCGCCACATGAGCGCGCCCGGCGAGTCGACTCTGCAATTCATGCATAAGCGTATCGCGGCGAACCCAACGCGAACTCTTCACAGCTTGCCCTACTACTTCGTAAAGATCGTCGACTTGGCGTCTAGGCTTCCCTTTAGCACCCTTACAGTGAAACAGGTGGAGTTCAGGCCTTACCGCGTCTGGGAGAATGGCAATGACGTCAGCAAGCTCGGGTGCTCCGTGGTCAATAATTAACCACGCCGCAGGTGATCGCGCCTTGAAGTGCTCTACCGTAGATTCCTGAACACTCAAGTCTCCATCGTGCTTGCCTCGGTCGTCATCCTCTTCCCAGAACTCCTTGTTTATGGCGCAATTATCCCACATCTGCGTGTGCTCGACATAGTAGGTGTCAGATAGATCCTCATACGTGTCAGGAAGAGGTTTGAGCTCGTTGTTGTATATGGTGGAGCCATCGGCGAGGAACAGAGTAAGCGGGTACTTTTCTAAGAACGCAGCTAACTGGATCTGTTGCGGACGGCTACCGGGCCGATCTAAAACGACCGTGTATCCTCCACTCGTCGCTACACCAAATGGCTTGTCCAAGCGACAGTCGTATGTTGCCTGAGCTAAAACCTGGCCGTAACCGTCTTTGAGGTCAATTTCAGCACGATGGTCATCTATACGGCGGGGCATAGGTGTTACGTCTAGAAGGTCAAGGGTGCTGCTATCGGGATGGTGAAGGGCAGCGTTCAGCTCGAAAACTCGACTCTCGAACTCGGCTGCGATGATGTCTACCTCGAGGCGCTCGACTGGAAAGGTTTTGAAGTCTACGGGAAGTCCTGGTAGGTTTAAGATGCCGTCGCTTTCGCCGACAGCTTGGGTGATCCACTGCGCCCACGTGAAGAAGTCGGCGAGGACAACACGCCGCGTTGACCATACCGAACCGGATCCACTAAACCCAACTGTTGTGACACCGTCCACTTTTGCGAGAACATGATTGGGCGAGGAGATACGGCTATCGGTAGACTGGACAGCTTGGTTGATTCTGGCACCGTAGAGGGTCTTATAGGTAGCGACATTGTCTCCAGCCGCACCCGTTTTGCCAAGACCGAGTTGTTGGTAGGCAATCTTTTCGCCCTTACTTAAAACGCCCGAAAGTTTGCCTTTTGGCACCGCAGCATGGTCACCAGTGACTAGCACTGAGCGTATGGACTCTGCCAGAGTATCGTCGGAACCGTGTTCCAACAAGAGGTTGTTATCGCTGTCGTAATAGTAAACGAACAGGCCGTACTCGGAATGATAGAGTTCTCCTCCTGGCGACCAGCGCGGTTCTGTTGTCTCTCCTGTAATGATGACCGCAAAATTGCCCTCATCCGCCACACGATGTGCAAGGACTGCGACTCCTCTCAGTTCGAGCGGTGCATCAAGATTGACCCCTTTGTTAACAGTGTAGAGGGTTCCTGAAAGATAAGGGCGAACGCCGTAGAGGGAAATAGTCTCGGCGACCCTCTCTAATTTACGTAAACGACCGAGAAAGTGGCGATACGCGCGTTCCTCTTCGACGGCTGCGTCGGCAAGATTTGGAATCAGCTTAGCCCAGTCAGGGTCATCAAAGAACAGCTCTTTGGTTAAATCGTTGACCCCTTTTGGAATGGCCACAAATTTCGGCGCGCCGTAGCGTTCAGGCGCGTTTCGGGAGATGCGTCCGGCAAATTGCAAGGTACTTGCGAGAGACTTATGAGGGCTGTGGACAACCGCAACTTTGAGCTCGGGCAAATCGAAGCCTTCACCCAGCATGCCCACGGCAGCAATACCATCCAGTGCGCCTGACCTTACTGCTTCGACAATCCCTTCCACAGCTTTGAAAGATTTCTTTGAATGGATCGTGTCAAGCGAGAGCCCTTGAGATTCGTATATGCCCTTCAAGCGTTCTGCTTCACCGATCGTGTCAGTACGGATGATGATGCGAGCTGTACGTCCAGCTTCACGCTCGTCTTCAATGATACGCATGGCTACCGCACTTAGGGCCTTATTGGGATCCCCAACGTCGTCTGCAATTACTGGAATAAATTCAATAGGTTGGTAAACGCCGTCTTCAAGCGCTTGATGAAGCGGATAGGCGTAAGCCAATACTGCTGCAATTTCTTTGCGGTCACGACGATACGGCGTCGCTGTGAAAAAGATCTTGCGTGCGTTTGGGAAAGCGTCTAGAACGTGCTTCCAGGTTTTTGCAGGGCTATGGTGGGCTTCATCAACGAGAATGACGTCAAAAAGATCATCGGGGGGAGCAGTCACCTGGTTCAGATGTGCGCTGACGCTATTAGGTATAGCCACAGCTACGTCGAAGTCACGAAGTTCGTCCCACTTGTTTTCAGATGAGCGATATCCCTCAACCTCGCCGACCTTCGGAGCTGCCATGTTCATCCGGATGAGCCTCGACGTGCGGAGTGTCTTCAGACTTTTAAACTCCTGAGTGACTTGCCGCCTAACAATCTTTGAAGGGGTAAGAACCAAAACCCGCTGTACATGTCCCGCCAATGTTGTCGGAAGGAGGAACGGTGTAAGGGTCATCACCGCTGTTTTGCCAGTACCAGTAGGCAGTACGACCAAACAAGGCTCTCGCTCATTGCTCCGAACTGAAAAATGCGCGCCGATAGCAAAGCAGGCACCGAGCTGTGCCTTGCGTATCCCTCGCGCATCAGGCTGAAAAGGTAGCCTCAAACTTTTTGCATGAATGCTGAAATAACTCACGTTACTTTAGCTTATCGCAATATATGCGGGTCATAAAATCCTGAGAGCCGATAGGAAGATATGTATAGTTGAACTTGATCCGGCTTGGATCATTACGCTTTAAGATAGCCTTCAACGAAGATTGGTTGTGAATTGTTGCGACGCCTATTGAGTTGAGTCGATCTCGAGCCCGCTGTTGGTTTGAAGTAGAACCAAGGCTGACATTGCGTCGGTGCTCGGCTAATAGATCAGTCTCTACCCATACAGAAATGTTCATCCTTTAACAAGACTGGTAGCTTCTTGGTTGAGCGCCTTCATCACGCCAAACGTCTCATCCAGCAACGTAGGCTTCGTCTGCTCCACCCCGGTGACGTACAGCAGATGTTTCGCACGGGTGGCCGCCACATAAAACGCCGCTCGACCCTTGTTTTCATCACCTGTAGCCGGGAACTGATCGGCACCGACGAGGAAAACGACATGCGCGTCGTATCCCTTCGCCCCATAGACGGTTGACAGGGTAAGTTGACCGGGTGACATGATGTAACGGTCGCGGTCGCCTTTACCGCCGCTGTGATAGGGACGAAGGAAACCTGTGAGTCCTGGAACCTGCTGTTGCCGGATACGTCCAGGCAGGTCTTTGAAGTTCTCAGCGTCGCGGAAGAGCACCAGGATATCCTCGAGCCTAACTTGCTCGTCTCGCACCAGTCGGGCAATCTCGGTAGCGACCCAGTGTTTTTCGTCAGCGAGGTTAGGAAAGCTTTTGACGACCGGCTGGGTAAACGACCGCTCGGCGAAGTGAACCCTGACGTGTCCCTGCGCCTCGGTAATAAGTTTAGCTTGCTCGAGGTAGCCGGTATCGGCATAGGTGCGGGTCTGCACCCGGACGGCTTCGGGCGCAGCCGAACCCAGCAACACGTTATAGGCCAATTCGACAACCTCCTTAGTATTGCGAAAGCAGCGCCGCATCACCGTCGAGCGACCACCACTCATCTCGATGCCCAAGCTCCGCTAGTTGGGTCTTGGCCGGGCATAGAGGTTTTGGGCGTCGTCGTAAAAGACGATCAGGTTGCGTTCTAACGTGGTGGGGTCGTCTTTCACCAGATCGTGGAGTAGGGCGAGCTCTTCCCCCTCGAGGTCTTGCCCTTCGTCGACAAAAACAGCGTTGAATAGGGGACGGTTTAAGACTTTGGGGTCGTTCCACTGCCGGCGGTAGCGTTTGGCCCGTTCGACGTTGCTACCGCTAGCCATGCTCTGATACCGCCAGTAGCCTTGTTCTGAGAGCTCGTAGAGCAACTTGTTGAGATGGCTGATACAGATAACCTCTCGAGGTAGGTCTTTCTGCGTCAACTGCTTATAGGCTTCGGCGACGCGGCGCTCGAGGAGCGGCACCAGTGAACGGTTAAAACAAACGACCGCGACGCGAAAGGGCGTAGGGTTCGGTTCGGCAAAGAGGTCTCGAGGTTGGGCAAGTTCCTGTTTGAGGTACCGCGCCACTTGATTCGCCAGCACTACCGATTTGCCACTTCCGGCGACACCACGAATCAGCCGTGGTGACCCGGCGATCTTCGCCTCTGAAAGCCGCTGCTGTTCGTCCGAGAGCCGTTTCTCTGTCGTACTAAAGTCATCGAGAATCGCACCTAAACTCGTTTCTTCAACCGCACGTGCTTCTCTCACCTCGTTGATGACAGCCGTGTCCCCAAACACCAGCTGCATCTTGCTGAGCTGCTCTTGGGTTATGGGATTTGATAGGTGCGAGCGCTCGAGCCTTGCTTCGGTCAGGTCGAGCAGCTGACGCTTTAGCTTCTGGGGTGACGCGACGTGCTCCTGGAAAAGCAGTTCATGACTCGGTAACGCCAGGTGAAACCCGCGTTCGACCCATTCATCTTCAGAGAGGTTGGGCAAAACGACAGCAAACCCGCATAAGGGCATCGCCTCGGGCATGATCCGCAAAGCCGCCGACAACACGTCGAACATAGCGTTCTGGACTTGCTTAAACGGATCTTTGGGTTTGGGAAAGCCGCTCGAGCGCAGATAAAAGCTCCCGGCCTCGATCCGCTCGATAAAGGAGCTACTGTAGCCTTTGACTTCGAAGACCAAAACGCCAACGGAAGGATGCACCAACACGATATCCGGGGGTCGGTGGGTGCTTTTAAGGGTGCAGGGTTCGATATAGAGCCGGGCGTCGGGACAGTCACCAAACGCTTCGAGGAGCGCGATAACGGTCTCTGCCTGCGCGTTGTTTTCGATGTCATGTTCACCTACGACTCGAAGAGCAGCAGCAGCTATGCCCTTTTTGAGCTTGCTCTCCCAAGAGGTCATACACTGTCATAGCAAATGGGGTCTTACCATTTTCTTACAGAGAGATTGTTAATCTTACCGTTTCTGGAGGAGGATCGTAAATAAAAGCAATTTCAACCAGGTCATTAAATTATGCAGTCAAATAGAACCTATGTCCAGCTCGAAGGCTCCCATCTTTACCTTGAAGAAGTGACACCGTTGACCTATTATCAAGAACGTCGCCAACTCCAGGAATAGTGTGATAGACGAATACCTGCAATGCTCGGACTTAGAAAATCCGGTCACCACGGGTAATCTGCGGAATGTCTACAACTGCAGGAAAGAGTTTACACGAGCATTACGTCCTGGGCCTTCTCTCGGGCAGCAAGAGCGTGACCGATATGGCTGAACGCGGCTTGCTGCCGTTCGGCAAGGCGTACGCTTGCAAGCTGTTAGCGCAGGAACCGACACCTTATAAGACTGCCTTGGCAAGACGTTTGGCAACTGCACCTCAAGGCGCATATTTGGCTGTAGATCTGCTTAAGGTCGAGCACCGAGGTGAACGCATCGAGGGAGTCAGGCGTTGCTACGACAGCAACAGCAAAGGGGTCATGTGGGGACACGTGCCGGTAAGTAGTGGTCTGGTCAGGTTGGGCGAAGACCCTTATCTCCTACGTTGTGACCCATTCCCTGACAGTTTGATGAGCACTGAGCGCTATCCCAAGCTTACGGCGACTGAAGCCATGCTCACGGTTGCCGGTGACGTTGTTTCGGCAGGCGTAAAGGTCAAAGCGCTGCTCGTAGACGCTGAGTTCACCACCCGGCTGGGCTTACGCTCCTTAAAGCAACTGCCGTTAGCCTTTGTCGGTCGTTTCAGGAACAACGCTAACGTGATGTTCGAGGCCCAAAAGCTGTGCGTTAATGACCTGGCTAAGCGCTTTTTACCCGGCAAAGCAAGGTGGTATCCCAAACTCCGGCGCTACATCAAACGCCTCGAGGTGGTTTTAGCTGAAGTCGGCATCGTGGAACTGCTGATCATCTGGAAAGCACAGGGCTACGGCTGGCACCTCACGACCCTGATCAGTACTCTCACAGCTGGCGTTCAGGATGTCTTTAAGGCTTGGTCGGCACACTGGTCTTTAGAAGTCAGCCACCGTTTGAGAAAACAAAACCTCGCTTTAGGTTCGTGTCAATCTCTGAGCTACGCCGCTCATTTGCAACACGCTGAGTTGGTCAACCGAGCTTTCGAGCTGATGCGTCAAGAACGGCAACGAACGCCAGGTCTGAGCTGGAAGCTGGCTCAGCATTATGCCACCGAAACTCTAAAAAATGCCCTACTGACCGGAGGTCCTCGCTTAGCTGCCTAAAATCATCCCTTCAGCATGGGATTTCTCAGTTTGGCGACACTCTTGATTATGAGAAAGACAAGTTTAATACGACTGAGACACTAGCACCTTAGTTCGTATCAACCCCGCTTACAAACGATATTATGATCTGTCATTTAGGTGATTTCCGGTAGAGCTTTGTTTTCAACCGTTTTATATCTCACCATTAAAGCTTACGGCTTGTTTATCTGCTTCTACAGAAAATCCAACTTAGCTCCAGTCCTTTTTTATCTGATTTATGTGAGCTTTTACAAGGAAGTTCGGAGTATTCTCTTTATCAAGTGCCCTCTTTGCCTGCTCCCAAAGGTCTAGATCATCTCTACTAGCCTGAGCAAGCTCTAACAGGTCTTCTGCGTCCCCAGATGCGAGAACTGCGCTTCGAAGCGCCTCTTCAAGAACCTCACGCGTTTGCCGGATTGCTGGGGCGTCGGAGAAAGGTAGCAAGGGCCCTCGGTACAACGCCAAGGCTTCACGGATTTTCCCCTTTTTGAGATAATCCATGATCTCCTTGACGTCACTTGTATAGGGCAGCCTGAACTGGTAAGGATGTCGTGAGATAGGAAGGATGCGGCGCATCTTTGAAAGGGTCGCCTTGACGCTGTTGGCTCTGCCGCCATCGCCGAAAAGGTCAGCGAGTAATCGCTCAAGCGTGACACCACGACCATTTGACTCGAAGGCAAGGATGGCGAGAATTTCCCCCCACTGAGGTGGTATATCCAAAAGCTTATTGTGAAGCCTTACCTCTAGATTCCCGAGGAATCTCAGGTCGAGGGGAGTAGTTTCGCTCGCAAGAAGCTGCCAGACTGGACGAAATGCATCCTGGGGTCCCGAAAGTAGCCGTAACCCCGTAACAGAAAGCTCGCCGAGTGACGGGCGTGCGTCTGCTAAGATGTTTTTTGTTCTCTCAATGTCTCCTTTAGCATACGTAGTCCGTGCAAGGTATAAGCTTGCAGCCGCAAGATAGCGCGCCGGAAGGTGTTCGGAACGGCTTTCCAAAATGCTGCTTAAAAGTGTGTCGGCTTGATCTGGCTGAGTAAAAGACAAGACGATCCCCTGAGCTAAACGTGACGGAAGCTGAAGCGTCACAGCTTCTCTACTCGTAAGCGACCAAGCACGATCAGCAATTTCCTCTGCTGCTGCCAGTTCTCCAGCTTCAATGAGCGCACGCACCATGCCCAATGCAGCCTTTCCCATCAAATGCCGTGGGGTCGTCTCCCAATTTTTTCGGTAGTATCTAAGCGCGTCCTCCGGCTTCCCGACCGCCAAGTGATAATCTCCCAGGGTAGAGCAGACGAGACGGGCAAGATCGGGGTAAGCAACTTCTAATTGCGCTTCGATTTCCGCCAAGGGTTGTTGTAGCCCAGCTGTGTCCCCCAACAGCAAGCGTGCATAAGAACGGTCATTAAGAAGAAGGAGCTGGCGCTGTCCATCCGAAAGTTGGTGTCGTTCGGAAAAATCGAGGGCGTAGTCACTCCACTGTACAGCCTCCCGGTAGCGACCTAAGTGAATAAGCTGAGCTGCTAGCGTGCCGGCGTTGCGTACGACCTCATAGGGGTGTCCCTTTTCTTCCGCGAGCGAGACCGATTCATGAAGCACCTCTGCCCCTTTCGCTAAGTTTGGCATGAGACGACCGTGCTGAAACAGGGTGAGCGGACTTCTACTTACCTGCACGGCACGTTTAGACTCTGTAAAACGCTGTTCAGGGGAGCGAAGCGTAGCTGCGTACATCGCCCGAAGTTCTGGAGCTTCGGATTCTCTAAGGTGATGTTCGATAACCGTGGTGACTTCCTTGATTCGCCCTAGTCGCGCAGCAGCGGAGAGACGCCATTGCAAAACCAGTTCCTGCTTACCTACCTCTTCAGGCAAGTCGTACAATAGCTGCCAAAGTCGTTGGTGCAAGCCCTGTTCATGGAATACGTGTCCCGCTTTCCTTAGAACCGTTGGAAGCTCGTGTGGCAGGTGAGCAGATGCGATTTCAAGAGCCTCAATCCAGCGCCCGCTCTTGGCGAGAACCTTTAAGAGCTTTGCCGGTTCAACCATGATTTCGTAACCGGGCGGCAAATGAGGGCCGTCCGGGCTCGGGCGTAGTGGTAGGGGTAACGCCAAACGTTCATGTAACACTGATAGGAAGCTCGAGTAAGCCCCGCCCGTTTCGAGCAAGAGGGTGCGTGTCTCTGACTCTTCTAGCCGTCCGTTTACCAGTTCGCACGCTTGACGCTCGCTGAGACGTAAGGCTTGGACATCAAGCACCTGTCCGTGCGGAGGGAGTTCGAAGTCTCTTGGTAACTGTTCAAACGCGACGACTACAGCAGCACTGCTCCCAAGTTGGAGTATACGTTCAGCGAGTTCAGGACCGTAATCGGCACCCGTTAACGCTAAGCGTAGAGGGCCTAGCCAAACGAGATTGGCTTCAAGAAACTTGACGACGTGGCTAAAGGGTAGGGCTGTTGGAAGAAACGCGCTTCCAAACGCCTGTTTAACCGCTCCGACCAGCTTATTGCCCTGAGCAACCGGATCATCACGGTCGGACTGTGCTAATTCAATCCAGACAAGGGGTTGTTCTTTTTGCCGAAGCGACGCAATGAGATGCGGCCCTCCATAGACTGAAGATGCCACAATCACGCTCGGACCATTATGTCTGAGGAGCGTGCTGCGGTGATCGTCAAGCCACATTACTACGAGGTCGGCTTAGTGGTATGACGCGTCGAACTCTGCTCCACAACACGCTCGGCTTTTCCGGGATTTTTCTCATCTTCGTAGCGTAACGCTTCGACAAGCCGCAATTCGCTGACAGCGACACCTTGATGCTTGCTCGGCGTTTGTTCAAGCAGTTCCTTATCTATTTCGCTGCTTCCGTCCTTTTTTGACGTCATATTGACCAGTCCTTTCACTGATACGTTCTAATCTATTTCAGCACAATGCTTACCTCAAACGGGTTGCTAAAGAGTTGTTAGCTCCAATTGTTTTCTGGCTGCCAGAAAACAACCTCACTCCCATACGTTCGACGTAGTGCTACTAAAACCGCACGCCGAAATGGGAGGAAACGATGAAGAATGCTATCGCCCTGCTTTTCTTTTTACTCTTTAGTCTAGGACTTGCTGACCCAAGTGACTCAGATTTACCCGTTGTCAATACCCACAGTTCTGGAGAGAGCTCTACTTGTGAACATAGAGCAGATCGATAGATGCTCGGTAAGATTGTGACCGTACCGGACAAGATCTTATCCGGAGCTCAATCTTTCGGATATGGCCCAGCTTCTAAACTTGTAGTACTCGTCAATCATCTTCGCAATGACGGTTTATGGGTAGATTTTTGGGGGCAAGAAAGCGCATTGAATTTCGCGGAGACAAACTTGGCTGGAGGTGGAACCATTCTCTCCGGCGAGCCGCTCGCTTCTCTTGATCCTGCTCTTTACCGCGCGGTGTTGACCGTAATGGATCCGCGCCTCGCCGCCTGGGGGTACTACCATAACCTGCCGGTACTGGCCGTTGACAGCTTGTACTGGTTTTGGGATTGGTCACAGCTCGCGCATGAGCAGGCAAGAATTGACAATCTGCTCAGCTATCATAAAGCTCACACGTCACTTGCTGAACTCGTGTCTTCTATTGAAGCGTTGCCCCCCCACGTGCAGCAGTACGCTACGCATTCAATGGCCTCGCAGTCGCTAATACAGCACTATCCTGGTGGGCAACAAGATGAAAGCATCAATGATCGTCTGCGATTAGTAAAAGTGGGTCCTATCGTCGACACGAAGTACCGAAAGAAGGTCAAACGGGACACTCTCCTCGTTTCCCTTTCGGGTATGCTTAGTCCACTAGTCTCACGCGGAGATGCAGATGTATACATGAAGCTGGTTTTGGAGCTTCTAGACCCTGTACTAAGCGCTTTACCAGTATCCGTTACACCAATCTTCACCGTTAACCCGGCGCTCCTTCAAGCTGCTAAAGCCATTTTTGGAGAAGCTGCCGTAACGATGGATCACAGCACTTTCCTCAAAACGTTGAATCGCAGTCTTGCGGTTCTAGCTCCTGCAGGAATCACCACACTGTATGAGTGCCTCGCCTACGAAACGCCCATGCTGTTCCTACCTGAGCAGCACGATGGTCACTTTAGTAACTATGACCGGCTAGCGAGGTTGACTGCGACTAAAACCGAGTTTCGTGCCATGTTTCCTGAGGGGCTTTTGGGATATCACGCTGTCCTTGAGAGGCGTGATCGTCCGAAGACGTATGTTAAAGCTCTCTACACAATGTATCGTGGGCTTTTAACGCATCCTGAAGAACACCTTTTTGCGCTTTTGAAGGATCAGCTTTCCGAACCTCTTTTGCGTGTCGTCCGTGGCGGCGCATACAACGCTCTTGCGGAAAGCCAAAAGACGTTTGCAGAGCTGTCTTTTGGGCATCTTTCCAGCCCACTTGAAGAAACATCAGCTTACTTTCGCGCTCACTTCGCTCAACCTAGTGCTGTTCTTTAGGAAAGGCCTACGAAGCACTTCGTAGGGTTAGGTAGTTTGAAATATATCCACCAGGCGATCATTCAATGTCTCGATGTTAAAGTTTGCTGTTACATTGGCACGTCCAGCCTCTCCAAAAGCTGGCCAGACCTTCGGATGCTGCGCAAGATAAAGAAGCTTCTCTGCAAGGGCGGTTACGTCCCTTTCAGGAACGAGAAAGCCTGTCTCGCCATCAATAATAGCTTCAGGGAAGCCGTTGTGACGGCTAGCAACAATGGGGAGTCCCATAGCTTGGGCTTCCAGCAAGACGAGTCCCAATCCCTCCTGGTCACCATTGGAGGCCGTAATGCTCGGTAGCATGAAGATCGACGCAGCCGCGTACTGCTCACGTACGCCATCTTCGGTCTGCCAGCCCAAAAGCTTTACCTTAGTGTCTAGCTCAAGGTCAGTAATAAGTGTTTCAAGTTCTGGGCGAAGCGGGCCATCACCGACTATTCGGTATTCGAGGTTGGGATAATATTTAACTACCTCTGCAACCGCCCGAATTCCGTACTCGATCCCCTTTTTTTCGACGAATCGCCCAACGGTAAGGATTCGGATAGGATCGCCTTGTCGGCCTCTTTTAGATTCGAAAGAGTATTCTGTGGGGTTCAATCCAACAGGCAAATGAACCAGCTTATCTTGTGGACACCCGAGGTTGATGGCCTTACCGGCAGTGTACTTGCTATTCGCGATAAACCGCTCGCCATGTTCGAAGAGATAGTCGTAGACGTCCGCACCTGCGGTTTTTACAAATGAGCTCAGGTCAAACCCGTGGAAAGAGGTGATAAGTTTCCCCTTAAAGAGTCCTAGATCGCGCAATACCGCGCCGGTTATGCCCATAGGTCCGAAATGACAATGCAGCACATCAAAATTGTAAGCGTCGGTCGGTTCAGGAACTCCTATAAAATGACGCTGGTTTGGGTGATTATAGTAGTCCTCCCGAACCCAAGGTTCATAGTGTGTCCTTTCTAAAAGCCGGTAGGCCGCAATTTTGGGGTGAGACATACCCGTATGGTCAGTGTGACCAGCAAAGATATGAACTTCGTGACCGCGGTCTAACAGCCCGGTGATCTGACGCAAGATGAAGGTTTCGGATAGGACAGGAAATGCGTGAACGAGAACAGCGATATTCATGGTTACTATCACAGCTCTTAGTGGGTTGCTTTCAGGTTGCTACTACAAGGGTTCAGCAAAGGAGAGGTTCGACGAATAGGCTGATGAACGTAGCGCTTTGTGAGGAGAGGAATGTCTGAATCACGTCAAGAGCACCCTACACTGTGGACTAGGGGCTACCTTCTTAACCTCGTTGCCACCTTCGCGTTTTGGTTCAATGTAGATTTTCTCCTACTAGCACTCCCCTTGTACATGCGAGAAGAAGGCTTTGCCGCGAGTTCCATCGGCCTTGTCTTCGGCGCGGCGGCACCCGGTGCTATTGTAGCGCGCCTGCTTTCAGGTCGCGCTATCGATCGGAGCGGTGGGCGTCTCTTTTTATTAGGGGGTGCCGCTGCTTGGGCAATCGGATCGGGCGCGATGGCGTTTACTGTGAGCCTCCCCGTACTATTCGGGCTACGTCTCTTACAGGGAGCAGGATTAGGCGTGTTCACTACTGCGTCCCTTGCCTACGTTAGCTACACAGTCACACCGCAGCAACAGGAAAAAGCTTTAGGTTGGTGGGCGGCGGCGACACCGACAATGGCAACCCTGGCGCCGGTAGCAGCAGCTCTTACTCTAAACAGTTTTGGCTTCACCGCCGCCTTCTTTACTGCAAGCATCGCGGGGCTTACTGCATTCGTCGCAAGTTTGTTACTTCCTTCTCTTACTAACCGTGAAACCAACCGTTCCCCCTCATCCGCGAGCGCGGTTAAGCGTAAGCCCTATGTCCCCGAGGCGATTCTACCTGGACTCTTTGGCGGATCAGTAGCAGTCGCCTCCGGCTCGTTCGCCGCGTTTGCCCCTCTACTTGCAAGAGAACGAGGGTTTGAGAACGTTGGACTCTTTCTTACCCTATCTGCCCTAGGATCGATTCTCGTGCGTTTCGTGGCAGGACCCCTAGCTGAGCACAAAGGGAGAAACTGGACAGTTGCTCCAGGGCTTGCTATTGCTTCATTTGCTCTAATATTGCTCGGCGTCACCTCTCAACGATATGGACTATTTATCGCCCCGTTTCTATTCGGTATTGGTACCGGCGCGGCGATGCCTGGACTCCTCGCCTGGGCTGTAGCGCGTTCGGGCCAAGAGGAGCGGGCAACAGCAGGAGGAACCTTTTACGCTTTTTTCGAGGTCGGCTTATTTCTTGGTCCGCCTGTACTAGGCGTGTTGGTTGAGCGTCTCGGATTTGTTGCTTTCAGCGTACCGGCTGTTTTACTTGCCACCGCGCTTATAGCTTACCTCGTAGTCTCAAGGAGGTAGAACAGAATAAGACCTTAATTCTCAGGTGCTTAAGACATACTACTCAGGATATTTCCAATTTTCGGTAGCGTGTGCCTGAACGCTGCGAAAGCTAGAGGGTGTTTTGGAATAGGCTCACCGGCTTCTCCAAGGGATGCGGTTGGTTCCAGCAAGGCGTTTAGTGATGAGGTCACAACTTGCAAAGTAGATAAAGGCTTCGCTCGAGGCGGGTAAGGTTTCATAGTCTCTACTCAGTCTGCGGTAATTACCCAACCAGGCGAACGACCTTTCGACGACCCAGCGTCTTGCTTGTAAGCCGAAGCCTTTTTCGTAGCGACGGGAAACGACCTCCAGCACGATACCGAAACACAAAAGGGTACGGTTTGTGAAAGCAACGCCCTTGTAGCCTCTATCAAGCCACAGATGATGAAACCTCGGCAAATGAGGTCTGATTTGACTCAGGAGCAGTGACAAACCCCTACGTTCGGGTACCTCTGCGCCTGTGACCAACACACTTAGTACCTATCCTAAAAAGGCCAAGTCAAGGAGAATATGAGCTGCAGCGAGATGAATGAAGGCGAGCCAGTTCTGCGGCTTTTTGCACCACCTGACGCGAATGCTGCGTCTTTTACAAAGCCAGCCTAAGGTTCTCTCGACGACCCATCTGCGAGCGGGATAGGTTTTCTCGCCTGGTGCGGGACAGACCTCTAGGACGGGTTCGCCCCGCCGACGCCGGTGTTTAATATGGGCGAGGTACTTCTCCTCAGCGACCACTTCGTGAACATCCGGGTAGTCGTAACCACGATCAGCACAGAAGTGCTGCTTGCTTTTAGGTCGCTCTACCAGGATGCTGATGATCAGGTCAGCTGCAGACCATTTGTCATGTTGGTTCGCGCCTGTGACGTGAACGGCTAAGGGTGCGCCTCTTGCATCAACAAGCAAGTGAACCTTGCTGCCCCTTTTGCCCCTATCAGTTGGGTTGCGCCCGGTTGCTTCGCCACCGAGAGGCGCGGGACAGCTTTTGCTATCTACCGATTGCCAACGCCACTTGATACGCCGCTTTTTGCCGTAGACCTTTGCCAATGAGCGCATTAGATGCTTGAAGACGCCTAGACGTTGCCAAAGCTGAAAACGCTGGTGCAGAACGCTGGCACTCACGCCAAACCAGCTTTTATGAACGGCTTTCCATTGGCATCCTGTCCACAACACATACCAGATGCCGTTTAATACTGCTCGGTCTTTCATAAAAGGTCGCCCTCGACCTCTCAGCTTCTTTCGTTTGGGGAGTTGCTTTCTGACCTTGCGCCAGAGTGGACGTGGAACGCAAAAGTAGTCGGGCGTAGCGGGCTTCGTGATAGTTTTGCTCAAGACGTGCCTCCATCAGATAAGTACTCGATATACCTATTCTGACGTTTGGCGCGTCTCTTCTTTCAGCTCTCTATATTTCTCGGATAGGTTCTTAGCACTAACCCAAGCGTGTCTACCAGCAGATGCCTTTTCCTACCATTGACACTTTTTGCTCCGTCGAAGCCGTTGCCGTGTAAGCTTCCTGCTTTGACCGACTGACTATCAGCGCAACCCGCACTCGGTTCTTCGTTGCGCCCCAGCTTTTTCCTCAACTCACGCCGCAAATGCTTATTGAGCTTGCGCCACAGCCCCACCGCTCGCCATTTGGCAAAGTGATAGTAGACGCTTTGCCACGGGGGGAAAGTCGCCCGGCAAGTCTCGCCAGGTACAGCCGTTTCTCAGCACGTAACGCACCGCATTGACCAACATCCTTAGTGGATAACCCGTCCTACGCCCTCTTCTCGATTCCGGCAGCAATTTCGACAAGTAAGGCTTGAGTAGCTGCCACTCTTGCTCTTTTAAGTCCGTTGTATACTGCTTTCGCTTGACCATTCACCCCCTACCTGTGTTTAGGTAGGGGGATTTCCAAAACACCCTCTAAGCTTGAAGCGGTGGTCACCAGAAGGTCTTAGCCCAGCTCAGAGACGTCAGGCAGCAACCGAGGATTTACCGGAAACACTTTGGGGTCGGAGACACGGAGCGAGACGAAGTCCGGATGCCGACAATTCAGCATCACATTAACCTCGGGGGGGGGGCCAAGACGCTCGGCACAGCTAGCCCAACTGTCTCCCCTGCTTGCACCCAGGCGTCGCCTAGCTGCTGTGTACTTTCCGTGTGGGGGTAGCTGTGCCAGTCTTCAGGTAGTTCATTTGGGCGCAACCACCGTAGTTGCGTCTCAGCAAGCGTTACTTCAAATAGCTGGCGCGGAGCCAGCGGCCTTTTTGCCTTGCGGTAGGCGAGTACCTCGAGTACAGCTAACGCGATACTCGAGGTTGTGTAAACCACGCGTATCCCTGGTGAATTCCAGCGTCCGCCGGTGAGAAACGCCCCTTCACCTGAAAAGGCCGTGACAGTGTATTTAGGCGGCACCAAGCGGTAGAGCTTCAGACGACGACGCCGTGGTCGAGCTGTAGCAACAGGCGCTGCACGGCCTCGAGTCCTGGAGCTGTCCGCGCATAATCGAGTGGTACTGCGCCCCCCAAAGCAAGGTTCCCGGTGGTCATAAAGTCTTTAACCTCACTGGGGTCTTCCAACACCTGTTCGGCGGTATCGAGCAAACTTGAAAGCCAGTACAGCCGATTCGATTCGTCTAAAGTAAAGCGGCCCGCAGTTTTGCGGCGGTGGAGTGTTGCAGCGGCAAAGCCTAAAACGCTTCGCAAGTACTCTTCGCTGACTCCTAACCGTTCAGCCAACGCTTTGAAACGCTCAAACCCCACCCCCTGCTCGACTTGAGCAATGCGTTCAGCAACAGTCACTTTTCACCTCCATACGATATAATATAGTAATCAAGTGGATAAATCTACAACTGTATAACTACATGGTGCTAGCGTTCAAGACGCTACATTCCAACATCTTCAAAGCTGGGTGGTGCATTTTTACTCGGTGTTTCCCACAAAACCCAAACCCCACCATGTCTAACCGCTCTCCCCCACCGCATACGGATCACCAAAGCCGAACTTATGCACAACTTCATCGTAAAGCGCCTCAGCTTTCGTCTCGCGGCTCAGGGTCGGCGTCATCCTTATACCTCTTGACTCAACCCGGCAAAACACGGTAGGTCTGGCCCTCGAGCCTGCATTATCCTCTACAACTAGCGTCAGCGGCTCTTTAAGCGCTTCAAGCTCGAGCCCGAGTAACCCAGCCAAAAACGTTCGGGCGAAGTTCGTCGAAAACCCTGACTGAATCACATACTCCTGGTCGGCCTTGACCTGAAGGTTGATTTTCGGCACCGTCTCCCCGGTTGCTTCATCTTGTCTATCGAAGCGCCAGACATTGATTAGGTAGCCAGTTAGATCACGCTCAGCGATGGGCACGTTCTCCCCTACTGCCTTGTCACGTGAATACCAGAGGCTCTCGGAAGAATGCTTGACGAAGATATAGACCGGTTGCACCTTTTTACCAAAGCCTAACGGTTGGGAACCCTCGAGCGCCTTGCGAATCGCCTGCAACTCACGGATCATCCTCTCCCCTACGTCGTTCATTCCTTCGCCCCCTGCCAGTCGCTCTCAAGATAGACTTGCGTCCTGCCAAACGCGAATAGAGGTTTGAGCTTGCGCTTGTCGCTCCGCACCCGTCTCACCTCACGGGGCGGCCTCATCCCGATAGACTCACCCACTAAAATCAGCCCATGTTTCCGGCACCTGACTTGTCTGGGCTCAGCGTCACCCCGGTAGATATAGGGATTAAACCGTTGCGGTTGCCAGACCCTGACACGGTAGGGCTGCTCGGGCGCGTCTAGCACCGTTTCTTTAACCTTTTCGATGGCCTCGACCTCAGCCCCCAACCGCCGCGTACCCTCGTCTTCCCCCCCATGCCGCTGGAACTCACTCAGATTCTTCTGGGTAGTTTTTAAGGCCGTCTCGAGGATGGCTAAAACGGCTTTCTTCTCTTTAGGAGAACTCCGGTAGCCCCCACTCTCTCCCAGCTGGACATGGGTCACCCCTTCGATCACCTGCGGTAACAGCAGCTCTCTGGGCACCCGTCCTAAACCCAGCTCTGTTACGGCCCGCTGCTGCACCACTTCCAGTTCAGCTAAGGGCGCACGGTAAGGCCCCAACTCAGATACCCGGTAGATCGCCCAGGCATAGTCGTTGCGCGCCCCGTCACCAGGTAATACGTGCCGCTGGTCGGTTAACCAGATCACCCCTGGCAACGCCCCCAGCTCCGTCACTAACGCTCCTAAAACCCGGTGAAAGTGGGCGTAGGTTCGATCAGCCCTTCCCTCGGCTCCTTCCAACATCATAACCTCCTAGCTAACCATACACTTTATTAAAACGTACAACCGCAAACAGTCTCGCATATCCATTTTTTACCCTATTCGCTTAGTTTTGGTTTTCCTATTGGTAGACCATTTAGCAGACCAGAGGGTAAGGCTCGAGTTTCCTATAAGGGATGGAGTGCGTTGGGGTCGTACGTTTTAATAAAGCGTATCTTTATAGTTGTTTGGGTGTTTTATTGGGCGTCGTGGGGCGCGGGTGACCCGGGAGACCATATAGTTAAGGTAGGAGTTGGGGCGCTCGCGCCCGCGCTAGCGCTCCGTGCAAGGCACACTTACCAGGAGTCGGCCAAAGAAAAATGACACGTCGCCCCCAACATGAAAGTAGCGCTAAGCCAGCGAGAGAGAACGAGACCCCATGAAAGCAACCAAACTCATGCTCTTTGCCCTTCTTTTTGCGGTTATTGCGACCTTACTCGCAGGCTGTAGTAACAGTAGCAATCCGCCTGACGCAAGTAACCCGGTCTTGACCAGCCTGCCGGTGGGTGGGCTGGTATATAGTGCGCCAACCGGCAACACCGACACTCCACAACCACTCACCTTGGCTAATTCCGGTAACGCGCCGCTGACCATCAGCGACCTCGAGCTTTCCGACTCCACCTCATTTGCGCTTACCGCCTCGCCAAGCCTACCGACAACGGTTGCTCCAGGAGCGGCAACCACGCTAACCGTTGGCTTTAACGCTTTAACTGTCGGGCCAAAAAACGCCACGCTGACGGTTCAAAGTGACGGCGTAGCGGCAGCAGTTGTAGCGCTACACGGCCTAAGTTTCAAGGGTACAGGTGGCAATAACGAACCGTCGCTACAGTGGATTTTGGACGCACTGGCCATCTCGGTCGAAGTCGGTGACAGCGACCCCACGACGACGCCCATTGATGGGCCAACAGGCGGGTCCGTTGGTGAGGAAATTGCCGCACAAACCTTTCGGAAAGCTGGCAGCGGAGCCGTTACCGTCGAGGTGCTGGCTGCGTTCGCCGTCGAGAACGACCCGGTGGTCAGGTTCGGTTGGTATGGTGCGGGGGACGCTACCAATACCCAAGCTGTGTTTGAAGTTCCTCAAACCTCGCCCAACACCCCACCGAACAACGCGCAGCGCCTTATGCCTGATGTGACCGGGACTTTAAGCTTTGATCCTGGTAGTGCGCCTTTTGGTCTTTACGCCTTCTGGCCGGGCAACCAGTTTTTCGCTGCACGCACAACCTATACCGAGGACGCGCTCAATACCTTTCCCAAAGCTTTGCCCCACCATTTTCGCACCTTTCCCTACAAAAATGCGGACGGGACAGTCGAACCTAACGTCTATATCGTGACTAACAACGAGTTTCATCTCGGTGACGACTTCAACGATGTTGTGGTCGTGGTCCGCAACGTTACCCCGCTGTAACGCAGCCAGCAAAGGACTTCTGGTTATGGACAGATCACGCTTTCAGGTTCCCAAAATGGACTGCGCCGCTGAAGAATCGCTCGTGCGGATGCAGCTAGACGGTATCGAGGCGGTGCGCTCGCTCGACTTCGATTTATCGGCCCGTAAGGTGTCGGTGTATCACGAGGGGGAGCTGTCAGCGGTTGAGGCGGCACTTGAGCAACTCGGGCTGGGTTCAAAGCTCCTTGGGACGGAACAGACCGACGAGGCTGCGCCGGAACACGCCCAGCAGTATCGGTTACTCTGGACGGTACTACTGATCAACCTCACTTTTTTTGTACTGGAAATAAGCTTCGGCTTTATCTCCGGCTCGATGGGGTTGGTCGCGGATTCGCTCGATATGCTATCCGACGCCTTGGTCTACATCCTCAGCCTGTTTGCGATTGGCAGCACGATCAACCGGAAAAAGAAGGTGGCCAAATGGAGCGGTTATTTTCAGATTACTCTGGCGGTGTTGGGCTTCCTCGAGGTGACGCGGCGGTTCTTGGGAACCGAAGCGCTGCCTGACTTTCGTGTCATGATCGTCGTTGCGAGCTTGGCGCTTATAGCCAATGGGTTTTGCATCTACCTGTTGCAGCGTTCAAAAAATCGTGAAGCGCACATGCAAGCCAGCATGATCTTTACCAGCAACGACGTGATCATTAACTTGGGCGTTATTGCCGCCGGGGTACTGGTGCCGTGGCTCGGCTCGAGTCTTCCTGATTTGATTATCGGGGCGATTGTGTTTGTCATCGTCTCGCTGGGAGCAGTGCGGATTTTGCGGCTGGCGCGGTGAGTGCCCTTTTTTGCTGGATTACGGCCGATCAAGCGCAGCTATATCCACCCGCACAATTTTCAAGGTGCACATCAACACCTGTACCAAAATAAGTTGGAAGCGTCCCATAGAATACGTCCATGTAGTACTCAGTAGAAAAAATGAAGTAAATTATCAGGAAGCGATCTGTCCGGTATCGAGAGATGCCAAAAACTTAAGAAGTGGAGCGAGTGAGCTATGCAAATCGGTCATAAAAAGACTCTGAGTTTTCATAAAGCAAACCGGGGCGTGGTGTTGGTGTTAACGATGATACTCAGCGCTTGCAGCCTATTCGGGAACCAAATGCCTTACGTCGTGACCGTCAGTCCGGCATCCGGCGCAACCAACGTAGGGACGAGCAGCAGCGTCCGGGCGACGCTGAACTTACCGGGTGATGGACTCAACGTGACGACGCTCACCGATCAGTCGGTCTCCCTGACCGACGCAGCCGGAGCCTTAGTCCCGGCGGCGCGGACGATGGAAGGCAACACTTTAGTCCTCGATCCGACCGCTGACCTCACCGCGACGACGAGGTACACGTTTGCAGTAACCGCCGACGTACAAACCGCCGACGGCACCTCGCTAGCACCGTTTACCAGCACCTTTACCACTGGAACAGGACCCGGTACCGGGACAGGCGGCAGCCTCGCGGCGAACCCGGCGCAAGTGCTTTTTACGGCGGGCGGCTCGACCTCGAGCGACACCCGCACCTTTACGCTGACCAATAGTGGTAGCAAGACTGTCAACGTCTCGAGCCTCAGTATCAGCGGCGCAAACGCGGCGCAGTTCTCGCTGGCCGACAGCAGCACCTTTAGCCTCGAGCCTGGAACCAGCCGCGACCTGAGTCTGACCTTTACAAAAAGCAGCAACGGCCCGAAACTCGCCACCTTAGACGTTCAGAGCGATGACGCGACCGCACCTAACCTCTCAGTTCCCTTAGGCGGCCTCGGCGTCGAAGGGCAAGGCGGCAACAAAGAACCGTCACTCCAGTGGATTTTAGATACTTACGGCTTCAACATTATTACTGGTGACCTAGACCCGAGCACCACCAACTTAGTCAACGCGCCGACTGAAAGCGCCGTCGGTCAAGAAGTCGCCGCTCAGACGTTTACCAAAGCGTCACCGACGAGCCCGGTCGCGGTTGAGGTTTTAGCCACGTTCGGTGTGGAAAACAATCCGGTGCTCGATTTCGGCTACTACACTGCCGGAGACCAAGGTTCGCAAACTGAAATTTTTAGCATCGAGCAGACGCCGACCCTGAACGCGCAGCGCCTCGCCCCGGTCGTTACGGCAGCGGGCAGCGGCACGGTAGACGGCGACACCGTAACGTTTGATCCCGGAACGGAGAGTTTCGGTCTGTACTCGTCGTGGCAGACTAACCGCTTCTTTAACAAGCGCGAAGTTTTTACCGAAGACAGGCTCAACACCTTTGACACGCTCAAGCACCACGTTAGAACCTACCCGTTTGTCAACCGCGAGGGGAACGTCGAGCCCAACGCTTATGTGATGGCGACCGACGAGTTCAATACCAAAAGCGGCAACGACTACAACGACATCGTCGTGATCGTGCGTAACGTCACGCCGGGTGAAGCAACCGAAGAAACGCCTAAAACGCCCATCCCACCTGTACCTAACACGCCACCGGCTAACGGCGTCGCCGGACTCAAGGTTTCAAACGCATTCAGTTTTCCCTACAGCGACCGTTTAGTCTTGCAAAAGATCGAGACCACCACAGGCAAGCCTTGCGACCCCGCCGAGAGCCCCAGCTGTGATCCGACCAAGGACCGGTGGACGGGCATCGAATTCCCTACGACCGGTACAGTTAATTTGCAAAATACCGGCAGCAGCGCCCTTCAGCTGAGCTTAAGCTTTCAGAACAACAATCTGTTTGTATTCCCAAACGGTGAAAGCACCCTGACATTGCAACCTGGGCAGACATATGAGCTCGAGATCGAGTTTGGTCCAACCGGGTTTGATTCAAAGGGCGTCTACCCTTCAGGCTTACTGATTCAGTCGGGTGGGCAAAGTGCCGGACTTCAGCTCGCCGGACTCTATATGTTAAAGCCTGAAGGTTCTCGTGAAGTCTACTTCGCGCCGCTCCTCAATCAGCTGTTCGGCTACAAAACTAATCTAGGAGAGTTTAGCAACGGCGGTTTACAAAACCCTGCGCCGGATTCACCGCTGGCGGGCGAAGAGGTGCGTTCGGCATTTTGGGAAACGGCCAAACCGGGCGAGCCGATCTCTGTTCTTCAGATCGCCGCTTTTTATCCGTGTTGTAACATCACGCAGTTCAACATGAAACTAATTGACCGTGGGGGCTCTAAGACGAATCCTTTCGCGGTCATAAGTCATTCAGGGAACGATACTCAGTCTATCTACCCGCGTCAGAGTAATGGTGACCTTGCTCAGCTAACGATAGACCACCAAGGTGCATTTGAGGTCAATATCGCTAACTACAGTTCAAACACGCGTGGAAATATCGGAGTGCGTTTCTGGCCGCTACGTGACCGTTCCGGTAATCTCGTAGCAGATAGTTACATTGTCGCTCAGGACTTTGCCAAAGAGGGGTGTAACGGCTTCGGGGTTCCGAAATCTCCAGGCGGTGGAGACCCTACGGGTGTCGGCTCGAACTGCGATTACCAGGATAACCTGTACATCATGGAGAATATCAAGCCGGTTAATTAACCCCAAACCGGTCGAAGGTGACGGCTCCAAACCCGTCACCTTCAAGCTGTAAAAGGAGTTTAGATGAGACGGATAGGTATTTTATTTTTGCTACTCACGCTCTCGGGCTGCCTTGATATTTTTCAGCCTCCGCCAGGAGGAGGCACACCCACAGTCGATAGCGTAACCCCTAGCAGTTCAGCTACCAACGTTTCGGTTGGGGCCAGCGTTATCGCTCAGCTCAGTCTGCCTAACGGCGGCATCAACCAGACCACAGTCGGTGACACTTCCGTGCGCCTGATCAATACGGTTACCAGCGCTACCGTTCCTGCAAAAGTCACGGTCTTGAACGAAGCTGGCAAGCTAACACTTGATCCTTCGTCACAGCTCGAGTTCAGCACCACCTACCGTTTTGAAGTAACCTCTGCAGTTACGGACGCGAGTGGTGCGTCGTTTCAAGATTACGACAGTGCCTTTACGACTGTTTCGGCGGATGTACCGTCAGTTGTCTCGTCAGTCCCAGCAGACGGTGCAGTAGATGTTCCGTTGGACGTAGGTACAAGCGGTATTTCAACGGTCATCAATACCCCTCTTGGAGGTCTTGATACATCTACGCTAACAACCGATTCGGTCTATCTAGAAAGAGCAGACGGACAGCGTGTGCTTACCAGCGCGCCGACAACTTCAGGCGGTGGCGACACAATTATTCTTCAGTCGTCACGGCTGCTCGAGCCCGGTACAACGTACCGCTTTAATGTAACAAGCGCAGTAAGAGACGATGGCGTTTCATTTGCGCCTTACACTAGCACTTTTACAACAGCTACTACGGGCGGCGGCGAAGTTCCAACGACTTCAGGCATCGTTTCTACTAAGCAACCCGGCACGACCGGAAACAGATATACTTCATTGGCTTTCGGCCCTGACGGTAACCTTTACGCCACTACAGTTCTAGGAGAGATTCAACGTTTCCCAGTTGCTGCTGACGGCACACTCGGAACACCTGCCACCATCAACTCACTTCAGCGAGCTGAAGGTGGGCCACGGCTGACAGTTGGTTTGGCTTTCGATCCAAGCTCGACAGCAGATAACCTTATTGCTTGGGTTACACACACGTTTATTGATCCTAGCAACTTTGACGGCTCAGTAGGCAACGGTATCAACGCACCTTGGGCAGGCAAACTCACCAAACTGAGCGGGCCGAACTTAGAGAACGTTCAAGACGTCGTGATTGGGCTGCCGCGCTCGAGTAAAGACCACGTCACCAACTCAGTTGCTTTTAACCCCGCTGAACCCGGCGTCGTTTACTTTGTCCAAGGCAGCAACACTGCAATGGGTGCGCCTGACGCGGCTTGGAAGTTTCAGGAAGAACGTGCGCTTTCCGGCGCTGTATTGCGTTTAGATACCAGCCTATTAGGTGGGAATTTGCCCCTCAACGCTCAGACCGAAGGTGGCGCAAACTATAATCCCTTTGCGCCGGGTGCGCCACTTACCGTCTACGCAAGCGGTACGCGTAACTCGTATGACTTGGTCTGGGCTTCTAACGGAAACCTTTATGTGCCTGCAAACGGCTCAGCAGGTGGCGGCAATATCCCACGCTATAACCCAATTCCGGGTACTTGTGACAACCGCATTGACGGCAAACCATATACCGGCCCGATGCTCGCTAATCCATCAGATGTAAACGCCTCTTATAGCAATGACAAAACCGACGGCTGGAAGATTACCGAAACCCTTAACGATTACCTTTTCAGAATTGAAAAGGGAGGCTTCTACGGTACGCCTAATCCTAAACGCTGCGAGTGGATTCTAAACGGGGGCGCTGTCGGCTTTCCGGGTCAACCCACGACTCAGAGACCTGAGTACCCTGCTGGAACCAGCTACGATCCCAACTATCGCGGGCCTGCTGGCGACTTTGGCAACAACGTTTCGCCGGACGGAGCAATTGAGTATACAGGCAACGCGTTCCCCAACCTCAAAGGAAAGCTGCTAGTCACCCGTTACAGTAGATACGATGACGTTGTTGCTGTAACACTTGGAAGCGACGGTAACGCTACCTCAATTGACGCTATTATTCCGAAGCCGCAAGATCTTATCGATCCGATTGACATTACCCAAAGTCCGATTACAGGTTATCTGTACGTTTCATGGTTCGATCAGGAAGACGAGAACGCTTCAAAGGCTGGCATCACCCTTTTACGCCCAAAGTAAGCTACAACCTCGGATAGATCTATGCCAAAGGCGTAGTGCAAACTGCCTCATTATGGCTGCAGAAGTTAAACGAGCCAGAAACTATTTGGACTGAGCGTGAGCTATACATGTCGGTTAGTGAGATGAGGGCTCGAGAACTGTCCAGTGTTCATCGGCGGGTTCTATACTGACGTTTTAGCAGTTAGATAAGTAAAAGTTTGTTTTTGAGATGGCTTAAGTAGCACAGCCGCTACCGCAGGAAATCCAATTAATACCCGGTGGTGACGACGCTTACCTTTTGCCGCTCGAACCCTAGACACGCCTCAGCTGCCGTAAAAAAGCGCCCTGTATGGGCGCTCTAGTCTGGTGATCTTTAAGTAACCTACTTACTAGCGGTGAGTTAGCGTGCTCCTCTCGGTTCATTGTCGCGGTACGCAAAGAACTGCGGGTTCCGGTCAAACCACCGGGCTCGAGCTGCTTTCCAGACGCCCAGATCGGTAGTAACATCAAAGCATTCCGGCGCAGCTGCCCGCAGCTCTTCGAGATACCAGTTCTCGCCCCCGGTGTACACGATGGTGTTCTTGTGTCCCTGGCACGCAAGCCGGTCGAGGATATCGTATTTGACCTTAGGATCTTCCGATGGGTCCACCTTTCCGGCATAACCTGAGATTAAGAACACGTTGTCTTTGAGCACTAGCTGGCAGCCTTTAGTGACACCTTGGGTTACCTTAAAGAGCTGGTTGTGGCTGGGCGCACCCCCACGGCCTTTGGACCTGTTATAGGTACCTTCTTGCGGCTTGAGCGCAATCAAGCTGTTTTGTACCCTGAAGTTGTAGCTAACGTCTCTCGTCTCCTTTTTTTCCTTCCGGCAGGATAAGCCGGTGTACGCCCAGTCGATCAGCACGTCGTCCACGGTGCCGTTATTAAAGCGGTCGTTCTCCACACCGTCGTCACCGGCGTGCCGAATGTACGAGTTGCGGAACAGCCAGTTGGGATTGTTGTCCTTGAGGGTGATGCCGTCGCCCGTCATAGGGATCGTCATATTTTCTATGGTGGCGTTAGGAGTATTGTAAAAAAGAAAGCTGTCCGCGCTGTGGAGAGAATCCCAATCGGAATCGTCGTTTAAGCCGTTGTTGAGGAAGCCGCCACTAAGGCACAAAGAGGCGCTATTGCCATTGGCCAAAAAAGAATGCAGTGACAGCAGCTTGGCCCCGCGAGCGTCAACCACAGCGTTTTTGCCGTTTCTGATCAGCACCCTGGAGCGGTAGTCGCCGCTGAGTTCGCGGGTTACCCCGTCACTAAGGCACGAAGACGACCGTGGGGTTGGTTTGTCAGGTACGCTCGGTTCCGGATTGGCGTCGGGTCCAAAGCCGGGTTCGAAGGTGATTTTAAGGTGCGGCATGTGGCGGCTGCTTTTGTCCCGAGCATATGCCGAGCGTTTAGCGTTGCGGTCGCCGGTTACATAAAACGCCAGCGCGTTGCCGGACTGCCAGCCGCCCCGCGAAACAACCTCTTGGACGACGCTGCTTAAGTCCCAGGTACGAGTTGCCAGACCTCTGCGCCAGGGTTTGGGATTCCAAGCTGCAACCGCTGAGGTTCGCGTTCTGTCACCGATGCTTCTGCTGAAAGGTGAGGCGTCGTCAGTATTCTCAGCCCTGACTTGTAGCCTAACCGGCTCGCTGTCGGCGGCGATAGCGGTAAAGCTGATGGTGGCCGCTCTGATTTTGGCTCCTTGTGGAATTTTGACGTCGGTAAAGCGCAGCGCGACGGTCTGCTGGTTTTCCGAAAAGTCGAGGGCTTTGCCGTTATTGATCAGCCTCGAGCCACCCTGCTCGGCGTCGTCAGCATTACTTGCCAGCGGAATTTCCAGGGTCTTTGCAACCCCTTGCGTTTCTAGTTCAGGACCCTGCTCTAAACCGCTGCTACACGCAGCGAGTAGGACGAGCAAAACCAATAAGCAACTTCTGGCGGACAGTCTCATCGTTCCTCCACCCCAAGTGATGTTGGGCCTTTAATCAGGCCGGGCTGCATGATGTGAGGTGGAGTGCGGACCACTCTCCTCGGCCGGTTGCGTCTCGTCGTTCCAGATGCCTACTGGAACAAAAGGTGGTACTGTTAGGGTGGGGAACCCCTCTTCGTTACGAAGCTTAATCTAAGCTTAATAAATCAGGATGTTAGATTTATCGAATTCAGACCCTTGAGTGAAGAAGTTTACATTTTGGTAAAGTTCAGCAAGTAGCATCAATCCAGAGGTTGTATAGGCATAGACCCGTATTGGTCTTAACCCGTTTTCGGCTCTCCCGCATTAAGCGTGGTCAGGCTGCTAACAGTACGCGCTGCCTGAGAAGATCGAAGTTCGCCCTGCCATACATCTGCCGCTCAATGAACTTGAGACGCGTGACCTGGCCTTCGGTTTGGGCATTGCTCCAAGGTAGCGCCAGCGCCGAACGCACCGCTTGATAATCTTGTCGGATCCTTATGGCGAAGGTGCGTAAGGCAAGGCGTTCACGCTGCTCCCCGGACACGCCCGAGCCAGGGGTCAAGTACCTTGGGTTGCTTGTGCCGCGCCATGTCTACAAACGATCTTGTTGCCTTGTAAACGTAAGTGACCTCCGTGTCTTGCAGTACGCGAGCGAGTGTCGGTGCATCTTTGCTCTGAAGCGCGGAAGGGTCTTTAACGAAAAGCCAGGCGAGCTGTTTAGGTAAGGGAAGCTCTAGGCTGGTTCCACAAGCTAATGTGGCAGCCGTTTTCTTTTCTGCTCTTACACCTTCTGTCTTCCCGGCGTGGTGAGTGCGGGCGTTGGCCGCTTCTCACGCATCCACTTCACACCTGCCGCTTTGAACCAGAAAAGCCCTGCCGCTGTATTTCGCGCCAAAGCTGGGAGGCGTTTTCACAGCCCGCTTGGTGACGTCTATTCAGGTATTTCAAATTGGAGATTGAGGCTCGGCTCCAGTACGCCGACAGGCACGTGTGCGCCGTGAGTTGACTTTTCTAAGTTGGGGTAGTTCCCTGATCGGACGCTGTTGGCGAAGTCCTAAGCGGCAAGACGGGCAAAGCTCGATACTCTTGTTGGTGCAATAGGAAAACCACCCAACCATTCCGTCACCCGCTGCACGTTAATAGCTGAAGCTGTAGCGACGTGTTGCAAAGCAGTTTTTCTCAATCCTCGATAACGTGACCTGCGTAAGTCATGAGTGCGTACCCCCTGCGACATCGTGGCTTCGATACCCGAGCGCACCTTATACCGTTCTCGCCATTCGGGTTGCTCTTGGTTCACTCTAGCTGCCTCTAAGACTTTTTGTGCTTCGAAGGATTTGAGCGTGAAAGCTTTAGACCCCTTTCTGCTACAGGTGCATAGATACCGCGTTTCGCAGTAAGTGCAGTCGGCATACCTGAACTTCACCGCAATCCGAACGGCACCCTTTGGCGTCTGTGTTGGCGTCCAAGAGCTACTGAGCTTGCCCTGGGGACAGGTCATCACCTGAGCATCCCAGTCGATCGTAAAACGGGAGATGTCATAAGCCTCGGGTATTTTGGCCTGCCACCCGCGGTTGCGCCGAACGGGTCCAATCAGCTCGACCCCATAGTGTTTTGCGCTATCTAGAAGGAGGTTTGTGTCGATAAAACCACCGTCCACTAGATGAACCTTAGGCAACAGCTGTTTTGCTTTTAGGGCTTCGTGAATACCAGCTGTTTGCGTCACATCTGAGATACCTGCTCCAGTAGTCGTGACGTTACTGACAACGCGCGGCGCGTCCATGTCGCAGGTTTCAGTGATGAAGACCTTGTAGCCTGTCCACGTGTAGATGTTCTTCTTACCGAATTCGGCTTCCGAATCATAAGGTGAACTGAGACGGGCTTTAGCAGGTGCCAAGTCTTTTGCCTCACGGTAGGTGACACGACCTTCTTCATTTAGCCAGAAGTGATGGAGCCACACTTGACGAAGGATATCGATAATGGGCAAGTCAGCCAAGTAGCTATGGCTGGTTGTTGTATAGGTTCTCTGCAAAAGCTCGAAGCCGTCCCGACCCACCTGCTCGAGATAATCTACTCTGGCGTGTTTTTCCTTGACCAAGCGTGACTCTTCCACTCTCAACGAATAGCGCTCGAACCAGGTTTTGGGCACCCACGCCTTTAGCCACGCGGGATCGGCAGTTGCAATAACGTTTAGTGCAGCACGCAAACTCTCCATAATGCATTCCGATCGGTTGAGTGCTCTGACTTGCGCCAAGATGTGAGTAGCGTCGCTACGCTGTTTGCCGCCAGCTTTAAGTAGACCTTGCGCTTGAAAGTGTTCAAGCAGCTTGTCGAGTAAAATGTGCTCGGCTTCTCCCTCGATAAGACGGTCACGAAACTCAGATAAAACAGAAAAGTTGAACCCTGGGTCGTCGAGCTCTAAGCCTAAGGCGTACTTCCAGTCGATGCGGCTCCGAACCGCGTCCGCCGCCTCCCGGTCGCTTAACCCCTCAAGAAACTGGAAGATCGTAACCAGCGCCAAACGCCAGGGAGTGAGGGCAGGCTGACCTGTAGAGGAGAACAGCCCTTTGAAGTCTTCGTCTTTATAGATGGTGCCAAACGCATCTCGCAATGTCATGATCCGGTTGTTCTTTGGAAAAGCTGCTTTAGCGACGCGGGCGGTGGCGGCGGGTATCTCGTTTCCTGCTTCTGGTTTTAACATGCGTCATTATGACTTCATTGCCTGACTTCGCCAACAGTGTCCTGATCGGAAAAAATACTAACGCTAAGCGTAGGTCATGTTCTTCACTAGTTTTCGCCACGAATGGGTGCAATTCAACGCCGGTGAACTGTTGAGGCCCGTCCCGGACCAAGAAAAGACCCACAGGTGACGTACCTCATCACGATTGCTAACGGCTTCTGCGGTACCACCCCACTACAACGAGCAGCAAAAACACCGCGAGCAAAGGAAATAGCACATAGTCCAAGTAACCCACCAAAGCCGCCAACCCCAGCGCCCCGAAGAGCACGACTAAAACAGGTGTGAAGCAGCAGAGCGCAGTAAGCACCGTGCCGATAATGCCGATACGCAGCAGGCGATTATCCTCTCTTTGTTTGTTCATGCTCGTCCACTTCTGTAAGCCGTGTTTGCAAGAGCGCTTTACTCGGATAGCCTTTGCCGCCGTTTTCCTCGTAAAGGCGGCACGCCATCACCCCATCGCCTCGGTAGCCTTCCAGGTCGCGCCCATTGACCCTAATCGTAGGTGAGCCCGCGAAATGCAGCGCGTCCGCCTGCTCGGTAGTTCTTACTTTGGTAAGGCTCACTGTCGCCGCGAGGTCGTGTTCGGTAATGACCTCTAAAAGATCGTTCCAGGTATTTTTGTACGAAGGGCAACCGTCGAAGTAAAGCAGTTCAATGTGGATAGCCTCAGTCAAGGTGTTCTCTCGCGGTCAAGCGTGCAGTTAGAAGTCACGAACCTAGACCATGTACCCGACGTCCGAAGACGCTGCCGGGTGAACATAGAGAGACGTTTTGAGGTCGCGGTCGGTGAGCCCGTGACGGATGGCGAGCGCGAACATGTTGATAACTTCCCCGGCATGAGCGCCCAAGAGGTGTGCGCCCAAGATGCGCCCTGTGTTCTGCTCGACGAGTATCTTAAACGCCGAGTGCGACTCGCCCACACGCCTCGAGGTGTACCAGCCGGAGGTGTCTTGGTGATTCACGGTGAAGCTGAGTCCTTGCGCCTCAGCTTGAGCTTCACCGAGTCCGGCTCGAGCCAGAGAAGGCGTGGTAAAGACCACGCTCGGCGTTCCTGTGTAGTCGGGGGTGCGCTGATTGCCTTTAAGGAGGTTGCTCGCCACCACTAAGCCTTCGCTCACCGCAACCGGAGTCAGCGGTAAGCCTTCAGTGTCGGCGCTGTCACCCGCAGCGTAAACCGCAGGGTTAGAGATACTTTGCAAGTATTCATTGACCTTGACACCTGTTTTGAGGTCGTGTTCGATACCGCCCGCCGACAGCTCGAGCCCGTCAATCTCCGGCACGCGCCCTGCGCCGTGAACCACCAGGTCAGCACTAAACGTGCGTTCTTGGTCGGTATGAACCTTAAAGCTTTCTCCCACCTTATCAACCTTTTGCACCTCCGTCTCGACTTGAACCGTAATGCCCAACTCCTCCGACGCCGTGACCAGCCGCTGCACCAAGTCGGCGTCGAACCCTTCGAGGGGACGCTCACCTCGGTGCAGGATGGTCACGTCTGCGCCCGCTCGAGCGGCGATATGCGCGAACTCGAAGGAGATGTAGCCGCCGCCGATAAAGATCAGGCGTTTGGGTAAGGACTCGAGTTCTAAAAAGTCGGTACTCGTCGTGAGATGTTCTGCGCCAGGGATGTCTAAAGTGAGGGGCTTCGCACCTGCTGCGATAACGATGTGTTCTGCCTCGAGGGTTTCCTCCCCGACCCTCAAGGCATTTCTACCTACAAAGTGCGCGCCGCCGTGATAGGTCGCTACGCCCAACTTGCCCAGGCTCTGCTCGAGGTTCTCGGGTACGGGCTCGGTAAAGGTTCGCTTAAACGCCATCAGGTCAGCCCAGTTGATCCTCAGCTCACCCATCACCCCGCGTCCTTTCATGCGGCGCTGCCAGTCTACGAGTTCGGCTGCGCCCACCAAGACCTTTTTCGGGTCGCAACCGCGCAGGGCGCACGTTCCGCCATACGGACGCGCGTCGATCACCGCGACCTTTTTGCCTGCTTTAGCGGTGCGCCGCGCTACGTTGAGACCTGCCATGCCGACGCCGATCACGATGATGTCGTAGCGCGGCATCAGTCAGCTCCCAGGGTTCGTTTGAGTGACTCAAATTCGTCGGAGCTAAGCTCACCTTGAGCGAAGCGCGTGCGCGCGACCTCGAGCGCATGGTCTCCGCGCACAGCCTGTCGGCCCGAATCACTCAGCAGCCAACGCACCAAGAAGAAAACGCCGACGATGAGCGCGGCAAAAAGTAGCAACCCGAAAACCCCCATAAAGCAGCCGAAGCCGCTCATCATCGGGTTCATCATCTCTGTCATCATGCCGTTCATATCAGTCTCTTTCGCTTATACATAGCACGCAGTGTAAAGTCTCCCCTTTAGGGGAGAGTCAAGCGGCGACGCCGATAGAACAACGTGTTTTAGGTCGTTCGAGGTTCGAGATAGACGCACCCCTCAGCAGCACAGTCGGGATCGGGGTGCGCTTTGGCCCAGGCAAGTCGGGCAACGAGTTCAGTTTCGAGACGACCAAGTTCAGCGATGCGTGCCTGCACCGCTGCGAGGTGTTGCGAGAGTTCGTGGCGTACTTCGTTACAAGGTTGCACGCCCTCGGAACGCAGCTCGAGGATACTCTTAATCTCTTCTAAGCTAAACCCCAAAGCCTGGGTTCTGCGGATAAAGGCGACGCGCTTAGGGGTATCGGGTGAGTAATAACGGTAATTGTTGTTGCCACGCCTAGTTTCCAAGAGCTGCTGATCCGTCCAGTAGCGCAGCGTTTTGACGCTCTCTCGAGTTTGCGTGGCGAGGTCGCCGATACTCAGCATCATAGTGTCATAGTGCCACCGTTTCTCTGTGTCTCTATCGCTATGGAGTGTAATTAAAGATTTCAGGCGCAGTCTGTTGAAAACTACGGTGGTTAGATCTTTCATATCAATCTTTCCAGAAGCCTTGGAACCGGGTAGGCGTGAGCTCGGTATAGCGAACCGTATGTTGAATATTCTTATGTCCCAAGTAGTACTGAATCGCCCGAGTGTCGTGCCCCTCGTTGGCGAGCTTGAAACCGCAGGCGTGCCGGAGCATATGGGGATGGATAGGGAAAGTGAGGCTCGAGGCGTCCCCAATTCTGGCCAGCGTCTTTCTAAAGCCCAAGGTGCTTACCGGCCCACCCCGCTCGGTGACAAAGAGGTAAAGTGACACTTCACTCTCTTTTTGCAGCTTGCGGAGTGCCCGCAGTTCAGGGCCGCGAAGCGGATGCACGCTGTCGATGCCGTTCTTGATCCTGCGGACATGCAGCAAGCCTCCTGTCAGGTCGAGCTGATCCCACCGCAAAGCGCACAGTTCTGCTACCCTGAGCCCATGACGGTAGGCGAGCAAAATCATCGTAGCGTCACGGTGTCCGTAACGCCCGCGCTTTTTGGCGACCGCCATAAGTTCGTCTACTTCGGCCTCTCTGAGGTACTCCCTCGGCCTTAGAGCATGGTTCGTCAGGCGCGGCGGCGGTACTGTCCCATTTATAGTGTTTGGCATGGCTTTAACTATAGCCGCTCAATGCCCATTCTCATGGCTTCTGCTTAGTTGTACTGTCTCATTTATAACCTGATTCGGGACAGTAGGCTAAACGATGCCCGTCCAGTTTCTGAGCGAAGCCGACCACCTCAGACTCAACCGCTGCCCCGACGACATTCCTCAAAGCGACCTCAACACTTATTTTCAACTCAACGCTGAGGATGTAACCGTTCTCAGCACGCTGAGGGGCGACACGAACCGCCTTGGCTTCGCGTTGCAACTCTGTTGCTTGCGCTACTTGGGGTTCTTCCCCAATAACCTGAACGAGCTGGCAGCAGCGGTTGTGGACTATGTTGCCGAGCAGATATTGCTTGACCCCGATACCTTGGCTGACTACGCTGCCAGGGAACCCACTTTTTTTACCTATCAGCAACACATCCTGGCACACCTACACTTTCGCCGGGCGACCCCGATGGACATGCTTGCGCTGGACGCCTGGCTGCTCGAGCCGCTTATAGACACCAAGGAGATAACGCTCCAACATAGCCGCGCACATTGAGCAGCAGGTGCCAACAATCTGCCACTTGTTCGGCTTGCAGCACATCTTTACCTGCGGCTTTGGCGTACTCGGTGGAGCGCGAGTAAAAACTTCAACTCCCGAATGTTCACGAAGCCAGCTTAAGAGCGTTTCGCTCGTCCTGTCGGGTAAAAGGTCTACGACCCGATGCTTTTCCAAATCTACCAAAATAGTTCCACACGTGCGTCCCTTACGCATGGCCCAGTCGTCTACGCCGAGTACGCGGGGCGTTGCTACGGTAAAAAACCGTTCCTTGCGAATTAAGCGCAGTAGGGTGTCCGGGCTCAAAGGCATGGCTAAACTTGCCGACAAACGCGCACCTGCCTCACCGCCTAGTGCAACCCCGACTGAAAGCTGCGCCTCCAAAAGCCGGTTAGTGCGTCGGGTACGATAACCAAGAAGGTCGGGGAGCTGCTCGGTGAAAGTCTGCTTCTCACAGACAGAGTTATGGCAGTAAAAGCGTCTGACGCTCAGCTGAAGCTGAACAGGGTGCCCACCTAAAGGTAGATCGGTAGGCGTCGGCTGTAGCGGCTGTGGACACAGTAACTGAGCTTTTAACAGTTCGGACAGGCCACCCTTCCTCGCGCATAGATAAGGTTGACGATGCCTTTTGTAGCCTCTAACTTCTTGAGTGCTATAGCAGTTAGCAAGGCAGAACTCGAGAACTCCGACCCAGAGTTGGAGAAGGCGCTCAGCTGACCCATGTGCTTTTACGAACGTGTGGTTAGCTGAGCAAAGCCGTTGACTTCAGTTAGCTGAGGAACGGGGAGTGAACGGTTATTTCACCGTAAGTCAACGGCCCGCTAACGGTGCAAGTAAAAAAGAAGTGAGGCTAGCTTGGAGTAACTCCAGGTTTCAGAAACATAGCTGAAGTCATACCTAGAGCCTCACACCCTAACCGAATGAGCCCGATTCAGCTAATCCAGCGGTTCAATCCAGATGTTGCGGTAACGCACCCGTTTGCCGTGGTCTTGCAGGCGAATCGGCCCGTCACTCGGCCCTTCGGCGTCGCCGAGTGTGGTTTTACGGGGGATCGCCGTTCCGTAATGCACCTGTACCCCGTTCCAGACGACGCTCACATACGCAGGCCCGACTTTACGGCTTCCTGAATACTTAGGTGCGCGAAAGGTAATGTCGTAGCTTTGCCAGCTACCAGCAGGTCGGCTCGCGTTGCGGCTCGCGTCTTTTACGCCGTAAATCGCGCCCGCGTCGTTTTGACCGCTCAGGCTCTGGCGATACGAGTCGAGCACCTGCACCTCGTAGCGGCCCTGGAGGTAGATGCCGGAGTTGCCCCGGCTCTGCTCGGAGGTGCCGGAGGGCGAATCGGGTACCTGAAACTCTACGTGCAGCTTAAAGTCGCCGAAAGTTTGTTTGGTCTCGAGGTCGTTTACGCCAACGCGTGAGCCGGGGTTGACCTCGAGGGCTCCGCCTACTACCGACCAGCGTTCGCCGCCCCGATTTGCGGGCGTCCACGCGTCGGTACTGCCGCCGTCAAAGAGCGTGATGCGTTTGCCGCTACTATTGCCGCCCCCGCCGCCCGAATCAGACGCCAGCGGTTTGAGCTCAATGTTACGGTAGTAGACTTCGGCCCCTTCGGCCTGAAAAAGGATGCGGCCTGCTGTTAGCGGCTTGCCCCCACCCCGAAGGTCTTTGCCCCGGTTGACGACCTCACCGTTGACGATATGAATGGTCTCGTCACCCTTAACGATGATCTCACCGGTATTCCAGTCTGTGAGCGAATCCCGTTGCCGATCTCTTTCGACTCGGACATACGAGCCCGGCTTAGTAGTGTAAGACGTGCCGCCCTCGCGGTAACGCGGTGGATTTTCCCTGGCCGAGGCGACCGTCGTCGTCAAGGTGGTGCCGCCGAGCAGCCAAAAGTCGCCGGTGTTGCCCTCGAGTATCTGGTATTCGACGCTCCGTGGCCACACCCGGTCACGCCCCTGAACGTGATAGACCACGCCGCTGTCACGTTTGGCGTCGGCTCGTGGCACGAACTTTTTACGGCCCCAGCGGTACTGAAAGCGCAGGTGATAATCGCCGTAACTCCGGTTCGTTGCCAGGTAGCCGAACTCTTGCCGCTGACCCCGGTCGGGAATATCTAGGATATGTAGCATCCCGTTTTCCACTTTGAAGACGCCTTGCGGGTCATTATTACGGCCCTTTGAAGGCAGGTAAGTGTACCAACCGTCCAAATTGCGACCGTTGAAGAGGGGCATCCAGTCGCTGTTAGTAGGCGTCACCGGGTCGGTCGGGGAAGCGCCTACCGGCACCAAGGTCAAGCTGTCGAGCGCCAACACGTAACCCCGGCTCTGCGGGTTTTTACCCGTAACAGTAAACCTGAAATACTGGTCTCCCGCCGCCGTAAAACGGACTTCGCCCAACGTAAGTGTTGCAAACGCCGGTGACGGCGTGTAGAGGTCGGTCGGTTCACCGACGTTGACAAACCCCCGGGGCGCGCCCTCAGCCGTAGCCAGCTGAAATATACCGCGCGACCCCCACATTTTCGTGCGCAGCTGAACGCTGTAACGCCCCGCCGGAACGTCCGCGCGGTAGGTGATGTATGGGCCGGAAGTTCTAGCCCCTAGATACGCGCACTGACCGCCGCTACACCCGGCGTCGTTAGAGGTGGCGGTTTTTGCGCCGGAGACTTCGGCAATCGGCTGCGTCTCGAGCTCGAGCGTCACTTTCGCCGCCAGCGTGCCGAGTGAGCCCTCTTCGAGCGGGGCTATGACACTTGTACAGGAGTTTAGGAGCAGCGCAGCGTAGACTACCGTAGGCAAAGTGCGTCTGAAGCGTCCCAAATAGCGTAGCATTGCTTTTACCTCCAATTAAAGGTGTGGGTATAGCCAAGCCGGTTGGCACTGACAAAAGCAATACCCGAGGCGTAGCGCCGTAAGTACGCTTCAAATCGTACGTACTATGTCTGCTTATAAAGCCTAAAGGTCTAGTAGTCCGTGAACCCGTAAAAAACTTCACTTTTCAGCACATTGAATTCAGAACGAAAGATTTCCTGTAAAAGTCGTGAGCCTGAACCGAGTTAAGCGCGAGGAATGCCAAAGACTCTGTTACGGCGTAGGCCGACAGCAGGTTACTCGGTGCCTGACCAGGCGCAGGTCTAGCACGTTTTTCTTTATGGGTCAAAGAACGACGCTTGATGGTTTTAGTGGGCGTAAGGCCATCAGCCAGCAGTGGCGACGATCTCTTGCGTTTCCGAGTTCGGCAGCACTTGCGCCTCTGGCGCATCATCATGGCAGTTGTATTCTTACAGCGACTACCATGACGCACGTCTGACAGGCAGACCGGACACTCGAGCCGGAGGTCAAGATGAAACACCTGTTACTTGCTGTCTTGCTTATCGCCACGTCATTCGCCTTAGCTCGAGTGCCGCAGACCACACACGCCACCAAACTCGAGCTATTGTCCAGCGTCAGCACCGATGGCTCTGACGAAGCCGCCGCTGAAATTGCCGCCGATGATGCTAGCACGCAGCGTCTTTACGTCACCAACGCGAACGCAGCAGGTCGCCTAATAGACCGACGCGACCCTCACTGATCGGTGAAGATAGGCCGGTAATCCCGCCTCGCGTTTAGCACGCGGGCTACTTCGATGCCGTCCAATATTTCCCGGTAAAGGATGAGGTAGCTTCCTAATGGAAAGGTGCGGATATTAGGGGCTAGATCATCACGCGGTCGGCCCATCCCCGGCATTTCGGCTATAGTTCCCATCGTGCCGTGCAAGCGGTCAATAAACTGCGTCGCCGTGGCGCGGTTGTCTCTAGCGATATAGCGCCAGATACGCAGCAGATCGTCATCGGCTTCCGGGGATTTGCGGTAAAACGCCACTAGTACAGCTTCAATCGCTTACTATTGGGTTAAGGGTTGGTTGGTAGCGTAAGGGCATGAGACGACACATAGTAAAGCTGAACGCTGCCGAACGAGAGCAGTTGCGGGGATTGACACGCACGGG
>JAABUN010001617.1_pt1 | contig 47821 bp, 39 predicted proteins | sample 5559311 | NCBI WGS metagenome assembly JAABUN01 (sample SAMN10711877, study PRJNA513370) | rock metagenome | isolation source: Antarctica rocks | place: Antarctica: Victoria Land, Siegfried Peak sud
CCGTCCTGCGGACGGAAATGCCTCTGGTAAACAAGCGCGGCCTGTGTTACTCGTCCGGTTCTCCCGTCCGCAGGACGGTTGGCGCGCTTCGCGCCCCCCAGACGGGGCTTTCCATAGCCCCGGCCGAACGCGCGACAAACGGACGGGGAGCGGCACACTGCGCGGCCCCGCTCCCCGTTGTTGTCATTCACGGCTACTTCTGAAAGTAGGCGGCGTTCTTTTCGATGAACGACTTCCACTGTTCGGGCACCTCGTCCTCCATGAAAATGGCGTCCACGGGGCACTCCGGCTCGCACAAACCGCAGTCAATGCACTCGGCCGGGTCAATGTAAAGTTGATCGTCCTCGTCGGTCCCGTGAATGCAGTCCACTGGGCAGACTGCGACGCACGACTTATCCTTGACGCCGATGCACGGCTCCGCGATTACGTAGGGCATATGATTGATTTCTCCTGCGCGCTTTTTTTCGTTGAAGCCGCCCTGGCTGTCCGGGCGGGCGGCGGTGCAGAATTATAGCAAACCGCAAGGCCGGGAAACAACCGGCGGGCGGCAAACGCGAAAAGGGGCGCGGCCCTCGGCCGCGCCCCGTTCGTTTCGTTTTTGGTTTGCCGCTACGCCGCTCGGCTGTAGCGACGCTCCGTGCCACCCTCGCCCTCGGGGGCTTCCACGCCAGGAAGCGGGATGACGACGGTTTGGGCCTCCTGCCGCTTACGAAAATTAACCGTTTCCCAGTCGCGCACGTAATCAAGGATCGTTTGCGCCATGCGCCGCGCGTCCCGTTCGGGCAGCAAAAGGGTCAGCGAGTCGGTCGCGCGCGCCATCTTGACCGCACCGTTGCCGACCGGCTCGCCCACGCCGTTGTCAATCTTGAGAACGTAGGGCTGGCGGTACTTGGGGTCCTTGCGCAGCGTCAGCACGCGGGCTTGCAGCGCGCCGTCTTCGGCGTTCGGGCTGCCCTTATGGTCGGTCCACTCGGTGAACGTGTTGTTCAGGATGTCCCAGCAAACCAGTTTGAAATCGGCCACGTCCACGAAATGGCGCACGCGCGTCTTCGCTCGGCGCTCCTCCAGAGACGCGCTCCGCGCGTCGGCGTCCCATTCCAAAAGCGTGAAGCCGATCTTGTTACGCCGCGGATCAAGCGACAGCAGATCGCTGACATCCAGCACGCGATCTTTGGTGACGTGCTTGAACACCTGCACCCGCGTCAGCGACGCCTGCCCGAAATGATTCTTCTCGTCGTTGCTCACCATTTGCGTTTCCTTTGTTTTTGAACACTGAGCCAGTCACTCAGCAACGATGACTTCCATGCCCTTGCCGAACTTTACAGCACCTTACGGTACTGGCAGCGTGCGTCCTCGCTGAGCGAGGCCCAGCACTCCCAGCGAATCAAATATCCCTCGCCGGGGATGTAGTACAGGTTCGAGACGAGGTCGTCGCCGCATTCGGGGCAGCGGCCCCGCACGCTTTGCGGGTCGGGCCGTTCGCCGGATGCGTGCCGGGCCGGGTTTCCGCCCGGAAGCGGGGACAGACCAGGGGTCGCACGGCTCACCGATGTCGTTTGCCCGGCCGCGTCGTCCGCCTCCAAAACCAGCGTCTTTTCCATCTTTCGCACGCTCCTTCCGTTTGCCTTTCGGTTGCGGTTCACACGATACGTTTATTGTATCGCTCCTCGTAAAAAGTGACAACGTTTATCAAGCAGTGAAGGCGAAAAAGTGTTTGTTCGCCCGAAGGCGTTTGCCTCCGAACAAGGTACTCCGGCGAGGAGGGGAAAGGCGGAAAGGGCGGCAAACGAGCTACTGACCCGGCTTTGGGCCGGTAGTGGCGGCCAGGGACACGCGGTAGGCTTCGAGCGCGTAGGCCCAATCGCCGCGCGCCTTGAGGATGGCCTCGATGGCGTCGCGGACCGCCCCGTCACCGCCCGCGCGGGGCGTGACGAGGTGGGCGGCGGCGGCGACTTCGGCGACGGCGTTGGCGGGCGCGAGGGCGAGGCCGGCGATCCGCAGGGCGGGCAGATCGTTCAAATCGTCGCCCATGTAGGCGACGGCGTCCGGGGGAACCTGAAGGCGGGCGGCGAGGGCGACAAGGGCGAACCCTTTGTCGCGCACGCCTTGAAGGAGAAGGTTGGCGGGGATGCCCAGTTCGCGGGCGCGTCGCTCGACGAGGGACGAGGTGCGGCCGGTCATCCAGGCGACGCGCAGCCCGACAAAGGCCGCGAGCACGATGCCCAACCCGTCGTGAATATGGAAACGCTTGGCCTCGTTCCCGGCCGCGTCGTAGATCACGCCCCCATCCGTCAGCGTGCCGTCCACGTCGAGCACAAGCAGGCGCACGCGGGCAAGGCGAGCGCTGAGATCGAGGTCAGGGTTCGTCGTCGGCTCGGTCGCCATCGGGAAAACTCGCAATTCCTGCCCGGACCAGGTCTTTGAGCATGAGCAGGCCGACCGGGTGGCCCGCCTCGTCCACGACGGGCAGGTCGCCGGGCGAAGATAGGCGTCCGTCAACCGGCACGGTTTCGCGCTCGAAGCGGTCAAAGGTTTCGGCGGCGAGCGGGTTGCCGGAAACGACGCGCGGGCCGGGCGTCATCACGTCGCGGGCGTGGAGGGAAAGCGCGTTGGGGTCGCGCAAAAAAGCGCGGCGCACGTCGCCGTCGGTCAGGATACCGATCAGGCGGCCGGCTTCGTTCACGACGCAGGCCGCGCCCGCGCCGGCTTTGGTGACCGCGAACAAGGCTTGGTGAACGGTCGCGGTTTCGGGCACGACCGCCAGTTCGTCGTTTTTGCGCATCAGGTCGTGGACGTGAAGAAGCAAACGCCGGCCCAGGCTGCCGGCCGGGTGGAGGCGGGCGTAGTCGCTTTTGTTGAAGCCGCGCGCCTCCATCACGGCGACGGCCAGGGCGTCGCCCAGCGCCATCATCGCGGTCGTGCTCGTGGTCGGGGCGAGGTTGTGGGGGCAGGCTTCGCGCGGCACGCACACGTCAAGAACCACGTCGGCGGCCCGCGCGAGCGTGGAACGTGTTTGCCCCGTCACGGCGATGAGCGCGGCCGACCGCCGCTTGAGGGCGGGCAGCACGGCTAAGAGTTCGTCGGTTTCGCCGGAATACGATAAGGCAAGCACCGCGTCCGTTTTCGTCACCATGCCCAGATCGCCGTGGAGGGCCTCGCCGGGGTGCAAAAACAGGGCGGGCGTGCCGGTCGAGGCAAGCGTGCCGGCGATCTTTTTGGCGACGCTGCCCGATTTGCCCATGCCGGTGACGACGACGCGGCCGGTGGCGTGAAGAACGCATTCCGTCGCGCGCGTGAATGATTCGTCGAGGCGGTCAGCAAGGGCGCGCAGCGCGTCAGCCTCTTCGCGCAGCACGCGGCGCGCGTGGATCAGCGAGTTGGCTGTCATCGCAGCAAACGCCAAAGAAGCGCGTCCAGCACGAGCAGACCGAGCGCAAGCAGTGCGCCGGTGCTGCGGCGGGCCGGCGCGCTCGCTTGTTTCCACCGGGCGCGGGCGGCGGCAAAAAGCGTTGCGGCCCCGTGCCCGGCGAGCGCGCCGGCGCACAAAACCGCGCCGAAACCGGTGAGCGGAAACAGCAGCCGGGCCACGTCCGGGCTTGCGGCGGCGAGGTCGGTAAAGAACGGCAAATGTTCGTGGCCGGAAACGAAAAGGGTGCAGCCGCCGACCGCCCGCAGCAAGCCGGACACGAGCAGAAAAACCAGCGCTCCCCCGGCCCAGCGCCGCAGCCGGGCCGCGTCGGCGGGCGCGCGGTCCCTGGTGGGGAGCAGCCGGCGGCGGGCGAGTTCGTTTTGCACGAGCGCGAAGCGGCGCGGAAAGCGGTCCGGGTCCAGGTGGGCGCGCACGTCATGCAGCGCGGCCGGCCCCAGCCGGGCGACGTAGGCCCGGAAGCGTTCCAAATCGCGCTCCTCGTTTATCGCCAATGCGTTCCCCTGCCGGGCGGGCACGGCGTGGTGCGGCAGGCTCCGCACTTCGCCCTCGCCCTCGAAAAACACGGTTTTCACGTCGTCATTCTACCGCCGCCGCTGTGTTCGTCGTCGCGCCGAACCGGTTCGCCTCGGCCCAGCGCCGGGCCGCGTCCAGGTCTTCGGGCTTGTCCACGTCCGCGCCCAGTTCGGCGAACGCGGAAACGACCGCCCGCGTGCGCACGCCGAGCACGCGCCCCACGGCCGCCTCGGCGTGCGCGATGGAAAGCAGGCCCGGAATGAGGCGGGAGGCGGCGAGGCGCAACAGCAGCGGCGCTCCCAGCAGCCGCGCCAGCCCGACCACACTTTTGCGCCGCGCGTAGGCTTCGCGCAGAACGGCTTCCCGTTCGCGCAAAAAGGCCGGGTCGAGCAGGGCAAGGTTGCCGCCCGTGAACGTGCCTTCGCGCAAACGCAGCGTGGTGCGGCGCATTCCGGGGAATTTTGCCGCGCAAACGTCGGCCGGCACGATGGGCCACGCGAAGCCCGCCCCAGTTTCGCGCGCCCGTTCCAAAAAGTCAGCGACGGACGCGCCCGTCAAAAACGGGATGTCGGCCGTGGCGACGAGCAGGCGGGTTTCGTCCCCTTCAAGCGCGCGCACGCCGGCAAGCAGCGTATCCACGAGCGAAGCGCCGGACACGACGCGAACGCAGCCGGCCGGAACAGGTGTGTCGAGCGTGGTCGCCACCAGCACGCGCCCGCCATCGCGCAGGCCACCTCCAACTGCCTCCACGACGTAATCGAGCATGGGCCGGCCTGCGAGCGGCACGAGCGCGCGGTTCGTGACGCCGCCGGCCGCGTGCGCGAAGGCCGCGCTGCTTTTGCCGCCCGCCAATATCAGGGCCGCCGTGCTGCCGTTTGTCGTCACTGTTTTTCTTTCTCGCTCGGTCGGCGGCGGCGCGCGGCCACTTCCATGATCTCGCCGGGCCACGCGCGCCCCAGCCGCTCGGATGCGCGCAGCCAGCCGGCGACGAAGCGGGTGAGGAATGCGCTCGTCGGGCTGCCCGCCGCCCGCCGCCCGTGCTCGTTTGCGTGCCGCCGCGCCGACGCAGCGCGGCCCGGCCTGCTCGTCAACACCCCCCGGAGCACGTTACGCACGCTTTGGGGCGCGAACAGAAACGGGAAAAAGCGGACCGCTTCGACTTCAAAACCCGTTTCCTCCAGAAGCCGGGTCAGGGGGTGCGGCCCCCAGCCCCACAAATGGCGCGGCAAGTCCAGGTGGTACCACGCCCGCCCGAACACGGCCGCTTCCAGGCTCGCCGCGTTGGGCAGGGCGAGAAACAGCACGCCGCCGGGCCGCAAAACGCGCCTGGCCGCGCGCAGCGTGGCGCGCGGGTCGGGAACGTGTTCCAAAACGTGGAGCAGGCTTACCAGATCGAAGGCGGCGTCGGGCAGGCCGGCGTTTTCCAGCGGGGTTTCCAAAACCTTGCCGCCGGTTCGGCGGCGCGCGAGGCCGGCCGCGACCGGGTCGGTTTCCAGGCCGGTCACGCTTGCCGGGTGGCGCGAGCCAAGCGCGGCCAGAAACCGTCCGTCGCCGCAGCCGACATCGAGAACGTGCTTGCCGGCCGCGCTGCCGCCGGACAGGGCGCGCGCGGCGCGCTCGGCCAGGCCGTCGTTGTACTGATCGAGGCGGCGGCCGATCTCGTCCGCTGCTTCGCCCGCGTCCGGCTCCGAACGAGCGTACAAATCGGGCGGGTAAAAATCGGCCATTTGCGCGGCGGGCGGGCGCGGGTCGAGCCGAACGGTTTTGCAGCGGGCGCAGCGCACGGCTCGCCACACGGCCGGCCCGCCCAGCAGATTGTCGCCGGCCGTGCGCCACGGCCGGGCGTCGCGCGCGCCGCAAACGCAGCAGGAAATGTCGTTCGTGTCAGGCATCCGGCATCCTTGCGGCCAGGCGGGCGGTTTCAACCCAGGAAAGATTTTTTTCTCGCAAACGGCGGGCGAGGTCGCGGGCGTGGTTTTCGTCGCCGGCCAGGCCGAAAACCGCCGAACCGCTGCCGCACAGCAGGGCGCGCAGCGCGCCCGCTTCCGCGACCTGCTCGTGCGCGCGGGCCACGTCGGGAAAGGCGGGCAGGATCGCGGCCTCGAAATCGTTCCCCATCACGGCGGCAAGGTCGTCCGGCGCGGGCAGCGCGCCCTTCATGGAGGCAAGCAGGGCGAGCAGAACGGCGGTCGCTTTTCCCGGAACGCGGTGGGGCAGGGCATCCAAAAGCGCGTAGGCCGAGCTGGTCGGAACGCCGGTTTCGGGGCGCACGAGGACGCCGAACAGGTCGAAGGCGGGGATCATCATTGGCGTGATGTCGTCGCCCCGGCCGCGCATTCGCACGAGGGGCGAGTCGGACAGGAAAAGCGCAACGTCCGAACCGAGCGCGGCCCCGGCAGCGGCAAGTTCGGCGGGCGTTGCCGCGCCGGGAAACAGATCGCAAAGCGCGCGCAAAACAGCGGCGGCGTCGCTGCTGCCCCCGCCCAGCCCCGCCTGAAACGGCAGCCGCTTCCCCAAGTCAACGGTGACGCGCACCGCGTTTTCGCTTTCGGGAACGAAACGCTCCAGAAAAAGAGCGGCGGCGCGATAGGCGAGGTTACGCGCGTCGGCGGGAACGTGCGCGGGGTCGGCCCCCGTGACGGTCAGGCGCACGTCGCGGCCGGGGCCGTTTTGCATCACGCCGACGCTCACGTCGTCGCCGGGCAGCAGCAGGGCGACAATGGAATCCAGGTCGTGAAAACCATCTGGCCGGGGCGCGGCGAAAACGTCGAGCGTCAGGTTGACCTTGCCCGGCGCGACGAGTTTGCGGGCGCGAATCGCGGCGGCGGCGTTCGTCACGGCCTTTTTGTCGCGGCGGACCCGCCGGTCACGCGCTGAAGCCGAATGCCAACAACCGTTGCCGGCTCCGGCAGCGCGCGCATCCATTTCCAGCCGGCTGCGCGAACGACAAACGGGGCGGCCAGGGTTGCTTTGCCCAGGAAAAGCGGGGGCCGGTCCGCGATGGCGATCTTGCCGGCCGGCTGCCGCCCCGCTTCGCCCGCTTCCGCCGGCAGCAAGCGGTAAGCGGCGCGCGCGAGCGGAACCCAGGCGGGAAGCCGCACGAAAAGCGTGGGCTGCTGCGCGGCGACGGTTTGCCGCAGCGCGTTCAAAAACGGGTGCGGGCCGTCGTCGCTTTCCACGCGGGCGAGCGCCTCGCCCAGCAGCCGGGAGCCGAAAGCAGTGTCGGACGCGAGAACGGTTCCGACGTACAAATCCATCGCGTCCGCGTCCCGGTCGGTTCGCAGAAAAGCCGGCGCGTTCGGCCCGGCCGCCCGGAAACGAGCGATCAGGGGCGCGATCTGCCGTTCGTGGTAGATGTCGAGGCCGGCCTGGTCCACCCCGTCGCCGTCGGGGTCGTTGGCGAGCAGGGGCGACGTTCCTTCTTCGCGCAGCCACTTGAGGTACAGCCGCTCGCCCAAAAACCCGGCGGCGTCGTTTTCCGGCTCGCGGTAGCCGCGCGCCGCATACAGCGTCAGGTGGCCCCACTCGTGCGCGACCGTGCGCGTCCATTCGATGTCGGTGCGCGGCCGGCTGGTGGAAAACAGCCACACGTTTTCGCCCCAGGTTTGACCGCCGGCGTTTTCGCTGCCAAGCGGCGCGTCGCGGCGCAAAAAGACGTGGGCGGCGGGCGCGCGTCGCGGGAACGGGGCGCGCTGGCCGAAGTGGGCAAGGTGAAGCCGCAGCAAGCGCGCGCACAAACGGGCGGTGCGCCGCGCCAGAGCCGCGTCGGCCTCGTCCTGGTAGTGCAGAAAAACGACGCGAGTTGGCCCGTCGCCTTGCGCCCGCCCCGGCTCCCAAAGGCCCAGCGTGCGGCGGTACGCCGCGCCCTTCGTGCGCGGATCGGCGACGGGCGTGTCGGTCTCCTGGGCGAGAACCCAGCCGCCGGGCAGCGTTTCGCGGGTAAACGCGTCCACCGCCCGCGCGGCGGCCGGCGGCGTCGCGGAAGCGGCGAAGGAAAGCAGCAGAAAAAGGAGCGCGAGGCGCGAGAAACGGGCGCGGGGGCGGGGCGGCATACGCCCCCGATTATAACACGCGGCCAAAACCGAGCGGCCCCGGCAGAAAAAGTTTCTCTGCCGGGGCCGCGCCGTGGGTTGTAAGCGAATTGCCCGATTTACCGCAAGGCGATGTCGCGGGCGACGAATTCGGTTTCGATTTCGCGGCCGTCCGCGCTGTTAGTGAAGACCGTTCGGAACGACCAGCGGTGAGTCACGCCATCCGTCAGGCCGGCCGGCGTGGGAAGCCAAAACCCGTAATTTCCCATGCCCGCGTTCCCGCCGGCAAGGTCTGATCGGAACTTGCCGGCCTCTGCGGTCGCCTTGAGTTGATTGTCCACGTAGATGCGTACCTTGACCGGCACCTTGTCCCAGTCCTGGTCCCGCACCCAGCCGCTGATGTCGGTCGCGGTGACCTGATCGACGAAGCCATTGAAATGATGCTCGTCCTGCTTGGTCGGATAGGGGTTGTTCGTCATCGGGCACAGGAAGGATTTGGGGAACTCGGGGCGGGTGAGCGTGCTGGGCGCGACGCCGCCGGCAATCGCCTTGCCGTACTTGGCCCATGCCTGCGCGTTGGTCAGGCCCGCTTCGGGAACGCCCCACAAGCGGAAGTGGAACGCGCCCTCGAACGTCTGGTCGCCCCAGGCGGGAACGAGCCGGTCCGGGCGCTGCTCATCGTAAAACACCTGCGTGTTGCTGCCCAGCATTTTTTGGAAGCCGAGCAGGAAAACCTGGTCGGGCTGCGTGATGGCCTGGTCGTTGCCCAGCACGATCACGGGCGTGTAGATGTGAAGCGGCACGCCGATGCCGGGCGCGAACAGGCTGTTGTTGATGCGGAACCGGGACGCTCCCAGCTTGCCGGTCTTGTAGTGCATGTCGGCGTCGGTGACCAGGTTGATCTCATTGCGGAAAAAGAAGTCCGTCAAGTCCACGTCGTGAACGCCGGTTCCGTTGGCGTCCTCGCCGCTGTTGGTCTGCATGCTCACGCCGACGCGGTAGTTCTGGATGTCCACGTTCGCCCACTTGTTGATCACCCAGTAGTGATGGCCGTACACGCCGTAGGACGAGCGGTCATCGTTGATCCACGGGGCGACCGGTCCGATTGCGCTCGTGTCGCCGATGATCGTCAGGTTTTCGACGCGGGGGGCTTCCTGCGGGTACGCGCCGCTTTCGGCCGAGTTGAAGGCGTACCGGTGGTTGTGCCACAGGAAATTGTCCTTGTACAGGATCGGCGACTTGGCCCAGCTTTCGAGGCCGATCTCGCAGCCGTACACCTCGTTGTTTTCCAGGGTGACGTCAAAGGGCAGGTTGAAGCGGTGCGGGAACTGGTACAGCCGGTACTGGCCGTCCTGGGACGTGTCCGCGCCCTGGTACTTGGGGATGCGGTTCTGCTCGTAACGGCCGGCGATCACGGCAACCGTGATTCCGCCGCCCCGCACGTTGCACACAACGTTTCCGACCGCGTAGGAGGAACCGTTCGCCAGCCAGATACCGTCGCCGCGATGGCCGAAGTCGCGGATGTTTTCGCGCTCGAACGGGTGGTCAATGCCGGATCCGGAGCCGGCGGCGACGAAGTTGTACTGGAACTGGTTGCCGGTTTCGGAGCCGTCCTCGGTCACCATGCCCGCGCCCATCCAGCCGACCACGACGTTGTTGTACAACAGGCCGTAATGGCTGTCGTGGAGGGCGACGCCCCACTTGGTGCTGTTCACCACGCTGTTGTCGTAAAAGGTGAACTGGAAGCCGTTGCTTTGGGGTGTGGCCGGACCGGCGAGGTGGTGGAAGTGAAAGGCGTACCGGCCGATCTGGTTCGTGCCGACGTGGGTAACGTTGCCGGCCGAGTCCATCGTGGTGCTGTCCAGCGCCTCGGCCGTCGTGCGGCCCAGGCCGTCCAGGGTGATGTGGCGCACGTCCACGTCGGCCCGGCCCAGGGCCAGGATGTGACCGCGCGTTCCGGTCGGGTTTTCGCTGCGAATCACGAAACTGCGCGTCAGGTTGGCGACATGGCCCAGCCGCTTGAGCGCGAGGGGCATGTTTTGAATGGACCGGCTATACTCGGCGAACAGCTTGTTCCAGGTGGCTTTGGCGGCCGGGTCGTGGAGCGAGACCGGGGCCGGCCCGGCCGGGGCGGACAGTATGCCGTACTTTACGCCGTACTTTTTGGCGAGCGACGTCCACAGCGTGGCGGCGGCGTTTTTGTCCACTCCATACGCGCCTTTATGGTCGTAATCGAGCGGCCGGTCCAGAACCAGGGTGCGGCCGTTGTCCTCGACCGCGCGCAGCGTGCGAACTTCCTCGAAGGTCTGGTTGTCGCCCTGGTGCCACAGGTCGCGGCGCGGGTTTACCGAATAGTCGTAACGCGGGAACGGCAGCTGGTGCGTGCCGGCGATGTAGAGTTTGTCGCCGGTCTGCCAGCGCGTCAAGGGGGCGGAAAGCGTGAGCCGGTCCTGCCCGGCGCGCGGCTCGGCTCCCAGCCGGGCGAATGCCGGCCCCCGGTCCACGCCCGCCAGGCGCAGATTGCCCAGCACGATCAGGCCGTTGCCGTACTGCTTGGGATCGGTCGCAAGATCGAGCGGCTCGTTGCGCAGCACGATTTCGCCGGCCGCGTCTACCACGGTCGAAAGCGTGCCGCCCGGATACACGATGCCGGTTGTCAGAACGAGGCGAGCCGTGCGGCCCATGCGCAGCTCGCCGCCATTCTGCACGCCCACGACGCCGGCCTCGCGGTCGCCGTCGAGCGTGATCAAATGGCCGCCGGCCACGCGCACCACGTCGGCCGCGTCGGGCACGCGGGCCGGATCCCAGGTGCTCGGCTCGCCCCACGCCCCGCTTTCGACGCTGGTAATCGTGGGATCCCCGGCGAAGTCGGGAATGGTGTCATGGGAGCCGCGAATCGGGGGCGGGTTGACGGACGTCGGAGCCAAAGATGTGGCGGCAAGACCGGTGGCCGCCGCCGAAAGGAGCAAACCGGTGGCCGCTGCCCAAAGGAGCAAAAACGAGAAAAGAGGAGTGCCGGAAAGACGAGACAAACGCGGTCCGAAAAATGAACCGAAAGAGTTCTTCATGGGGAGTGCGATGTTTCCTAACATGTAAATTTGACGTCGCGTGATCTTCCGGATCGCCCAACAAACCCGTTTGTTCGGATGTGCCCGCACGTTTCCGTGTCGGAAGCGCGGATCGCCGTTCTTTATGTGCCACAACGAGGCGTTGAAGACGAACAAAGATATTTACCGGGTTTGCGCGCGCGCGCATGGGCACGCGCCGACTTTCAAACAAGCAACATGACGAAGGGGAAGTACGAGGTCAGAAAGGGCGGCGCGCGCGGGCGTACCCTAACACGGCCATTATAACAAACATTGCCGCTCCCGCGCGAACGCGCACCACAGCGCTCGTCGCCGGGTTCCGCGCGAATGCGCCCGCACTTTAGGCTACCGTGGGAAGCGGCGAACGCCCGCCTGGTCCAGAACGCGGTCGAAAACGGCCCGCGGCGTGCCCGACGTTGCGGCGAGCGTCTTCTTGCCGCCGTCGTAGACCGCGAATTGCCGGCATTCGAAGCAGATCACGAGGTCGAGGGTTCGCTTATTTTGTGTCACGCGAACGCCGTGGCGGGGATTGAAGCACGCCGCCATGGTCTGGTCGGAGCGGGCCACGCCGTCGTATAGCGCGGCGAGCAGAACGGCGCGCTCGTTCGGGTCGGTCACCCGCGTTTTGCCCCACACGCCGAACCCGTGAAAGGCTTCCTTTTCCCGAACGAACGGATGCGGGTCGAGCGCGTACAGCACGAACGACGGCCCGGTTTCCAGCACGCGCCGCGCGTCGCCGGGGAACGCCTGCCGGAACTGCTCGGCCGTCGGGGTTTGAAGCGGCGCGGGTTTTTGCACGGCCCAAACGAGCAGAACGGCGACGAGGGCAAAAAAAGCGAAAAGAACGCCGGGAACGCGGACGCGTTTACGCATCCGCGTGCCTGCTCAGGCCCAGGCCGGGCGCGCGCGGGTCGGCGCGCAAAACGTCGCCGGTCTGGGAAAAACCGTCACCCATGACGTGGGCGGAATCGTTGACGAGCAAATGCCCGTCGAGGTCGAGGTAGGGCACGAGGGCTTCGCCGAGGGCGAGGGCGAGGTGAAGCGCGGCCCCGATCCCGATGCGCGTTTCCATCATGCAGCCGAAAAGACACGTTCCGCCCGCATCCCCGGCAGCGCGCGCAATAACGGCCGCGCCCGACAAACCCGATTTGGCGAGTTTGAGCACCACGCCCGCACAGGCCTTTTTTTCGAGCAGGCGGCGCGCGTCGTCGGGCGTTTTCACCGCCTCATCGGCGTACACGGGGCAAAAGGCGCGTGCGGCGACAAAGGCAAGGGCGTCGTCGTCGCCGTCCGGCGTGGGCTGCTCGAACAGGGTGATGCGCGGTGCAACGTCGTCGCCCAGACCGTTCAGAAAGCGGACGGCGGCATCCCCCGTGGAAAAGCCCTGGTTGCCGTCGAGGCGCAGGCTGGCGTTGGGGGCGGCGCGGGCGATGGCCCGGACGCGGGCGCGGTCCTGGTCCGCGTCACCGCCGCCGACCTTGATTTTGAGGGCGCGGTAACCCTGAGCAGCCGCCTCCGCCGCGCGCTGTCCGGCCTCGCCGGGCGCGAGCAGCGGCAGGGAAAGGTCGGTTGCGCGTTCGGGTACGGTGTCGGCGAGCGCGTCGAGGAAGCGAAAAAGCGGCTGCCCGGCCGCGCGCGCGCAAGCGTCCACAAGGGCAGTTTCGAGCGCTCCGCCCGCTCCGGGAAAGGTGAAGACCTGCGCGGCGAGAATGGCACGGGCGTCGTTTGCGTCGCGGCCCACGAGCGTGGCACCGAGCGCGCGGGCTTTTTCCACCACCGTTTCCTGCGTTTCGCCGGTGACGTAGAAGGCTGGGGCTGATTCACCGTATCCGGCTGCGCCATTTTCCAGGCGCAGCGTGACCTGGACGTTGCGCGCGACGGTGGTCAGGCGCTGGGCGGAGCGGTACGGAGCGCGCATGGGAACGTCCCACGCTTGGGCGCGCACGGCGGCGACTTTCACGGCCGTATTGTACAATCCCGCCATGCCCGACCGCCGCCGCTGTTTTCGTTTGCGCCGCCTTGCGCCCTTCGCCGCCTTTTTCGCTGTTTCGGCTGCCGCATTTGGTGCGCCCCCGCCGCCCCCGCCCATTTTTCCCGCCGCGCCGCCGCCGGGCGCGGCAGCGACAAACGGCGGCCTCGAACGCCAACTCGCGGCCATTCTCGACGCGCCCGAACTCCAGGGCGCGAGCGTGGGAGTCATCGTGCGCGCGCTCGGAGCGAACGGCCGCATCGTGTTTGCGCGCAACGCCGATTTGCTGCTGGTGCCCGCCTCGAACCAGAAGATTTTGACGGCCGCCGCGGCGCTAATGCGGCTCGGCCCCGACTATGTTTTCGTGACGCGTTTGGGCGGCGTGGGCGCGCGCGACGGCAGCATGTGGCGCGGCGACCTCGTTTTGATTGGCGCGGGCGACCCGTCGCTTTCCTCGGCACGGCTGCGCGAACTGGCCCGCGCAGTGAGGGCAAAAGGCATGCGGCGCGTGACCGGCCGCATCGTGGCCGACGATTCGCGCTTTGACGACAAACGGCTCGGCGTGGGCTGGCAGTGGGACGACGAACCCTTCGATTACCAGCCGCAGGTTTCGGCCCTGAACGTGGACGAAAACGTCGTGACCGTTCGCGTCGCGTCCGGCCGCGCCCCCGGCGGCCCGGCAATCGTCACGCTCGATCCGCCCACCGGCTACGTTCGCGTCGTGGGCACGGTTCGCACGATGGCGGTGAAGGAAGCGGCGGGCGGCGTCACCTTTGATCGGGCGCGCGGGCGAAACGATCTGCTCGTGAACGGCGCGCTTGCGGTTGGGGCGAAAGCGGCAACCGGCACGCTGACCGTCGAGGAGCCGTCGCTGTTCGCCGCGACCCGGCTGGGGGAATTGCTAAGCGAGGAAGGCATCGTGGTTGCCGGCGGCCCGCCCGTTCGCGCGTCCCGGCCGCCGTCCCGCCTGACGCCGCTTGCCGAAAGTGCGTCCGCGCCGCTGTCCGTCCTGGTGCGCGACATGATGAAGCGCAGCGACAACCTGTACGCCGAAACGCTGCTCAAGGCGGTCGGGGCGGCGGCCGACGCAACCGGGCCGGGAACCACGGCGGGCGGCGCGCGCTCCGCTTCCGCGCTCGTCGCCCAGGCCGGCGGCGACCCGGCGGCCGTTTCGCTTCGCATGGCCGACGGTTCCGGCTTGTCGCGCCTCGACCTCGTCACGCCGCGCATTCTCGCCGATCTGCTCGCCTACCTTGCCGACCCGGCAAAGGCCGGGCCAAGCGTGTCGCGCGCGTTCGGCGACGCTTTGCCCATCGGGGGCGTGGACGGCACGCTGCGAAACCGTTTCCAAGACACGCTTGCGCGCGGCGTGGTGCGGGCCAAAACCGGCTCGCTGTCGGGCGTGTCCGCCCTGTCCGGCTACGTCACCACGAAAATAGGCGAGCCGCTCGTGTTTTCGATCCTGATGAACAACGTGCTGGCGGGCACGGCAGCGGCTCGCCGCGCGCAGGACGCCTTTGTTCTCGTTCTGATGGACGTGCCCACGCGCTAAGACCCGCCGGCGTGCTGCTCCAAGCGCAGCACGAGCGCGTAAACATCGTTGCGGGGCAGGCCGGTCACGCGGGCAACGTCGCGGGCCGCGTCGCGCGGCGACTGGCCGCGCGCGAGCGCGTCGCGCAGCAGGCTTTCCGGCTCGGCGGCGTCTGCGGCCGCCGCTGCTGTTTCGGGTGCGCCTTCGAGTACCAGCGTGCATTCGCCGCGCGGCGGGTGGGCGCGAAAGTGCGCGGCGACTTCGGCGAGCGTTCCGCGCACGAACTCCTCGAACTTTTTCGTCAGTTCGCGCCCGACCACGACGCGCCGCTCGCCGCCGGCTTCCTTGGCTAAATCGTCGAGGGTTTCCACCAGGCGGGGCGGGGCCTCGTACAAGATGACGGTGCGGGTTTCGCGGCAAACGTCGCGCACGCGCTCCCGGCGGTCGCCTCTGGTGCGCGGCAAAAATCCCTCGAAAACGAAGCGGCCAGTCGGCAGCCCGGACGCGACGAGCGCGGCCAGAACCGCGCTCGGACCGGGAATCGGCTCAACCCGCACACCGAGCGCGACGGCCTGCGCCACCAACTTCGCGCCGGGGTCGGACACGGCCGGCGTGCCCGCATCCGACACGAGCGCGACCTGTTTTCCGGCCTGAAGGGCTTGGAGCAACGCATCGCCGCGCTCGGTTTCCGAGTGGGCGTGGTAGGCCGAGAGCGGCGTGTGGATGTCGAAGTGCGCGAGCAGTTTGCGCGTCACGCGCGTGTCCTCGGCCGCAATCAGATCACACTCGCGCAAAACGCGCAGCGCGCGCAAAGACACGTCTTCCAGGTTGCCCAGCGGCGTGGCGACGATGAACAGGGTGCCGGGGGCTAACAAAGAAGCGGCGGCCGAAGGTTCGGGCCGCCGCTCTTCCGTCGTCATGTTTGCCGCTGGGGGCCGCCGGGTTTTAGCCACCCGCCTTTGGTTTCCCGGCTGCGGCCGTGCCAGGTTTGGGGCCGGGCGGCGGGGGCGTCGTTGTCGTCGTCGTGGAGGTTCCGCTTGCCGTGGGCGGCAGGGTAATCGTGTTCGCGCCGCCCGGCCCGCCAGCGCCCGCCGCCTTGTTCAGTTCCGCCTGACGCTTCGCCATCTCGGACGCCTTTTTGCCGGCCGCGTCGGCGAGCTGGGCCGCCCCCGCGTCGCGGTACAGTTGAGCGATCTGGAACTGGCCGCTCAGGTCGCCCCTTACCATTTTTTCGGCCGCTTGAATTTGCGTCACGGCCGAGGCATTGTTTTTTTGCTTGACGTACAGCCGGGCGAGGGCAAGGCGCGTGCCCATGTCGTCGCGCTGCTTCAAAGCGGTTTCGTAGGCCGCGATGGCTTCGGCCGGCTTGTTCTGCGTTTCCGAAATGGTCGCGCGCATCAGGGCGGCCTCGCCGAGCGGGTCGTCGCCCGGCTTGATCTTGTTCAGTTCGGCGACGGCTTCGGCGAGTTTGGCGTCGCGCGCCTTCGTGTCCACCGTGCCCTGCGCCTCGGTTTGCAACTGCGCGGCGCGCAAAACCGGGTCCTGAATCTTGACCGGAACCGACGGCAGCACGGCGGCGATGGCCGCCTGCGCCTGCTGGCTCGCCTGGGCCGCCACAAACTCATCCGTGTACTTCTTGACGTTTTTGTCGAAGTCTTTCGGCAGGTCCTTGCCGGGCCGGATGCCTTCCAACTTCACGACGTGGAAGCCGAAGTTCGTTTTGACCAGGTTGGGCACGATCTGCCCCGGCTTGACCGACAAAGCCGCCCCGGAAAATTCGGGAACGTAGCGGCTGGCGGGCGCCCAATCGTAAAAGCCGCCCTGCTTTTTGCCGCCCGGCCCGGCGTTGCCGGGGTCCTGCGTATTTTCGTCGGCAAGGCGGGCGAAGCTGGCCGGGTCTTTTTTCACCGCGTCTAACAGTTTCTGGGCTTTGCCGCGCGCCTGTTCTTCCGGCAAACCGCCCTCGCCGGTCTTGAGGAGGATGTGGCGAACCTTGATCTCGGAATAGTTGTCACGCACGCGCTGCGGGGTCACGGTCGAAGCGACCTTTGCCTTGAAGGAATCCTGCATTTTGCCAAACAGCGCAACGGGGCGCACGCGCTCGTCCGGGAGAACGGCGGCCTTGTACGCGGCGATTGTCACGTTCTGGCTGGTTTTGGCGAGTGCGGCGTCCATTTCGCGGTCGGAAGCGTCCGGCTTGAGCGACAAAGCCTGGGCGAGCTGGCCCCGGTTCTGGGCGAACGCCTCGTCGCGCACGCGCTCGATGTCGGCCGGCGTGACGCTCAAGCCGGCCTTTTCGGCCGCCGTGAGCAGCGCCTGTTCCTGTTTGAACTGATCGAGCAGGCGCAAACGCAGGGCGGGGTACTCGCCGGGCGAGGGCGGCGTGGGCAAATACTGGCGCTGCTGTTCCAACTGCTGGTTCAGTTTGAGGTCGAGTTCGCGCGAAGTCACCTCTCGCGCGCCCACGGTCGCGGCGATCTTTTCGCCGGCCGATGCTGCCGCCGCGCTGCCCGGCCCGCTGGACGGCCGAAACAGGTTGCTGCCCAGCACGGTAAACGAGCCGGCCACGAACGTCAGCACGAGAAGTATCCAGATGGGCGTTCCGTACTTGGTGAAGAAACGCCGGATAGACATCAACGACATCAAAAATTCTCCTGCACGACGCTTGCGCCCGCGACGCTTGCGCCCGCAACGGCCTGCTCCACAAGGCGCTTCATGCCGGCGAGGCAGGCGCGGGAGGCCGATTCCTTGTCGCTGCCGGGCGCTTGAAAATGCGTTTCCAGCGACACGGCCCCGGAAAATCCCGCCTCCACGAGGGCCGCGAACTGGCTGGCGTAATCAATCTCACCCTCGCCGACCACGGTCCACGACAGTTTGCCGTCGTCGCTTGCCCGCGCGTCCTTGACGTGAACGTGGAGCGTATGTGGGGCGGCCTCCGCGTAGCCGGCCGGGAACGGCTGCTCGCCGGCCATGAAGGCGTTGCCGGGGTCCCAGATCATCTTGAGCGCGGGCGAGCCGACTTTTTCAATAACGCGCGCGGCTTCCTTGCCCGTTCCCAGGTAGCAGGCGTGTTCGTTTTCGAGCAGCAGCGTAATTCCCGCTCTCTCGGCCACCTCGGCGGCGGGCACGAGGAGGGCGACGATGCGCTCCTCGATGTCGGGCGTGAGCGGGCCGCGCCGCCAGAACGAAAAGATGCGCAGGTACGGCGTGTCGAAGCGTTTGCACAGATCAATCGCGCGGTGCAACAGGTGCATCTGCGCATCCAGATCACGCTCGCGCGCGCCGTGCGTCGGGCCGGTGGCGGCTTCGTTGCCCGTGGTCGTTCCGGGCAGATCACACTTGAAGAACGGAGTGTCAATGCAGGAAACGCGGAAGCCGCGCCGGCCCAGTTCGGCCTGCACCTTTTGCAGGTCCTCCTCGGACGCGTCCACGATGTACTTGTCGTAAACGTTGCGCAGTTCGGCTTCCCGGCAGCCGTACTCGGCCATCACGTCGAGCGCGTGGCCCAGGTCCTGCGAGATTTCATCGGTGATTACGCAAAGGCGCATCGGCGTCGTTCCTTCGTGAAGCAGCCAGCGCGCGGGCCAAGACCCGGCGAGAACAAGGCCCGCCGCGCGCTCCGCGCCTTTCGCGCGCGGCGGGCGGACGGGCCTTAAGAAAAATTCGTTTCAGTGTATAGCCGGGCCGCACGACTGTCAAGAGGAGCGAACGGGCGCGAACGGCTGCGAGCGTGCTGGCCTTCTTGACACTGCCGGAAGCGTCATGATAAAGTACGTTTCGTTGGCGCGGCGCGAACGGTTTGACAGCCGAATGCGCGAGCGGGCGAATAGCTCAGCGGTAGAGCGCTTGTCTTACAAACAAGTGGTCGGGGGTTCAAATCCCTCTTCGCCCATACCGGAGCGCCAACAAGTAGTTTGTTTCGTGGAGGTGTAGCTCAGTCGGTTAGAGCGCCGCCCTGTCAAGGCGGAGGCCGTGGGTTCGAGCCCCATCATCTCCGTTTCCCTTGCCGCCTTAGCTCAGTTGGTAGAGCAATGGACTGAAAATCCATGTGTCACTGGTTCGAGTCCGGTAGGCGGCACCACCCCGTATAGCGAAAAGCCCCGCGCCTGAAGTCAGGCGCGGGGCTTTTTGCTTTTTAGCGGCGAGCCGGCTACGCGGCCAGCAGCGGCTCTTCCGACTCGGCGGAGGCTTGCGCGACCGCGCGCTCGCCAGCCGACTTTCGCAGCAACTGCTTTAGTTCGGAAACGTCTCCGGCGTGGGCGAGGGCGTCCTGTTCGCCGATCAGGGATTGGTCCACGTAACGCAGCAGGCACTGATTCATCGTCTGCATTCCCCAATAACCCTCGTTGCCGTCCTGACGCATGGCCGCGTAGATGTCGCCGGAGCGGCCCTGCTCCAAATGCTTGGCGATGGTCGGGGTTGCGACCATGGTTTCCTGGGCGACGATACGGCCCGCCCCGTCGGCGCGTCGCAGCAGTTTTTGCGACACCACGCCGCGCAGGCAGGCCGACAGCCGCAGCCACAGCGACGCGCGCTCGTGCGGCTGGTACATGTTGGAAATACGATCCAGCGTTTCGGCCGCGCTGGACGTGTGGAGCGTGGCGAAAACCAGGTGGCCGGTTTCGGCCGCCTGCAAGGCGACGTCGAGGGTGTCCAGGGCGCGCACTTCGCCGAGCAAAATCACGTCCGGCGTCTGGCGCAGCACCTGTTTCAAGGCTTCCTGAAAGCTCAGTGTGTCAATGCCGACCTCGCGCTGGCTGACGATGCCCTTTTTATCGGGGTGAACGTACTCGATCGGGTCCTCGATGGTGACGATGTTGACCTCGCGGGTCTCGTTGACATGGTCAATCATCGCCGCTAGCGTGGTGGACTTGCCCGACCCGGTCGGCCCGGTCACGAGAACCAAGCCGTGATGCGACGTGGTCAGCCGCCGAATGGCCTTGCTCTCGATCCCCAAATCGTCGAGCGACTTGACGGTCAGCGGGATCAGGCGGCAGGTCGTCGCCACCGTGTCGCGCTGCTTGTAAATGTTCTGGCGCACGCGGGCCACGCCGTCCACGGTGAACGACAGGTTCAGTTCCAAATGCTTCTCGAAGTGAATTTGCTGTTCGGTACGCAGCCGTTCGTAGGCCAGCCGGCGCACGTCCTCCTCGGCCAGAACCGGGAACGCGGTGGCGACGATCCGGCTTTGTTTCTTCAAAGCGGGCGGCGCACCGGCTTTCAAAAACAGGTCGGAACTGTTTTCGGATGCGGCGTGGGCGAGCAAACCGTCGAGGGTCAACTCCTGGGCGGAGCGGGTTGCGGCCGGGTCGGGGGCGAGGCTGACGAGGCTAAGGTTCATTGGGGCGACAATCCTTACAATGGGTGACATGCGGCGGCGGTGTTGCCGCCAGGATTGTCGGAAGATGACAGAGCGAAGAGCAGGGGGAGCGGCGGCGAGCGGCTCGCCTACGGCTCGTTGTCGGCGAGCCATTCGGTCAGACCGTCGAACAGGGCAAGGTCGTCGGCGCATTCACGCCGCACTGTCCACGCCGGCAATGCCGCTACGATCCGAGCAACGTTTTGCTCGACGCTGCGCGCGTCTACCACGCAAACTCGGCCGGGGGACAGGCGGTTCATCTCCGCGAAGTATCGCTTTTGCGGATCAACGAACCCGAGTTGCTTATCGAAGCCGCGCCGGTCCCGTGTCGTATCGGCCTCCTTGCGGCGGCGCAGCTCAACCGCATCGGTTTGGAGCAGCACGTAGCCGTCGGGAAAGCGGATTGTGCCGGCGGCGATCCGCAGCCGGTAAAAGCCGCGCAGTTCGAGCAGCGTTTGCGCGCCGCCCGCGTAACGGTACGCCCACCGGTACCAGAGCGGCTGGAACGGGTCGCGGTCCAGCACGGCAAGGCCGTGCGCTTGTTCGGCGTTTCGCGCCATCGTCCATCGTTCGCGCTGGCGCTCCAGATACCAGCCCGGCGGCTGCCCGGCCACGATCTCGCCAAAAGAGGGCCGGTCGGGTGCGTCCGGGTCCACGCGGAACAGCCGGTTCATTTCGGGCACAACGAACGCGCCCTGTTTTTCGGCGAGCGCGCGGCAGGTGGTCGTTTTACCAACGGCGCTCGCCCCTTCGAGGCAGATAACGCTCATGAGTGAGGACGTTGCCAGCGCGCCAGATAAAGCCGAGTAAAAACCCTTTACTCGCTGAGGCGCAAAACGGACATGAAAGCTTCCTGGGGAATTTCGACGCTGCCGACCTGCTTCATGCGCTTTTTGCCTTCTTTTTGCTTTTCCAGCAGTTTGCGCTTGCGGCTGATGTCGCCGCCGTAGCACTTGGCGATGACGTTTTTGCGCATGGCGGATACGCGCTCGGCGGCGATGATCTTGCCGCCGATGGCTGCCTGCACTTTGATCTCGAACATCTGGCGCGGCAGTAATTCTTTCAATTTTTCGACCAGCATTTTGCCGCGCGCGAACGACTTGTCGCGGTGGGTGATGAACGACAAACTGTCCACGGTTTCGCCGTTTATCTGGATGTCCAATTTGACCAGGCTGGACGTTTTGTAGCCGCTCAGTTCGTAGTCGAACGAGGCGTAGCCTTTGGTGCGCGACTTCAACTGGTCGAAGAAGTCCATGATGATCTCGCTCAGCGGCAGCTCGTAATGGAGCATGACGCGGTTGGGCGCGGGGTACTCCATGCGGCCGAAGATGCCGCGCCGGTCACGGCCCATTTCCATGACCGCGCCGACGTAGTCGGTCGGGACGATCACGGTCGCGTCCACGTACGGCTCCTCGATGTGGTCAATCTGCGTGGGCGACGGCATGTTGGCCGGGTTGTCCACGTCAATCACGTCGCCGTCGGTGCGGTGGACTTTGTAGACGACGCTGGGCGCGGTGGCGAGCAGGCTCAGGTTGAACTCGCGCTCCAATCGCTCCTGGACGATTTCCATGTGGAGCAGCCCCAAAAAGCCGCAGCGGAAGCCGAAGCCGAGCGCGGCAGAGGATTCGGCCTCGAAGGAGAGCGCGGCGTCGTTCAACTGCATTTTTGACAGGGCTTCGCGCAGGTCGGGGAACTCGTTCGAGTCAATCGGGTACAGGCCGCAAAACACCATGGGCTTGGCGGGCTTGTAGCCGGGCAGGGGCAAAACGCTCTGGCCGGCCTTGCTCGCAAGCGTCATCGTGTCGCCGACGCGGCAGTCGGTGACGCTTTTGACAGCCGCGTGGACGTAGCCCGTGCTGCCCGTGTAAATCGCGTCGGTCGCCTTCATGCGCGGCGTGAACACGCCCACGCCGTCCACGGTAAAGGTTTTGCCGGTCGCCACGAACTTGATCTGGTCGCCGACTTTTACGGACCCGTCCACGATGCGCACGTAGGCGACGACCCCTAAAAAGGCGTCGTAGTGCGAGTCGAAAACGAGCGCGCGCAGCGGCTTGTCGGGGTCGCCGTGGGGCGGCGGCACCTTGCGCACGACGGCTTCGAGAATGTCGGTAATGCCGACGCCTTCCTTCGCGCTCGCCCGAATCGCCTCCGTGGCGTCAATGGCGAGGATGGTTTCGATCTCCTCGGCCACGCGGTCAGGGTCCGCCGAGGGCAGGTCAATCTTGTTGATGACCGGGATGATTTCCAGGTTCGAGTTGAGGGCGAGGTTGGCGTTGGCGAGCGTTTGCGCTTCGACGCCCTGCGCGGCGTCCACCACCAAGAGCGCGCCCTCGCAGGCGTTCAGGCTCCGGGACACCTCGTAGGTAAAGTCCACGTGGCCGGGCGTGTCAATCAGGTTGAGTTCGTATACCTGGCCGTCGCTTGCCGTGTAGGGCATCCGCACGGCGGCCATCTTGATCGTGATGCCGCGCTCGCGCTCGATGTCCATCTGGTCCAGCAACTGCTCCTGCATGTCGCGCTTTTCGACCGTGTGCGTGGTTTCAAGCAGCCGGTCGGCGAGCGTGGATTTGCCGTGGTCTACGTGCGCGATGATACAAAAATTTCGGATGCGGTCCTGCGGAACGGGTGCCATTTTGCCCTTGTTTTCCTCGTGAAGCGTCGCGTTCATCGTATCACGCAGGGCTTTGACGCTTAAAGAACGACGCGCGCGTTGCCGCCGCCGGCCGCCGCGCCGTATAACGAGGCATGAACACGCCTCGTTCGCCGTTGCGCCCGCGCCGCGCCTTTTTTTCGGCCGCCGCTCTTTTTGCCGCCGCACCCGTCTTCGCCGCCGCGCCCGTCTTCGCCGCGCCGCCCGCGCGCCGGCCCGCCGTGCCCGCCCCGGCCCCGCTCAAGCCGCAGTCGCTCGCGGCCCACGAGTATTTGCCCACCTCGCGCCTTAAAGCGGGCATGACCGGCTACGGCCTGACCGTGTTCAAGGGCACGAAGATCGAACGCTTCGACGTGACGGTATTGGGCGTGCTGCACAAGATCAACAATGGCAAGGACCTGATCCTCGTGCGGCTGAAGGGCGGCCCGGTGACGAAGCGGTACGCGAACGTCGCGGCCGGCATGAGCGGGTCGCCGGTTTACGTCAACGGGCGCATCATCGGGGCGGTCGCCTACGCGCCCTCGTTCGCGCGCGAGCCGCTGGGGTTTTTGACGCCCATCGAGGACATGCTCGAAGCCTGGGACCCCGACCTGCCCCAGTCGCCGTCCCTGACGCAAACGGCCGCGTTGCCCGCCCGGCCCGCCGGCCCGGTCACGCTGCCCGCCGCCGTTTCACTGGGCGGGGGCCGGCGCCTGCGAACGGTTCGCTTCGCCGCACCGGGTGAGGAAGCCGAAAAAGACGCGCCGGGCACGATGACGCTTTCGCCCTTGATGACGCCGGTGTCGGTTTCGGGCGTGGGCTGGCGGCAGATGCCGGCCGTCGCCAAGATGCTCGCGCCGCTCGGCCTGCGCCCGTCCGCCGTTCCCGGCGGCGCGAGCGTTCCCAAAGGCAGTCGCGGGTCGGCCATGCTGCCCGGCGGCGCGGTCGGCGTCAGCCTGGCGACCGGCGACCTGGACATGACCGCCATTGGCACGCTCACCTACCGGCGCGGCGACAAGATCGTCGCCTTCGGCCACCCGTTCACCGGCTTCGGCCCGATTGACGCGCCGCTTTTTTCCGCCTACATCCTCGACGTGCTGCCGTCCTACAACGAGTCGGAAAAGTTGGGTTCGCCGGTCGCGCTCGTGGGGCGCGTGTTCCAGGATCGGCCGTTTTCCATCGGCGGGCAGCTGGGCGCGCGGCCCGTGATGGTGCCAGTCGCCATTGACATCAACGACCTGAGCACGCGCCGGGTCCGGCATTTTCGCGCCCAGATTCTGCGCCACCCGCTGCTGACGCCTCGCCTCGCCATTCTTGCCGCGACCGGCGCGATCCAGGAAGTTCACGGCCAGCCCGGCGACGCGATGGCGAGCGTCACGATGACCGTGGACGCGGACGAGGTCGGCAAGATCACCCGGCGCAACCTGTTTTTTGATCCGGGCGACATCAGCGAGGCGGCGACCGGCGATCTGGTTTCGCTCGTGGGGACCCTGGCCGGAAACCCGTTTTATCCGCTCGCCGTTCGTTCGATCCGCATGAGCGTCACCATTGAGCCGAAGCGCGACACGGCCCAGATCGAACGTATTTTTATCAAGCAGACCCGCTTCGAGCCGGGCGAAACCGTGAACGTGGGCGTGGTCCTCAAGCCGTACAAGCGTGAGCGCGAGGTGCGAACGGTTTCGGTAAAAATCCCGTCGAACATCCCGTCGGGCACCACGCTCGCCCTGCTCGTGCAGGCTGGCGGCGCGTCTTCGGGCCTTTCCTCGCTGCTGGGCGGCGGCGGCCTCGTGCTCGGCGGCGGTCCGGGCGGCGGCGGCGGGGCGGGCGGGGCGGCAAGCGTCACCGTGCAGCAGTTCGTGCGGCGGTGGCAGGAGCGCGAAGCGAACAACGAAATTGTCGCGCGCCTTCTTTTGCCCACGACCGCCGTGAACGTGGGCGGCGAAAAATTGAGCAATCTGCCGCCCGCTATCGCGGACGCCCTGCGCGCGGGCGGTGGCCGTTCGACCGGCTTGCGGCTGGAACGCGACGAGGTGAAGGTGACGCAAACCACGCCCTTCGTGCTCGCCGGCTTGCAGGCCCTTGCCGTGCGCGTCGCCAAAAAAGGCGTGCCGCCGCCCGCCGCGCCCGGCGCGTTCTCGATTCCCGGCGGCGCGGACGACAACAGCGTCCCCGCGCCCCCGCCCGGCGGCGCCGTTCTGCGCGTCCCGGCCTCCGGCGGCGACGATGACCTGGCCGCGCGGGCCGTGCTCCTTCAGGCCGGATTGCCCATCCCGCCGCCGGTCCTCGTCGTCCCGCCTGACGAAGAGGAAGAGGCGGACGAGCCGCCCGCCGCGTCGCCGGGCGTCAAGCCCGCCGCGCCGACAGCGCCGCCCGCCCCGACGACTCCCACGAGCAGTACCGCCGACGCGCCCAAACCCGTGAACCGGCTGGCCGGCGTGTGGCGGCAGGCGACCTCAGCCGACTTTCGCGCCGGCCAGCTCGACGGCCTGACCGTCACGTCGCTTGGCGACGTGCGCCGCGCGCCCGGTTTGCGCGTTCTGGCCGAATCCACCGAAGGCTACTTCTGGTGCCTCGCATCAGATGGATCGGACGGCGTCTTCGCCGGCACGGGCGACAATGGCATCATTTATCGCGTTGCTTCGGACGGCAAGAAAGCCGTTTTCGCCCGCACCGGCGAACTGCAAGTTCACGCCCTCGTTCGCGCATCCGACGGCACGCTGTACGCCGGAACCTCGCCCAACGGCCGCGTGCTCAAAATCACACCAGAGGGCAAAGTCACGACGCTGTTCCAGACAAAGGAACCCTATGTTCTCGCCCTCGCGCTCGGCGGCGACGGCGCTCTGCTGTACGCCGCGACCGGCGGTGGCACCGGCCGGGTGTACCGCATCACGCCCCAGACTGGCGCGGGCGCGCTCGTTTACGAAGGCGCGGAGGCGCACGTCACCAGCCTCGCGTTTGGGCCGGACGCGGCGACGCTCTATGCCGGGACCGCGCCCGGCGGCCTGGTGCTGAAAATCGCCGGGCCGAACGTGGCCCGCCCCATCGTGCTGTACGACAGCCCGGCCGAAACCGCATCCATCACCGGCCTGGGCGTGGACAAAACGGGCAGCGTTTGGGCCGCGACGGCCCCGCGCGGCCTGCTGGTCAAGATCGCCGCCGACGAAAAAACGCCGGCCCGCATCGTGTACGACAAAGCGCCCGGCGCGCTTACCAACCTGCAAATCGCGCCCGACGGAACGATCTGGTTCGCCGCCCAATCGGCCGTTTACGCCGTGTCCCCGGAAGGCGGCGTGAAGAATGCCGAACCCGTCGTGCGCTCCTTCGACGCGCCGGCCGACATCCAGATTTTGTCCGTCCTTCGCACGTCTGAGGGCCGCGTGTTTGCCGGAACGGGCAACGTCGGCGGCGTTTACGCACTGGGCGGGGACGGCGCGGGAACCCTCACCTCGTCCGTGTTCGACGCCAAAGCGCCCGCCCGCTGGGGAACGCTGCGCTGGACCGCAAGCGGCCCCTCGCCCGTTCTCGAAACCCGCGCGGGCGACACACCCGACCCGGACGCCACCTGGAGCGCGTGGACGCCCGCTCAAGCCGCGAAAGTTGCCAGCCCGCCCGCGCGCTTTTTGCAATACCGCGCCCGTCTGACCGGCGACGACACCACGCTGCGCATCGTTGAAGTCTTCTACAAAACGCGCAACCAGCCGCCCATCGTCACCATCGCCGCCCCGCAAAACGGCGACGTGTGGCGCGGCACGAAAACCCTGAAGTGGAGCGGAACCGACCCCGACCGCGACACGCTGTTCTACGAAGTCGAACTGTCCAGCGACGGCGGCAAAACCTGGAAAACCGCCAAACCGGCCGCAGCCCCGGCAACGCCGAGCAGCAAACCCGCGACCGCAAAAACAGCCCCCGCCGCCACGCCCGCGCTGCCCCTTGATGAAGACACGACCGCGAAGGTCAACGCCCAACTCGACAAATACCCGACCCTGTCGCCCGAAACGCGCGCGCGCATCGTCGCCCAAGCCCGCGCCATGACCGCCGAAAAGAGCAGTGCGCCAGCCGCCCCCGCCGCTGCCACGCGTGAAACCAGCCTGTCGCTCGACACGACGAAATGGCCCGACGGCGCGTACCTGCTGCGCGTCGTCGCCACCGACCGCGCGGCCAACCCGGACGAACCCCAGACCGGCGAGAGCGTATCCGGCGAGTTTCGCATCGTCAACCAGGCCCCGACCCTGACCGTTCAAAACAAAGCCGCCAGCCCGAACCCCGACCGCACCCTGCGCGTCCCCGGCACGGCCACGCACCCCTCCGGCCTCGCCGTCCGCGCCGTTCAGTTCCGCGTGGACGCCGCCACGGACTGGACCGCCGCCGTTGCCGCCGACGGCCTTTTCGATTCGCCGAACGAAGCCTTCACGCTTACCACGCCCGGCCCGCTCGCGCCCGGCGCGCACACTCTCGAAGTCCAGGCCCAGGACGAAGCCGGCAACACGACCACGCAAAAGACGACGATCACCGTCCGCTGAAGCGCGCAAGCAAATCCCGGTCAAAACGCAGAGGCGCGGAGAAGAGGCAGAGAACGCGGAGGTTTTTGAAACTCTCCTTCCTCTCGGCGAACTCGGCTCTCTCCGCGCCTCTGCGTTTTGACCGGGCGGAAACGGGTCGGCGAAGGGACCGCGTGGTAAAATGAACCGTGTCACGGGGGCGATTGGAGTTGACGGGGCATAGTTGGAACAGGTTGCGAGCCGAGGCGCCGCTGGCCTCGTAAAAAGCGGCAAAAAAACAAAAGCGAACAACAACTTCGCAACCGCGCGGACGGCCGCGCTCGCCGCTTAATTAGCTAGTCTAACTAAGCAGCACGTCTCGGTCGGGACTGGCGGAGTGGACCGGCCGGGGCTTAACCAACATCCGCTACCTATCGGCGCAATGCGTGTAGCGCCGGGGGAAGCACCACACGATTACCGTTTGCGTAAGCCCGCCGGTGAGCGTGGCAAGCGGGACACTTAAAACGCCGGATATGCTCGTAGACGCTTGTTCTTCGCTGGTTCCGGACGAGAGTTCGAGTCTCTCCGCCTCCACCATTTCCGCGCCCCGCGCCTGAGTTGACAGGCACGGGGCGCGTTTGTTTGCCGGCCCCCCCCCCGCCTGTCCGGGCCGTAAACGACCCGTCTGCGGTCCATCGGAATGGGCTAAAAGCCCCGTGAACGGGGCTGCCGATTACCGATGAGCCTGCCGGGGAACGCAGCCCGGTTTACCGGGCTTTGCCCGCTTCGGGCGCGGACGGGTCGTTTACGGCCCGGAAACAAACTGCCCCGCTTCTTCTTGACACCCCGCAAGCCCCCACCTATACTCGAAGCCAGCATGATTGACGCCAAACGGAGCGCGCCACCGCCCCCCGTGCCCCCCCTGGCGAACACGGCAACCCCGAACGGCGAGGGCGGTAAAGAAGGCGGCGGCTCGCGCGGTGGGGGCGTTCTGCGGGCGACCGGCATGACCATCGGACTGGTGCTGCTGTCGCGCGTGCTGGGCGTGGTCCGCGACATGGTGCTCGCGGCCCGCTTCGGGCAAAGCGAAACGACGACGGTTTTCGGCCGCGCCTTCGCCGTGCCGGATTTGATCGCGCTCGTGATCGCGGGCGGCGCGCTGTCGTCGGTTTTCATTCCCGTGTTCGCCGAGTACTGGAGCGACAAGCGCGAGGACGAGGCGTGGCGCATGTTCGGCACGATCATGACGGTCGTGGGCGGCATCGTGGCCGCGCTCGTGATCGGCATGGAGGCGGGCGTCGCGCCGCTCACCCGCCTGCTCAACCCGCGTTTTTCCCCCGACGCCGTCGTGGACACGGCCCGCCTGACCCAGATTTTGCTGCCCGCTCAGTGGTGCTTTCTGATCGGCGGCCTGATGATGGGCACGCTGTACGCCCGCAAACGTTTTCTTATTCCGGCCCTCGCGCCCATTTTTTACAACCTGGGCCAGATAATCGGCGGCCTGTTCTTCGGCGGCGGGCCGGGCGACCCGACCGAGCGCATCGCCTCGATGGCGTGGGGCGCGCTGATCGGGGCGTTCGCGGGCAACATCGTTTTGCCGTTCTGGGAGTTGTGGCGCGTCGGCGTGCGCTGGAAGCCGGGCTGGGATTTGTCGCACCCCGGCGTCCGCAGGGTGGGGCAGTTGATGATCCCGGTCCTGCTGGGGCAAAGTCTGTCCCAACTCAACATGTGGATCACCGGCTTTTTCCTGCCCGAAGACGCCCGCTTTTCCGCGCTGCGCAACGCCTACAATCTGACCCAGGCACCCATCGGCGTGTTCGCGCAGGCGTTCGGCATCGTGCTGCTGCCGACGATCTCGACGCTGGCCGCGCAAAAAGACTGGCCCGCCTTCCGCGAGGCCGTCAGCGTCGGCGTGCGGCGCGTGCTTTTTTTGACTATCCCCGCCTCCCTCCTGATGGCCGCGCTCGCCTTTCCGCTTGTGCGCGTTTTGTACAAGCAGGGAAAGTTCGACGAGACCGACGTTGGCATGGCCGCCGCCGCCCTGCTGTGCTACTCGCTTTCCACCTTCGCCTGGTCCGCGCTCGCCATCCTCGCGCGCGGCTTCTACGCCCGGCAGGACACCTGGACGCCCGTTCTCGTCACCACGCCGATGGTCGCCGCGTTCGCCCTGATCGGCTTCACGTACGCGCGCATGGTCCCGTCCGGCTATCTGGGCCTCGCACTTGGTACCAGCCTGGTCGGCGTCGTGACCATGCTGCTGTTCCTGTTCCTGCTGCAAAAAAAGGTCGGTGGGCTGAACGTGCGCGGCATCGCGGCGAGCGTGGGCCGCATCACGCTGTCCTCGGTTTTTAGTGGCGCGGTTGCCTACGGGCTGGCGCGCGTTTTGGAGCCGCTGCTCGGCCTGAACAAACTCGGCTCGCTCGTCACCCTGCTGGTCGCGGGCGGGGCGGGTCTTGCCGTTTACGCCGGTTTGTGCGCGCTGCTGCGCGTGCCCGAACTGCGCGGCGTGCGCGACATGTTCCGCAAAAGCCGTTCTGGCGCTCAAGGACCTGAACCCGAATGAACAACGAACGTTTCTGCGTTTCCACCTGGGCCGTGCATTCGGTTCTGGGCCAAACCTACCCCGACACGCCCGGCGACCCGAACAAAGCGAGCGTCGCGCCCGCCGGTCCGGGCGCGCTGCCGCTGCTCGAACTGCCCGCGCGCCTCGCCACACTCGGCTTCGGCCGCATGGAACTGTGCCACTTCCACCTGCCGGCCCGCGACCCCGAGTACCTCGCCGAACTGCGCGACGCCCTCGCCGACGCGGGCGTTGAACTCTGGGCGCTCCTGATTGACGACGGCGACATCACGCACCCCGAACACCACGCCCGCGACGCCGCCTGGATCGCGGGCTGGCTCGACGTTGCCGGCGCACTCGGCGCGCGCCGCGCCCGCATCATCGCCGGCAAGCAGCCGCCTGGCGAATCGTCCAATGCCCGCAGCCGCGCGCACCTGCGCACACTTGCCGCGCGGGCCGCTTCGTTCAACGTTCGCCCGATGACCGAAAACTGGTTCGCCTTTTTGCCCGCCCCGGCCAACGTCCTTTCGCTCCTCGACGACCTGAACGGCGCGCTCGGCCTGTGCGTGGACTGGGGCAACTGGAACAAAAACGCCGACAAGTACGCCGACCTCGCCGCCATCTTCGGGCGCGGCGAATCCTGCCACGCCAAGTGCGACTTCGCCCCCGACGGCACCCCCGACGTGGCCGACTATTCCCGCTGCCTCGACCTCGCCCGCGCCGCCGACTACGCCGGCCCGTTCACCCTCGTCGCCACCACGCCGAACGCCCCGTGGGACGGCCTGACTGTTCAGCGCGATGTGCTGGCCGGCTACGCTACTTCATGATGACCGGGTTCGTGATAAGGAAAGAAGCGCATGTCGTCCGGTGAACGTGTTGCCGCAGTCCTGATAGGTCTGGCCGTGCTCATCCCCGTCGCATTTGGGGCTGCGCACGAGTCGGGCTTGGTCCGCGGCCCGGTGTTTGACCTGTTGCGCGGCTTGTTGTTTGTCGCTATCTTCTATGGCGTCTTCCTGTTCCCGCCTTTCGTCGCTGCTGTCGCCGGTCGGCGCGCGGTTGTCTGGGGCGTGCTCGCAACGTTGGTGCCCGTGGTAGTGTTCACCGCCCTGAGCTGGAATCCGGAACAGTATCGTGGCGGACGATGGAGTTACTTTTGGAAGCGCGAAGCAGGATTGCTGGCGTTCCTGGTCGGGTGGGCCTTTTTCACGTCAATGTTGGTCCATGTGGCTCAGAAACAGCAACGCAAGGCAGAGCAGCCGAACCCGCCCCCGTAACGAAGTAGGATGACAACAATTTCGGTAGTTGCCGGGGACCTGCTGGAACAGGCGGACGTGGACGTGATCGTTAATGCGTGGAACCGGAACGTGATCCCGTGGTGGCTGTTGCTGCCGCAGGGCGTGTCCGGCGCGATCAAGCGGCGGGCGGGGCTTGCGCCGTTTCGGTAACTCGCGCGGCACGGCCCGATCCCGCCCGGCGAGGCCGTTTTGACGGGCGCGGGGCGGCTGCCGCTGAAGGGCATCATCCACGTCGCCGGTAAACGTATATACTGCTCGTGTATACTTCCACGGAGGGGCCGCACAATGCGAACGGCGAAACTGTTTCAGAACGGGCAAAGCCAGGCGGTGCGCCTGCCTAAAGAGTTCCGCTTCGAGGGCGACCGCGTGTTCATCAAGCGGGTCGGCGAGGCCGTAGTCCTTTTGCCGCATCAGGCCGCCTGGCAGACCCTGTTTGACAGCCTGACTTTGTTTTCCGACGACTTCATGGAGGAGCGTGAACAGCCCGGCGCGCAGGAGCGGGAAAGTTTGTTCTCGTGAAGGTGCTGCTGGACACCAACATCTGCATCTACGTCATCAAGCAGAAGCCGCCCGAAGTGCTGCGAACGTTCACGACCTTCGCCGTCGGCGACGTGGCGGTCTCCTCCGTGACGGCGGCGGAACTGGCGTATGGCGCGCAAAAGAGCCAGTGGCCCGCGCGGAATCAGCAGGCCATCGAGCAGTTTCTTCTGCCGCTCGTGGTCGTGGAGTTCGACTATGAGGCCGCCCTCGTGTACGGGAAATTGCGGGCGGAACTGGAGCGACAGGGCACGCCCATCGGGCCTCTCGATATGCTGATCGCCGCCCACGCCCTGCATCTGGGCCTGCCGCTGGTGACAAACAATACCAAAGAGTTCGCGCGCGTCGCCGACTTGCAAATCGAGAACTGGGCGATTTCCTGAACTTGCCTCGCGCGAAGTTGCCAAACCCGGACGGGCCGTTTCACGCCGACGCGGTGCCGTCGCCGGGTTCGGCGAGGCCTCGCACGGTTTCCAGCGTATCTATCTCGCTTGCCGGCTTGTCGCGGCGAACGCGCAGGATGCGCGGGAAGCGCAGCGCGAAGCCGGATTTGTGCCGCTGGGACGGCTGCACGCGGTCGAACGTCACCTCGAAAACGATAACCGGCTCGACGGTGCGCACCTTGCCGTGGGCGAACTCTTGCAGCGTGTGCGCCTTGAACCAGTCGGACAGTTCCTGTATCTCCACATCCGTCAGGCCCGAATACGCCTTGCCGACGTTGAGCAGGGTCGGATCGGTCTCGCTGGCGCGCACGGCAAAGGTGTAGTCGCTCAAAAAACGGCTGCGCCGACCCTCGCCGACCTGGGCGGCCGTGACCACCACGTCGAGCGTGGCGAGGGCGCGCTTGATCTTGAGCCATTCCCGGCCGCGCCGCCCCGGTTTGTAAAACGAGGCCGGGTCCTTGACCATCAAGCCTTCGTTGCCGCGCGCGCGGGCCGCCTCAAACTCGGCATCCAGCCCGGAAACGTCGCCGTGGCGCACGGACGCGGCCCGCCGCACGAGGTAGCCGTCAACGGCGAGGCTGTCGAGAAGGGTGCGTCGTTCGGCAAAAGGAACGTTCAGCAGCACACGGCCATTTGCGTACAAAACGTCGTAAACGACGAACGCGACCGGAACGGCTTGGAGCAGTTCGGCGGGCAGCGTTTTGCGGCCCAGGCGTTTTTGTAACTCTTGAAAGGGCAGGATGCGTGCGGCGTCGCCTTCGCTGCCGGGCGGCGCGATGGGCACGATTTCGCCATCAAGGAGCAGGCCGCCGCTGCTCGTGAGGGCGGCCAGCGGAGCGACCAGGTCCGCGAAACTTTTCGTCACTTCGTCCAGCGTGCGGGAAAACAGGGCGACGCGCACGTCGTCCCGAACGACGCCGTGGAGCGGGGCGTTTTCCTCATCGGGAACGGCCGGCGCGATGTGGGCCTGGGCGCGGATGCCGTCAAACTTGTCCTCGACGACGAAACCGGCGGACGGCATCTGCCGGGCAACGTCGGCGAGGTCGTCGGCGGCTGTCGCCAGCATGAACTTCAAGGGGTGGAACAGGCGCATCGTGGCCGAACCCAGGCGGCCGTGACGGGCGAGAAGCGCGGTTTCGCCGATGTCGCCGGTCAGCATGTTGGCCCGCTGCACCACCCCGACGGGCACGCCCGCGAGCCGGGCGAGGGCGTCCTCGACCGCGCCCTCCTTTAAGCCGATGCGCAAATCGCCGTTCAGGAGTTTGACGAGATATTTGGCTTCAAGCGGGGCGGCCCGGCCGAGCAGGGCCGCCACCGCTTCAACCTTGCGCTTCGTGCCGGTCGTGGCGGCCAGGTCTTCCAAAAAGGCGGCAACGTCGGCGAGCGTCAGAACGGGCGCGCGTGCGGCCGGAACCGGCGCTGCGGCGGCGAAAACTTCGCCGGCCACGTCGCCCGGATCGCCGAGCGCGACCAGGCGTTCGCGCACGCGCGTCTCGTCGGCTCCGGACGCGGCGACGATTGCCGACACCAGGGCTGACTGGCCGACGTTCGTGGTGCGCTGATCGCGCAGCGAAAACACGTAGCCGGCGAAATAGCGCGCGGCTCGGTTCAGGTCCTCGTCTTCAAGCGTTTGAAAGTACGCGCCCAAAATACGCGCTTTTTCGAGCCGCTTCGTGGTCGCCCCGACCGAGTCGGCCGTGCGGGCAAAGGGAACGAGGGCATGGGCGGGGACGTCGGTAAAAGCCGCGTCGGGCGTGCTGGGCATCATGAAAGTTTTCGTACCCATGTCAAAACGCGCGCGCGCGCGTGCATGAATACCCACGCTTTGCGGCATCCGGGGTACTTTCACTCCGGTGATGGGCGCGCGCGCGCAAGAGAGAACAAGAAGGCAGAACAAGGGCACGTTTATGAGCATGGACGACGGTGCGGCGGCGGGAACGGCCCCGCCGCGCGAGCAGGGCGTGGCGCTGATGAAAATGGGCCGCATGGCCGAGGCCGCTCAGGCCCTTCAGCGGGCCGTGACCGACGACGCAGGCGACGAACAATCGTGGCGAATGCTGGGCGGCGCGCTCAGCGCGCGCGGCGATCAGGCTGGGGCGCTTCGTGCGTTCGAGCAGGCCGTTCGGCTCGCGCCCGCGTCACCCAAAAACCACTACAACCTGGCCGTCGCGCTTCAAGCGACCGGCCAACTGTATGACGCCAAAACCCATTTGGATCAGGCGCTCGCGCTGAACCCGAACTACGATCAGGCCCGCGCCCTTTTGGACGAACTCGCGCGACAGGCCGACACGCGCGGGTCGGGCATGGCGCAGCCGACCGGCGGCGGCGACGCGGCCCCCGCGCCGTCCCCGCGCCCGCCGGTGTCCGCGCCCACGCCGCCCGCGACCAGCGGCGGCGACGACCTTGCGCCGGTCGGCGGCCCGGCGGCATTCGGGAGCGGACCAGGCGTGATGGGTGAAGGCACCTCGGTAGGCGGCCGTTCAGCGGGCGGCGACGATCTTGCCAGCGTCGGCGGTTCGGCCGGGTACGCGGGCGCCGTACCGCCGCCGGGCGGCGTTCAAACCGGCGTCCCGAATCAGGGAGCCTCCCCGTACGGCCCGGCCGCCCCGCCGCCCTACGGCGGTCCGCCGGCTCAGGGAGGCGGCTATGCGCCCCCGCCGGTTTTAAGTGGCCCGAACACGTACGGCGGTTTGGGGGCGCAGGCGCCGCCCGTTAAGGGAGGGCAAATTTTGGCGCTGGCGATCGTCAGTTTCTTTATTTGCGGACCGATTTTGGGCACGATGGCCCTGATTCAGGCCAACAACGCTTTGCGTATCCTGGACATGGGCGGTGATCAGGCCGAGCGCGGTAAGGTGAAGGCCGCTCGCATCTGCGCGATCATCGCGTTGTGTTTGAGCGCGGTCTTTTTTGTTGTGCGCATAGCGACGCTCGGCTCGGTGATTTCTGGGGCGGGCAACGGGCGACCTTGACGCGGTTGGGAAACGGTACCCATGAGCGAAACGCAACCTGGTGATAATGGCGGCGTGACGAGCGACAATTCGCGTGAGCGGGGAACGGCCCTGCTGCGCCTGGGCCAGTTCGCCGACGCGGCCCACGCCCTGCGCGAGGCAGTGGCCCAAAACCCGGACGACGAAACCGGCTGGCGGCTGCTGGGCGGTGCGCTCGCCTCGCAGGGCGATCATGCAAATGCCGTGGCCGCGTTCGAGCGCGCGGTCGCGCTCGCCCCGACCTCGCCGCGCAACCACTATAACCTGGCCGTCGCGCTTCAGGCGACCGAGCGGGTAGCGGAGGCGCGCGGCCATTTGGAACAGGCCCTCGCGCTCGAACCCGACTACGCGCAGGCCCGCGCCACACTGGACGCGCTTGGAGGCGGGGCGCCTCCGGCGGACGCGGCGGAACAGCCCAGTTTGCGTCCGCCTGCCCCCGAAACTCCGGCCGGCGGCGGCGTGGCTTCTCCGTACCCTGCCGCGCCGCCGGTTCCCGGCCCGTACCCAGCGCCTGGCGCGTGGCCCGCGAACGCGCCGCCCCCGCACCTTACCGGCGCGGCCGGCCCGGTCCGCGCGAACGTCAACGGCGTGCTAATCCTCGTGTTCGGCATTCTCGGCCTGTTCCCGTGCTGCCCGATCCTCGCCCCAATCGCATGGGTTTTGGGCAACCAATCGTTGCGGACCCTAAATCAGCCCCTGGTGGACCAGTCGGAACGGGGCCTGGTCACGGCCGGGCGAGTGATGGGCATCATCGGCACGGTGATGCTGCTGCTCGAACTGTCGTGCGGTATCTGGCAGCGTTCCTGAATCGCCTCGCAAACAAAAAAGCCCCGGAAGGCACGCGCCTTCCGGGGCTTTTTTGCGCAGCCGCATCAGCCGTTCGCGCCGCGCTTCGGCTCGACGACCCAGTCTTTTGCCCAGCCCGCCATCGCGTTCATCACGGATTCGAGGGCGCGGCCTTTTTCCGTCAATTCGTACTCGACCCAGGGCGGAATGGCGCGCAGCACGCGCCGCTCGACGATGCCTTCGGCCTCCAAACCCCGCAGCCGTTCGCGCAGCGTGCGCGGGTTGACGCCGCCCAGCGTGTGGCCGATCTCGTTGAAACGTTTTTTGCCCAACAGCAAAGCGTGAACGATGTGGAGCGTCCAGCGTTCGTGCAGCAAATCGAGGGTTGCGGCGATGGGGCAAAAAGTCGGCATGGCTGCGGCCGCCGCCGCGTCTTCGTCATTGGGCGGGCAGGCCGTTGGGGGAGGGCGGGTGTCCATGATAGCGTCAGTGTACCACGCGGGGTATTTTTGAACGCGCTATACTTTTTATAGCGCACGGGGTACACTCGATGCGGAAAGGAAAACCCTCATGAACTTTTTGAATCGTTTGTTCGCGCCGTTCCTCGGCGGGCCGGGGGCGGTCGGATTGCTCGTGCTGCGCGTGGTCGCCGGCCTTGCCCTGATGAACCACGGCTGGGGCAAGATACAAACTCCCTTTGGCTGGATGGGGCCGAACGCGCCTGTGCCCGGCTTTTTTCAGTTCCTGGCCGCGTTTTCCGAATTCTTCGGCGGCCTCGCCCTCCTCGTCGGTCTGCTCACGCCCCTGGCGGCCTTCGGCGTTTTCTGCACGATGGCCGTCGCCATCACGACCGTTCACCTGAAGCACGGCGACCCGTTCGTCGCCCAGAAGGGCGGGCCGTCGTACGAACCCGCGCTCGGCTACCTCGCCGTCGCCACATTGCTCATGCTTGCCGGGCCGGGCGCGCTGTCGCTCGACGCGCTCCTGTTCGGCAAAAAACGCGGCCACGGCCGTATCCGCGCTTCCAACGCTTGATCCCCACACTTCAACCACGAAAAGGAACATTCGACGTATCATGGAACCCGTCAAGGTATTGATCGCTTTTTATTCGCGTACCGGCTCGACCGAGGCGCTCGCAAATGCGATCGCCGAGGGCGCGCGCTCCGAGGGCGCTCAGGTCACGCTGCGCCGCGCCCGCGAAATCGTGTCGCACGACGTCATGCAAAAGGCAGACGGCTGGGCCGAGGCCGCCGACGCCATGAACGCTCGGTACGAAGCCCCGACCGAAGCCGACGCCGAACACGCCGACGCCATCGTTTTCGGAACGGCAACGCGCTTCGGCAACGTTTCCTCCGAACTCAAGGCCTACATGGACTCGCTGGGCGGTTTGTGGTTCCAGGGCAAACTGAACGGCAAGGCCGGGTCGGGCTTCACCTCAACCTCCAGCGCTCACGGCGTCAATGAGTCTACGATCATCTCGATGTACCACCCGATGGCGCACCTGGGCATGATCATCGTGCCGCTCGGCTACGCGGACCCAGCCATGTTCAAGGCCGGCACGCCCTACGGCGCGTCCACGGTTTCCGGTCAGGACCATCAGCCCCCAACCGCCGAGGACCTGGAAGTCGCTCGCTTCCAGGGCCGGCGCGTCACCCAGGTCGCCCGCGCCCTCAAGGCGGCCGGCGAAACCGCCACCAAGTAAACCCTGGCGCTGATTGGGTAGACTTGCGAAAAGAGTTCATCCGCGTTCATCCGCGGCTAAAAAGTGGAGGACCGCCTTGCAAATCGGAATGATCGGCTTGGGCCGCATGGGCATGAACATGGCGCTGCGCCTGCACCGGGCCGGCCACGAGGTCATCGGCTGCGATCCGACCCCGCACGCCCGCGAGGAGACGGAAAAAGAAGGCGTGGGCACGGTCGTCACGCCGGCCGATTTGGCCGCCCGGCTGACCGACACGCCGCGCGTTTTCTGGATCATGGTGCCCGCCGGCCCGATCACCGAGGGCGTTCTTCAAAACGTCGCCGCCGTGGCCGCGCCGGGCGACGTCATCATCGAGGGCGGCAACTCGAACTACAAGGACAGCAAGCGCCACGCGCAGGAGATGGCCGCTAAAGGCTTGCAGTTCCTCGACTGCGGCACGTCGGGCGGCGTGTGGGGACTGGCGAACGGCTACTGCCTGATGATCGGCGGCGAAGCCGACGCCTTTGCTAAAGCCGAGCCGATTTTCCGCGACCTCGCCCCGCCCGACGGCTACCTCCACGCCGGGCCGAGCGGCGCGGGCCACTTCGCCAAGATGGTCCACAACGGCATCGAGTACGGGATGCTGCAAGCGTACGCCGAGGGCTTTGAACTCATGCATGCCGCAAGCGAGTATGCCTTCGATTTGCACGCCGTGTCCCATTTGTGGAACCAGGGCAGCGTGGTGCGCTCGTGGCTGCTGGAACTTGCCGAGCGCGCCTTTGAGGAGGGCCAGGAGTTTTCCGACATTACCGGGTCGGTCGCTGATTCGGGCGAGGGACGCTGGACGGTTCAGGAAAGCATTGACCGGGCGGTCCCGCTTCCCGTTATCACGCTTGCCCTTCAAATGCGCTTCCGCTCGCGCCAGCCGGACACCTACGGCGGCAAGGTCATCGCGGCTTTGCGCAACCAGTTCGGCGGCCACGCAATTACCGCCAAGCAAAAGGAAGCGGACCCGGCCACCGGCCCGCAGCCCTCCGGCGGCCACAAGGACCTGTAAGCCAAGCCCCCATGCCAACCACCAACGACCCGTGCGTTTTCGTGCTCTTCGGGGCGACCGGCGACCTTTCCCGCCGCAAACTGCTGCCCGCGCTGTTCCGGCTCTACTGCGAGGATTTGCTGCCGCATAACTTCGCCATCGTCGGCTTCGCCCTGCCCGACGGGCGCTACGCGGATTACCGCGACTTCGTCAAGGACGCCCTTGCCGAGTTCGTGTCGAACGACGAGCGCCGCATGTGCGGTTTGGACGACTTCGTCGGGATGTGCAGCCTGGTGCCGGGCAATTTTTCCGATCCCGAAGCGTACACGAAACTCGCCGAAGTCTTGAAAAAAACGGACGAGGAAAAGAACACGCTCGGCAACCGGCTTTTTTACCTCGCCACGCCGCCCTCAACCGTGCCGGACACGCTGACGTACCTGAACGCGATGGGCATGACCACGCGGCAGTCGCATGTAGCCCCGTGGACACGCATCATCGCCGAAAAACCGTTCGGGACCGACCGCGAATCGGCCCGCCGCTTGACCATGCTTTTTCACAACGTCGTGAACGAGGATCAGGTGTACCGCATTGACCATTATCTGGGAAAAGACGCCGTCCAGGACGTAACGGTTTTGCGCTTCGCCAACTCGCTGTTCGAGCCGCTGTGGAACCGGGGCTACGTGGACCACGTTCAGGTCACGGTCGCCGAAACGCTCGGCGTGGAGCGGCGGGGCAACTACTTCGACAAGACCGGCGAAACGCGCGACATGGTGCAGAGCCACGCGCTTCAGGTCATCGCCCTCGTCGCCATGGAGCCGCCCAACTCGTTTAATGCCAACGCCATCCGCGACGAAAAGGCGAAGGTCTTAGAAGCGATGCGCCCGCTCACGGCCTACTACGCCGTGCGGGGCCAGTACGGGCCGGGCAAGGGACCGGACAGCCAGCCCGTGCCCGGCTACCGCGAAGAAATCAGCGTTCCGCCCGACTCGAACACGGAAACGTTCATGGCCGCGCGGCTGTTCATCGAGTCATGGCGCTGGTCGGGCGTGCCGTTTTACATCCGGGCGGGCAAGCGCATGCCCTCAACGCGCACCGAGGTCAACATCCAGTTCAAGGGCGCGCCGCTGACGCTGTTTCGCGGCTCGAACCGCCGCCCCGAACCCAACACGCTGCGTCTGCGCATCCAGCCCGATGCCGAGATCGCCTTTACCGTCGAACTCAAGCGGCCCGGCACCGCCCACGACCTGCTGCCCGTCGAACTCGACATGCTGTACGGCGAGGCCTTCAAGGAAGCCCGTTTGCGCGACGCCTACGAACGCCTGGTCTTAGACGCCCTGCACGGCGACGCCCTGCTGTTCATGCGCGAGGACGAGATTGACGCCGCGTGGCGCGTCGTGGACCCCCTGCTCGCTTACTGGCGCTCCGACCCGGCCGATTTCCCCAACTACGCCGCCGGTTCGTGGGGACCCGAAGCGGCCGACGAACTCATCGCCCGCGACGGCAGAAAGTGGATCGGGTAAGTTCCGTCGTTCGTTAAAAGCAAAGCCCCACGCTGATTCACCAGGAATCAGCGCGGGGCTTTTTGGTCAGCGTGGACGAACGCATAGTGAGATTGTGGGCCGTCGTCTCGTCGTTTCCACCGGACCAAGCGCGGCTGTAATGTTGTCGTGGATACGGCGTATTTAGCCGCGGGTCGCAACGGTTGCCATGAAGACGCACGGCTTTTTGGTGCCCTCGACCAACAGCGCCGTTGCCGGCAAAACCCGGGTTTGCAAAGCGTTTTGTTCCAGCGACACCGTTACTTTCGGCTTGTTTGCAGGCGCAGGATGGTCAGCGAGTGCGGCGGGAAGGTGCGCGAAAAGCGCGGTCCAACGCCGTTCAGGGCTTCTGTTTTCGGCGCGACTTTAGCGGGCGCGTCGAGTGAGTTTTCCGCATCGGGCGCGTCGGCGGTCAGCACGGTCACGGTGCCGGACGCGGCGAGGGCCGCGCCGCCGTTGAGGGTGAGGGCCGTGGTCCGGGGCGCGTCGCCCGCGTTGACGACCTTGATGATCAGGTCGCGGCCCGACCGGCCCGCGACGGCGTGAAGGGTTTGCGGGGCGCGCTCCTCGAAGTCGTGGACGAGTTTGTTATCGAGGTAGCAGCGGATGCGGCTGCCGATTGCCTCGATTTTGAGGTCGTACCAGCGGCCGGTTTCGATGTGGCCGGGCGCCTCGGCGCTCACGATGGACTTCGCGCCATTCACGGAGCGTTCGACCGCGTGGCGGTTGTTGCCCCAGCCGCCGACGTTCCACCAGTAAAAGTTTTGGTCGTCCCTCGCGCGGAACAGGATCAGAAAGCCCTCGCCGCCGGAAAGTTTGCGCGCTTTGAGGCTCAGCGTGTAATCGGAAAGGTCCGCCGGGCCGCCGACCGCGCGAATATTTTCCCCGTCGCGGCTTTGGCGCAGCAGGCCCGGCTCCGCCGCGTTCCAGTCGCCTCCGTTCGGGAAGCGCCAACTGTTCGGCCGCACGGTTTGGCCGTCCGGCCGGGTAACTTGCACCTCTTTGAACTCGGCCTGCGTACGCCACGTTCCCAAACCGATCTGGCCGGCCTGCGCGGGCCGGGGCTGCCCGCCGCCCCCGGTGAGTGTGACGGGCACGATCACGTCGGGCCGGTTCAGGCTGAACAACTTTTGAACGTGGTAGGACGGCGTGGCGAACGCGCGGTGGGAGTCGAAGCCAATCGCGTCCGGGTTCCACTTGCGGTCGGCGACGTTGACGAAAAGGGGCGCGTAGGACGCCATCTGAACCACGTCGCTGTTGCGCTCCATGCCCATCATGAAGGCGGCCTCGGCAAGCGCGCCGCGCAGGTTGCCCAGGCCAACGTCGGGCGAGGTCACGGCGTACTCGCCGACGTAGACTTTGGGGCCGGTGCGTTTGTAGGCGTCGTAGCGGTTCGCGTTGGCGAGGAACCAGTCGGGGCTGTTGTAGTAGTGCTCGTCTATCAGGTCGAACGGGCGGCTCTTGGGCGTGCCGCCCCACACGTTGGCGACGATTTTCACGCCGGGATAGCGCGCGCGCACGGCATCATAAAGAAGTGCGTAGCGGTCGTTGTAGGCCGGGCCACCGTTTTCGTTGCCGATTTCGAGCAGGCGGATGTTGAACGGCTTGGGATGGCCGTTTTTGGCGCGCAAACCGCCCCACTTGCTTGTAGCCGGACCGTTCGCGTATTCGAGGGCGTCTAAGGCGTCCTGAACCCAAACTTTCATCGAGGCGAGCGGCTCGTTTTCCTTGTGGGACATGCCGCAGTTGACGACCAGAAGCGGGGCCGCGCCCGTGTCCTCGCACAGTTGCAGGTACTCGTGGAAGCCCAATCCGTCGGTCGAGCGGTAGCCCCACAAATTCGGGCGGCCGGGCCGGGTGGCGATGTCGCCGAGCGTGAGTTTCCAGCGGTAGGCGTCGGCGAGACGGTCGCCCTCCACGAAGCAGCCGCCGGGAAAACGCACGAAGCCGGGCTTCATGTCGGCGAGCATCTGGGCGAGGTCGGCGCGCAGCCCGTTCGGCCGGTTCTTGAAGGTACGTTCGGGGAACAGCGAGACGACGTCGAGCCAGAGGGTTCCGGCCCGGCCGCCGTCGGCGAGCAAAACCAGACGGGCCTCCGGGTCGGTCGCGCTCGGCGTCAGCGTCACCCGGAAGCGTTTCCAGGCTACTCCCAGGCCGCTGACCTGCTTGCCGGCGTAGACCGTGCCGTTTGCGCCCTGTAAACGCACCACGAGTGGGGCCGCCTCGCCGCCCGTGAGCCGGGCGTCGCCGCGCGCGAAAAACGAAAGTTGGTACGGTTCGCCGTGCCGCAGCGCAACGCCCCAGTAGCCCTCATTGGCGACCCCGGCGAGCGTTCCCGGACCGGCCGCGCCCGGCGTAATGTCGAGCCGAAGGGCGTGCGGGTTCCGATCATGAACGGGCTTTGCGGCGTCCAGGGCGAGCGTCGCGGTCGTGTCGCCCAAGTTTACCGGGGACCAGCCTTCGGGCGTTTGCGCGCTGTCCTCGAACGAGCGGTTGCGGACCAGTTCCGCGTACAAACCGCCGTCGCCCGCGTGATTGATTTCCTCGAAAAAGATGCCGTACAGCAGCGGGCTGACTTTGGGGCCGGTTTGATCGAGGTGAACGGTGATCTTCGCGGTGGCCGGCGCGTCCTGCGCGCGCGCGCCGGGTGCGTTTTCGGCAAAGCAAAGCGTGAGCAGGAGAAAGCCGAGGGGCGCGAGGAAACTAAGCGGCGGCGCGGGGCGCGGGATAAAAAACATGGTGCGGTTGCTCCAAAGAGGGTTGGGCGCGAAGTAACGTTGAGGCACGCCCGGGCTGCCTTTTAGAATAACGCCCTTTCACGTCCGTTTCCCGTTTCCGGCCGGGCATCTCGCAAGCAGGACACGCGCCCGCCCTTGCCGAACACCAGATCAAAGCGCGCATCGTGCGCGCGCGCTCATCATCAGGAGAAAACAATGCTGCCTTCCCCGTTTCTCATTTCACGCCGCCGACCCGCCGCGTTCGGCCTGATCCCCGTTGCCGCTCTTTTTTCCCTCGCGCTCGCCGCCGGCTGCGGCCCCAAAGCCGACGACACGACCGGCGACACCACTGCCGCTCCGACCGCCACCGCGCCGAGCGGCGGCACGGGCGATAGCGGCAAAAAACTGCACCTCGCCTTTGTGACCAACAACGCTTCCGACTTTTGGACCATCGCGCGCAAGGGCGTGGACAAGGCGAAGGAAGAACTGCCCAACGTGGACGTCGAGTTCGTCATCCCCGACGACGGCACGGCCGCCACCCAGAAGCAAAAGGTGGACGACCTGCTTTCCAAAGGGATTGACGGCATGGCGATCAGCCCCGTGGACCCCAAAAACCAGACCGACCTGCTGAACGCCGCCGCCGAAAAAGCCATCGTCGTCACCCAGGACAGCGACGCGCCCGACTCCAACCGCGCCTGCTACGTCGGGACCGACAACATCGCGGCCGGAAAACAGGCCGGTGAACTCATCAAGGAAGCCCTTCCGAACGGCGGCAAGATCATGTTGTTCGTGGGCAAGATTGACGCCCAGAACGCCAAGGAGCGCAAGCAGGGCATCGAGGAAGCCTTGAAAGGCTCGAAAGTCACGATCGTCGACACTCGGACCGATGACGCCGACCACGCCCGCGCCAAGTCCAACGTGTCCGACGCCCTCGTCGCCAACGCGGACCTTGCCGCCGCCGTCGGGCTGTGGAGCTACAACGGCCCGGCCATACTGAGTGCGGTCAAGGAAGCGAACAAGACCGGCAAGGTTAAGATTGTCTGCTTCGACGAGGAGGACGACACCCTCGCGGGCGTCAAGGACGGCTCGATCTACGCGACCGTGGTCCAGCAGCCGTACCAGTTCGGCTATCAAAGCATCAAACTGCTCGCCCAGGCGGCCGGCGGCGACAAGTCCGGCATCCCGGCCGACAAAAAGATGATCGTTCCCACGCGCGCCATCAAGCAGGCCGACGTGGCCGCCTTCAAGACCGAACTCAACAAGTTGAAGGGCAAGAGTTAGACGGCTACAACCCTGTCAAACAAGGGGAGCCGCCGAATGAATTCGGGGCTGTGTAAGGTACGAAGTCGGCCTTCGCCGACTGGATTCGGCAGTCCGCGCAGGCGGACTTGGTACCCTCACAGCCCCGAATTCATTCGGCGGCTTTCCACTCCCTCGTAACACGTTGCACCACGTAATGAACGCATCCGACCGACCCGACACCGTTGCCCCCCTGCTCGAAATGGCAGGCATCACCAAGCGCTTTCCCGGCGTGGTCGCCCTCAATAACGTCAGCCTTTCGGTCGGGCGGGGCGAGATCGTCGCGGTGATTGGCGAGAACGGCGCGGGCAAAAGCACGCTCATGAAAATCCTGGGCGGCGTGTACGTGCCCGACGAGGGGACCATCCAGATTGACGGCCGCCCGGCCGTGATCCGCTCGGTCGGCGACGCTCTGAAGTTGGGCATCGGGTTCATTCACCAGGAACTGAACGTGCTGCCCAATCTGGACGTTGCCGCGAACGTGTTTTTGGGCCGCGAGCCGGTCCGGGGCGGGCCGCTGCGCCTGGTGGACCAGAACAAAATCCACGCCGACGCGCAGGTCTTTTTGGACCGGCTGGGCCTCGACGTGCCGTCCCGAACGCTGCTCGGCAATTTGTCGCTCGCGCGGCAGCAGATGGTCGAGATCGCAAAGGCGCTTTCCCAGAACGCCCGCATCCTGATCATGGACGAGCCGACATCGAGCCTGACGCTCAAGGAAACCGACCGGCTCTTAGAAGTGACGCGCGAACTGCGCGCCCAGGGCGTGTCCGTCATCTACATCTCGCACCGGCTCAACGAGATCATGCAGATCGCCGACCGGGTCGTCGGTTTGCGCGACGGGGCAAACGCGGGCAGTCTCGCCAAAGCGGAGATCACGCACGACGCGATGGTCAAGATGATGGTCGGGCGCGACCTGGAACGGCTGTTCGGCCGCGCGGCGGCCGGTCAGCATGACGTGCCGCCACCGACCGGCGCGCCCTTTTTCGAGGTGCGGAACCTGCAAACGCGCCGCTACCCCGGCCGGGCCGTCTCGTTTTCCGTCAACCGGGGCGAAATTTTAGGGCTGGCTGGGCTGGTCGGGGCGGGGCGCTCGGAAGTCGCGCAGGCCGTGTGCGGCGTGGACACGCGGCTGACCGGCGAGTTTTTGCTGAACGGGGCCACCCTGCCGATCCGCTCGCCGCGCGACGCGATCCGGCAGGGCGTGTATCTCGTGCCCGAAGACCGGCGCAATACGGGCCTGCTGACCGACATGACGATCCGCGAAAACATCACCTTGCCCGCCCTCAAGCGGTACAGCACACTCGGCGGCCTGATCAACTTCGGGCGCGAGCGGCAGGTTTCCCAGGAAAACGCAAACCGGCTGAACGTCAAGGCGCCGACCGTGGAAACGCGCGCGCGCAACCTGTCCGGCGGCAACCAGCAAAAGGTCGTGCTCGCTAAGTGGCTGTCGCTGGAGCCGAAAGTCTTGTTCTTCGACGAGCCGACGCGCGGTATTGACGTGGGCGCGAAGGCCGAAATATACGACCTGATGCGAAAATTAGCCGACGAGGGCGTCGCCATCGTCATGATCAGCAGCGACATGGAGGAAGTCTTGGGCGTGAGCGACCGCGTTGCCGTGATGCACGAGGGCCGGATCACTGGCACGCTCGACCGGGACTTTATGAACGAGGAAAACGTTATGCGCCTTGCCGTGGGCGGGGGTACAAAGGAAGCCGCGCCGCCCGCATGAAAAAAGAAGCGGGTATTTTTGCCTTGCTGGTCTTCCTATGCGCCATCGTCGCGTGGCGCAACCCGGCCTTTTTGAGCGTGACCAACCTGCAAAATTTGGGGCGCATCATTGGCTTGTATGGCATCTTCAGCATCGGGCTGGGGATCGTCATTATCACCAGCGGGATTGATTTGTCGGTCGGGTCCGTGTTCGCGCTGCTGGGCGTCGTGCTGTCCATTTTGCTTGTGGAAAAACACTGGCCCGGCCCGCTCGCAGCGCTCGCCGTGGTCGTGGGCGGCGCGGGCCTGGGCTGGCTGCACGGTTTGCTGGTCACGCGCGCGCGGCTTCAGCCGTTCGTCGTCACGCTGTGCGGATTGTTGTTTTATCGCGGGCTGGCCCGGTTCATTACGGGCGACAACACGAAGGGCTTCGGGGCGTCAGAAGGATTTGAGACCTTGAAAAGCGCCGCGACGGGCAGCCTGCTCGGCGTGCCGATGCCGCTTGTCGTTCTGCTCGTTATCACTCTCGTGATGAGCGTCGCGCTGCACCGCTCGACCTGGGGCCGCTATCTGTACGCGGTCGGCAAGAACGAGGAGGCCGCGCGCTACGCGGGCGTGAACAGCCGGGGCGTAGTCACGAGCGCGTACGTCATTTCCGGCCTGCTCGCGGGCATCGCGGGCGTGCTGATTGCGTTCTACACGAACTCGGTTTCGCCGTCCTCGCACGGCAACTTTTACGAGTTGTACGGCATCGCGGGGGCCGTGTTGGGCGGGTGCAGTTTGCGCGGCGGCGAAGGGAGCATCGTCGGAATCCTCATTGGAACCGCGCTGCTCCAGGTGCTGCAAAACCTGGTCAACCTGCTCGGCATCCCGTCGTCGCTGAACTTCGCGGTGATGGGCGCGGTCATCCTGCTCGGCGTGCTGGCCGACGAAGCCATCAAGCGGCGCGGAGCGGCACGGGTGCGCGTGGCGGGAGCGTAGTTTTCGAGGGGACGTATCCCGGAAAGCATGTGTGGGCGGCAATGACCTTCGACGAACTAAAAGACGCTTTGGTTTGCATGGCGCTCGTCGGCATCGTTCTTACGAAATGCCACGCGCTGTACCGGACCGTCAAAACCAAAACGTGGGAGCGGTTCACGCTGGATGCGTCCTGGGTGGTTTGCTGTGGCTCCACGCTCGTCTTGACCGTGGTGTTGTGGCTTTGGCCGCCTCTGCCCGCACCCAAACCGTGGAGGCCATCGTCAATTCGCTCTACTTCCTTCGGTTCCCCGGTAATCTGTTGCTGCTCGCTTTGTGCCAGATGCCCTACATCATTTTTGCCGAGCGCCAGTTAGAACCTGTGATGAACCTGATTTGTGCTATTAAATGGTATCTGCTTACATTAGCAGCCAGATTCCCGTGTTCCAAGCCTGTTCTTCGGAAGGGCTTGGACCGGGAAACGGAACCAAAAGCCATTCTACGACTGTCGAATGCTGCCGTTAGATGCTCGCTGACACTACAGGTTCATAACAGGCTCTAGAAAAGCCTTGGGTACAACCGAGATCTTGACAACCGATAACACAGACGTGAATTCGTGGACGTGCCATGGACGACTGCTGACCAAGGGGATTTTCATGTCCTTCCCGGCTCTGATCTGAATCTTGATCTCCAGCAGCTTATCGAATTCGTGAACTTACGCCTGTCAAGCCTACAGTGATCCGACTTCTCGGTTCCTAAAAATCCGAGAAGTCGGAAATCTAAGTTTGGTTTTATGCCATGAAAAAACTTGTATTTTACGTCACTTTTGTGTGGATTTTTATAGCCGCTCTGGTTATTTTTACTCTCCGATTTTTACCCACTTCAAATCAGTGGAACCATAGAAATGCATTAGAGAAGTCGTACCAGTCTATAAAAATGGGTATGGACGTACCTTCAGTAGAGAAACTCATGTCAACATTCCACGCTTTTGGTGTTGGCAGCGATGGAAGGTTTTCCCACAATCCTAGACCTATCAGGCCTTTGCCAAGAGACTTTAGTGGCATAGTTTGCTATTATCATGAACTCAAGCATCCAGATTATGATGAAGATTCGGTATGTGTCGAGTTCAAAGTAGGATTTGGTAGTGGCTCGCGTTTAGTTGTTATGGTAGCCTGCTTGGCGTCATGGTCAAGCACATCGTCATCGTCACCTGCCCGGCTGAGAACTGCGCCAGCCAGAACGTGATCCGCTT